>Ga0315901_10000373_pt1 | contig 66743 bp, 69 predicted proteins | sample LakEriMetagenome_10_FD_203761 | JGI IMG/M metagenome (GOLD analysis project Ga0315901, IMG submission 203761) | Freshwater fungal communities from buoy surface, Lake Erie, Ohio, United States - Buoy 2 MA116 | ecosystem: Environmental > Aquatic > Freshwater > Lake | place: USA: Lake Erie, Ohio... | reverse complement strand
AGAGGTTGATATTGATGTGCCTGAGTCCATCTTTGACGAGAACATCAAGCCCATAGATGTAATCTTTGCAGACGACATCCATGACGACATTTTAAGGCTATACAACAGCGGGTACGAGCAAGTTGACAGCATTGGGGTTGAGCAGATAGACACCTACTTCAAGCTGAAGCGTGGAGAACTCACGCTGCTTTCTGGTATAGGCAACACAGGCAAGAGCCAGATTGAAAAGTGGATGCTGCTTATGCATTCCATTCTTTACGGGCGAAAGTTTGCCGTATACGCCCCTGAAGACAATCCTGCCGCTGAATTCTACAACGATTACATCGAGATATTGCTTGGGGCTAACTGTGTATACGACCCCGCATATCCTTCCGCCATCAGGCCGTCAATTGAGGTGTACACCAAGGCCCGTGATTTTATCAACGAGCATTTCATATTTATACACCCAGAGCGCAGCAGCCCGACACCAGAATATGTGCGGGAGCGGTTCTTGGAACTCATCATCAAGAAGCAAGTGGACGGCTGTATAGTTGACCCGTGGAACCAACTTACCAACAACTATGAACTTGTCGGTGGTAGGGATGATAAGTATTTGGAGATACACCTTGCAGAGTTCAGTAGGTTCGCACAACGCAATGATGTTTTTATGATGATTATAGCCCATCCTAAAGCTTTAAAAAAGGTTGGTGATGATTATCCTTGTCCAGATGTATTTGACCTCGCTGGCGGGGCTATGTGGAACAATAAATGCTCAAACATTCTCATGTATCACAGACCCACAAACAGCAGCGACCCGACCAACCCTGCTTGCGAGTTTCATTCCAAGAAAATTAAGAAGCAAAAGATAGTTGGGAAGAAAGGCAGCAGCGAGTTTATTTTTGACATACGGTCTCGCAGATATATTTTTGACGGCAGAGACCCGATAGACGAAGCGATTAAAAAGAAGGGCATGGATTGGGCCTTGTGGAGGCTCATCCCGCTTTCCTCAATACAATCTGGCATTGTTGGCACTAAGTCAATTATGAACGGGCGTAACGAAACTCCATTCAAATGAAATTAGACCCCCTATACACCACCCCCAGAAGCAAATGGCACTTATGTTTTTGCTGTCTCTGGACAAGATGTTGCGTTCCTCCTAAATATTCAAACGACCCTGAACTTATGGAAGAATACAAATACCTTAACGAGTCTACTGGAAGCTTCTTCCATACCACCGACTGGGAGATTTTATATCCTGCTTTGCGAGGATTTAAACTTGTCAAAGAAGCCGAAGATGAGGCCGGGTTGATATACCAAGCGTATACAACCGGGCAGCTTGATGAGTTGATAGCAGGTGATACAATTCCCAGTATACAACAAGTTTTAAAGTCGTGGAGATGGCTGAACAGTCAGAAGGAGCATAGTTATCTTCACGGTCAATTTTAACAGCGATGGAACTGATATACAATTCACAAGAAGACGCAGACAAAAAACGCCTTTATCAGGTGCTGAAGAATCTGAAGAATGGCGTATACAAAATCAACATCCAGAAGGTTAAGAATATCAGAAGCTTGAGTCAAAACAAATACTACTGGGCCGTGGTAGTAGCTGTGCTTGCGTCCGAGGTTGGTTATTACCGAGACGAGATGCATATGCTTTTGAGACGCAAGTTTTTGGGGTATACAAAGACAAATCCGATAACAGGCGAAGAGGATGTATTCGCCAAAAGCACTACAGACCTAAACACTCAGGAAATGGAAATGTACTTGGAAAGTATAAGGATATGGGCAATTAGTGAGTTAGACATATACATTCCGTTGCCAAATGAATTTACAAGTATTTAGATTTTTTTAACAAAATAATGTCAGACATAACTTTTTTTCAAGGAGGTGTTGAGGGTTTGCAGGGTGCTAACCTTCAATGGGTGCGGTTTATAAAAGACATCCCGTCCAGAAATATTGAGGCGGGGCGTATTTCAAAAGCACACATACAAAAGATGTGCTTTAAGAAAAGCGGTATACAAGTGTATCCTGTATACGGGGAACCGGGGTATTTCTTCAGCGTCACCGGGGAACAGGAACTGCGTGAAATACTGGAACCGCTTACTGATGAGCAAGCTGTCATTTTAACGACACCAGAATGACATTAGAGGAACAAGAAATGAAAGCGGCCATATCCGCTATTGCCGACAAGCACAAAGAAGCCATCGACAACGCTCACTTTAATATAATGGCCTTAAATGAAGCGAAGGTTGTGGTGAAGAATGGAAAATTGGTTTGTGAACGGGCGAAGTTTGAGCAGAGTAACAACGAAAAGAAATGAAAACATAAATTATAGACAGAACTAAAAAACGGAATTCATAAATTATTTTGGAAGTGTTTAGTTTTGCATTTAAAAATGACCGAAGTCCCTATGAAGAACATCCCTTCGCACATCTACCTTATAATTGACACGGACGGGGAACCCGTTGATGACTTTCAAGAAATAGACGAAGTCACTTGGTGGCATGAAAAAATTAACCCCACCGATTTGGTCTATGTTGACCCTATACGTTTTTACGAATGGGTTAAAGTGCATGGTCATAAACTTGTGGGTTTATCGACTGAGCAAAAAGTAGAAGTTTACCTAAAAACTTAAGTGTATGTCAAACAGCGAGCAAGCTGACAAGTTGTATCACGAATGGAAAAAGGCCAACATCAAATGGCCTTACCATTACGATGATTTGATTTCATTTGGGGCGTTCTGTATAGAGGCTGAAGCCAATAAGTTTATGGCCTTAGAAAAGATGTCCAACAACCTTTGGTGGGCCGAAATGCAGAGAATTCTTCTTGTCAACTTTCTTAAGATGCCAATTGAGAGCCAAAAAGAATTACTAAAAGAAATAAAGGAAAGGAGGCCAGACATAATAAAATGACAGAAGGAATTTTATCATTATTTTTGATATTCTAATTTTAGGGATTTAGAGAAACGTGATAAAACGCCTTCGCTTTTGGCGGGGGCTTTTTTGTAATATGAAAAAAACGCGTGTTATACGGGTGGCAAGAACCCGCAACGGAAATACAGAAACCGAAGCACAGCACTTCGGAAAGATTAGGGCTGCTCTTAGAGGGCTAACCCGCTTTTCTTGGCAACCAAAGAAGGATGCCCTTAAGAAGGCCCAATGCATCACACATATTGGCAGCAGGAAATTAATGTTATACAAGTGCGCCATGTGCAGCAATCTGTATAAGGCGAAGGAAGTAGAGGTGGACCACATCATTCCCGTGGGTAGCCTGAAATCGTATACAGACCTTGCTGGTTTCTGCGAAAGGCTATTCGTAGAAGACTCGTCTTTATTAAGGGTGGTGTGTGAGGGCTGTCACCAGATGATAACCAACGAGGCTAGAGGAAATAAAAAACAAACTTTTTAGAATACATATGCAAGAACAAATTGAGCATTTCATTTCTTGGGCAAAACCAAGCGGTAAAGAGTCAATAAATTATCCAGATGGTTTAATTATAATTGACGAGGGGGTGTTGGAAGGGTTGCCGCCAAGCATCAAAACTGATTTGATTAAATATTTACGGGATTTTCTTAACAAGGAGGATTCGGGACATTTTTTATAGGGGCAAAAAGAAAGGGGCAAGGAAACAAATCCCGCCCCTTTATGGCATAGCTTAAAAAGTTGCTCTACACCTACTTTAACAGCTTATCGGCATAGTCCATTGCAAACTTTTTGTAGGCATAGAAAAATCCAAAGGATATTATTGCCAACACATACCAGTTGCCCCAGAACAAATAGAACAGCACGGCGTTTACAACGCCTAAAAACAAGAGTCCTTTCATGGCTGTACGGGGCTTAATTTAAGCTGTTTCACAAATTCATGTCTACACTTATAGCACAAGAAATTTGCTTCAACATATGCGGGATATTGCAGCACTTGCAATGCGTCCTTTTTTACAAAATTATTCATTACAACGGATGAGGTGTTACACTTCGGACATTGCACCAAATCAGAGTCTGGTTCCAACATTTGGACCGCCTGATTGAAGCCCTCTACAAAGCTTTCTTCGCTCCAGACTGCACCCCCGACAGAATGGTTTTTGGAGAGGTTTTTTGAAACCTCCCCGTATTTGCTTATTTCCCGCTTAGTCATTGTCTTTAAAGAAAATTATTGCGGGTGGTCTGGATAGGGCTTCTGATGCCCACGCAACGGCATCCTGCGGGCTTATCCATTTAACTAAGGCTTCTACATCGGCCACAGCCGAAACAGCATCAACACTTTCGCCCTCTTCGTCAGAATTGATTAACACGACATTCCCGCATAACGGGTAGTCCCAGTCTGGCATAATGAATGCACCTTTTATTTCGTCTTGCAAAAGGGCTTCATCATCTGCAAACATCATGTCCCCGTTCGGCAAAGCCACGGGGCAGCAAAAGGTTGTGCATCCATTCCCGATCAGCGGGTAGATTTCACGAAAATCTTTCCCGATCTGGGTTTCGTATACGGTTTGTTTTTCAGAGTCGATTACAATTACTCTCATTTTACATTTGTTTTAAAAATCTACGCATTATTGCGTATTGAAGCACGGGTGGGAGTCGAACCCACCCTACGACCATTATTCGTGCCTATTCGCTCACCAGAACGGCATCACGCCCGTCCTGATGGTCACTTTCATACCATTCATCATCATCTTCGATTTCCTCCCATTCGGTCCAATAGATTGCGTCTTCATCCAATGCATCTTCAATGTTGGCATATCCGTTTTCGATTGCCCATTTTTCGGCTTCGGTTTCGCTTTTGATATACATGACACCGTCACCTATTACCCACCCCTCATTCATGCCCTCATTGCTTACATCGCACCTACGGGCAAATTTGAATTTTTTCATTTTACGTTTTGTTTTATGATTTAAAAAAGTCTGTATACAAAGTTTTGTCTTCCACCCATTTGGACGGGGCAGGGAATACAAGCCATTCAAGAGCATTTTCAATTGCTTCCTGAACCGTGGGTGTTTTTTCCCAGTCTTTAAAATATACTTTGCCTTCAGCAAGCTGTTCCCAGATGTCCTTATCCGTATCGCATTCATTCAGGCTTTTGCAGAAAAAATTTGTTACAAAATTTTCTGGGGTTTTGTAGCACGATGCAACCCCGCCCTTTTCCGTAATGATTTCGAATGAGTCGGTATTGTATACAACCCTATATTTCAGGGTGTCCCCGTATTCCTTAACATTTAAGTCTATTGAGTGCAAAACGGTTTCCCCGTTTTTTTGGTCTGAAAAATGGTCCACCAAGTTGATGTCCAATCTTTCGTGATTCATGAATACGGAAACTGGCACATTTTCAAGAGAGCCATAAAGGTCTCTGAGGGCCAGTAGTTCGTTGAATAATTCTTCTGCTGTCATTTTAGTAATTGAATAAAGGTGCTGATACAAGTTTAAATTCTTCAAAGACATCAGATTCGGGCGTTTCTCCGTATAAGACAAACGTATACGACCTTTCTTCTTCAAGAGGGTGGTCAAAATCCTGCGGGTTTGTTAACGAGCAAGCGCAATCAAAATATTCAGAGACGGCTTTTTCCATTGCAAAACTTGCAAGTTCAGTTGAATAAAATGTGCCAATTACTTCGCCAAATTCGGTTTTCAAAACCGCCACATAATTTTCTTTCAAAACTATTTTCATAAAATTGATTATATAATTCTACGCATTATTGCGTATTGCAGCACGGACGGGATTCGAACCCGCCCTTTCGACCTTCATGCTGTTTAGTTGTTTAGCGGACAACCACCGCCTTTATCATGGTTCCAGATACTGGAGATAATATTACAATCGTATCAGAGGGTTTGTATGTGGTATCCAGTTCTGCAACGTATACCAAGCTAACCCCAGACAAGGGGCGTATAACCCGCCTTGCAATCGCAGAGGTAGTGTCTACTTTGGTGGTGGTCACCTTGGTTTCTCTGGATGAAACAAACTTACTCACGCCCCTAATTAAGAGGCAAATCGAAAGGGTTGCCGTAAAAACGGCTAACCCTATACCTAAATCTTTCATGCGTTGTTTTCGGTTTTAGCGGCCTCTCTTTTTGCTTTCCATTCCTCTGAGTTCTTCAGAGACTTTTCCCTTGTGAAAGCAAAGTATATTGCCTTGTGTTCATCCAGAAACGAATAGCGATTGCCTTCGCCAATATCTGTCATTGCATCGTATTCCGCTTCGGTAATCCACTTTACTGGGAATTCTGTATACGCATAGTGGTCATGCGGCTGTCCGTCTGGGCTAACCCCTATAACCTTATACACCACCCCAGAATGAAACCCGCCATGTTTATAGTGTTGGGTTGCTGTGGCTTTATAGCTACGGCTGTTGGTCACCTCATTAAACTTGTCCGCAAGTGCTACGGCTTCTTCCAAGGTCTGGCAGAAACCTTCACGGTTTGTGAGAACAAAGAACCCCAATCCGTCAGCTACGTTGTGACAGATTGAATAAGAGTAAGTGCTGTTTTTGTCTGTTGACATTTTTTTGTTGATTAAAACTCTGCGGGATATTCCGCATTGCAGCACGGACGGGAGTCGGACCCGTCCTTACGACCTTCGTGCTATTAAATCCTGACAATAACTACTTTCACATATTCCCCTCTTCTTTTTGAGGGGTATGAATGCGGGTGGTTTGGCATATTGTTATATGTAATTGTTATGGTGTCACCCGCCTTAAACAAATGTTTGTGCAGGATTTCTGCGTAGTAGTTACTACCACTCTCACGCACTACCACCCCTGAATAATTTGGGGCTATCGGCTCTTCATATTTTGAGCATGAAAACAACCCGATTGAGAATAAGACAAATAGTATTTTTTTCATTTTTTCTATGGTTTAAAAGATTTCATTTCTTTGATGCTCTGACCTGCATACTCTGGCCTTGTATACCTTTCGCCTTGGATTGTATACAAAGGATGCAACCCGATGTGGGTGCGAACAAATGCCGCCCCCGCAGGAGCCGTCTCTGGATAAAACCCCTCAGCAAAGTAGGTGTTGATTGGCGGGAATCCGTATAGTTCTCTTTTGCCGTCAATCATGGCATAAAATTTCATTTTCATACAATTGCTATTTTTTTGATATAATTCTTTACTTCATTTGGCAGCACCTTAAACGGGATTTCTTTGCCTAAATGGCCCTGCATTCTGGCTTCCCAACAGAACTCAAATTGAGTTTTGCCCCGCAAATCGGTGGTTGTTCCCGCATATATACCAAAGCCCTTTGCGGGGTCTGTGGGGGTTTCATTTGCTCCATACACAGAACCGTCCGTAAGGATGATAGTATAGCGGTCAATTGTTTGACCGCCATTGTCGAAAATTGTTGCTCCCAGTCTTTTCATGTTAATTATAGTTAATATGATGATCTGCAATTAGCCATGCAGCTGCATTGCTAACAGCCACCTGACAGCCCACAATCTGAATGAGTTGATATGTAGACATTCCGTCTTCTTTGTACGCCTCAAAAAAGGCATCTGCCTCAATTAGGGTTTCCAAAAAACCGCTGCCTTTTGGCAATGCTTCTTTTTTGATTCTACTTACGTGGAAGTCACTAAATCTTTTCTGTACCATTTTTTTGATTTGTGTTAAATGTTTTTTGCAATATCATTTGTTTACAAAATTACAGACCATGTTATTGGATAAACGGTTAATTTAATAAGACGAAAGGTCTTATGATTAATGCGAAAGGCTAAATTTAAGGATAATGGTTTTCACAATTGGATGTATACAAAAAACCCCGCAAAAAGCGGGGCTGTATACACGGGGGTGCGGGGTGCTATAGGTTTTCAGAAAGATTATTTCTTTTCTTGTTGAATTGTCAATTCAGCTAATAGCAAACTGATAATAGGCATTAAGGCGTTTGCTGTTTGAATGCAGCCGGTTTCGTAATCGTTTTTATCTGTTTGTTCCATTCCGTAATATTCACGAAATGCTTTGAATTGAGGGTCAGCTAAAATTAAATCGACCGGAATACTGATATTTGTCATGTTATTAATGGTTTAAAAATTTGTTAAAATAAAACTATACGCATCATTGCGTATTGCACCCGCCAAGGGATTCGAACCCTCTTTGCCATGTATCTGGCAAACCACCAAGGAGCGGGCTTTTTGGGGGCTATACAGCAGCCCCCAGTTTTTTCCTCAATCCCTCTTTGACAAATTCAGATACATTCTGGCCTTTCGGCATGAATTCTACAGAGGGAATAACAAGTCTTTTCCCGTCATCAACATACTCTGGCGGGCGTTGGGAGCAGCCACAGCTATTGAAATGCAATGTGGCCCAACTGAACCAACATACACGGTAAAAGCAAAGGTGAAACCTTGCACCAAGTGTTGCAGCCGACAACACCTGACCCTCTTTTAAAATTTCAACTTGCAGGGTTTCGTATTTGCCCCCAGAAAAGCTATTGTAAAAGAGGGCCGTCAGGGTCACTTGGTTTCCCGCATTCTGCAACGCCCTTATACAATTATACACCTCATCCGCGTGTTTCTGCTGACTTTCGGCAGATATCCCGCCAGTAACATTCATCATAGCTGCCAAATGCACCGTAGGTGTTGGTTGTGGGTCGAATACCATGTTGTACATGGATTCGGGTTCGCCTCTTAAAAATGCCGCCACATCAGGAAACTGGCCCACCACAGCACGTTCCATGTATACGGTGTTGGTGTCTGCCATGAATGTCGGCATTTTGACAAGTCCTGCGGGTGGGATGTAGCCTTCTTTCTGGATTTTCAAGGCTTCAGCAACAGAACCAACGGAATAGAACCGTTGGTCACTTTCTGGCTTCTGTAAGTGCGAACCTTGCTGCATGGCAATCCGCAGAAAGTCTGCTGTAGACACCTTTGCGGTATACATCGTAGTATATCCGTCTGGCTGTGCTGCTTTGAAATGTTTGTGCTTTTCCATATTACTAAATGCGGGATAAGATTTGGTATTTCACATCCTCTGAAACCGCCCCACGAAAGAGCAACATATCTAGCACATCCGATTCGCTGAAACCTGCTGCAAGCATCTTTTCGCCTTTAATAGACAAACGGGGTGTCACAGCCAGTTCATCCAATCCCAGTTCTGCAACAGCGGCCCGTATACGTTGAACCTTTGCGGTCCAATCCCGATTGGATGTTATATTACGTTCGAAGTCTTCATCGATAGGCCAATGCATAAAAGCAAACCTATCTTGGAAAGCACTATCCATTCGAACCCGCCCGCCAAACTGGGCTGTTCCACCTTTCCCGTTTGTGTTGCCCGCTGCAACAGCTACGAAGTCGGGATGTGCTTTGAATACGCCGTCAGGAAATGCACAAATGCCGTTTTCGATAGCCGTGTTAAGGGCTATACCAACATTGGCGTTCGCACTATCTGCTTCATCGATGAAGTATACACCTCCATTCAGGAATGCCCTTTTGAAGTTCGTTTCGGTACATTTACCACCCGCGTCAACAAAGCCCAAAAAGTCTGTTTTGGTGGATGTAAGGCCAACTACCTCCAGAACGAATGGCAAGCCTAGTGCTTCGGCTGCTTTCATAGCTGAGGTTGTTTTTGATGTACCCGCAGGACCGTATAGGTATACGGATTGTCTCATCGAAAGGGCTTTCAGCAAATCTGGAAATTTACGGTGAAACTGGCCCTCCATAGTGCGGGTTGGCATTTCAGGTATAGTGATCTCAATACCCCGATAAAAGCCACCCGCACCAATCACCTCTGCCACTATACGCCTTACAGCATCTTCATCGACACCTTGTTTCGGCATCAGAGCAGAAAGGGCTGCCAGAGCAGCAGAAAGTGCTGCTGTGTCTGGTGTTGGTTGTGCGGGTTGTGCTGCTGCTGCTTCTGTATACGTTGGTTCTGCTGTATACGTTGGTGTTTCTGCTGCGGGCCTTGTTGGTTGTGACCCCGTCACAACATTAAAGCCCCCTCTGGCAATATGTCTTTCCAGACATACAGACCCAGACTGGGTTGCAGGGCATGTAATCAATTGCCGCCCCTCTTTGTCAGGTGCTATCCATTTGCTGTAATAAGCATTAATGTGGGCTATCAGACTTCTGTAGTCTGAAGGGCTAGACAACCTTTTGTCAAGAATGTCTCTGGCATCTGGACTTGCTGCTTCATACATACGTGACCAGTAATCTGCTGCGGATTCACCCTTAAGGGGTGCTGAGAAATGATATAAGGGATTGATTCCCATAGCTTTACGTGTTCAGAATGCGCTGTCCCCCGTGTTGATTATATACATGCAATTCTATACTAATCAGGTGAATATACAATACATTCCCGAAAAAATATTGCAATACATTGATATTCAATAGGTTGTGCTGTATAGGAATGCTGTTAGGTAAATAGCTGACAATCAGAGGGGTTGGGGTGATGAGGGGAGGGTAATTTCCTTATACTCAACAAGTTAACAAGCTTTCCCTTTTGGCAGCATTCCTCTGCCATGTATACACCTTCTCTGGGTGCTGCTGTTGCGGGTGTCGATGTCCAGAGGAAACCCCTCATCGGGATGCTGCTGCTGTATACTCTGCTGCATGGATGTTGCTGCTGCGGGGTGCTGCTGCAAGGTATACACCTTTGCGGGATAGCTGTATAGCATATGCTGCTGAGGGGCTAACGTGCTGAGGGTCAGCCGTATACGGGTCTGGTTTCGGTGGTATAGGCTCAAAGGTGTATACGGTTTCGGTGTGCTGTTTCAATTGCAACGTGCTGACAATCAGGTGGTTAGCAGGGGTATAGGGGTGCATGGGGCAACAGGCCACCCCGTCACGGGAATCGCGTTTCGGGGGCCGCCGCGGGCCGGGGGGTCGTTTTGCGGGAACCCTCATTCCGTATTCTTTTACACATTTCCCCTTTTACACATTCCCCCTTTTACACATTCTCCCTTTTACACAAAGACCCCCTACCCGGTACAGGGCAAAAAGTTTCCGCACATACAAACAGGGGGGGGGGATGGTAAAACAGCCCCCATGTAAGGCAACCACCGAAAAGCAAGAAAAATTCCGTATGAAAGAATAGATAGAGAGGTGCTTGTAAATGCGTGATTCAGAAGGACATGTACTAAAAAAAGTACTATCCTACGAGTACTTAACGCTAGTGTACGAGTAGTCCGTTATCACAGGATAGGACATTCTACTATTTCCGTTAGTACTTTGTAGAAAAGCCTGTATATTTGTCGCATATTTTTAAGACGAATGGCAACAAAGAAAAATCTAAAGATTATGTCCTTTGAGGACGACAATGGCAAAAAGAGGTTTCAAACAGAGACACAGTATTACAGCATTCCTTTTAAGGGGGACGAGTTTTACATGACCTATTACAAGTATATGGCTCCCTTGTTCCGTATAAAAAGCTTGCAGGATGTAAAGGTGTTGTGGCAGCTGACACAGTATGCTGAGTTTGCTACAGGCATTGTAGTGCTGTCTCCAGAGAGGCGCAGACACATTGCTAGTATAACGGGGGTGAGTTTGAATAACCTTCCCAAGCATTTAAAGAGTTTGAGCAATCTGGGATTGATATACGGGGTTAGGAACGATTATGTCCTTAGCCCGGTGGTGTTCTGGAGAGGGAGCAATAAAGATAGGGTTGATTTCTTGGAGACGGACGAGGGACGCAGGGTAGTGCTTGAGTTTAGAAAAGTGACAGAGGACGGGGAGGAATTGCCTGAAGAAGCAAAAACATTTTTTGCCGATGAGTTATAATTTTATAGAATTGCATTTCCTATATTTTTTTGTCATATTTTGAAAAAGGAAAGGAGACCCTCACTGGGGTCTCTTTTTTTGTTTACTTTGCCTGAAAATAAAAAACAATGGAATCAATAGGACAAACAATTTGCGGGCATAACGCAATGCAATCTTTGGAAACAATAGCTGGATTGGTTAAACAATTAGAAGGCGATGTTGCAGAGGTGGGGGTGTATAAGGGAGGATCAGCAGTTCTTCTTAATCAGATATTGCCAGATGACAATATTTATTTGTTTGACACATTTGAAGGGCTTCCTCCAACAGGAGATTTTGATAATTACCACAAGACAGGGGATTTTTCAGACACTTCGTTTGAAGAGGTTTCTGCCATTTTTGAACCTTTCCCAAATGTGTCTGTATACAAAGGATGTTTCCCGGAGGAAAACTCAGAAGCAATTGCCGGAAAAAAATTTAAGCTTGTTCATCTTGATGTTGATACATACCAGTCACACATAGAATGCTTGGAGTTTTTTCACGACAAAATGGTTTCTTCCGGGGTGATAGTGTTTGATGATTATACAGCACCAACTTGTTTGGGAGCCAAAAAAGCAATTGATGAATATGTTGAAAAACACAAAATGCTTATACAGAAAGGAGGTGACCATCAAGTGTATATTGTTTACTAACTATAAATGTTTACTTTTGTGTTGACAAAATTATGAATTCAGGCATAAGCAAATGTTACGGCAGGGATTGCCCGATAAAAGAGAGTTGTATTAGGTTTACAACTCCAGCCAATCCAAACAAGAATTTTCAGTCATACATTGCCTCTCCCGGCAATTTTGATGAGCAGGGCGTGTATAGCTGTGAAATGCTTTGGCCTATGGCTACAATGGAAGAAATTATGAATCAATTAAAAGACATTATTGAAGGTGGGGAATCTTAGACAAAGCATGACGAACGAGGAGTGGGCTGAAATGCAGCCTTCTCGCACCAAAACATTGCTGGACATTATAGAGCCTTTAGAGGGCGAGCCAGACATTCTTTCTGACTTGGTGGACCATGTACATCACCCGCGTCATTACGGAGGCTCAGACAGCCCGTATGAGGCCATTAAGGTGATAGATGCGTGGAAGCTGGACTTTGCGCTGGGAAATGTGGTAAAATACATTTCAAGAGCCGGGAAAAAGGGCAGTGAGTTGGAAGATTTGAAAAAGGCGGCTTGGTATTTAAACCACAAAATTGAAAGTCTTACAAATGATATACCAATTTGACACCAATTTAGTGTTGGTTGCACAATACGACACCATCGTTGCGGCAAGCAAAGCCCTTTTAATTCCTGCGGCCACTATTAGTAATGCTTGTAAAGAAAAACAAATCTGTCGAGGCCAGCACTATTTTAGCAAAGAGCCAATAATGGTAAAAAAGGAGCCAAAAGTCAGGATTGACGGCAGGAAATTTTCCGTTATGGTGAATATTGAAACTTGGGAAGACTTTTTATCCTGTATAGGCCAGCGAAACAAACAAGACATCTTCAGAGAATTACTTAAAAACTGGATAGAATCAGAAAATGACAAGCATAGAGTATCAGCCGGGCATTAGAACTTGCAAGTATTACATTGTTGAGGTAGAGCAAATGCGTGAAACCGAAATTTCCATTAAAGGGGAGGGCGGAAAGAAGATTACGTTGCTATTGCCTGACAAAAGAAACAATGACACGGACGGCCTTGCCGAGGTTGGCATAGTAAAAAGTGTCCCTGTTGGTCATTCTGAAGAATTGATTGGCAAAAAAATCAGATTTTGGTTTCTAAACACGGATTTTACCATGAAATCCGGGATAGAAATTGAAGGCCATGTGCTTGTGCCTGAGTATGACATAATTCAGGTGGAAGATAAAATGTATGGAGATTGGGTGTATTGCAAAACAATCCCTAAAAAGCATGGAATTGTATACGCTCCCACTATACAGCAAATAAGTTATGACAGCATGGAGAAGCCGGTGGAAGAATGGAGCAGCCATTACATTGACAAAGGGGTGGTTGACCGGGAAAACAAGCACTATCCCGTAGGAACGCCCATATTTTGGGGCAATCCAGCCAATGTCAGGCAAAAGTGGGACAACGGTTTTCTGTTGCGTACCAGATATATACAGGCCACCGGAGAAGGAGTTTTAAACGTAAACTATATAAGAAATTGATGAGCAGTCTTAAAGAGGTTCCAGTTTTTTTGCCAAAGGGCAGACCTAAAATGTATGTGTTTAGCGATTTTTTATTGAGCAACACTACGCATATACGAATTCCGTGTAAGCCAACCATTGGCATATACAATTCCGTTAAAAGCAGTTTTCACCGGTGGCGTAAAGCAAACAATATTGAAAAAGGGTTTGTCTTTGATGTATACCCAAATGAGATTGTGATTTGGCGAAGATTAAAAGCGTAAACATTGAAGAGTTTCAGCGTTTTGGGGAATACAAAAAAGGCAGACTTAGGTTTTATGGGATTGACCATTACCTTTTGCACGGCTGGCAATTCTTTCCAAACGAGTATACAGCAACAGTGGCACGATCATGGAAAATAATGAGGAAGATAAAACGCATCAGGGCCAGAGTGATGATACGCACTGCGAGCATGAACAACTGCCGGGGAGTAATTCTATACAGGCGTTCAAAAAGGTTTGGAGACGAGTCATTAACAAACGCCTTGGCTGCTACGAAATTTATGTCGGAGACAGTAACTATCTTGTAGCAACCGGTATAGGTGAACGGTCTGACAGTTTTCTTATAGGAGCCATTCCAGTGATGGTAAAACTTTTGCAAGATTTTTGCAAGCAAACAAAACAAGGAAAAATAGAACACGAAACATATGAAGAAGCAAGAAGTGTTATTGACAGATGGAGAAACCAGCAAACATTCGCCGTTAGGACAGGACTTAAAAAGCCAACAGTCAAAGGAGCAGCAGTGGATAAAGTTGATTTACAGCAATTATATTCCTCTGAGTGTGAGTTGGTCAAAACGGGTGGAGGAAGTTACGATGAAGACCGGTGTTTCCCTGAGTGAAGAAGAGTTTGTTGTCCTTAGTAAAGAATACTTTCTGAACAATCGAAAGTTTGAAACGTATTGGTCTATGGTTATTATGAAGCACAATGTCTGCAATAGTTTGCGTGAACTGGAGCAGGGAGAAGATGTTAATGAAAACAATAGCTACAAGACAAAAATTGAAAACGCCATGAAAATTGCCGCTTTAGAGCAGGAAATAGAAAGGCGTGAGCAGGAATTGTTTAAAGGCAATGAAGAAATTAAAGACTCGGTGATTAGAGAAATTGGCAAGCAAAAGTCTAAATACGAAGGCGCAAGCTTGCACGATCAACTTATTACAGGGAGGAAAAACGAAATATGGGAGCAATAGAGATTATATATAACGGTCCCAAAAGGGTGTATAGAAAACATCACCCTTTTTACTTTCGTTGTTTAAAAAAATTGCGTCCCGGTCAAATTTTAAAAATATTGAAAAAAAGCTGGTATGCGGCTTGTTCTACAAGTCCGCGCAGCTACATTAATGTTGCATACAAGGGGTATTTTAGGGTTATACAGGAAGACAGCAAAAGCTTTATTGTTCAGTGCGTAGAAATAAGAAAACGGTTTTGCTAAATCAGGGCGATTGCCTGATTGGTTTTGGACACCGAACCGCCATTAAATATGTTGCGTATCAGCCGCACGAAAATGGCGGATGGGTTATAAAGACTGTAGACGAAAAACCCAAAATACAATTTCACTATAAAAGCAATACATTTACAGATGGCTCTACGTTGTATAAAAATGGCTTAAGGTGTTATTTGTATAACAAGGTTAAAGACAGGCAATGGATGGCTATTAAATCGCGGCAGCGCGTACATCAAAAGCTTGTTAAAATATCGGAGATAGTAGACTGGTCTAAAAAAGCTTCTGATGCCAGAATATTGGACATAGACATTTTGCTGGACAATTTTATTGAAGGATACAAACAGCTAAGAAGAAGAAAAAATGGAAAGACGAATTGAGAACAACCGGATTGTTGAAACCGTATACAATCTGGAATGCATAAGTCCTGAAATTCCAAAAGACCTCACTCAAGTTCCGGGCTATGGCAATCCTACTGCTAAGTTTCAACGCACACAATTGCCAGCGTTTATGCATGATCGCAAATACATTAAAGATGAAAAAGGACGCGATACGGAAATTGTTGATTGGACGGACGCTCAAAAACGCTGGGCGATGGAAGAGTTTAACAAAATATATCAAGACGGCAGTTTTTGCTACATAAGAGGCGAACTTACTTGGATTACCCCTTGGATGTATTTTGGTTTGAACTATTGGTTTCCGGCTACCGAAACATCTACCGGCCATCTTGAATACAGGGATAGACAGCGGCGTATACTGCTGTATATGTGGCAAGTATACAGCAAGCAAAGGGAACTTGGCGTAATATACTTAAAAGGCAGACGAGATGGTGCTACAATGTGGATGCACTTAATGGCGTTCTGGTTTGTGAGCCGGGAGAACGACCAGTTTGTCGGGTTGTCTGCGTCCGATTTGAGATTGTCCGAAGAGAACTTTGACGAGTTTTTGTCTGATCCAATTAAACGGTTACCAGACTGGTTGCTGCCTATCTATACGCTCAACAAAACCGACCTGACGCTACGCAAGAAAGAAACTGGTGGCGGAATTGCTACCACAATAGAAAACGGTAAAGGAGGTCGGGTGAGGCTTCGTGCTTTGACGCGCAGGGGCTTTGATGGTAAGCGAGTAAACTTTTTGTTTCCCGATGAATCTGGTAAGTGGACCGCTGTAGATGTATGGCCGTGGTGGCTAAAACAGCAAAAGACACTAATGTCAAAAGGTAAACGCGTAGGATTTGCTGTCTTCCCAACCACCACCGAAGAAATTGACGAAGGAGGAAAAGAGTTTAAAAGACTCTGGGACAACTCAGACATTGCCACAAAAAAGGACGGAAAGTTTCCAACAACATTTTCAAAGTTGATGGCTTTATTCATCCCAGCCTACGATGGTTTGCCCGGATGGATAGGCCCGTATGGGGAATCTATTATTGATGCCCCGGACGAAGAGCAATGGGAGTATATGCAAAGCGAAAACCCTAAAGACGCAGAGCGTATAGGGGCTAAAGAATATTTGGAACGCGAAGCAGCACAATGTTTGGATGCCGGAGATGAGTCTGCATATTGGGAATTGAAACGGCAAAACCCATTCAACCCAAGCGAGGCGTTTAGCAGTTTAAATCAAAACTGCCCGTTTGATACCACCATTCTTCAGAACTTAAAAATGATGGCTGATTCCCCGGAAATACAGGGGCTAATTAGGCGTGGGTATTTTTATTGGCGAGATGTAAAGACCAAGACGGAGGTTGCGTGGATGGATGATCGCAACGGGCCAATTGAGCGAACATGGGAACCAAACCCGGATATGCTTAATAAAGTTAGAAACGTAAGAGGCATTAAGCATCCAGTTAATAGCAAAGTGGGCGTGTTTGGAGTTGACCCCTACAACAAAGCCAACATCAAAAGCAAGGGGTCTAAAATGGCTGTACATGGAAAACTTTTTTTCAACTACGATTACGAGCGGCTTAACGCCACACACAAAACCAAGTATCACGTTAATATGCCCGGATATTGGCCTACGCCAAGCGTCTTTTTCAGGTATGTATACAGGAGTACAGATATGGGATATGACCTTGACCAGCTTCTCATGGCCGCGCATTATTACTCCATCCCGATTGCCATTGAAAACAATACTTCCGAAAACCTGAAGAATCATTTTATTCAGAGAAACATGAGCGGGTTTCTTCTTACTGAGGCGCAGATTCTAAACGAAGCAAGCCCTAACAGTAGCCAGATGGAAACCATTGGTATTTTTACCGGAAACGATGCTCAGGGAAACGATGTGCCACGGTTGGGCAGTAGCTATCATAACGACTTTCTTCGCGGCACAGGCATCTATTTGCATGAATTTACATACAATATTTGGGAGCAGCCTCAGCGATACCCATTTCTGGAAAGCATACAAGACAATCTTAGCTTTAACATTGGCGAGAGAACCCAGTATGACTCTACCATGAGCCAGTTGATAATGAGTATAGCTGAATTCAATATGAATGATTACGGAAACCCGTTGGCGTATATTCAACAAATAAAAGCCAAAGCCAGAAGATTTTTTCCACCGGGCTATATCGTAAGAAATTTCGGCACAAAATTATCAACAATGAGATAGCATATTTTGTATATTTGTGCTGACATTTACTGTCATAAAATTTTTGCAAAAATTTAAACTTACTCGCAAACATGGCTATTCTCCAGCTAAAAACCCGCGTTAGCCCAACCAGTGGTAGCGCAATTATGTTGAACGCCTCTACGGCTTCAACAATCAATTTTTATTACGATACTAACAACATCGTTTGGCCTACGCTTGCTGCCGCTTCTGGTAGCTTAATTAATAGCGCATTTGTCTACGACATGGGTCCAAACAATGGACAGCAAAGAGTGTTGGTGCAAAATGCCGTTGCAAGCATTGTTGCTTTTGCAAACTCTTCTGCTGCTTCTGCTGTTGTAGTTCCTTAGTAGGCATTGTTTTTAAAAGTTAAGGCCGGGCTAACACACCCGGCCTTTTCTTTGTTTATAAAGGAATTGGAGCGTATAATTCTCCTTTATTTCCGTATTTCATTCTGAGTTCAGGAGCGGCACATAATACATTTTGTATATTAAGTTTAGTTGTGTCGTCTTCTATTGCTTGCCAAGTAGTTCCGTGTATAGGGTGATATGATACGGAGCATGGAAGTTCGTTAACAACTTCATGCATCCACAAGCTATCCCACAACACTCTTCCGATGTATAAATCAACGGGCAGTATTTTTTCAAGGCAGGCAGCGTTTTTGCGAAAAGCAAACAAATCGGCTCCCCCTCCTTTTGGGTATTTTTCTAAGTCTTTTTGGTCAAAAATATTTAACCCTTGGACATCGCGTCTACGGGAGTATACAGCATCAATATGGTTAGTGTCCATGTAGTTGCGTATAATTGTCGTAGATTCTTTTGTTAGACAAATGTCCCGGTTGATGAAAATGATAATGTCGTCCGGGTGCGTAAGCATCTCAAGCCCTTCAGCAAGAATGCGGTTTACCATTGGCAGTTCTTTATCCTTAGACTGATGAAACAATACTTTTACATGGATGTCCCAAGCAGTTAGTAAATCCCAAGAAATAGCCGCCACTCCGTGTCTTGCCATTACGCCTAAATCATCTGTAGGGTAATCATTTGTTATAATGTATGTGTGCGTAGCGGTGTTGTCAAACGGTTGCCTTACCGGGGTATTTTTTGCTATACAGGCAATAAGTTCTGCCGGGCCGTTTTCAAGACGCTCCTGAGTAAATATTCCAATAGTGTTTGGTTTAGGGTTTGATTGAACCCAAAAAGGCGTTCTTGTAATAAACACATTTGGTTGGTCACACAAATGATACGATGCACTGTCGTTAAGAATGTATAGCGTATCCGGCTCATTCATATCCTGCTTAAGTTTTACAAATCCCATTTTGGGAGCATTGTAAAAGCTATACGGAATATTTAATGCCCGCAGTGCTTGGCAAATAGATTGCATAACCTCTTCGGTTTTAACTTGAGAGGAAACGCCGTCTAAGTATATGATTGCTTTTTTATAGGGTAGATGCATGGTATTCTTGATATGATTGAAAGTTTCTAAAGCCAATGTATTCATCCAGCGTTGTGCCGTCTTGCTGGGCAGCAACAATTTTGTGGTCTGGATATTTGACTGTGCAAAAATGTGCCGCCATTTTAGGGTTGTATTTTGGGATGCCTTCAATAATTATAACCTCATGTTGAGGAAATAATTCGTATACAATTTGGCTAAACTCCGGGGCGCAAGCAATTTTGCACGGTTCTTTTAACTGTTTAGCCGCCATGTATATATCTCCAAAACGGCCTAAAACAACAAGTATTTTCTTTTCCATATAGATGCAAAAGTAAACAAAAGATTGATTTCAAAAAGTCCTGTATAATTTGTTTCTTTGTAATCTAAAAATTCATCACTATGCCCCCATTGTTATATCGGGTAGTAAACACCATACTTACTTATCTAAATGCTGGGTCATACTATAAAACTCCAGAAGAAATAAGGAACGCTTTTAACATTGCTTCGTTGCAGCTGTATAAAAAGCTTCGGGGGAATATGGTTCAATATGCTCCCGGCAGACCGCAGGGCGCAATAAATTTTGAACAGACAAGCGTTACAACGGATGCCCTTTCGGAAATGTATAGGGTGTATTATTTTTTACAAAATTTACAGCCGTTAAGAATTCCTTTGACAGACGGAGATGGTCGGCAGATTGATATTGTTCAAATAATTGAGGCTCAGTATTTAAGCCCAGATGCTCCGTATTACCCTGTATTGGTTTTGCCGGATAATCAGTTTAGCACAATGGTAAACAACCCCGTTATTCCGCCTATTCAACGAAGGCCATATGGTCGGTTAATTGGCCTTGATTTGCCCAACAAATCATTATCATATGAAATTGTTCCTCAAGACAGCATTAACAATAGAATTAATAGCATAATGGTTCGTTGTTTGACGCTTCCAACTTTGGTTAATTTTAATTTTACTACAAGCACAACAAACCCATTACCTGAAGTTGATATAGACCCAGCCAATGGGTTTATAGACACAGATTGGTCTGACGACAAATACGATCAGCTTGTTTTTATGACTGTAGAGCAGCTTGGGTTTAACATTTCCAACGGAGTGCTGATTCAAGCCGGTTTAGCACAAGAGCAAAAAGTATTATAACATGGATTACGAATACATTGCCAATCAGCTATTGCTGATGTACCAAGCTGGCCGACCAACTGTCGAAGGGCCGGATGTCCGAGAAATAGTTCCTTTGGTCAGGGAGGCCCATGCTATGATTGGCCGCAATATGTTTTTTGAAAACTATAAGGCCGAAAACCAGCACACAGTTTCAGAGCAATGGCTTGTAACGTATAGGCTTCCAATCCCTATTGACCCAACAACTTTGCTGCCTATTCCAGACAATATAACAGGATATGTAAATGTTCTGCTTCCAGAAGACTATCTTAACCTTCCCAAGAACAGAGGGATTGTTAGGGTGGCTGTTGTGGATGCTGGATACAAAGGCAAAAGGCAGCTTCCGTATATTCAGTTTGAAAACTATGAAAACCTAAAGGGCGGAGAAACTATACAATTTGCTGGCAAGTTTTATTACAGCGTCAACAATAAAAAAATCTTTATACTGCCAGCTTGTAAAGACCCAATCCCATTCCGGGAAGTTGCGGTTACTACAGCTGTAGCAAACAGTGCCACGGTGAATGATGGCGTTACCATGCTTATTATTCAGCAGCTTCTGCCAATATTGAATCAAAGGTTTAACCGTAAGGCAGATATGGTTACAGACTATAATCCTAACGCATCGTGATTACTCAAACAGTCAATGAATTAGTTGCTCTTGTAATAGAGGAATTAGAAATCCCGGCAAACAGATTTTTTGCCTTTCAGTCTTTTGCAATGGATTTTATTCGTCAGCTTAGAATTGACGGACGCACCGGCATATTAAACGAAAGACGCGAGGTGTATTACAACCTTGCCGACATTGGCTATACAACAGTTAATTTACCACATGACTATGTAGACTATGTAACTGTTGGCACTCAGATAGGCCGTTATATTAAAGCCCTTGCTTTTAACGGGCATTTGACAGACCACAAGTTTAAAGAGCAAACCGGGCTGCTAACAAGAACCAATAACAACATCTGGTATTGGGGCAATTTATGGGGGCTTGGAACATCTTTGTGGGGGCCAATGGGCCAAGTGCAAGCGTTTGGAAATGGAGGCGATTATGGCGATTTTAACATTGATCTTGCCAATAAGAAATTAATTCTAAGTCCTACATTTGCTTATTCAAATGTCACCTTGCAATACATTAGCAATTGTCTGGAACCAAGCGAAACAACCACTATACACCCGTATTTCATAATGGCTTTCAAGGAGTTTATCAAGTATAAGCACTTTGAGAACAAAGGCAATGCCCAGTTTCAGGTTCATCAGAAAAACTATCAAGCTGAATACATATACGCTTGGCAAAGAAAGAATCGCCGCAAGACGCAAGATATCATTAAGATATTTGACCGCACCCGTGGCTACAGAAATGGATACTATTAATAGATAAATAAAACCTCATGGCAGTGACTCCAGAAATTCAAGGACTTGACAGCGGCGTAGGGCTTGTGCCTCAAGGCAGACTTGGCAGCGGTATAGCAAACGTGTTTGACACAAATGTTGCTCAAAACCTTGCCCGGTTAGGCGCAAGAATGGAAAATCTTGACAAGCTAAAGCTTGCAACGGCAGCAAAGCTGGCTTCGGCTAAGGAAAAAGAAACTGTTGCAAAGGGGTTAAAATTAACTCCATATGAAGCTGTTGCGGCTACCGGTAAGGCCGCGTTTAACTCTGGTCAAAAAGTAATTAGCAAGTTGTTTGACAAGGGCTATTCCGAGTATGTGGCAAAAAAATCCGCAGGGGATATTGAAGGAGCAAACCAAATACCTCCTTTGTATAAGTATTATCAAGAAGGCGTTAACAACAAAACAGCGGCCATTGATAATGATGCTGAGAAGTTTTTTACAGGCGGCTTTGGACAATTTGTTAAAGCAAATGCCGCAAAAGAACAATACTTAGGGGACAACAGGCCAGACGATTATGATAAGTATATGTCTTATAATGAAATAGAGGCAAGAAACAAAGCTTATGAAGACGATGTAAACGACTACGACCTTGATAAGGTAGGGGCTTGGGCAATAGACGCAAGCGGTAAAAATACATATGAAAAGACAACACCATCAGGTTCTAAGTTTGGCATGAGCGGAATTTCCGCATTGTTTAAGCTGCGTCTTGACAAAAACGGAATTCCAGTTGAAGGCGCACCGTTAGAGGTTGATTATGATAATACTAAAAAGCTATACGAGTCAGACCCATATATACGAAAGCAGTTAAGACGCTTTGGTCAGTTGGGGGCAGAATACGGCAAATTACAAAAGGATTATATAGATGAAAAAGACCCTGAAGAAAAAGAAAAAATTTTAAAAGAATATTATGCTTCAGGCGAACGGCAGTATATGGACAATACGCTTGCCAGTCGAGGAAGTAAAGATATTATAAAAAACCTTGAAACAAATTACCGTAGGGCAGCACAAAAGGCAAAAGCAGAAGGCGATGCTGCAAAAGACTACCAGTCAGGCATGGTTGGTTTTAATTTTGCCGGTCGCGCAATTGCTGAGGGATTGTCAGACCCTACAGTAAAGCAAGGAATTGATTTTGTTTACAATTTTGGTGCTGTTCCAAATTATAATTTCAATAAAAACCCTCAGCAAATAAACACTGGCACACGAATCGTTCCTATGGGCGACCCTGAAATTTTGAACGTACTTGGCTACTTAAAGAAAGTGGATGTAGGAACTAATAAAGAGTATACATTGACTGGCGGTTCATTTACCACAGGAAATGTATTTTATGTAGAAAATGTTCCTATTAATCAGACCCGCAATAGGCGAATAGGTGGAGTTAAAAGAGATTTTTTACTGCCACAAGGTATAATCTTGCCAAAGGGATTTCCTCCTCTTGTAGGAGATGATTCTTCCGATGGGTTTGTTGTTATGATGAAAACACCTCCTTTAAAAAACCCAACAAAAGCCCAAATAGATGCCTTAGAAAATCGTAACTATACAGTAGCGCAAATTCAGGAAGGTCTTGAAATACCAATATTTATTAAACGGAATCAAGGTTCGGGTCCAGCATTAGAAAACTTTATTAACAACGAATTCCCTAAATTTAAACTTCCTAAATCAACAATAACAACATCTGGATATTAATAAAATTATGGCCGAAAAAGAAATTGAAATCGAAAATGTAGACGAGACATCCGCAAGCCTTGATGCAAATATTGATGCAGATGCTTTAGCGCAAGCCGAAGCAGAAGCTGAAGCCGCTCAAGCCGTTGAGTCTACAACAGATGCTCAGACTGCGCCTAAAACTCCGGCTCCTGCTGCGGAAAAACCCAAAACAGCCCGACAAAAAAGTGATGAACTTTTTAACAGGGTTCTTATGGGCCGTGATAAAGATTTAAACAATCTTCTTAATAGATGGGGTAAAGATAAATTTTACAAACTTATTACCGAAAACCCAAAGTTTCGGGAAGATTTTTACAAAGACATTTCTGGCCGTGGTATAAAAATTCCGGTTCAAGAATATAGAGGTTATTATACGCCTGAATACGAGCAACAGAAAAATATTGTATACAGCGATGAAGGCGTAAAGCAAGCCCGCGCAGAAGAAGAACAAAAGAAAAAAGACAAGCGGCAAGCTGAAGCGGAAGCCGCCGCAGAAAAAAACAAACCTTGGTTTAGGGCTATTCCAGATATACTTGGCGATATGACCAAGCAAGGTGTTGATACTTTTAAAAAAGGTCTTGATTATTTAACAGAAGCAGCCGGGAAAAGCAAAATTCTTGAGCCATTAGGTGTTAATAAAGCTATTGATTATTTTAAAGATTCTATTACAAGCCTACAGCGAGGATCGTCATTTGGAGAAGCTGTAAACGAAACTACTCTTCCGGGGTTAGCGACAGGGTCTGTTAACATGGATTTTGACCGTATAGCTAAACAAATGAAAGACTATAAAGAATATGGTCCAACAAATGTTGAATTAGATTTTCAAAAGCACGAAGGCGCGTGGGACACGGTGTCAGATTTTGCAAAAATGATTATTCCCACAATTTGGGAATCTGGGGCTACTTTAATAAGGTCTGGATGGGAAGAAATGGTGATTACGGGTGTTGCTGGTGCGCCCGAAATCGGAGGTCTTATGGCTGCTTATCAAATGGAATTGTTTGCTACAATTGTTGACGAATTAGAGCAAGCAAAGGACAAAAACGGATATGCATTATTTGATGTTACTAAAGGGGAGGATTGGAGAAGGGCTTTTAGTGACAAGGCGTTTATTGACCCAATTCTCAAAAAAGCAAATACAAGAGCAGCTATTGTTACCGGTTTTGATGTTTTTGGGGCTGGCGTATTAGGTAATGTTGGAAGTAAAGCTGCAAAGGTTGTCCAAAAAGCAACAAAAGTTTTACCAGCATCTCTTAGGTCGCCAATTGCAAAAGGACTTTCAAAACTTGGTCAATCTAAAAAAGTTTTTTCTCATCCTACAGTTAAAGCGTTTACAACAAAATTAGGACAAGCCGTAGAGCAAGCTGCAAAAACAAAAGTGGGTAAAGTTGCTTCAAAAGCAGGAACCGAATTTGTAGATTTTTTAAACCCGCGTGAATTTGGCACTGCAATGGCTGGAGAAGCAACAGCACAATATGTAACCACAGGCAAAGTAGACCCGGAATCAACCTTTTTAGAAGGAACTGGCGAAACTGCTGCTATTAAAATGATAGCTAGATTGCTTGGAAAAGGTCGCGGCGTACTTGGTGGCGGAACAACAGCACCATCCGCTCCTCCTGCTCCCGGAAGCCCTCCTGCACCGGGTGTGCCTCCTGCGACTCCTGCTTCCGATACATATTATACGGCTGTAAGCGATGAAGAATACGCTGCGTATAAAAAAGACAAAACACTTGACCCTGATAGAAGGGCTGGTGTTGAAGAAGATGCCATAAAAGCTTTGGACGACCCAGAATATCTTAAATCATTGCAGAAAGATATTGACACAGACGAGTCTACAAGGCGGTATTACGAAATGGTTACTGACGCTATGGAGCAGGAAGCCAAATACAGGGAGGGCGAAGAAATAATGAAAGCATCTATTGCCCATGTTTCTGAATTAAACGGAGGCATTTCCGAAAAAGAAATGCTGGAATTGATTGATCCAAGCAATCCTCGTTTTAACAAAGACCTTGCAGGAATGGTTGAGCGTAAATATGCAGAATTAGCTAACGCTTATGCTGATGACACCGGGGATGAATCCTTTAGGCAGAAACCAGCTGCTCCTGCTCCTGCTCCTGCTGCCACAACACAGCAAAGCGGTGCTGCGCAAACACAAGCTGTTGACACGCGTGGCCTTGCCCCAGAAATCCAAAAAGGGCTGGCGGCTTTACAAAAGTTGGAAGAATATGTTGGCCGTATAGATGCCAATCTAAGTTCTATTGAGGACACTCCTGCAAATCAGGCGGAGATTCAAAAAATCCTTGCCACCAAGAAAGCCGTTTTACAGGAAATTGAGAAAAACAAGCAAGCACTTAAACAGCAGGGGTATGACACTGAAGCCCCAGCTGCAACAGAGACCGAAGTGGTAGTTGAAGATGGCGAAGCACCTCAAGTGCCGGGACAAGGAACGGTAGTGACAGAGGAGGCTGTCGATGAATTGCCAGTTATAAGCCCAGAAATAAGAGCGTTGGCTGCTCAAGAACTTGACCCTAAAAAGTTGGTCAAGGATGGCACACTTGTATACAAAAACCGCAAACCCGTATACAATGGAATGGAGTTTAAAAGCACTAAAGAACTTCAAGCTTTTCTTCAAACTGATGAAGGAATCCTTGCTGCGGCAGAAACCAACGAGGCCATTGCCAATGCTTTGGGAAAAACTCCTACATTTACCGGCACAACCGAAACAGGAGTTGCAGGAACTAGTCAAACCGGACCCGCTGCTGAGTCAGTGGTTGGCACACAAACTGCTGAAGGAGCAACGGAAACTGCTCCAGTTGAACCGGCTACCCAAAAAACAGAAGATGTTGAAGTACAAGCAGAAGGGGTAGATGAAAGAACAAAAAAACGAATTGAATATTTAGAAGACGCAAAAGCAAAAATAGAGGCAAGGATTAAGAACAACCCGGATAGTCCAGATATGCCAAGATTCCAAAAAGCCCTTGATAAATTTAACAAGGATTTGGAGGAATTAAAAAAAGAAACATCAAAACCAACAAAGCCCGAAGGCAAGCCCCGTGTCAAGGGAGATGGTCAAGAAGTTGTTGAGGCGTTTGAAAAAGCAGTAGCTGCCGGTAAAAAGATTTCTTTTCCGGTATCTGGTGGCAGAACAACCGTACAATTAGACAAGCCGGGACAGCTAAAAGCTGATGAAGATGGCGGGCTGTATATTGATAGAGGCAAAGGCAAACGCGAATACTTGCCAGCAGGAGGCGGAGAGGAATCTGTTATACGCCAGCAATTAGGCGTTGCCGAAACCGCTGAGTCGAAAAAACAGCGCAAAGAGGCTGTTGCCGAAAGAAACAAAAAGGCAAAAGAACAGGCTGACCAAAAAAGAAAAAGCGAGGAGGCCAAACAGGCGCAAAAAAAGCGCGACATGATTGACCGTCTTCAAAAGATTCTGGATACGGGCAAAAGCGAAAAAGGAAAAACCATTAGCGAAAAGGAACGCAAAGAAGTTGAAGCAAACATAGAGCGTTTAAAGCAAAGCATTGCTGATGCTGAGGCGGCAGACAAGCTGGTTAAGGGGGAGCAGCCAACAGAAACTGCTCCTGTAGAGGGAACTACTGTTGTGGAAGAAGCTCCTATTGGCTGGATTCAAAAACCAGTAAAAATAAAAGAAGATGTTTATAGATTTGAAGACAGTCAAGGCATAGGCTATATTGTTAGGAGACTTGTTGGAGAGAGAATAACCCCTATGTGGATTGTTTCAAACCATGAAGAAGGGATATGGGATGGTAGTCATCATCCATTTAAAACTAAAGACCAAGCTATAAAATACATAGAATCATTTTTTCAAAAACCAACTTTTTCTCAAGCTACTACATCTGGCATTCCAAAGGAGTTTACAAAAGAGGGCGGTAACAAAATTGTAGGAGAAGATGGGAATCCTATAAAGTTGTTCCACGGCACTCAAAGTGAGTTTGACGAATACCAATTTCCATCGTTTTTTGGAGATGTTCAATATGCTACCGAGGGCGGAGCCGAGATGGCAATGGGTGGCATTAAAGCAGTTTTCTTTTCGTCAAACAAGGATAGCGCAACAACATATTCTCAATTGGACAAAAGCAAGAAAAGCTTTGTTAAAGAGGCGTATGTAAGTATGCAGAACCCAATTGTGATTGACGCAAAAGGGAAAAACTGGACCGGGCGTGTTGCGGATGATTACAAGCTTGCATTGAAACAAATAAAAGATGGGGCAAAAAACAAAGACGGAAAACCGTATGACGGAGTAATTGTTAAAAATGTAATTGATTCGGCAAGCGACAAGCCTCATGTTGGAGATGTATACATGGTTACAGACCCTAAAAAAATATACAACTTAGACACGAAGCCGGAACAGATAATTGCAAAAACGGAAACAAAAACCATCACAGAAACAGAAACTGAAGCAAAAGAAAATGCTGCTATAAAGAAACGCATTGAAGCCCTTGACCCTAACGAAAGTCAAGGATATCAGGTAGATAGATTAAGAGCAGCAAAAGAAGATATGCTTGCTCAACCTGAACGCGCTATAATGGCAATGCAAGCAATGGATTTCTTTACAGAATTCTATGGCAGGAATGATAAGCAGTACATTGAGTATGCTAAAAAGCATCCATTAAGCACGGTAACTCAATATTTTTATAATAGCGAAAATTCTGTTATTGACATGGTTCGCGAACAAATTTCTGGGAAGAAATTTGATATTATAAGAATTCGGGAGCAAATTAATTCATTGGGCAAAGGCAAAAAAGATGCTCAATTAAAAGCCTCATATGAGCAAAGCATAAAAGACGCAGAACAATATGTTAAAGATATAAAGGTTGCGTATAATGAATTTGCTAAGGAAAATGGTTTAGAAGTTCTCTTAGCAGAGCATAAAACAACAGAAACAGAAACCACCACAGAAACAGAACCTGAAGCACCGGCTCAATACATCCCGCTCACCAGCAAGGACATTGAAATAGGCAAGTTCTCCAAGGACGAAGCTGTAGAATACGAAACCGATGAAAAGGAATTAGAAAGCGGCAGGATGTCTGAATACATTTCTTCCATGACGGTTGAAGTGCTGAACGATGATGGAAACACTGTTGGATTTCTGACAAAATTAAAAGACGAGGACGGCACAGTTACTTGGCAGTCTTCCAACGAATCGGGAGACGAACTTGGTATAGACGAGGCGTTTGACACCAAGCAGGAAGCTATACAGGCTTTGTTGGACGACTACAACAAAGAGCAGTCAAAAGAGTTTGCCAAAGAGCAAAAGCGTTTAGCAAAGGAGGCTGAAAAGAAAGCTGCTAAGGAACAAAAGAAAGAGCCAGCCGTGGAGCCTGAGAAAACAGATGAGGATAAAAAAGAAAGCAAAACTGAAACAAAATTTAATTGGGATAAAAAACCGGATAAAAAAGAAATACAATTATTGCTTTCAAAACTTACTCAAGAGCAATTAGATAAAGGGTTTTATTATGGCGTTGCTCCTGACAGTACATATAAAACTATTTATAACAGATTAAGATTAGCACTTGGAGATAACGAAAAAGCAAATGCATTTCTTTTAGAAAACGGAATTAATTGGGGAAAACCTCAAGAGGCAAAAGTTGAAACAAAACTTGCCGAAGCTACGCCAGAGCAAGCGGAGAGAAGTCAGATGGCAATGATGGACGACATCATGGACACGGAGCGTACAAAACCGGCTGCTGCAAAAGAAATGCGGGACCAGTTTATTGAGCAACACGGCAAAGAGGTTTTTGATAAACTAAACAAAATAACCCGTAACTTTGAACAAATAATCAATACCTTGGAAAAGGAAGGTAAATGCATTAAAAAATGTTAAGCATGAAGAAGTCGCTGTTAAATGATTCGGACCGTAGGATGTTAAACCAAGCTGTTGAGCATGAACTATATGCCAGCAATTTTTACAAATACAGCGCATCATGTACTCAGAAGCAGGGCTATTTTGGAGCGCAAAAATTCTTCGAAAAGGAGTCTGCTGACGAGTTAACGCATTACTACTTGATTCGCGATTTCATGAACGATCTTGGAGACGAGGCAGAGATGCCAGCTATCAACAAGGTTGAACTTGAAGGCGAGACTTTGAGCGGCATTTTTCTGGACGCATACGAATTAGAAGTTGATTTGGGGGATTTCTACAAGAAGTTCTATACAAAAACAGAAGACCCGTATGTGAAAACCTTTTTGCACAAGATGGTTAAAATACAACGCAAAGCCGTGGGCGAATACGGAGACCTGATTGCAAGGCTTAAGTTGTGCAAAGACAACACATCAGCCATTCTTCTCTTTGACCAAGAACTGGGTAACAAATAATAGCTATGTCATTAAAACCTTGCACCTTTAAACTTACTGGGGTTAAGGGCGAATTGTCCTATGACCAAATGCGTAAACATCTTATGGAAAACCCAGACCTCTGGGTGGGTAAGAAGTATAGCAAGGTCAGCCCGGTTAAAATTGTTGTCAACAAATTTAGCAAAACCATTGCCGACAAGTTTGACAAGCTATCAAAAGCAATGGGCTTTGATACCAAGCTTGAGTTTATCAGCGAAGCGGAAGCAAGAGAGATTTTAAGGACAGACCCGGCCAATGTCAAAAAGATGTTGGCTGGTCCTAATAGCAGAAGATCAAAACAAGTTAGAGACAACTATTTTGTTGCTGTAGAGATGCAGAACAACGGAGTTGACTCGGAAAAAATATGGCAAGCCACCGGCTGGGAAATGATGCCGGATGGCAAATGGCGTTATGAAATTCCTACAGATAGATTGGCTACAGCATTTGAAAGCGAAAGACAATCAGAAGGAAAAAACTTTGAAACGTATGTCGCAAACAAGGTAAAGGACTTGTTGAAAAAAGGAACTACACTAGGTCAGCTATTTCCTAACGGAAGTTTGCTGGCGGCGTATCCCGGTTTTAAGGATATGAAGGTGTTACTAGATTATAGCCTTACAGGGGCGGCTGGTTATTATGATTATGAAAATAAAAGAATTGTTTTAAGTTCCGATGCGGTAACAGGGTATTCCCCGGACGCTAATGATATTGAGCGAGTGTTGTTGCACGAAACGCAACACGCCATTCAACATAAGGAAGGTTTTGCTAGGGGCGGCAATTTAAACAGCAAGGAAACAGCCGAAAGGCAAGAGTTGCTTAAAGTTGGTAATGATTTTCTCAACTCTAACCCAGACTTTAAAGTAAAGCTGGTTGACCATAGAGATGCGAGGCGAGAAAGGCAAGCGGCCTATGACGCGTACATCGCTAATAAAAGTGACAGGAAAAATATAAAACGCCTTGAAGAAGCCGAATTAAAGTTGTCGGCGATTCAAAAAGAACTGGCTAATGATCCTTTAGATAAAAAAATGAGGGACATCCTACAGCCAATACAAAATAAATACGGCGCAATTCTTCCATATGATTTTTACAGAAATCTTCTTGGAGAAGTTGAGGCAAGGAATGTTGCTGAAACAAGGGTGTTCATGAGCGAAGAGGAACGTAGAAAAACTCCTCCTTCAAAAACATCAGACATTAAACCCGCTTCTGCCACAGTTTTTTACATAGACGAAGACGACAAGCGCGGATACAGCCAAGGCTCCAGTGCCGGGTTCTCAACAACCAGAGATGGCAAACCTATAGGATTTCAATACGACACAGAGCAAGTTGCCCGCGAAAGGTTTGACCTTAGTAAATTTGAAAAGATTGGCAGCGGCAGCGACCGTGATGTGTTTGACCTAGGCAACGGCAAAGTATTAAAGATTGCCAAAAACGGCAGAGGGCTTGAGCAAAACATATACGAGGGCGACTTTTATTTGTCTGAAGCCGGAGTGATCCCGGAAGCATTTGAAAGAGGCTTGAATTATGTGGTTGTTGAAAATGTTCCTAGAATTAGCACTTTAGACAATGTTTTTGTTTATGACTTAGAAACTGGGGAAGCGGTTTCTTCTATAGATGCTGGTCAAATGTTGCATGATTTGGCTCAGTTTACTCAAAAAGATTTTAATAACAAAGTTTCAAAATTACAAGATGTATTTCGTCAATATGGGTTAGAAGCTGCGTTAGATTATGATATTCTATACGGAGATTTTACCAGAAAGGCAAACTGGGGATACATAAACGGAAAAGCCGTACACATTGATGGAGGCACGTTTGGCGGAGTAGACGCAATTATTGGAAATAAAAACAAAGCATTAAACGATGCAGAGTTTAGGGATGTATACAAAAAGAGCCAAGAGTTAAAAAGAAAGCTTCAGGACACCGACAAGTATACAAGGTATATGCGTACCCCAGATGGGTATGTGATGGGGTTTGTTCAGAGGCAGGATGATGGGTCGTATAAAGTATTCATTGATCCAAAGGTTGTAAACCCGGAAACGCCTATACACGAAATAGCCGGACACGTTTTTCTTCCAATAGTTAAAGAAACCAATCCAGAACTATACGCAAAAGGGGTTGACCTCATAAAGGACAGCCCGTATATGGATAGGGTTAAGCAAGAATACCCAGAACTCTCTGAAGAAGAAATGTATGAGGAGGCGTTGGCTCAAGCGGTTGGCGAAAAAGGTGCATTGCTAAAAGACCAAAAGAAAAAAGGATTTGTTGATTGGCTTAAAACATTCTGGCAAAAAACTGCTGATGTATTGGGAATTAAAGTTAGCCCAGAGCAGTTGGCCGAAATGGACTTAAATAAGTTTACCGACCTAATTGCTGGCAGTATTCTTAATGCAGAAGACCTTATTAAAATTAAACAACAGACAGTAGTTGAAGAAGGGCAATCAACGGCCAAAACCGAAGACCCGGTTGGGCAACTGCTCACTGGTTCAACACAAGAACAGAAAGAAGCTGCCTTTGATCAAATTGTAGGAGAAGCTGCTGATACAGAAACGGAAGGCAGAGATGAATACGAACAAGAGCGTCCTCAAGGCAAAAGCTTTGCAGAGTCGGTTAAGGACGATGTAAGAGCGTATTTGAAAAAAGGACAAGATGCTTTAACAAACTACAGCGACAAGGCTAAAGCGTTTATCAAAAACGTATCACTTCGCACTAAACGAGTAATTGCAATAGCAATGCTTTCTGGAGGTTTATTGTCTGGTGCTGTAAATTATGTTCAAGCAAATAACGATGGGTACATTCCAAGTATCTCTGATATTACGGCTCTTGGGGAGCGAGCATTAATTAAGCTTGGTCTTGTTGAGATTCCAGAAAATGCCGGGCTGGTCAATGTAGATGAAATAATAGATAAAAAACCAGAGAAGGTTGTTATACGGCCAGACTCTGGGAAAGCTACATCAGAACCAGTTGTATTTAATATACTGGGCAAGGTGACCGATTGGAAGCAAGAAAGTCAAGGGTTTAAACTTTGGATGTATCAAAGAGATGCCGACAACGGTCATCTTGTATATGTCCCCGGCCCTCACAAAAGAAACTTTAAGGCTTACGGTGCTTCTGGGGTTGCTAATGTTGAAGGGGTTGGGCATTTTTTAGTTAGCCCTCAAGACCTTACCCATTTAACATCTAATCCACTTTTGAAGAAACTTAAAGAACAGTTTCTTGCTGAAATAAAATATAAAACACCTGATGCTTGGGTTCCTACATTTAAAAAAGAAAACAACAATTTAGTAAGGCTAACTCTTAAAAAACTGGGGGATGTAAAAGAGGAAGACATTGTCGTAAGTCAATTGCATCAAACTCCGTTTCTTGATATAGATACCAATGCTCGCTTAAACCCCGGACAGTTTAATAGTTCTATTCACTGTCTGGCAAAAAAATCTACAGGAGAAAAACTGGAGCAATACTTAATGGGTCCAACAAAGGACAACTACAACCAATGCTCTGGTGGATCATTCTTTATTTTGGCAGAAACACCAAAAGGATTAAAGATTAGAGAGATGTCTGGGCCTATTAATCTTATGCTTAAAGACGCTTATCGTTTTGCTAAAAAGAATGGCGTTGGCATGGACAAGATTACTATTGGCGTTTTAGATGCTGGTAGTTACAGCGCAAAGCCAGTAGCAGACAAAAAGAACGTAGTTAGGCTTGAACAATACGAAAAGTACAATACGGGTCCCGACATTGACCTTCAAGGCGGTGCTGCCTTGATGATTCCAGAAGGCGGTGGTGTTGAGTTCAGAAAAGCAATGGAATTGTCGGAAAACGAGGAAAACACTCCAGACAACATTGCTGCCATTGTCAATGTAATGAACACACTTCCGGGAGCCGGGATTGAAAGAAACATTTATACAATCACTCAGCAACGCGGGGTGTTAGACACAAAGAAATCAAAGCGAAAAGGCATTGTAAAAGATGTTCCGGTTGTGTCTATTGACGATTTCTTAGGCCGTCCAGTGTTATTTACAATATCTGATGAACTCACTACTGGGGAAATAACAAACCCGTATACAGGGCAGAAAATCAAAAACCTAAAAGGCGGTTTGTATTTCAACTATAGCGAAGGGAATACAGAACACGCTTGGGCTTTTGCAGAAAAAAGCAAAGCTGATGGATTGTTAAAGCAAGCAAAAGAATTGTATAGAAAACATCCTGAAAAATATCCAGACGGAATTGTGCCGGTTGCTGTGGTAAAAATGGGCGTACAGGCAATGGAGTCCAATGAAGCCGTTGTGAGGCAATTAGAACAAAACATTCCTTCTTTTCCTGCCGAAAACAAAGCAGCTGCTCTTGCAGCATTGCCAGCGGATATTCAAAAACAGATTGATGGGCTTCAAAAAAACATTGATTTAGCCAAGTCTAATGGTAAGCCCCCAAGGACTTCTGATGTTTCCAATCTAAGAGGTTTAAAAAAGGCTCTTGAGTTAACAAAAATCTCTAAGTCGTTTGATGATTTTGTGCGGAAAATAAAAACACTTCCTATAGGCGCAAGACCTTTGATTATTAAAAGAATAACAACGGGAGAAGCTGGCTCGCCTCAATCAAAATTAAAAAATAGAAAATCAGGAAAACCAGCAGTGGATGCTTTAATGGAAGGACTGAATCCACAGGAGGGGCTAAAGCTGAATATCGGAAATCTTGTAGATAACATTACAGAACCGTCATTAAAAAATGTTCCAGACAGGCACATCATATCATTTGTTGGCGTAGACGCAACAGCAAGCGGTTCTTTAACAACCAACACCCACCCAAATTATCCTGCCACACTAAAGGGCAAAGGGCTTGGAGTGCTTAAAGATACGGTTCACATTGCTTCAGTATCTCCTGCTGCTTATGCCGCCACACTAAATAAGATGGCGGAAGCAAATAATTCTAACATTACCGCAAACCAATCTATAAGCAATGCCACCGGCGCAGGACTTGCAACCAAGTATCTTCGCGGCGAAAGCTTGGTAAAAGACCTTTCTGATTTTGACAAACTTGTAGGGGCGTTACGCCTTGCGTTTCCAAGTGTCCAGTTCTTTACTGACGCAGATAGCTGGGCAAACATTATGTCTGACCCAAATGTCAAAAAGTATATTAAAAACGGAGAAGTTGTATACGGGCTGACTAAAGACGGTAGCATTTATATAAACCCAGACATCAAAGACTTTAATACAGCTATACACGAAGCGGGTCACATCTGGGTGGATATGCTTGAGCAAACCAATAACGATTTGCTTCAGCAAGGATTCAAATTGATTGAAGGCACTAAAGAATTAACTGCTGCAATTGCGGAATATGGCGACAATATACAGGCTCGGAAAGAGGCTCTTGCTGTATTGATTGGCAATAAAGGCGAATCAATTGTAAATGCTGCTCAAAAAGCAAACTTCAGCAAGTGGCTAAATGCAATGTTTGAGTATGTTCAAAAAACATTTAAGTCCCTTTTAAAAGTTCCTGCAAACAAGCTTGCAAACATTACGTTAAATCAATTTGTTGAGGGGGCAATTGCTGACATTCTTGGTGGTAAAGAGATTGCTGGAAAAGTTGTGGCAACGGAAGAGACGCAATTTAGAAAGTCGCTTCCAATCAAATTACGCAACGCTATACAAGACCTTATCAACGAGCAAAAAGCAAACCCTACTAAGATATACTTCTACGAGGTTCTTGCCAAGGCAAGGGGGTTAATGCAAGCAGCTGGCTTAAGCGAAGCTGACATTGATGCTCAGGTGAAGGCAATGGAAGAGCGGGAGGAGGCTAAGACGGAATCGGAATACTTTTCTGACTATGTAAGCAAACTCAAAGCCGCTGCAAAACTTACCATCCCGGAGGCAAGGGCATTGATGAAGCAATTCAGAAACTTCCTTAACAGCGAAGAAGACCTTGCCGATGCTATGGATTTTGTAGACAGGCTGGTTAAAAAGAAAGACCTTCTCGACAAAGTTAACAAAGCAAAAGATGCATTCAAGGCTTTGAAAAAGCTTCGCAACAGCAAAAAGTTGACAGCCGCCGATCAGCGGTTTATTGCCAACCTTGCCATTCCAAGATTCTATTTGCTTGACGAGGCAACGCTAATCAAGTTGCGTGAAATGGCTACAAACTTTGTAGACAGCCGGGTAAATCAGTCTCCTGTTAAGTTTGAGATTTCTGAAATAGACGCAGCATTTAACGAGGCATCTAAAGTAATGCCTTCTAAAACAAGGAAAGCCGGGGTAAGAAAGATTGCTAGAATGACCCTTGCCGAAATGCAGTTTCGCACAAAGCAAGCCCTTCAGGAATACGCAAACGAAATCCCATCGGCCAAGGAATTGCTTGGAATGGATTTGTCTCTGCTGGACAAGGATGCGCTAAATCTGATATCAAACGCACTTAAAACGTATGACGAAACAGGAGTGCTGTTTAGTATTCCTGCAATAGTTGAAACCGTTCGCGCCCTTAACGATGCAAAGCGTATACAGAAAAGCGGAATCATTGCCAATATTCAAAAGCTGGCTGCTGGCGGAATTGCCGGAAGACTTCAATCGCTTGCAGCAAATGCTGATGAGATCAGAAGAATGCTTGTCGGTGGTTGGGACAGAAACGCTGCCCGTGTAACAATTGAAACACAGGAACTCAGGACGCAAATCGACCAAGCGTTTTCAAAGCTAGGGATATCCGATACCGATAAATTTACCTTGGGTGCATATGGTTTTTTCAAAGAAGAAACTGGTGGACAAACGCCGGAAATAAAGGCCGGTGTTCTGGCGGCGCAGATGAACAATCTACGCGACCAAATAGCCGCTGCAAAAGAAATGAACAGCGACAGTCAGGAGGTGGCAATGCTTCAGCACTACTACTCTGGCAACACTGAGGCGTTAAAAGCTTTGGGGGTTATTAGGTTGGAAAACGGCCAATGGGTAGCTGCTGACAATATTAATGTTGACGCTCTTGCTCCAGACAAGGTTAAGAAAGCTTGGAAGTATGCTCAAAACATATTGACATCAAAAACTGCTGCGTATACAGCCGCAATGGCGGAGTATCATGGAAAGGATTTTGACCAGATATTCCAGTACTACCCAAGGTCGTTCTACAAAACAGATGTCTCAAAGGCAGACCTTCAAGCAGCTGCTGAAGACCTACCACCGATGGGAAGTATTGACCCTAAGACCACAAAGCAAGACACAGACATTGCTGCTCGGAATGAAGGTCGAACAAACACTATGCCTGAGCGGGGCGGCTTTTACATTCTTGATGGATATGAGACATTGGTAAATGGCGTGTGGGACATCAATGCTACAATCGAACTTTCAAAAGCGTATGCGTATACAAATGCTTTGATTAACAAAGCAAACATCACAAACAACGCAGACACTAATAGTCAGATTAAGAAGTACATTGTAAGTAGCGTTAAAGGCATCCTGCGCGACCCAATGATCTTCCCGGACAACCGCAGCGGCAGGGAAAAGTTTGGAAGTGCATTTTTCAATATTGTTACCACAACCATTCTAAACAACTTCACTCAATTGTTTAAGCAGACAATGGGCGTAACGGCTGGATTTGTAACCAACCCTGCGGCTACATTGCAAGCAATGGGGCTTATAATGAAAGGGATGGGCGACAAGAAAACGCAAGAGGCTCTTGATAGGTTCTATAAAAACACAAGCGAGCCGTATACGCTTGCTTTGTCGTATATTGAATTAGATACGCTTGGCCGAAACAAAGGCCCGGTGATGGACAAGATTACGGGAGTGTTTGATAAAATCAAACCAGAATACCTTGTAAATGCCAACCGGTTTACACAGCGTATGCTTTTGCTGTCTGGCTATTTAGCAAACACAAATCCAGACAAGTTTGTAGAAAACTCCAACAATGGCGTGTTTAATGAAACGGCTTTGGCCGCAGCAGAAAACAATGCTGAAATGGCAAACAGTACAGCTAACAGGCACTTCTTGCCATTGCAGCTTAAGGATGCCGGGACAATGAAGAAGTTCTTATACTTCCTTGGCACATACAACTTTGTCACCACTTCTAATTTCTGGAGCAATGCTAAAATTCTTCAGGGAGCCGGTTATACAAAACTGCAAAAAGACATTGCTAAAAAGCAAATGATTTCTTTAGCTGTTCAGCAAGTTATGTATCAGCTTATGCTTAGAGCGGTGGGCGAAGGGTTGAAAGCAATTGGCAGAGACTTAGATTGGCTGGACGAAGAAAGCGAAGAGCAACGCAAGAAAAGGTTTATGAAGTATTGGTATCAAGTTCCTGCTTCTGTGGTAATGGATTTGACTGTTGGGCCTATGGTTAGTTTGTTAGGCGATGCTTTAAAGTCGGCAACCATTGTTGCATCAGAAGTTGTATACGGTATAGCCAGTGAAGGGGCAACTGGAGACAAGCTTGATTTGTTATTTAAGCGTAGCAACGATTATCCGGGCGTATACGGAGTAGTTGCTCCTCTTATTGAGCAAATGTACAAAGCAGCAAAAAGTAAAGACCAAGAGTTTCAAATTGCGGTTGCCGTTCAAGCCACCGCAATGCTTATGGCTTGGGGCGATCTTTATTATTTAGCCAGAATCAAAGCACAGACCATCCAGTCTATTTTAAAAGTAGCTGGAGGAGATGAAGTTATGAAGGCTTTCCGCGATGGCAATTCTCCTGAATACAAAAACTGGGTAAACACAATTCGCGAAAGAAACATTCCAGATAAATTTATATTTAAAATGTCTTGGCAAGATGATGGTATTGGATATTATGTTCCTGCCAATGAAATGTCTAAATTTGTTCAGGTGTACAACAAGGAGTACCTTAACGAAATTCATTTGTTGACAATGCGAAACAAGTACGTTCCGGTTAAAAAAAGAAAGTCAGCAGAACAACTTAAGAAAAGTGCTGAAAACGCAGCAGCCTTGGAAGCACAAAAAAGTATTAAGAATCCTCATAAATTTAAAATGCCAGCGAAATGATACACAGGATCGACAGCGTTAACCCGGACATAGATGACAGGGTAATCAAACCTAATCAGGCAAGAGACGCAAAGAATCTTCGGTTTTCTGTTTCCGATTCTGATGAAAATCTATCCGGGGGTATTCTGGTATACGGCAATACCAAGCTAAATTTTACGCCTCCTCCGGGAGTCAGCAAAGTAATTGGCACACATAATGACTATGAAAATCAAGCCATTTATTTTGCAATGTATAATTTCAATGGCAAAACAAACCCAATAAGGCATGGCATTTATCAGATAAAAAACGACACTGTTTCGCTTATTGTTGAGGGAGATTGGTTAAATTTTTTTCCCGATATGGATGTGTCCATTGATTTTATTGACGACAAGCTGTATTGGACAGACGGGGTCAATCAGCCCAAAATGATTAATGTCAAAAAAGCGACAGGCCAGTTGTTTGAGAATGGGGTTCAGGTTAAATATCCAAACACCTATGCCGAGTGGATGTATACGCAAATCAAAAGGCCGGGAGCATTGCCGTTGCTTGTAACTCTAAAAGACAAGACAGAGCAAAGAACCACATACAGTATTGTGGAAAACTATCCAATAGCTTCCTTTGACATTCTTCCAAACACAGAAAGTGAACAAGTTGCTGATGGCTATCAATTTTCTTATTACTACATCTACGACAATTACGAAGAAAGTAGATTAGCCCCAATTAGTAGTATTACATTCTTTTCTAAGGAATTAGAAATCATTTTCCCAAATTACGAATTTGATAACTACATAAAAGACAACAATGTTATACGAGCCGTTATGATTGTATACAGACGCGGAAACGAAGGAAGTTGGAATATTCTTAAAAAGATAGACAATAAACCAGCAAACTATCGGCCAGCGTTTGACTTATTAACGTATAACAATGAATTAATTTCTAACTACGGGCCAACCATTACGCATTATGTTGAAAACATGATTTTTGCTCAGTTGCTGCCAGTTGACGCTGATGTTACAGACAGTTATTTTGACGCAATGCCAATTACAAGCACTTGCAACACAATAGCCATTAACAGGATATTTCACAGCAACTATGTGATTGATTATGAAAACTGGACAGACTTGTCTCTTAAATTAACTGTAGAAAAACAGACCACATCTGTTTTTGTGACCCTTAGAGATGGGCAAATTATTGAAAGAGTTGGCGTTCCTAAAACAGGAAAACCCGGAGAACAAACCTTTATGTTTGGACGATATAAAGCGGGAATTGAATTGCTTGACGAATATGGTAGAAGGATTGGGGTAATTTCTGAGAAAGAATTTTTAATACCAAGACCTACATATTCAAAAAAAAGATTCAAATACGCAGACCCAACATTAGATGCTAATGTCTATGAAAAAAATCAATTCCCAAATAATGATAATGATTTTTTGTACCAAGTAAAATATGAAATAACAGGATCACTTCCAGACTGGGTCAAGTCGTACCGGGTTGTGATGACCAAAAATTTAGATTACATTTTTTTCTTTAAAACCTTGGTAAAAGTGTTTTATTGGTATTCGTCCAATAGCAAAAACGCCGTTTCAAGTTTGCCAATTTTTTACACAGGAGGGAGTTATGCAGATTGGTTCCCAATTGATGTTATTCAATCGGACGACAAAAAGGACAATTACAATTACGAAGGTCTTGCTTTTAGACTAAGTTCTAAGGAGCCTTTTATTTGGAACCCAGAAGAGGAAACCTACATATGCTTTGCACAAGAATATGAATACACTTTTGGCACTATTATACAAGGAGGAAAAGCAAACACAACAACGGGAATACCGCTTAAAGAGTATAAGATAGACAGCTATGACGGAACCTATTTTTATGTTAGAAGGCCAAATGCAGACAATAAAAGCAGTGTTGTAAGCAGAAGAGGAAACAGAGTTGTTAGAAAAGAAGACAGCACACAAATTCTTTCAACATTTGTATGTAGCGAGCCTCCTAAAAATAGCTATCTTAGAAACGAAAACGAAGATGCATTTGTTTTGTCCAGACAAAATTTTCAGTATCAGGTTTATATTTACAGCAAAAAAAGGCAATCTGAAGAAATTTATTATCAAAACGAAAACACATTTGTTGTTCCCGGAACTTACGACTACACAACACCTTTTGTGACAAAAGGCATCCTGCGAGGAGATTGCTACATAACAGAATACAAAAAAATGTTTGGTGGCACATCATTAACCGAAGCAAAGTTTTATTTTGATGGAGCAGTAAATAACAATTACACAAACCCCAATAATGTATACACGTTGTCTGCAAATAAACCAGAAAATGGAAATACATACGAATACAGAGATGTTACCGTAAATGGATGGGGCATTTCAATGAACCCGTGCGACATATATAGCACGACTTGGTCAAGCAGTATTGGTCAGCCTTCAATTGTAAACGAAAACCAAAAACAGACAATTGCTCAAAACAATATTATACCGTCAGGGCAAATAATTTTGGGCAGTCAAATTAATGCTCTTAACCGAATGAACAGCATAGACGCTCAATCTATGCCAGCCGAAAATGGACCAATTACAGCAACGGCTATTACAAACACGGCACAGGATCAGCCGGGCGTTATGCTTGCCATCGGAACTCTTGGTATACAATCTATATATCTAAATGCTATACAGCAAACGGCAAACGATGGCACATCAACAATCAGTTTGTCCAAGAACGTGCTTGGAAGCAATAGGCCGTTGCGGGGGCAATATGGGGCGCAAAGGCTGAGAAACATTTCCAGTACACCAGAATCAACAATCTACTGGTGGAGCGAGGTGGTTAACGATTTTATCCGATATACAAATGCTGGAATGGAAAGACTTGGCAAAACGTATATGTTTGGCAACTACCTTAGGAACAACTACGCAAGCAATAAATCTGTTTTCACCATGTACGATCAGGTGACCGATGAGGCATTGCTTATCCCGTCCGGGCAGCCCGCAGTGGCTTTTAACGAAAAATACAAGTCATATCAGGGTCGGCGAGAATATTCAAATCAATCCGGGCAAACGCCGGAACTCGGAGCCAGTCTTGCGTTGAAGCATTATATGTTCTTGAACGGCGAGGTGTGGGTAACACAAGTCGGAAACCCGGACAATAGTTTCTTTGGAAGCGACAAGGCTCCTGAGTTGACAATCGTAACCAACGAGTCTCCAGCAGTGGTTAAAAACTGGAACACTATAAAAGTGTATGGCCCGGTCCCGGCAAGCACAGACTGCAAAACAGAAACAACCGCAAACAGAGAAACAGATATCCTAAGAGATTGGTACATTCAGCGAAAAGATAATTACGAAGCTGCCATTAGACGAGACACAAAAAGCGGAACTGTCTTTTCAGGCAAAGCTATGGAAAGTAGGATATTATATTCTACTTTTGTATTTAGCATTACTGGTTTTGATAAATTGAACTTCATTGAAGTAAAAAGTAATAAGTCGGTTGTCCAATAAAAATATTGCGTTATGGCTGTAATACCTCCTGAAAAAAAATATACTCTTCAAGAAATACAAGCCCTTATGGGCGCATCTGGGACAGATGGCATTGACCCAAATTTAGCCGCATTGCTTGCTGGTAAAGGGGGGACATTTTCAAGTAAGTCAGACCTTGCTGCGTTAACCAACAAAGACATGGGGTTGGATTATGGAATGGGTGCTGCTGCGTTAGGCGGTGCTGCAATTCCTTTTATACAAGCCATGCGTCTTAGGAAGGAGGCAAGAAACTATAAGCCTACAGACCTTGTCCCGCAGCAATCGCGTGATATTGTACAAACCCTTGGACAGCAGCTTAATGCACCGGCTACTAATTACGGGCAAAAGGTTCAAAACCTTAATGATGCAAGAGCGGCAAGAATGGCTTATGCTAAAAGGGCTGGAAACTCGTCTGATTATTTAAGGGCATTATACGGTTCTGAAGATATGTATAACAAGGGTATGAGACAAGTTGATGCTGAGGGGGCTGCCGAACAAATTAATAGACGCGCAGCGTATAATGCAGCATTAGGAAAACTTGGCTCTGAAGAGGCTTTTTCTGCTCAGAAAAACAGAGAAGCATTGGCTGCTCTTAAGCAAGCCCGCGACATCAATTTTGCCAAGTCTGGAGAGTCTCTTATTAGCGGATTGGTTAACTCTGTTGTTTTGCAAAATCCAAAAGAAAAGCCAGACAAGGGCAGTCGGTCTTCAACGCCACCATCTTCCGTTGCTCCTTATAAAATGAGCAATCCTATGGGAAAGCCGCAATTTTACACTCCTTTTAAACTTGACCCGGCATTTCCAAAATATGAGAAGCCAAAATTTGTCACGGGTTACGACCCTACATTGTTAGACCCGCCTACAGAGTTAGACAACGGAATTTTGACAAGAAAATATAACTTATTGTACCCGACTCTTACGCCTTAAAAGCAAATGTATTCACCCGACCTTACCGTTCCGTTTGAGGAAAAGAAAGACCCGGATTATGGGTTAAGATTTGCAAGGGGTCTGGAGATGATGCATCTTCAGCAAGTTGCTTTGTTTAACAGTCCGCGCAGACGGTGGGCTGAGAACTATCAATACGCTCTTGCCAATCAATCTGTATTACGGACAATCAGGCCGATTGAAAACATCTCAGGCAATGACGCATTCACTTTGCCCGGAGCCGATTTAAGGAATGTCCATGTGGCTCCATCTATGGTGGATGCGATTAACGGCAAGATGAACAAAATGCAATTCAAGCCAAATGTTACAATGATTGACGCGTTTTCTATGGATAAACGTGACCAGTTAAAGTACAAGATGGAATACTTGATGGAGATGAAAAAGTTCGGTGCTGAAATTGAACCTTTCTTAAGTCAATTCGGAGTAACGCCTGAAGACATTCCAATTGACACAACAGACCTTGAATTGAAGATGGCAATGATGCCTCAGTTCAACGAAGAGATGGCTCTTGAGTTGGGCATTGAAGGAGTGTCGAACGACAGTAAATTGGATGTGTTAGCCAAGATGGTTGACAACGATTTAATCATTACATCTACTGGAGGATATTGGATAGACCGCACTGGTGGCAAACGAGTTATTAAAAGACTTGACCCGCTCAATTCCGGGTGGAGTTTTTCAATGGTAGAAGATGCCAGAGATGTGGTGTTTGCGTATACAATAGAGCCTGTTCCAATTACCAAAATCATGTACGATGCCGCAGGGTATATGGATGAGGAGGAAATGAAGAAAATCCGTGGCGGTAGGTTTGACATGATGTACAACTGGTTGTATACATGGAGTGCGTTTAGCGAAGGCAGCACTCCAATATACAGCAGCACATATGTTGACTACGCGTTGGTGATGTATTTTGAATTTATTAGTGTTGACGATTTATTTGGTCACACTGATGAAGAAGGAAATTTTACCACTTCTTATCAAGAAGATATTGAAAGCGGTAAGCCTCCTGTTCTTAGAACTAAGGTGGAGAATGTCTTTGGCGGCAAGTACATCTGCGGAACTGGTCAGATTTACGATTATGGCGTTAAAGAATCTATACGCCAACCAATCACCTCTGATCCTAAGAACGTATACAGAAGCAACCCGGCCAAGACATACGGCAGTTTTATTATGTACCAAGCCAACATGGTACAGGGGCAAAGCAAATCTGTAATCGACCGGGCAAAAAAGCACTTAGACATTATACAGCAAACGGTAGAAAAGATAGACACCTATACAAAGGAGTTTTTGCCGTGGATTACTGTTATTGACAAAGCCGCTCTTGCAGATTTTGCAATGGAAGAAGGAGAGAGCGACATCACTCAAGACGACCTTATCACAACAGCCCTTACAAAGGGATTGATTACGGTAGATAGCGGAATGCTCAGAGGCATTAACACATCTTCCGGCAAATCAATTGTTCAGATTATTGCCAACCAAGGAGGCCAGAACTTGCAATTGCTGTTTAGTATGCTAACGCAGCACATTGCATTCTTGCGTGATTTGATTGGTATACCAAACGTAGAACTGGGAGCCGCTCCGGGAGCAGAGCAGGGTAAATTTGTTACGCAATCACAAATGTCTGGAAGCGACAATGTGCTTCGCGGGCTAATGTTTGCCAAGCTACAGTTATACCAGAATCTTTGGGAGAACATAATGTTCGACCTAATAATGAATGGCGGGCAAGGCGTTAATGGAAATCGCATATACAACATTGAGTCAGGGAATCCAAAAGAGCATATTCCTAACCTTAAAGTAACTCCGCTTCCAGCTGAAAGAGATTGGCAAGAACTATATGCTTTAGCTAATCAAGCATTGGCTGCCGGAACAATAACTCTTGACCAGATAGCCTATCTAAAAATGATAGACAACCTCAAGCAAGCTTGGGGATATCTGTCTATACAGGAGAGGAAGGGCAAGATGCAGCAGCAGAACAATGCTATGCAGCAAATGGAGATGAATGCAAAAGTGCAGCAGGATAGTAACTCTATGGCACAACAAGGCAAAGAGACGCTTGAAAAGCTTCGTATACAAGGCGACATTGCCAAGGAGATTACCAAAGCAATCGTTTCTGCTCCTGCTAATAAAAAGTTTGACTTTTCTTCTATACAGCCTCTTATGCTTATGTTTGCAACTCCTGAGCAAATGCAACAAATGCAACAAATGATGCAACCACAAAATGGTGAGCCTGTTGCTCCGGGCGGTCAGCAACAAATGTCCCCAGAAGAACAAGCCATGATGGAGCAACAACAAGGAGGAGGCCAGCAAATGTCTCCAGAAGAACAAGCTATGATGGAAGAACAAGCCATGATGGAACAGCAAGGTGGCGAACAGATGTCTCCAGAAGAGCAAGCTATGATGGAGGAGCAAGCCATGATGGAACAGCAAGAAGGTGGTCAGCAAATGTCTCCCGAAGAAGAGGCAATGATGGCACAACAACAAATGGAAATGTAAATAAATAAATATATGTCACAGGAACAGGATAACAATTTTGACCTTATTACAGGGTTTAGATTTGGAAACGAACCGGAAAACGAAACCCCGGTTGACGAAACCGCCACGACTGACACAACAGCCGAAGGAGAGGAATCACAAGACGCGCCAGCAGAAGTTGTACCAGATATAAACGAACTGCTTGCCAAGATTCAAGAACTTGAGCAAAAAGTAGCACAGCCAAACAACGAAGCAATACATTTGCTTCAAGACCGTCAGGTGCTGCAAAACCTTGCAAAGGATTACGAGCAGATGCCTCTTCTTGATCTTTTGCGTGAAGAATTTGACGACAAGCACGAAGGTTTCTTTGAGAAAAATCCAAACTTGGATAGAGACCTTGCCTTTAGAAAATATTTACAACGGTCCTACAATTCAGAAATTGAGCCGTTGATTGAAGATACCCTTGGGTTGGATGATTATGACCTTGCCATTTTGGAGGCGCAAGTTTCACAGCTGCGTCTGGATAAAATGGAGAAACAGGCCAGTATACAACAAACTATAAGCGGCAAGTCTGTCCAGAAAGAGAGTGTTCAAGGAAATGATGGACCGGAACCCGGTTCAATTGCCGAATATGAACAGCGTCTCTTTAACCACATAGAGTCAAGCTTGAAAGGAATCAAGCCGACTGCGAAGGAATTTGATGGTTTTCAGATACCTTCTGTTGGGGAAGACAAGCTTAAAGAACTTGTTAATACTCTTACAATAGAGGAAATGCCGTTAATGGTTGCAGCAGACAACAATGTATATCCGCATCTCGGACTTCTAAAAGAGATTGCCGATTACAGAGAATTGTCTAAAAACTTGCCCGATATGCTCAAAGCATTTAAGGAAAAAGTTGTAGCCGAAACTGTAGAGAATCTAAAGAAAAATGTTTCAAACAAGTCAGACTTCAACCAATCTCCAGCTAATCCGTATACGGGGGATGTTATCTCGCCACGAAATATTGGCGACTACAACATTACAGGATTAAAACTTTAATTATATTTGTCCATCATTTAAACTACTCAAGAAAAAATGGTTCAGAATTTTCCCGGCGCGGGGCAATTTTCTGGTGCAGTATCACCGGGAAGTAACGCAGCCGATCAAACCTTTAGTATCTTCGCTGATACCGTAGCCCTTACCCGTAAGTTTCACCGGCAAATCATGGAGCAGATTCCTGATGCCAATTACCTGAAAGACGGCCTTCTTGAAGACCTGATTGCTGGTGGTGGCCTCCTTGGTGTTGCCTCTGACACTGTTAACGTGTACCATGCAGAACAAGATTCTGTTGTAGCAAATGTTTCAGTTATTAGCGTTACTCCGGGTTCTCCAACAAACATTGCTGTGCTTGACATTACGCCAACCACTTTGTCTGATGGAACAACTACAAAATACTTTAACTACGCAACTGTTGGTCAGATTTTTTCTACCAATGACCCCGGAGTTCAAGCAGTAGTAACGGCTACATCAACAAGTCCAAGTGCTTCTTCTCACACTATTACTGTAAGATTAAAGACCGGTCTTGTTGCAGCCAATTACATTACTGCTGGAGATATTCTTCGTCCTCTTGGTAACGTGGTTGGTCCAAACCAAACCTTTGGTACTGGCTCAATGCGTGGCTGGAGCCGTTTTGGTGTAGAGTTCCAGACAATGGAAACTGTTGCCGGTCCGCTTCCTACCAACGCGTACAACCAAACTTTTGAGTTTACGCTGGCTAATGGTCAAAACATCATCGCTCCACGCGTTTTGCTTGATGCATATGTTCAGGATGACTTAAAGAAAATGGCTCAGGTTCTCACCGGTACTGGGGAATCATTGTTTGCTTCAGACGGAACTGCCGCCCAAACAACTATGGGTATCTTCAAGACCATTCAAACATTTGGTCTTACTGCTGATTACGCTCCGGGCGCACTTCAGTGGAATGATTTCATCACTATCAACGACCAACTGCGTAACCGTGGTGCTGGTACTGATCGTGACCTTTGGATGGGTGCTAAAGTATTTGATACTATCCAGAACAATTTCTCAAGCAAATTTGCTTATGGAATTCGTTACTTCCAGCAAGCTGACGAGAAAGCCCGTCTTGGCGTAGGTTTTGCTGAGTTTGCTAGTAGTGAGGCCACTTATACAATGAAGAAAATTAACGAGTTGAACCACCCTCGTATTTTCTCCAACTCTGGTGCTTCTACCTCGCAACTTCAGAACAACTACTACGCTAACTGCTTTATGGTTGTTCCAAACACCAAAGTAAGAGTTCAGAATGGCCTTAACAGCCGCACTCAATCAGTTGAGGCTCCAATGTTCCGCGTTCTTCAACTTGAGGCTCCTGTAACTGTAGGAGGTCCAAAAGTAATGAAGCGTGTATACAATCAGGCCGGTGCTGAGTTAAGCAAAGAAAACTATCAGGTGACAATGCGTCAGGACTTTGCAGTTCAAGTGATGCTTGCTTTCAAGTGTTTCTTTGGAGGTACTACCTCAATCAGCTAAAAATAGCTTAGGTTTTTCACAGAAAGGGAGTGGCATATTTGTTGCTCCCTTTTATTTTTGTAAGCAATTAATAAATATATGATAGGCACTCAAGTACTTGTTCGGGAATACAATAACTTCCCCGCTGAATTCAAGGCAAAGTTAAGAACGCTTGGCCCTGATGAAATTGTAAGACTTAAGCTTAACCCGTCTTTATGGGGAAGCGTAAAAGAAACTCAGTTCCCATCAATGGACGCATCTACTCCTATTGCAGGAAGAGTGAATGTTGTCACAGAGCGAACTGCAACAAGATGGCTTCCATCTCCGTGGAGCGTAAACACCGGCAATGGAATTATACAAGCCGGTTTTCTTCAAGGGTACAACACTGTAGACAACACTCCAATTTGGCGTGACCGTTTTTTCATTGGCGGAGAAATGGTTTTTGACGGAAGCAATCCTTCTGATGTGGAAGATTTTTACGCTATTCAAGTTCACCCGGAAGTAAAACGTGAAAACGCTCCGAACAAGCCTTGGAAGTTTTTAATTGAAAATCCTGAAGAGAATGCCGACAACAGCATTGCCAAAATTGAATGGAGAAACAACATTCAAAGCAAGGTGCTGGCTCTTACGGACGATCAACTGAAGCGTCTTGCTTTGCCAACCTTATACAACCGGGCATTGCTTAATAAGCCGACACACGCTACGGCAAAATCAATGCGTGGGTATGTTGCTAACCTTTTGAGCAATGATGCGGGTTTTTCTTATGTAAACACCTTGCTACAGCGTCTTGCTGAGACATACGAAATTGAACTGATTGAAAAAGCGTTGAACACCGGGAAACTGATTTGCAGTGACTTCAATCTCAAGCGAAGCGACAACTTCACGCTTGGTTCGTTCACAGAACCGCTGGCCGGGAGCAACACTAATAAAGCATTGCAGATTTTTGATCTATACAAAACCAATCCAAACTGGAAGAACGACATTAGCCAGTGGTTGATTGACGATGAGAAGAAATCTCCATCAGGTGGTCGCCGTGCCGGGAAACTGGAAAATATCTCTGAGTAGATATTATAATTAAAATGTAAATTTGCCCTGCACCTTGTGTGGGGCTTTTTTGTTTATGGAAGAGAGATTACTTTGTCATATCATTATACAGCCAGAAATTGGAGCAATTGCTGGCAAAAAAATCGCCAAGCAAATTGTTTCGGCCTACAAGTGGGACAATGAAAAAGGCCCGGTAATATGCTTTTGCAACGAAAATGCGTATGAATATTTGGTCAGAAACGGTCTTGATGAAAAGCTGTATCTTGATGTAATTGTTACAAGCGACAAGATTAACGAGGAGAAAGCAAAAGAATTAATTGGAGGTGATGACAACATTGAATTCCAATATCCCTTTTTGGCCCCGTTTTGGGATAAGGAAGAAATAGATTCTAAGATCAATGATCTTCCAGAAAACTACCAAGAACTATGCAGGGAAGCCATTTCAAAAGAACTTAACCTATCTGCTTTATAATGGACACTGTACAATCTTTATACGAAAAATACCTGAACAGTCAGGCTCACGACATCCAAAATGGATGCGCTACCAATAGTATAAGAACACAAACTCTGTTAGCTTTTTATCAAGAAGTTTTATACAGGCTAAGTGCTGCTGTAAATGACACACTAACGGCAAATCAATTATTAACCTATACGCATCAAAATTACTAAAATGTATAGCAGATTTTGTAGATTTGCAAAAAGCTTTTCGTTAACATTCCAAACAAAATAACATGGCAACATACGCAGCTTCAGGCATTATTTATGCAAAAGCAACTCCAGCGAACCTTGCTGTTGCAAAAAGTCCGTTGGGCGGTATAGATGAAGATATTACTGATAGAATTAATCCGCCGACTTTGGAGACGGGTAAAATCACGGCTTCTGTTTCATCTGCTGTTGTCACTGGAGTTGATACTGATTTTGAAACAGATTGCAATGTTGGCGAATATATTTTTGCATATGGCGCATCAGCGGTTCCGGTTTTAGTTGGTAGGATTTTAAGTATTGACAGCCAATTTCAGATTACCTTAACAGAGGACGCGTCAAGCGATGCTGATAGTACACCGTATGGAGTGATGAAAACATTGTTGACCACTAACGAAAACATCCTTATTAGGGTTCCAAGAATTCCATTGAATGAAAAAGACTCATGGATTCCAAATTGGTCTGCTATGAGGGTTAGGCCGTTTGATGCCAACCAATACAACGACCCAGCAACATACACCTCTCTTACGCAATACAGTGCAACGGGAGTGCCGGTAATAATAGATAGTGGCACAAACATTCCGTTTCTGATTCAGCCGTCTAATAGGTTTACTGTCTATACAAGCGGCAACTTTAAATTTTGCTGGCGAGAACTGAGAGAACTTCCAAACTTTATTTTTGCTGTGTACAATCCATTTGGAGTCAGTTCTCAGCAAAACCTAAGCGGATCAACAATGTACAAGCTATTTACAACCGAGCAGATACCGGGTCTTTTAGTTACAACAAACTTTTCTGCATCAACATTGGCTGCTGCTGGTTATTCTATTGCAGATGATGCTACTCCACCGCCTCCGCCAACTGAATAAAAAAGACTTTTTAAAAAATAAATTTTAAAAACATGGCAACATACGATGCTTCGGGCATAATTTACGCAAGGGTAAACGCTAACAACACCCAGATTGCAACATCGCCTGATGGTTACAATAATAATCAGGCCATTACTGATGCAATTGAAGCCCCAACAATTGCCGATGGTACGTTTGGGTCTATGACAACGGTTGGCACTCAAACCGAAATAACCGGAACAAACAGTCCAGCATTTAACACTGATTTTAATATTAGTGATTATGTGTATTGGATTGACAACACTGGAACACCAATCCTTCTTGGACAAGTAGCATCATTTGTTGTTGGATATGAATCAAGCAAAATGCTCCTTACGGGGATTGCGTCTTCAACACCGGTTGGGAACCCATTGCTTGGCGGAAGCAACTACCTGATTACGGCAAGCGAGTCTGTATACATCCGTATACCAACAGTTGCTGCATCAAGCACTGCCACGCAGATTCCAAACTTTGCTTTCTGGAGACAGTCAAATGGATACAACATAACTTCTGTAAGCAAGCTGGAACAGTATAGCACAATTGGTAGCCCGCTTCAGATATTTACTCCGGCTCCACAAAACGTAAGTTTTACGATTCAGGTAATGAACGTGTTTGTGCCTATAACATCGGCAAACAATACATATTGGAGCAGCGCAGATGCGTTTCCTCAATACATCTGGGCAAGACTTACTCCCGTTAGCAATTCTTCCTCTGCTTTAAGTAGCCAAACAATGTATAAGTGGTCAACTCAGGAATTGCTTGAGGGCATCACTATTACAGCAAACTTTCCGCAAGCGTCTTTGGTTGCAGCTGGATATTCATTTTAAGTAAAACATGGCTTGGTATTCCGCATTTACACGAACCGGAGGAATAAGCAACGCCTTTATTTCGACAACCGGGAGACAAACATTATTTGTATGTGGAGGCACTTATAGTGCTTTCACTGCAATAACTGGTGGTCAAGTATACTTTAACTCGGCAGGAATTGCTGTGGTATTTGCTGCAACAACTCAAAATGCTGTATACCCGGTAACTGGCGGCATAAGCAATGCTTTTACAACCACCGTCCAGCCGCCTCCTGCTAAACTGCTACGCCTTCAAATTGGAGATTTTGTCCTTAACACGGACTACACATCAATAGATATAGCAGACATTACGGGAGAATATAACGCAACAACAAATCCTTATGGCTATACGCCAGCGGGAGACCCGTATGATCCAAATCGTCCTCGCAGAAGCGACCTAAGACTTTGGACTATCTATCGCATTATAACATCTACTACATCAACAGATTTCCAGTTTCCTACTTCTCAAGCAGAACAATCTGATCCTGTGTATGTATATTCTCTTACCATCCCGGAAAGCGGTGTATACGATTTGGTAATGATTGGTGCGCCAGATGCCGAAGACTATGCAAATTGGCAACAACCCAATTTGTTTGATTATGCCAATAGTCAGGACAACTGGTTTGCGACATCTCAATGGATGACCATTGACCCAGTTCTTGATGTTTGTCTTATTAACTACAGATGGGCGTTTTTAGAAAGTGTTATGTGCGGCAATTGCGACACTTCATACTTGGCTTTCTATGCCGACTACGTTGCGTTGTTTTATGCCAATCAAGTTCAAAACCAAGCAGTATCTGATGCTTTGTATAAAAAGTTAACGGCATTCTGTAGTGGAAGCAATTGCGGCTGCTGCGGGTGCTATTCACAATATTCCTGTTAACTATGTCATTTTTAGATAATCTTCCCGTCTACAGTGGTCGTGCAGCCGATGCAATCATAGAGGCATCGTTGTGCTGTGATTTTGAAAAGGTGAATCTGTATTCATCCTTGCTTGCCACGGCTGAAGACACAACTCTTAGCAATGACATAAGACTATTTGCACTCACCGCTCTTATTAACGCGGCTGATTTGCTGCGTGAGGCTGCTGGGCCAATAATGCTCAGGTCGATATCGTACAGTCCAACGGTTGCGTATACAGGGTTTCACAATGACCTTGATGGGCTGAACGATGGAACAACATATCTCCATGTAACCTCTGGGCAAATATCATATTGGGACAGCAAGGCAGACAGCAGCGGTGTTTCGTTTGCTTTGTTGCAGGGCTTACCAAGCGACAACGCACTATTGCAAGCGGCTTTGGATGCGAAACAGAATCTGCTTCCAAACGGGGTCGGCTTTATAAAGGTGAATGGAACAGCGGTAAGTGTTGACACCAATACATACCTCACTTCTGTTACCGGGGCTGCGGGTGGCGATCTTACAGGAACCTACCCCAACCCAACCATTACATCCACAACCATCCTGTCCAAGGTTCTTACGGGATTTAATCCGAGTGCCGCTGCCGGGTCTATTACATCAAGCAGCACAATACTAAGTGCGCTTGAAAAGCTAAACGCAAACATCAATGCCGTAAGCGCATCTGCTGGCACGGTTACGAGTGTGAGCCTTACGTTGCCAACAAGCGTATTCTCTGCTGCGGTGGGGCCGTATACAACAACTGCCGCATTAAGCTTAAGCTTTATTAGCCAAACTCAGGGCAGGGTGTTTGCCGCTCCAAGTGGTAGCAATGGAACTCCTTCGTTTAGGGCTTTGGCCGCAACAGACCTCCCGGTTGTTGGCTCTGTAACGCCCGGAACATATTCTTTGTCTACGGTAACTGTAGATGCATATGGCCGGGTTACAGGAATTGCTTCAGGGTCTGTTGTTGGAACAGGCACTGTGACAAGCGTTGGTATCAGCCCTCCGGTACAGTTTTCAGCCGGGAGCGCGGTTACAACTGCTGGCAATCTAAGCTTTGCATGGGCCTCAAATGCAACCCCTAATCTTGTATTTGCTACACCAGCATCTGCTGGAGGTGTACCTACTTTTCGTGCGCTTACTTCTGCGGACATCCCAGATATAGCTATTAGTCAAGTAACAAATCTGTCTAATGTATTAGGCGGATATTTACCAAATGCTTTGGCTAATAATATGCTTTTTATAGGCAATACAGGAAGTAATGTTCCGGTAAATGCAATTGTAACAGGCGACCTTACCGCTCTCTATGTAGACAACAACGGAACCAACGAAGCGGAGTTTACGATAGCAAACGAAGCGGTAACCTATGCTAAAATACAGAATGTTACCGCTCAAACCCTGCTTGGTCGTTTTGCTTTAACTGATGGAGTAATACAGCAACTCACTCTAAATGCTTCTGATTTTACCATTAATAGCGGGAATGGGGAGATAGGTCTTGTAACACCTAATTCTCCCATTTTAACAACCAAGGGCGATTTATTAACCTATACGGGGGCAGCACAAACCCGCCTTGGAATTGGGGCAAACGCCACTTTGTTTATGGCCGATGCAACAACTGCAACAGGAAACAAATGGGTGGCTATGTCGGGTGATGCAACAATTGCAACATCTGGCGCAATCACTATTGCCAACAATGCTGTAACGCTGGGCAAAATGGCTACAGTTACCGGGCCGACAATTTTGGGTAACCAAAACTCCGGTGCTGGGCTAGGTGTTTTGGCAATGACCGGCACTCAAGCCGCCACTATACTTCCTACTTTTTCAACAGCAAACACTGACAAGGGGTTAGTAGTTGGTAGCAATGGTGTTGGGGCTACATACTTCTTAAATGCGACAGGCGGCTGGTCCATCCCGGCAGGAGGTGGTGGCGGAGGCGGAACCGTTACATCGGCCAGTCAGTATAGCATTCCGTATTACTCAGTAAGCCCAACTGGCACGACAGTAATTGGTCTTGCCCCGCAAACAACTAACGGCATATATTTCCTTCGGGCAAATGTAACGGCAAGTGCGGCTGTTGCTCCTTCATGGATTGGAAGTACAGGAAGCGGGGATGTTGTACTTGCTACAAGTCCTACGCTTGTTACGCCTACATTAGGAGCGGCATTAGCCACTTCAATCAATAAGGTGGCAATAACAGCTCCTGCGACAAGTGCTACGCTTACACTTGCCGATGGTTCTACGCTTGCCACATCAGGAGCGTTCAGCACCACGCTGACAGCAACAGCAACAACGACATTAACGCTTCCTCCATTAACGGCCACCCTTGCCACGCTTGCATTAACGGAAACCCTGTCTAACAAAACTTTACTCACTCCCGTAATAGGAGACGGGGGGACTAATGGACACGCTCACTTCCGCAAGTCCTCAGGTGCTGTTGGTATAAACAATTATGCCACATTGTTCTTTCAGGAATCGGGCGGAGATAGAAGGATGTCTGTGATTTGGGATAATGATGGATACCAGTCAGAGTTCCTTTTTAAAGCCACGACATCAACAAAAACTTATACGCTCCCTGACGCAAGCGGTACGGTGACATTGAACCCAATGACCGCAGTGGGGGATATTATATACGGAGGAACTGTTACGGGAGGAGTTGCTGCTCCAACAACGCTTCCAATAGGTACTGCCAACGAAGTGCTTGCTGTGTCTGCTGGTGGCCTCCCAGAGTGGAAGACAATAGCGGCAGGAGGAGATGTAACAGGCCCATCAAGTTCCGTGGATGGCAACTTTGCCGTATTTGATAGCACAACAGGAAAGATAATTAAGGAAAGTGCTGGTGCGTCCCTATCAGCAGCAGGAGCGGCAGTGTTCAACACTTCCGTTTCCGTGGGGGTGTCAGGCGCAACAACTGGGCAATTGATTTTCTTTAATGCAACAACTTCCGCCACAACAACATTTCAGGCTTCCACGTCACAATCAGCAAATATTAATTACACTTGGCCCATATTGGCCCCAACGGCGGCCCAGATATTAAGCAGCGATGCAAGCGGAAATCTTTCGTGGACGGCAGCAGGGGCCGGAGATATGACACTTGCTGGCACTCAAACAGTAACAGGAACAAAAACATTTAATGCAGGTGCTATAAGAATAAATAATGCCACAAACAATGGCTATCATATATTAGCATCACTTGCTGGTGCGGCAGGGACTCTTACGGCTACATTCCCAGCAGCAACAGGAACAGTTGCACTTCTAAGTCTTGCTCAAACATGGACTGGGGCGCAAACTTTTGGAACAGGAGCGTTTGCGGTGACAAGTGCTGCTACATTTAGTTCAAGTCCTGCTGCCGCAACAACGGTTTCCATATCCCCTACAGCGGGTAGCCTAACAAATGCTCAGTTAACAATAGGCGGGACTACAATCCAATGGATGCTTTTTGGTGTAAACACTGCCAATACTCCAGCTGTAGGGACCAGAAGTTCCGGGACAAAAATTGTTTTTGCAAACGCTATATCTGCAACATACCCAGACACTTCGATTGGTTACGGCCAAACCAGCGGGGGAACAAATTTTGGCTACATTTGGCATTCTGCGTCCCAAGGGCATAGGTTTTGGGCTGGCAATAATTCAACAGGAACTTTTGCAAATGTTGTCAACATTGTCAACGACTCAAGTGTTGCTGGACTTGCTTTCCAGCCAGCCTTTTCTGCCACTGTTCCTATCGTTCTCGCCAACAATGGCTGGATGAGCCTAAGCGGTGCGCCCGGCACTTTTGGGGGGGCGGTTCCAACATACACAAATAGGAGTGCTGGGACGAGAATAGTTACGTCCCCAACCTTATCAGCAACCACTTTAGATACAGGGATTGGTTTTGCTCAGGTTGGCGGAGCCGGGGCAAATTTTAGTATCCAATGGTATTCTGCTCCCCGTGCGCATCATTTTTATGCCGGGGTGACAACGCTTGTTAACTCGGTTATAATTGACAGCACATCGCTACAGCTTGCCACGGCAGTTAATCTTGTCCTTGCGTCATCCGGTGCTGGGACGAAAATAGGAACAGGGACAAACCAATTGCTTGCCTTTTGGAATAAAACACCAATAAGTCAGCCAACTAATGCAATTGCAGAAGCGGCTTTTGTTGCCAATTCAGGCGGAACAGCAGTAACCGATGATTCTACTTTTGGAACTTATACATTGCAACAAATTGCACAGGCTCTTATCAACATAGGAATTTTAGCATAAACATGAGCAACTACAATATCATCGTACCAATTTCAGACGAACCTATATACGGGTTTAAAAGAACCGTAACTATGGCTGCCCTTCTGATAAACGCACTTCCGTCCGCTGGCGAGAATATAGTCTTGCTATGCCAAGTGGACTACTTTGAAGCAACAACAGACGCTCCCATCACCATAATACCACCAAAAATTGTTCCGCTCATTGCGGACAAAACAACCTGCGTAGATATAAATGGAATGATAGTGCCATGCGGAAGCCCGGAGGCTGCGATGAATGAATTTGACTTCTTCATGCAAATGCTCTTCGAATCAGTGATTATTGCGGACATGGTTGAACAAAAAATTAATTGGGCTGACTCAGAAGGTAGATTCAACTAACTCATGCAGGACTGGAGCATCATACTTGTCAGGAACGAAAAAGGAACGTGGCTTCAGCGGGTATACTGGAGCCTCATTCGCTATTTCACCAACAGCAGATACAATCATTGCCAGCTTGTCCGCAGCTTCAACAACCGGCTGTACATTTGCGAGAGCGATGTGTCCGGGTTCCGGGTGACAAAGACTCTTACCAGATGGAAGCAAGAGCAGGAGGAGAAGCAAAGGGATTTTTTGGTCATCAATATTCCCGGGTATAGCGAAAGGCGGTTCACCTTCATTCTGGGCAATAAATACGATGCCGGATATTGGACATACCTGACAAGGAGATACAGCAGCATGAAATCCTCCAATTGCTTCCAGAGCGTTGCATACATTTTTGACTTTCCAAAATACTGGGTAGCCACAGCCAACACACTTATACACCACGACAGAAAAAAATCATACGAATAGACAATTTGATTATACTACCGGTTTATATTTGCATAAATATTTATATAAAATGAAAACCGTAGTTACTTACAAAAAGCTGTTACAGCTAAAAACATTTGCCAATTCTGTGGCAAACATTCAAAATCTTGGAGACGATGTTGTATTCGTCCTTAAATTGCAAAAGCTTGCTAAAAAGGCTTGCAAACCCCTTGAAGATTTTGAGGAAAAAACTGAAGACTTGCGCCTTGACAATTGCTTCAAAGAAAATGGTCGCATTGTTCGTCAAAACGGAGAGTTCCAATGGACCGCAGAAGGAGAGAAAGCTTTTCGTCAGGCGTATAAAGCATTGGCCCTTGAAGAAGTGGAGACGCATTTTGATTACACCCTGTCTTATAAAGACTTCTTAGCAATCCTGCCAGAAAGAGACCAAAAACTGGCTGCTGATTGGGAGGACATGGAAGAAGTTCTTTCTCCATTCTTTGTCGAAAAATAGGACAAAAGGTGTTTGAAAATATCTTATTTTTACAAGCACAAGTTATACACATTTTACACAATTAGTCTAACAACATGAACTCAATAGACATCGTAGACTTTAAGATATCAGCTGTTGAATTAGTAAAAGACAGTCCGATTTTTTTGTACGCTGCCTTTTATGATCCTCTTCATTCTTGGCTATACAACTTAGCCGTTGAAATGAATCCAATTATCGAGTTTTTGTTAAACTGTCTGGCCCTTGCATACGGGGTCTACCGTGTATACAGGATATACCTTCGCTGGAAGAATAAAGATAAAGACGACAACCACAATTCATTTTTTTAATTGTTATGGCCGGGATATTTAACAATCTGGCTCAATACAATTCGTATAGAGATACCATGACCGGTCGTGTTCCTATGGCCGGTCATGGCGCGTCTTGGGGTGGTAGTAGTAGTGGTAACATTACTCCATCAAGGTCTTGGGAGTTGGTCAAAGAATTCAAAGGCAAGTCTCACAAAGAAGGTGGGATAGACATTGAAATTGGCGAAGGATATGTAAGACACCTAAATGGTAAAGGTATACAACCAGATGACATTGCTAAGAATGGCAGGGTCTGGAAGAATATTGGAGCCGGGGCTTACGGCTTTGGAGAAGGGGTTCTTGACACGGTTACAATGGGCGCAACCGATCAGCTTACGGATGCCGGCTACAATGCCTTGCAAAAAGCGGGCGGCAGCAGCGAAGATGAAATGCGTGAGCAAAACTCTGTACGCGGGTATAGCACTGCTGCTGGAGCCATTGGTACTGCGGTATTTACTGGAGGAGCCACTACAGGAACAGCTATACAACAAAGCGCAAAAGGCATAGGAGCAGGAGTGTCTGCCGGGTCTCCCGACAGTAAATTTGCCCAACAAGTTGGCACATACCTTCCTATGGCGGGCAGTATTGCCGGGATGGCTGTTGGTAATGCCGGATTTAGTGGCGGGGTGAAAGAAGCCCAAGCAGCGGCAGGAGCGGCAACTAAAGCGGGAGACGCTTTAAAAGCTTCCAACAACACGGCAGGAGCGGCAGCTAAAGCAGCGGAGGCCGCCAAGTATACAGCAAAAGCAGACAGGCTTGCGGCAATGGGCAATGTGGCATCCACTGCTAACAAATACAACAAGTATATGCCATATGCCGCACAAGGGCTAAACATGGCCGCTGGCACTGGCAAATCTGTAATCCCAGAAATGGGGCGGCAATTGTCTATCCCTCAAAACATCAACGCTGGATTGGAGACAATTCAAATGATGAACAGAATGCGTAAGGGGTATGGCAAGGGAGCGACAAATTCTATGCAATCTCAGGCTCCACAAAACACGCCTGTTGCCCCGGAACCCCAAACAACATATAGCGCACAGCCTGTAGAGCAAACCTCTCAGGATATGGGCGGCTCTATATCTCCTTCTCAATATCAATTTCTAAATGATTTAAGAACATATGGAATCAATGTCTAAAAAAATTGAAGTAGAGGGTAAGGAGATAATGATTAAATCTTCTGACGGGTATAACGCCATCATCCCTAAAGACAAAGTAGCATCTGTCAAGCAGATGTTGGACGCAAAGGATTACGCTTCTATTGACAAGTTTGTCAAAAACCTTCCCCGGCTATGAACCTTCAGCCATACATACTCACCGTTGTTGTTTTGACGCTGCTGTATTTTTCAGTCAGTTTCATGCGATTGCGAGAAGAGAATGATAGGCTTAAGGGAGATGTGTCTGGCTTGTCTGTTGCTTTAGGCAATACAGTTACAGTGGTGCGTTCTGAATCCGGGAAGGTTATGGCTGAAGCTAAAACCATCAAACTGTCTCAGGATGCGGCGAACGATTATCTACAACAAGACATTAAAAATCTCAGAGAAGAGTTTCGTGTTAGAATAAAAGACCTTAAAACGTATACGCAAATTGGAACCTCGTATGTTGCTGCGGTGCAAGCGAAAGGCCGCGACACGATTATTTTTCAAACGATTGAAAAGGTATACAGCCTTAACGGAAATGTATCTGGTAGTGTATACACCAAGGGCGACAGCCTTTTTGGAAAGGTTGTTATAGAAGACACGGTGCGTATAACTGTAAGCAAGGGCAAGCGTAAGCAATGGTGGAAGGTGTGGGAGAAACGCCCTTTGGTTACAAATGCATTTATGAGCAATAAGTCCGGGACGGTGACAGACCTTAAATCAGTAGTTGTAGAATAGATATGGGAGAGAAATCTGCAAAAGAAATATTGCTGGCACTCAATGCCGCAAGACAGAAGCTGCTGATGGAAAGGCAGGATAACGAATTGTATAACAACTTTGTACAATCGGCTCCTTCAAACTTAAGAAATCCCAACCCGCAGGGACCGCAAAATTATAATATGCGCGGCTATTGGGAATCACTTGGGAAGCCTCAAAGCTTTGATTACTCTCAGCCATTAGAGGACGATGGTCGTTATCATGCAACTAGCAGAAACCCTCAGACCGGGGAAATTCTTAAATTTCCAAATCACCCCACTTTCAAAATAGCTTTGATGGATGATATTAAAATGGGCTACAACCCATACATTTCTCCACAAGGTAAAATTTATACAATCAAAAAGGGCGATGCAATCCCTCAAGGGTTTGTGCCGTATATGTTTTAACGCTATGAATACTTTACAAAACCTTGCCAACATCAACAGCAGACGAGATAAAGGTGTGTTTGTTGCAAAGAATGGTTTATACGCCAACATCCACGCAAAACGGGAGCGTATAGCTGCTGGTAGCGGAGAGCGTATGAGAAGCCCCGGCGAAGCGGGTGCGCCAACAGCAAGCCAATTCAGGCAAGCTGCTAGGACAGCCAAGGCCGAAGAAGGAATGCTCATTGAGCCTCCAGAAATGGCCGACCCTCCTGTAAAAAAAATACCTCCGCCCGTTAGAAGTGGGGGTACAACGGCTGACTCTTTATTTTTGTATAACCAAGCCAAAAAAATTGCAAATTTTTATGATACAAATAAAAACTATGTAAAAGATGGAGAGGAGAAGTTTAATGATTATTTAAATACGATTGGAACAGACTATAATAATATATTGTCTGCAGCAAATGCCCATAATCTTGGGAATATGGCAAGTGGTATAGGGATTTTAAATAAAGCATTTGGAACAAATTTTTCTAAAGAGCAAATTCTTGAAAAGTTTAAAAATACAGGAAAATATAAAACTTTCCCCAATTTACTAATGGGTGGGTATGATATTTATTCAAATCCGGCTGTGCCGCCAATTTACCTACATCCGTCTATTAAGCCTCAATTTATAAATAAGTATAACGCAAATAAGTATGGAGATATTGCTGATGTTCCTATGTACGACCCAATTGCTATAAAGCCAATAAGTACAATGACTCCTGAAGAAAGATTGGAAAGGGAACGAAAATATTATCCAGACGGAACCCCAAAACCAATCCAGCCTCAGCCTCCAAAGGCAATTTTTATTCCAAAGAAAAAGCCCGTTCCGGTTAAACCGGAAATCATTGTACCTGAACTTTTAGAACCTAAAGATGCAAGCTACCAACTTTCTAATCCAGAAATAGCTTATGATAGAAAAGTTAAAATGCGACCAGTTCCAATTCCTGCTCAAAAACCACCGCCAGCATTGCAATATCCTGCAATGAATCAAAGTTTATTAGAAAAAATAAAATCTTTTTTTACCGGAAAAGCCCCAATGCCATATTGGACAGACAAGCAGGGCGAAAAGCATTACCCACATCTTGGTGAAAGTAATGCAGAAGATGTTAAGCAAATAAAAATGCTCAAGAGCGGCCTTAATCCATTAATTCCAGAAGATGCTGCCGAGTTGAGAAGAATAAATATGCTTTTGAAAATGGGTAGAAAAGAAAGATTAAACAACATCTTAAAAGAAATAGGTGATGGATACTGATCAAATTAAAAAGGCTCTTGCGGCGGCAAACAAAATCAAACAATCACAGGGGAATTTAATTTTTAATCCTCCTGTTTCGAATAGAGCCACAACTCAAGATAGTATTGATGTATATAACAATGCACTTAAAGTGTATAATTATTATAAAAACAAAAAATATTCAGAAGAGTTATATACGGATTTGGTTAATAATGGTAGAGATAATGCTATTTCAGCATTAAATAATATAAATGATATGTACCAAGAAAAAGCTAAAAAAAATGTTTACCCTTGGTCAGACAAGGTGTGGACTAATAAAGGGATGATGTATTTTGATGATATTGCATATCGCAAAAACATTGATAAAAATAAATTTATGCAAAGAGAAACTGCATATGGTCAATTAGACTTAAATTCTCCTATGCAATTATTTGATAAAAGAATACTACCAACCAAAAGAGCTGAGTTTATAAATAAAGACAAAAACGACAGTATGTATGGAGATCATGTTGGTATGGAAATGTACGACCCAATTGCGGTCAAGCCAATAAGCATAATGACTCCTGAGGAAAGATTGGAGAGGGAGCGAAAGTATCCCGGCTCAATCCCAAAAACAATACAGCCTGAGCCTCCAAAAACAATTTTGATTCCAAAGAAAAAGCCAATTCCGGTAAAGCCAAAGATTGTTGTGCCAGAAAAATTAGAGCCAAAAGATGCAAGCTATCAACTCTCTAATCCAGAAATAGCTTATGATAGAAAGGTTAAAATGCGACCAGTTCCAATGCCTGTTGAAAAAACATCTTATCCAGCATTGCAATATCCTGCAACCAATCAGAACTTATTAGAAAAAATAAAATCTTTTTTTACCGGAAAAAACCCAATGCCATATTGGACAGACAAGCAGGGTGAAAAGCATTACGGACATTTAGGGGAAAGCAATCCTGAAGCGGTAAAGCAAATAAAAATGCTAAAGAGCGGCCTTAATCCATTAATTCCAGAGGATGCTGCCGAGTTAAGAAGAATAAATATGCTTTTGAAAATGGGTAGAAAAGAAAGATTAAACAACATCAGAAATGCAAAAGAAGGGTAAGGAACTAACCGCCAAAATAACCTTCGGAAGAAGAAGAAAGGGCAAGGCTTGTAAAAGAGGTGGGCCAAAGAATAGTAATTCAAAAAAATACAGAGGCCAAGGAAGATGATGATTAAAATGAAAGACATTTGGGTAGAGTGGCATGAAGTAATTCTTGCCCCGGTGTACTACTTTGGGTTTCTGTTGATATACAACACCATCGGATCGTGGTTGCATGACGAGGCAGCTGCATTATACCCCATTGGCCGCTATGTTGATATGTTAGCCATCCCGTCACGGTATTACATTGTAGTGGTGATTGGTACGCTTGGTTTCCGGGTCAACACTCCGGCTTTATTCAAAGCTGTGTTTGGCGACAGGGAAAATGGTAGATATAGGGGAAACATCATTAAAGACAATCACTTTCAAACATTATGGTTGGCATTGTTTTCTTATGGCTTGCACTTATTAATAGCAGCCCTCTGCTCAATAAAGTAGTAGCTACGCCTACAAATAAATCAAATACAAGCCCGTATACTGCTTGTATAAAGGCTCAAGCAAGGCGCATAATCGGGACGCGTGAGGTAGGCGGCAATAACCGTGGGCCTCGCGTGGACAGTATCATACGCCTTGCTGGAGGCAAACCCGGTCAAGCTTGGTGCAGCTATACGCTCATATACTTGTGGCGTAAATGCAACGCTCCTCACGAAGGCACATCTGGCATGGCTATGTCGTGGGCCAAACAGTCTAAGGCAATACAAGCAAGAAATGTAAATGTCACAGACGTGTTTACCGTATTTAACAAATATTTGGGTCGTATAGGCCATGTCGGAATGGTGTATGAGGTATACCCGGAAGAGCCGTTTTTTAAATCCTTTGAAGGCAACATCAATTCACGGGGCGACCGGGAAAGCAATCAGTCTATGGCTGGGTGCTTGATGCGGGAATATTCGGTGGTGAATGGCTTTTATAGGTGGTTATAAATAAAAAAGGGAAGCAAAGCCTCCCCCTTTTATGTGCATATAATCAACTTATTTGTGTTGCTGAGTCTCTCCCCCCAACAACTCCCGTATTTTGTGCAAAGTTAAACTTGATCCAGAATCTATGCTTAAAAGTTTTTCATGTTGCTCAGATTCTGTGTTAAGAAGTTCTTTAGCCTTCTTGTATACAATGTTCAGCGGAGCCTGATTGTTTACCTCGATAAAGTCAATCAGCTGCTGCATGGCTGTTTTTTCAAAGTGTTTCATATTATTAGGATTCGTAAGACAGTAATTTTTTAAGTCGTTGTCTAATATAAACGGTGGTGACCTTTTCGCCTAAATCCTCTCTAATTTTCTTTTTGGCTTGCATTGCATTGGGGTATTCCAAAATGATTTCGTCTTTTCTTATGGAATCAATTGCTGTCCGGGGCAAGGAGGCGATTGAAGAGCCTTTCTTGTCTGCTGACCTCAATATCTTTTGAGCGTACAAATGGGACAGCCGTAGGGAGGCTTTGTGGTTGCCCTTCATTTCCAAACTTACATACCCGTTTCTTGGCCTTGTTGAACCAACTATATAATTGATGTTTACAATGTATTCCGGCGAGGCTCGTATAAATTCATCAGCCCGTGTGAAATACTTGACATAGCAATCAGATATTGAAACCGTTGATTTAACCTTGATTACATCCTGACCAGATATGAGGTAAAAAAATGATGACGGACCGTTAGCTTGTACCATGATTACGTTTTCAAAGTTCACTTTAATATATGGAAGCCTTGCTTCGTCATTTTTTAAATAGAAGTGTTCTGTTACCATATTCAAAAGTAAACAAAATAAAACATAAAACAAAAACGCCTTAAGGAAACGACCAAATGGGAGTTCTTTCTCCTACATACGCTCCTGCTACGTTGTAGTCAAAATAGTCTTCAGCATCTTCTTCGGTCATTCCTTCGGCTATTAGAATGTCAACGCACTTTGCCATGCTGTATATTATACGCATACTAACTTCGTCAACGCCAATTATGGCCTGATCAAATCCGGTGGCTATTGTGAATTCTTCTTCTGGATATTGAAGAATAATTATGTCCAATACTTTCATATTGTTTTCCTGTCTTCTTTAAATGAAAAATCACATTTCTTCAAAATGAATTCCGGGTCTTCCATTAATGCGGCTATCAAATCCAGTTTTACATCTGGGTCTAAAAGGCTGCGGCCATCAACTATTTTGTCAATATCCCAATCTTCATCAAATGCAGTGAAGGTGATGGTTACTTGAATGTTCATGCTTTGAATGTTTTTGAACAAAAATAAAAAAAGCCACTGGAACCCAATGGCTATTTTATTTTTCATTTAACACAAATATATATAATCCAACTTAACGTATAACTACTGAGTAGTTTGTTTTTATTTCCGCTCCCTCAATCACAGACCCCGTTTCAATCAGGGTTTTGATTAGGGTTTTAGACACCTCGTGTTTTACGACAAAGCAAGATGATGGTAATGCTTTTTCGTCAGTGATTTCAACGCTTTGAGATTTGCGTGTAGACAACTTAAGAATTGGAGTTTCAAAACGCCTGATGCCCTTGCTGTCTTCTTTTCCGAAAAGCATAAGAGCGTTTTTAAGAGCCTCTTTAAGGCGGTCAACCATATTGCTTTTTGCCTTTTTAATGGCTTGCAGTCGTTTGATTTCCAAGTCTACAAACTCAATGTCCGAGTCCATGTCAAGGATGATGTGCGAATATGCTTCTGCTTTCATCTCAAACGCCTCTCTGGTCACTTCAAGATATTGAAGTAGTTCTTCCGTTGCTTCACCTCCAGACTCTTCAAGGTGGGAGATGATTTCTTTTTGCTGCTGGGTGATGTTGTATAGTGTCATAAATTAAAAAGGTAAATCGTCTTCTGGTTCGTCAAAATTAAATGGGGCTGGGGCTAATGCTGCTTTTTCAAACTTGTTTACATCAGCATTAAATGACTCCATTTTAGGCGGAGTAAGGTGAGCAGACTTGTCCACTTCTGGAGCAACAGCTGCTGCTTCTTCAAAAGCTTCTTCTTCAGCCGCCTTGCTAAGGTAGCCCTTAAAGTAGTCAGACAATGCGTTGTATGCACTATCGGCTTTTTCTGCAAACCCATCGTCAAGAGTTCTGTCAAATTCAAACACCGGAATGGTGTATTTAACACTTCCGTTCTTCTCTTCCTTAGAACCTTTAACAACCACCCATTCATCAGGCAAGCGGGACATTTGCTTTTTGATAAAGTCTCCCCATGCTGCTACTACTGCACCTTTAATAGCAATGTTTGCAATACTGCCGTCTTGCAGCATTACGTATATTGATTTGAAATACACGCCTCCTGACAGCCGGTCTTTGATTTCTTTATACATACCGCTGACAATTGGCCCGCCTTTAAATGATTTGACATGGAGCATCTCTGCCATATTCTCTATTTCATTAGAGAATATGCCCGACTCTGATTTGCCATGCCATCCTTTGACGGTGTGCATTTGTTTCAAAACAACAAAGCGAAACGGGGACTTGACCACCACGTTTT
>Ga0315901_10000372_pt1 | contig 66746 bp, 56 predicted proteins | sample LakEriMetagenome_10_FD_203761 | JGI IMG/M metagenome (GOLD analysis project Ga0315901, IMG submission 203761) | Freshwater fungal communities from buoy surface, Lake Erie, Ohio, United States - Buoy 2 MA116 | ecosystem: Environmental > Aquatic > Freshwater > Lake | place: USA: Lake Erie, Ohio... | reverse complement strand
CGACTGCGCCGGAGCTCACGCATTTAAGTCGCGCCGCGAAAATGTCGCCCACTGGCGCGTTGACGAATTTGCATACCGCCGCGTAAAGCTCTTTCCCGCAACCAACATTTTCTCGTTTGAGAAGGAGTTTAAAATGAACCCAGTAGATCTTGAAATCATCCATCAGCCCGCCAACATTCCAAGCGACGTTCTACCCCAAGTCGAGTTAAAGGGCGCAAGCGTCATCGTCAATGGCAAACGCCTAAATCTCTCCCGAAAGGCCCGAGCACTGCGGGTTGTAAAAGCTTTTTTCTCAAATAAGAAGCCATCCCTCTCTGCAGAGGAAATCTTGGACTCGCTCAACCGAGAAGAAGGACTACCGGGTACTTTGTCACTACGGGCCAGAAAATTTCAGCACGGCGCACTTGTGCGAATGGTCAGCCGGATTCGCGAGGAATTTAACCAAACATTTGTCGAGTTCATTCCAGCAGGACTCACTTGGTTCCATTACGACCGAATCAAAAATCACTGGGTTCTTTTCAAAATGCCCGCTCGCGGGGCGGATGGCTTGACGTACTAATTATCAGATAAAAAAGACTGGTAACGCTGTGACGACGGTAATGACGGGAACTTTTCCCACCGACCGCCAGCTCAGAAAACTATGACATTGATATACAATTCCACGAACCCCACCTTTTGGTCCAAAAGAACTCAGCAAGACCGTTAAAAAAGTGTTTACCAGGACTTCCGTGGGGCCGGGATTAAACCCAGCCCCATGGTTTAAATCGAGCTGAAGCCCAGCGATTGGACCCTCTCAAGAGCTAACGTAAAGAGACCCTTACGTTTTTACATTGTAAAATTAATTTGGCGATAATCTTCTAAACTAATTGGCATTTTTTCCGATAAGATGTTTGTAAATAGGAGGCTCAATGAGCAGGCCGATTATTACAAACTACACCGATCTCGTCTCCTTTGTTGACGACATGCTCGCATTTCTAAAGGAGTATGACCCCAAATTTTCGGTCCTGCAAGCATCCCAAAACCTTCGAAAAGTCTCGCCCACTCTTGTCTCCCTGATCCTAAAGAGAAAGCGCAGACTCACTCTTGACCGCGTTGAGGAGATCTCAAAACTACTGCAGTTAACCCCCCATGAACGAACCTACATGCGAGACTGGGTCTCAAACCAAGAAGGTCTCCCACCCAAGGTGGATAAACACGCTGCCCCCCAGGCACCAGAGACACGTCGGAAAATCGCAACCAGCCACATTCTGTCTGACTGGGTTCACGTATTCGTCAAAGATGCCTTTCAATTAAGTGCCGTCAGCCAAAATCCCGAAGAAGTTTTTGCAGTGCTTGGAAGCATTGCCTCTAGAAAGAGGATTGAACAATCTATAAAGTTTCTTACTAAACACGGATATCTGAGGACCAATGAAAAGGGGCACATTATTCCGGAGACACCCCTCCATTCAATTGATCCAAAAGTACCAAGCGCGCAGATTAGAAAGTTTCACAAAGCGGTCCTGAATAATGCCCGCGATGCGATCGATCAACACAACCCGGATCAACGCTACGCGAATGCGATGGTGGTGACTTTGAATGAATCGACATACAAAAAGCTAACCGAACTCATAGCCGAGCAAGCTGAACAACTGCAGCATTTTGCAGAAGATCTTTCAGACGGAGACCAAATCTACCAACTTATCATCAACCTGAGCCCCACGGGAGGACGTCGTGATGTCAAATAAAATTCTTAACTTTTGGCCACACTTACTTAGGCCTTTCAAATTAATCAACCTAGCTCTACTGATTATGACGTCCGGCTCGTTACAGGCTGGCACATTTATTGGTAACGGCGGAAGCTCGCAAGATCTCGATCTTGACGCGGCACTAGCTATCATAAATAAAGGAAGTAGCGGCATTTCGTCTGAGTCTGAAACTCTCTGCACATGCTCCGACGGTTGGGTGGAAAATGATTTGTGCCGAGTTCTTAATCAATTATCAGACGACGAGAGAAAAACTTGTCGAGAGATACTGATTAAACATGCAAACGATATTGCAGAACTATCAAAACGCGACACGAAACTTCGTTTTGTTTGGACGGACTCGCCGATGTCGGTTCGAAATCCTGATAACTCCACCAGAAAAGTGGACGCCGTAAGTCAAGTCGATAAAAATAAAATAATTATCAATCGTAGACGATTCTTTGAAATACCACTCATGTTCCGGGCAGCTTTGATGACTCATGAGTTATTCCACTTCGTAAAAATCAACGGGGAACATACGGACGATGAGAAGCCTCTTCCACCATTTAAAAGTGGCCGAGCCATGTTAGACACCCTTGGGGCAGCTCTTACAATGGAAAGTTTTGAAAAACATTCTTTCGATAGAATCGTTGATCTTGAGTTGGTCTCGCGGTCCAAACGACGGCATTGGCTATATCTCGATTTTTTGGCGGTAAATCACGCAACACAGCAATCAAAAAGACTTCTAAAAGAATACAACAGTGCTGGCTCATCTTTTAGCTACGCGTGGCGACCCAACGAGCTCGGGTTTCATATTGGATTGGCCAGCAACCAACACAATGGAACTTACCGCGGAGAAATTGACGTCAAAGAAAACATGAGCCTTTGGGCTCTTGGTCTGAATTACCGAATTAACCCAGTGAGGTATTACCTGTCAAAATGGAATGAGACTCATCTCACATTGGGAATTACTGCTCTCAGTGGATCATCAAACTACCAAGCATCAAGTGATGGCGTTGCCAAAAAAGACAAGTCGGACGTGCTTGGAGGTAGTGGGACTATTAGAGCTTTGATAGCACTAAATAATGGTTTCTGGGTGTCGATTGGATCCGAGATTCGCCACGTTCGCTATGAGTACAAAAAACTCCAAATCAAAACTATCGAAAATCAACGTGTTTTCACCATCGGAGGCGCTTATGGATTCTAAAATTTATCTTGCCGCAGTACTTTTAATCAGTGGCTGTGGTTCGGAATCAGACGTCGGAGTGGTTGGACAACGTCTGAGCCAGCAAGCTGGACTATACAACTCATACGGGATCGAGACGAAAAACATCTTTGTTGTTGACTCGATGACCAACCGTATTTTGGGTGTTAACTCTGAGAAAATGACGTTGGACTATGAATTCACACTTAGCAATCCTGGCGAAGAGCACTATGTGGCCGTCGATGCCAACGAAAAATTCGTCATCGACTTCTCAAAAAAACATCTACAAGTCATTGGGTTCGACGGTCGCCGCTATGATAATCCAATAAAATTTATGGGAACCCCTGTATCCATGGCTTATGGGCCCGCGTCTCGCACCATGGTTATGCAGGATGACCTAAAAAGTATTGGCATATTAAAACTTGCCGAAACCGGCGAAATTCAGAAGTCTTGGTTAGGAGGTCCACTCGTAGCTGATGGGAAAAGTATCACCGCCGGTGACCTGGACAAGGCCGGCCGAATGATTCTAAGCGTGTCTGACAATTCATTAACTGTAGTAGACCTAGATGCCACTCTAACAAACCAATCTTGGCAGACCGCAAGCTTTACGACGAGTATGACGGGAATCCATTGGATTGCACCAGATCAAAACGTGAGTGATGTAACTCTAGTCGCCTCTGACACAAAACTTGGCGCTATCAATATGGCAAGTAAAACGTTAACTGATTCTATTGATTTTCCAGCCTCTGCTATCGGCAAACAAACTAGCATGTTTGTGAACACGTTCTTAGCACAATCAGATTATTTTTACCGAACACCTTACTATTACAACCAGCAAAAACTCATTGGGCTCTCGAAAGCTGGTAGACCCCATGCCATAGTACGCGCGAGCGCAGCCACAGAGCCGCAGCTCCTATATGTCGGTTCAGACGGAAAAATAAAATCTCACCCTCTGCAAAAAGCAGCGGTAGGTTATTATCTCCAGTCTTATCTTTCAAATGACGCAAAAGAGCTGATCGTTATGCTACAAATTAATAACCGCGAGATTCAAGTGCTGGGTCTCAGAATTTCCGATAACTTAGTGATCCGTGAAAAAACTGTACCGAGGGTTGGATCAGCGCAAATCAACAATAAATTTCTTTTTGTAGACCATGAGACGGGGCTTGGCCGCCTTGACCTACACAGTCTGGCAGACGATACTATTAAGACTATTGAAGGTTATAATTTCGATTTCTTACGAAATCAGTAATGACAGTTGGTCGAAAAAGGCTACCGAGTGAGACTGGGTCGTGGATTTTTTTGAGCACATACGAAAAATACGGTCTCTCACTCGCTATGCAGTCATTCTTTTTGTTCTGGTCGTCATCGTAAATACGATTATTGTAAATGCGTCATTTGCAATTTTTGTTTGGAAAGGAAGTCTAAAGGCAACGTTTTTTGCCTATCCTATTTTCTTTCTCGCCTCGACGCTCACCATCTCTACTTTAACACTAGTCATCGCCGTCTTTCGTTTGCGCCAATTAAAAGACCCTTACCAAATCGCCAGGAGTCACAATTGCCGCCGCCAAGATAATAAAATACTTCAGGACGATGACCTTCCCCTACGGATTTTACTGAATGTGGTGGACGAGATGGCAATAGCGGCGTCTGTGGTACCTCCAAGAGTTTACCTTTCAGACTATGACTATGCCCCCAATGCAGTGCTGATAGGCGGCGCACAAAAAAGTGTCTTGATTGTGACACCTGCTGCTATGGATTTAGAACGAGACGAGCTTCAAGCCCTTGTTGGAGCAGTCTTTGGTACTGCGGTCTATGACGAGCCCGTAATTGACGCATTTATCACGGGTGGCATCGAAGGTCCGTCGCTTGTCATGTTAACCTTAATCGCCGTCGTCGCTTGTGTATCATTGATAAGTCCAGGCGCTGCCATGTTCGCTGCGGTCGTTTTGTTTCCGACGGCCGTCGCTGCAGCAATTAGCCTTCTATTGGCACGTTTCGCTGCAAGCTTGATTTCGCAGCAAAAACGGCTTCTTCACGACGTCGCCGCCATACGTTTCACAAGAAGCCCACAGGGTATTGCATCACTGCTAGCAAGACTTGCAAATTTTGGAGAGCGGGAGATTAAAAATTTACTTGGACACAATCAACGGCTTACGTTTTCTCCCATAAACATAAACATTCTTGATAGGCTGTGTCCCTTCCATCCGTCGTGGCGCAATCGCGGTGCAAATTTAGCAAAATACGTCGATAAGGGAACGCGACAAGTGGTTCAGCAGCGCCAGGACGACAAAGAAAACCGCTCTAATCGGGGTGAAAAATCCGAGGCCGCTCTGCTCGCACAGCTTCACCGCAGCCTGTCTTATTCATCCCCGGCAGACCAGAACTTAGAGGGTCAAGCGATCATCTTAAGCCTTATCGTAGCTGAGCATCCGTATAAACGCTCAGCACAGACTCAGTATATTCGAGAGTGCCTGGGCGAGAAGGTCGCCCTTCGGGTTGAAATACTAGCCAACGAGCTGCAGCGAGGAAGTTTGAATAAATTAAAAATACTTGACCTGGTGTTTAAGGAATTCAAAACAAGCGAGCCGTTTACTTCAGTTTGCAAAAGACTCATCGATTGGGACGATCAAACTGACCCCCTTGAACTTTTGATTTACTCTGTAATGACCGAGCGAAGCAAAAAAATATCGGCGGCTATTCAACTGTCTAGCTTAGCCCTGCAGGTCATAGGCATTAAAGAATCGAGATTTATTGAAATCGGGGAAATGATGCTCATGATGATTGTCAGTAGAGAATCGGACAACCCCATCCGCCAGCAGCAGCTACTTGCAAGTGGTCTAAAACGTCTAAAATCGTACAAAGATCCCAAGGTTTTAAAAAATCCTGACAGTCAGCAGTTTAGAACTCTGCTTCAGGAACTAGGCCGAGCTAGCCAAAAGCAAAAAGATCAACTGTTACGTATTTTTTACGATATTGCTTTTTACGACGGCACCGTGTCAGAGAGTGAAGAAGCGTTTATTCGAGGGTTTTGTGAATTTTTAAGACTTCCAAATCCGATTTCTCGTTAAATTTAACTACGGGGATGACTAGGCAGAGTTTCCCTATTGATGACTCTTATGGGCAACCTTAGACTTTAGCTGTTCTGTTGTTAACTAACAGTAGGGGTGACCATGAAGTCTCAAAAATTTTTACCATTTTGCAGTCGAGCATTTCTGATTCTATTTGCTACAGTGATGCCCGTGACATATGCCAAAGACAACTGGCCGGTGAAAAAATTTGACTTCAAGTACGCTGGAAAAGAGGGATGGAAGCCCGCAAGTGCCAAAGTGAAAGAAGGCTCTGAAGTTCAAATCAAGCTAAAAAATTCAAGTAGCGCGCCTGCCTGTTTTGGCGTCTTCAATAAAGACGGCAAGGATATTTCCGGAGGCGCTTGTGCGCAAGCCAAGGCTGAAAAATCCCTTGTGTTCTTCGCTAATTTTCCTAAGGGTAAATACGAAATTAGAAACAGCTACGAATCCGCTGGAACTGGCACTTTTATTATTGAGTAATTTAGGTCATAGAACTAACTGAAGGAGCATAACCATGAATGGTGCCATCAAGATTGCCTTGATATTAGCCGGTTTCGTCACCCCTATATCGATCTATGCAGGGCCCGCGAAAAGCGCGAAGCCAGCAGCAGTGCAAGCAGTGAAGACGAAGGGTAAAGTCAGGGTCTATAAAGGTGACGCCGGAGTCACGGCTGAAATTGTCGAACTTAGCGAGCCCGCCAATGGTGCTCTTATCAAAGTTGATGGCACTAATTCTGATCTCGATGAAGCCGTACTGCTACATGTGCGTAAAGATCACGACGGCGGACGACGATTCTCTTACGACACAAAATTCAAAGGCTCCGGATTCAGCACTGTGTACAGTGAAAGTGGACTTTGGGGTGACCAGCTTCTACTTCAAAATCCAGAGTACGTAACCAAGAAGATAAACCTGTGGTATGACGCTAAGGCATCAAAAGATGTGAAGCCGGAATCTTTAGTCAAGGCCTACACAGAGCAGGCAAAAAGCGGTAAGCACACAAAACTGCAGAATAAGTAATACAAGGCTAGAGAACCAGCGACGTCGCTTCCAGCCCACCATCCTTGGGATCCATCTCACACGATCTGATTTAATTTTGGTATTATTTAGTGTCTTAGGGGGTCAGCCCCCTTTTTTCATTTAAGTTTCTATATCAGTCGTCGAAACCCCTAAAAACCTTGTAATCAAGATTTTTATCGTATGTCTTTTTAACTTTTGGATAACAAAAAACAAACGAGGAATTGTGGCCATGATTAAATCACCAACTCTTAGTGGATCGATGATGCGAAAGTTACTGGGCACTGTGCTCCTTGGAGTAATGGCGATGCCATTTCTTGCAGGCTGTCAGGAAAAAGACAAGGGGAAGCCTGCGGCCGCATTGATCCCCAACTACGCTCGCCGCGATGGATTTGGCTGTGTTCAGGGCGTTGTGATAAACGGCTTCACAGGGCAACGATTTGATTTGTCAACTCTGAAAGAGCCGGACGGGATTTACGTTTTAATTCGCGGCCAGAGGCTTCGTGCACAATTTCATAAAGATGATCCGAATTTGAAAGGTGAGTATTACATTTGTGATATCCCGGTCGAGACAATGTATCCGTTATTTGCCAATATCACAGGATTCCTGCCTTTTGAGTCAGCTGTGATGATCGAATCCACTCGTCCGGTTCGTTATACGGGCAACCCTGGCAATGTGTCGACCGATGTACCAATTCCAGATCCAATTATGATGGGCAATATTAGACTTTACCCCAAAGAAGCTGGCACGAGAAGCTTGGTCATTAATGTTCGCGAAACTGATCAGCCAGTCACTGATGCTATCGTGGATCTTCAACCTGTCGGAGTTGGTGACAAGTTTAACTTTAATGGCGGCGGTACCTTTCTAAACGTTCTTGGCGCTCGTATGGTACCAACTCGGAAAACAACGGGCGCAGATGGGGTTGCAACGTTTGCACCGTCAGAGATCGCTTATGGAACTCAATATAAGCTCATTGTATCCTCGCCAACATCCGCCGATCTCGGTTCAGTAACTCGCACTTTCACTCTAGGATTTGATGGAGCTGCCTCGTCTGATCGTAACAACTGGGAGTTTAACGTTGACTTGGCTGACCAAAACAAAGCCCTCGAGGTGGTAGCTTGCTCTGCAACTCCGAAGTCTTGGAATGAGGCCGGTACAATTACCATGGTTCTAAATCGGCCTGTCAAGCTATCTCTCGGTAGCGACCAAGCGGATAACTGGAAAGCTGTTCTTTCTCCGGGAGCCGCTGCTGCTCTCAAGGCAGATTCCTCAACGGCGCCCGCCAATCTTGTTTCTGAAACAGTTGATGTCGCCGTCTCTGGAGATGGGAAGATTATCACACTCGCTCTGAAGGCCGATGCGTTTACCACAGCAAGAAAGACTCCAGACTATACAAAAGTAAAGGGCGACCCCCAAAACGTGGACGTCGATCTGTCTGTCACGTATACAATATCTGGAATAATGCTAGATGTGCTTGATTCTGAGGCTACGGGTTTCAACAATAAAGCTCTTGACACAGTGACTGGCGCGAACTCTTGCAGAACTACACGATTTTACCAAGAATATAGGTGATCACTTAGCTTTATCTTAATCTATGCAAAAAGCCCCTCTTCTGAGGGGCTTTTACTATCTAGAATATGGAAATCTCACGCCGATATAGCTTATAATGACTGAACAACAGCCCCCACTCCACGACTCAATAATAAGGCTAGATCACACATGACGCCGCGATCATTATTCAAGATTTTTTTGCCACTAGCATTCCTAGCCACCCTATCTTGCAAAGCCAAAAATCCGGACGCCACTCTTCAAGACATGATGACAGCTACACCCGAACGCTGCGTGGCGCTGCGAGGTAATGGCACTCACATCGTGGCCCATGTGATGGGGCTGGCAAGACTACTGCCTGAGTGGGGCGAGATTCATGCATTTGCAGGAGGAAGTTCGGCGACTATCACGACCTTTCTCTATGAGAGCATGGCCCTTAATCCAGCAGTGAAGTCTCTTGAAGGCAAAGCCAAAGCTACCGCTCTTGCTCTTCTGATGAAATCAACGATTGGTTATGCCAATCAAGTAGCAGCCGAGCCAGAGTGGAAGGCATTATTGTCATTTCAGAGTTTAGCCGAGCGTCTTCAGGAGAAAGGCATTTTTGACCTTACTCAAACCGATCACAAAAAACTCGCCTCGGATCTACGAGCAATACTAGCAAGCCCGGAGTTTCGAGATCTTGTGAATCCAGACGTGCTGCGCATGCTACAGCCCTTAAATGGTAACGAGCAAGGTTTTGTACGTAACATCAAAGAAGTTCAAAAAGCCGCCATCTCACTTGTGAATCTCGACGCTGAAGATTCGGACGTGTTTTTTAGAGCGGGGATCGTGAATTTCTCAAAATTCATTGAGCTCATTGGTCGCGTTGCTGACTTCTACGCTGGCTACGGGCACAAACAAGCCGACATGGCGAGCTTTCTTAAAGATTGTTCCCTTGGCACAGACGACAAACTTTGGAGTGAACTGAGCACCAAGACAACCGCAAAGGGCACCTGCGGCGAGCGTTTTACGGCCATGATTAAGAACTGGCGAGCAAACCGATCAGAAAACTCCAAGCATCGCATCGACGACCTTCCAGGCCTTGCTACAAAAAGCATTACAATCACGTCGGTCGTAAAAGAACCGAGCGCCATCAAGAAACTTCAAGACTATGAAAAGCTCTACAATGCCTCGAAGCCCCGCCGCATGGACTTTAACTTTGATGACGTCCGATTTGGATACTGGATTTCACGGGGCCTCAAGCAAGATCTCGTGGATTCATGGACAAGATCCAGTGATGACCGGAAGGCAAAGAAGTCCATTAGCCTTGGATCTAAAAGCACATGGAGACAAATTCTTGAAAAATCCCCTCAAGAGCCGTCTCTTGGCAAGTACACTACGTTTGAAGGAAACGAACATTTAGCAGGCGCTCTATCGCTTGGCGGTTGGGCAGATCTTCATCCTGTGCAGATTTTGAAAGCTGCTGGCTGTCGGGACGTGATTTATCTAACAAGACGAACGGATGAGACTGTCTTTATCTCCAAGGGCCCTCCATTTGATGGACGAAAGCCCAGCGGCTTAGCAGAAATTCTTGGCATGGATCAAGCGGGTTTTGAGGGTATTTATAGCCTCGATAATCCCAGAAGTGCTTTCTCGTCTGCACTTCGAGCGGCCGACGGCGTGTGGTGTACGGACTGGAATAAGTTCTCGGCCTTTGAGCAGACGGGGATTGCCATGGACTCGTGGAATGCACCGTTGATAACAAAAGATGCAAGGCTAGCGACGTTGTCGGCTTCATCGCCGCACACTGGTAACATTCGTGGGTGCCAATAAGCGCTTGGTGACCCAGAAACGTTAGCGGCCAGCTAGCAATGCAGTGTAGAATAAAGCATGGACGCGATAGCTAACCAAAAATTCGGCCAAATCAAGGGTACATCGGCTAAAGTGAGACATGGGCTACTTAACGTAGCCCTGTTTTTTACGCCCCTCGTATTCACTGGAACGACCCAAAACAATTTTGAATTGCCCAAGTGGTTATTTGCAGGGCTCATTCTATCATTTTTGTTTTTGAATCAGATTTTAGCAAAAGAGCCACTATCCATTCCAAAAGCTCCTAAATGGCTGGTTCTAGGACTGTGTGCGATTATCCTTTTGCAACTTATAAACATATTTACCAAAAATCCGCTCGTGTGGAGTGACTACCTCTACTATGTCGTGTTTTTTGTAGGTTACTTTTTATTTTTATACCAGGATCTTGTGGAAAATGGGCCTGATGCTCTTGCCTCCTATGCACGCTCCCTGCTAGCTAGCACATTTATTATCGTTCCTATTGGCATTTTGCAACTATCTGGCTATCCGGTGATAAGGACACACTTAGTCAGCATCATCGAGGAAAACTACGCCTCGACTTTTGGTAACATCAACTACACAGGCCAGTTTCTGGCAATTAGCTCTCTTTTCTTCCTACTTGGCATTTCTGTGAGCAAATCCAAGTTATCCAGTAGGCTTTTTTTCTGTGGTGTTATCTCGGCTGTCACCTACTTTTCTTATCTTAACACCCGGTCGATTATAATCGGGATGACCCTTGCGCTAGGCTGGCTCTTATGGCGACGCTCAATTCTCGATAAAAAAATCTTGGGAAAGATCATCCTAACCTGTCTAATTGTCATACCAATGTCGCGATACGTGATATCACAGATACCAAGGCCTTTTGCCGACGAATCAGGAATAACGAGCGCTCATATTCGCCTTGATATGTAGTCTGGCAGTCTTAAAATGATCGTCGACTATCCTCTCGGGGTTGGAATCGATAATTTTAATTTCTCATTCGTCCCGTACCGCTCCGATGTGAGTCTCCAGGTTGGGGATAACGAGAACATCTTAAATCCTCACAATGAGTTTCTCGCCATCACCGCAGAGAGCGGTATACCAGCGTCTCTTTTAATTTTTGGTTTAGGCGCTTTTATAATCTTGCGCTTCATGAAGTCGAAGCAGGCATTTGACGCTGATGTACGATACTCTGATTTCATCACAGGCCTTATGATCCTCTACTTGGTCGAAATGGTCTTTCAATTTCCCCTTGATGGGCAGTGGAGTTTAATTATTGGTTCATTACTGACCAGCTTTGTCATGCTGACTAGTTTTGAGCAAACAACTCTGGCCGTGGGCCTTGTAAAACGCGCTTCTTTGGCCCTCGGCCTATTTATGCTCTACTCCACTGTGATGTGGTATCTCCCCATGGCAACGCTGCGAGAATCCTTCGATGTCAATAAGGCCAAATTCTCATGCGACGAAAGGCCACAAGACTGGTTTGCATGTAACCGTTATGCACAGGCCGTTTATAAAGCAGGTGACGTGGCAAACGCCGAGGCTATTCTAAACGCCGAACTCAAAAAACAGCCGAACAACTGGTTTGCCATGGGACTACTTGGCCAGATTTTCGTTGAGACGGGGCGACAACAAGAGGGATGCGAACTTTACCGAAAAGTCGACCGAATTTTTAACGGCAAAAGTCGTACTCACGATTACATAATAAAAAAGTGTAATTAGCCCATCAACGAAATGTAATTTTTATCCATAGCCTATGCGTTCTCATCAGGTTATTGATGATCATTAGCGCTTTTTGCCAATGAGCTGTCGCCAGTCAAGGCCAAATCTCTCGAGATATTTCTTGAGGCGGTCACTGTCATTATTACTAGTTGATCGGGTTCGGCTTACCTGAAATAAGGCACGACCTGCGTCGGCTAGGTTTTTGTGATTTGCAATAAAAGAGACAACAGCCTCAAGCTGAAGCCTATCAAATAAATCAATATCACGAGCAACTTGGACGTTGGTTTTATATTGAGCCGATACATCATCAGACCTGGCGAGTAGCCACCTTGATTCAAGAGTCGATATTTCATGTTCAACGGTCTCAATTGTGATTTCGCGCTCTTTAGCCATCGTCGTCATGCGGCGAATCGATTGACCAAGATCTCTGAAGTTAGCTGTCCACTTCCCGCGAGGCGACACGGCAAACGACTCATAGTGCTGCCTTGCCGCCTTAGCAAAGTGAACTTTTGTTCTGCTACTCTTTTCGATAGCCTTTAGCTCAAAGTCTATATTTGCTGGAAAGTCCTCAAGTCTGGCCCGAAGGGGTGGCAACTCGTAATGCCATATGTCAATTCTTGCCAAAAGATCTTCGCGAAATTTTTTCTCTTTTACGCATTTTCTGAGATCTTTATTGGTGGCAGCAATTAACTGAAAGCTGCTTTGTTCCTCTCTGTCTGACCCAAGAGGATAAAATCTCCCGCCCTCCAAGGCATGAAGAAGCATCGACTGCTCCTCAAGACCAAGTTCTCCGATCTCATCGAGGAATAAAACGCCGCCGTCGGCTGCTTTCATCAAGCCTTTTCTGTCATTGACAGCTCCGGTATAGGCCCCCTTGACGTGTCCAAAAAGCGCGGATTGTAGCATCTGACCTTGAAGCGTCGCACAATTAAGAGAGACCAGATTCTTGCGTTCAAGTAGGCCATTTTGCTGCTTCCATTCAAAAATACGCTGGGCCAAAGCGGTCTTACCTGTTCCCGTTTCCCCGCCAAGAAGAATGGGATCTTTGGAGCGGGATGCCACCAGGCATATTTGATCGATCAGCTGATTAAAGGTCTTGTTTTTGGTCTCAATCCCACTTCTCAGAAGATCTTGGCCGCTCGTAAAGTTGCGATCAAAGAGATCTTGAATATTTTGATAACGCTCCAGATTTGGATCGACCAGGAAATATCGGCTTTTGGTTTCTCCCTTCAGTGGCGGAGCCGTTTGCATCAGTTCTGCCGGCAGGCGGCCACTGAATGCAAAAAGAAATCCTACAATTTTCTGGGCGTGCGTGCCCGTCGTCATATGAAAGTAATACTGCTCTTTATCGGTCGCAAACCTATAGCTTTCGGTGAAGCCATGGAACTTTTCGTAGGCTTCGCCAAAGTCCCAAGGGTCTTTGTAGTTCAGCTCGTGGAGGCGGACGTCACAGTTTGGCGAGATTTTTTTGATGGCATCGATGAGTTCTTGATTGAGTTTAGCCCATTTCTTCTCGGTGATAAGTTCAGCCCTGTCAAACTGGAGATCATCAAATCCAAAGGCCGAAAGTGTCGGCTTCCAATCAGGGCGACTATCGAGGACGTAGCCAACAAATCCTATGAAGACCTTCCTCTTATCCATACCCAGCCTCCTAAGCTCTATGTATCGGATTTTCTATTCTAGATTTTATATTAATTTATATTTTTTAGCCCATTTTCGGCGGTAGGAACGCTTAGAGGATCGTTATTATACCAATGATTACGGGATGTTACTCAACTTCAACCCGATTGGCACACCCACTGCATTAGTGAGGGTGTACCCACAACTTAGACACCTCAAAAGTGTCTCCTAACCGTGGGTACATACATGGGAGGACTAATGTTATGAGTGCCTATGACTACACAGACTACTATGGCGAAGTAAGTGAAGACCTGAAAGTCAAAGCGAAGAAGGAAATCGACACCAAGGCTGCGCTCATCCGAAAGATGCTTTCCAGCCCTAGACACAACTACGACGAGGCCGTCGCACAACACAGATATTGGGCTGAGAGAGATCCTCTTTTCTACACTCATTTGGCAACCTGGTATGCCAAAAATGGCTCGGTACGAGATCACCAAGAGATCTTTTGCGCAGTCTTGCTAGCCAGTCATTTGCAAACTATGCAGGACGTAGGGTTTGTACTCCTACAAAACCTGAGAACATACCAAGTCGATAAAATCATTAAACTCAGTAAGTCTAAACTTGGCCGCACATCACGCCCACTAAAACGAGCCGTAAAATTCTGGATCCAGCGTCGAGAAAACATCCCTGCCTGGCTTGAAGAGTGCGCTCTCAGAGACCGACATCACTTGAAAGGCATCTATGCAAGCCTCCACATTAAACCTTGTCAGATGTCACAAGAGGTACTGTTTGACGAAACATTTTCAGAATCCTCTCGCTTTGGAGCACTTAGAAAGCTGTCTAAAACAACTGATCCATCCGAGGCTGCCAAAATCATTCGAAACGCACAGCTTCCTTACACAACTGCTATTGGTGCCGTCAAAAAACCAAACAAAGAAGTCTGGGCAGCTATCATTGAATCCATGACAGGCCAGCAGGTCATCAATAATCTAAAAGCGTTTCAAAGACGCGGTCTAAACAGTAATCCTGAACTTGCCACGCTTATTAACGAAAAAATGAAAAACGCCAAAGAAATGAATCGTGCGAGCGAGGTCAAGAAAATAATCGCCGCCAAAGCCATGGACGCCAAGGGTGATCAGCTCAATACGATTATGGAATCCCTGCGCCACGGCCTATTAAAAAACGGACCTATTACTGACAAAACGGCGATATTTATTGATAAGTCAGGAAGTATGGACGTCGCCATCAAAATCGGGAAACTCCTGGCTACCACTTGCACGTTGGCCATGGATGAAGCCCCAACCGTCATTGCTTTTGATGATCTAGCCCACAACATCAATATCGAAAAATCTGATACAGCCGCAGCCATCAACAAAAAGTTTGAGCTGATAAGAGCCGATGGATATACGAGTATAGGAGTTCCCTTTGAGTATCTTCGAGAACACAAGATATTCGTGGATCAGATTATTCTTATCTCAGACGGTGAGCAGACCAAGAGTTATGAGCCAAAAGAATCTTCACTCAAATACCTTAGTAGCATCAATCCAGACACGCACCTCGTCTATATCGAAATACTAGATAGTGCAGTATCGCGTGGGCAGTATTCAGCATCTGTGAAAACCAAAGGCCAATTTGATGACATATTTGCAAAGAATATGACCTATCTACCGTTTTCCGGGGACTACTACGCCATCCAAACCTTAGTCAATGCACTAAGCTCTACCAGTAGAAACACGATTGTCGAAGAAGTGATGGCTTGCACGGTTCCAGGCTTGAGTGATCTTGACAATCTCCAGGCTGGGTTTGATGAAGACAACAACGAAATAAAATAAATCTCACAAAACGAAATAGGAGGTTATCTCTATGTTTAAACGAATCAATGTGGGCTACAACGAACTAGCACTAGTCTTTAAAAATCGGGATCTCCACAAGACGTTAGACCGCGGAACTCACATCATCACGAATATGACTGGTGTCCTTGACGTCAGGATTTACGACACAACAAGCCCTCGCATCAAAGATGACGACCTGCTTCGATTCGCGAACCACCCGGTTTTTGCGAAGTTTCTCGAAAGGCGTGACGTCAGAGATGACCAACGACTGATTGTTTGGCAGCACAACCGTGTGTCTGAAATCCTAGCTGGCGGCACCTACTTCTTCTGGAAGGCCAAGGAAAATCTCCATCTTGAATTGATTACCATAGATAGCCCCCTGCTGACCCACGACCGAATTTCTGAAATTTTTAGTTCCGGTGATAGTTGGACTCACCTTCGTAAAGTGACCGTTAAAAACCACGAAAAAGGCCTTTTATATTCCGACGGACAATACACCGAAATTTTGGAACCCGGCGCCTACGCCGTCTGGTCTGGCGCGGCAAGGGTGGACGTCCAAAAAGTAGACATGCGAAGTAAACAAGTAACCCTGACAATTGGCGAAGCCTTCACAAGTGACGGCATTGAAGTCAAAGTCAAAATTGGTTTAAGCTTTAAAGCCATTGATCCCCTAGCCTACTTTGAAACCTATGAAAACGTGACATCTGAGCTACAAAGAAAAGCGCAAGCGATCAGCCGAAGCATCATTGGAAAACACGCTGTCAGCATGCTCCTTGAAAACACCGCTGAGGTTACGACGGCCCTAAAAAACGCTCTCATAGGCCAACGCCTAGGTAACGCTCTTGAAGTCACTGACTTCCAAATCCTAGACGTAACGACTAACTATAGCATTAAATATGATCTTGCAAGTGAAGCCAGCGAGACCATGCGCGCAAAAGGCAGTGTCATCCGACATAATGCTGAGCTGCAGCGACTTAAGGACTTAAGTCACGTTTCTGGAAATGGCGTGAAAATCAAACTTGCAGAAGTCGCAGCCAACGCTATTAGCCGAAGTAGTAGTGTACATATCGGTGACCGTGTACTTGCGGAGATTCTAACAGGCCTAAGAGAGAAAGATAAAGTGGGATAATAGGCCTGTCTGCGCCTACTCGACAGTGCTTGGCTTTGTTGCGTTAACTCGACTAGCGTGATCAATTTTAGGGGGTACTGGAACTAGAATGGGGTGATCAACAGCTGCCACGGTCGGCGCTTGGTCGACCCGTTTGACTGAGAACACGAGCGTCGGCCCCTTGCCTTTTAGATCCACGATCTTGCCAGGATTTAGATCAAAGTTTTGATTAATGAGTTTAGCAGTGCTCTCACTAACCATCACCTCGCCGCTGCTAGCAACCGCCTCGATGCGACTTGCTAGATTCACTACGTCACCCCAAAGATCAAAACTAATTCGTTTCTTGCCAATGACGCCGCCAATCACAGCTCCACTGCTAAGACCAACTTTTAATGCAAATGTGGTGCCGAAATCGCCATTAAATCGTTGGATGACACCGTCAAGTTCGAGAGCATAATGGGTCATGCGCACCGCATGTTTTGGATCACTCTCTGGACAGCCTGCCGCCGCCATGTAAGCATCACCAATAGTCTTTATTTTTTCGATCCCATGCTGCTCAGCTAGGGCATCAAACCTCGAGAAAAGCTCGTCAAGTAACTTGACGAGCAATTTAGAGTCCATTGTAGCCGCGGTCTTTGTGAATCCAACTAAATCTGCAAATAGAACCGTCACATTTTCATAGTTCTGCGCAATTGTGGCTTCCTGAGATTTCAACTCGGCGACGATAGCAGTTGGTAATACGTTTCTTAATAACTTATCCGATGATACTCGCTCTGCCTCAAGCTCTTTTTTTAGCTTGAACTGACTTCGTGCTTTTCGAGTGTGATCGACAACGATTATGAAGCCCGTAAGATTGGCGACTATTAGCTGGACCGCCACCTGGAGATACGGCGCGTCCTGTAATTGCGGGACTTTGAATCTCAGATAAAAGTAGACTGAGCTGGCCAAAACTGCGGAAAATGCCGCAAGAATCGGGCTTAGCCTCTCGATAGCGTAGATCAGCATGACGACCCAAATTATCCACGCTTGTGATTGGAAAATTAAGGATTCCTTCGGTAACTGCGGCACATAATAGGACATAAATCCGAAAATATACGCGACTGGAAAAACCGGTGTCATTATGTTTACTACTCTTCGCGCTGCCCCTTTGAGGCACGTTGTAAAGTAGCCGTACGCCATTAGAACTTGGCATCCCAACGCTAGAACCAAAATGGACCTGTTGAAACCATACGCAAGATACGTCAAACAAATAATCCACATCACCGCACTAATTATAATCAAGCCGGTTTGAAATGTTTTGTTGATCCATTCCGAAGTTCGATCCTCAAACTCGATTTCTAGGTCGGGCGTCATCTCTGAATGAAGACCCAAGATCCTATCTATTTTCATCACACCCTCGTATTGTGAGTCCGCTTGGAAAGAAGTCATCGGAGCTCGGGACGCGGAGGTTAATTTAAGGATTAAGGACATTAACGTATTTTGTTTAAATCACATTTGAAATCAGGTTATTACGTTCGCATAACCGTCGTTCGACGGGGCAAAAATAATAATACCCCGGTGTCGAAACTAATACTTTTATTGGTATTTGGCAGAGGGCTTACTTAACCACTTTGAACACTGATCTTTTTCCTGATTCTTCAATTTTCTTTCTGATTTCGATGCCTTCTTTGTTTCTCTCGGTGATGGTGATGGCATTATTGACGATGCGTGCAAGCCATCTACACACCCAAACTTGGTAGTCCTCTGCTTTGGGCTTGCTGTTATCGGACCAAGCGTCATAACGCTCCCACGAGCCGTCACGGTAGTACTCTGAGTCCGCGGTTCCAGGGGAACCCTGGCGAGCTTCCGCTTCTTCAACACCGTGCTTTAATTTCAAAACCCAACTATGATCATAGCTACCTTGCAAATAAAAGCCTAAGAATGCAAGTTGACCATCTTCGTAACACCTCGCAACAAGCCCCTCACGAGGTGGCTCTTCGCCATGACGCAATATCAAAACGTCGTCGGGAAATTGAATATTTTCTGGCGTTAACCAATCTAGTGTTTTTTTTGCACCCATATTATCCCCTTTCAGTGCGAGCTTTGGTAAATCACGCTAAGCTCAATGGGCCGTAGTTGTTATCTGCGCTAAACAAGTGTGAGCAAATTGAGGAATCTCACGTTCCATATTTACGTGCGAACACGACGGCCTGTTGAGCACAGATTCCAGATCGACTCCGGCTAAATTGATAGGCCCACAGTCAGAACCTGTTTTAGCCGCGACGCTCGTCATTTTTTCAACGTATTTTTCGGCAATGCATCCTGACAAACGTTGAGTATCAGCCTCAGATCGTGACGTCTTTGGATCGTCCTTCAATGCTTTGAAAAATCTCTCAGCATACACGCTTTCAAACTCGCTCCATTTATTGGGAATAGTTTGCTTAATGCAATCGACTGCGTTTACTTTTACAAACTCGGCTTCGCCCGCACTCAATAAGCACGCTGCCGTCTGTCGTTCGTGTTCAGCTGCAGACGTGATAAAGCTAATTCGGTACCGACGACACTCCGATTTATTAAGCCATGCTACGTAAGAGTTTGATTGGCAGGTCGCCAGTTCGGCTGCATACTTTACCGGCAGAGTCGAGCCGAACTTTTTGTACTCGTCTTCGTAGTACTTTTGGAATTCAGCTTTGGTGTCATCCCAACCATGCCCTGATCTATGTTTAAATTCATAAAATGCGGTTTGCATTGCTGGCCAAATCAGAAGTTTTGCAACTACAGCCAGTAAAATGATGGCCGCAAATCCAAACCGCTTTTTCGTTGGATTTGGGTTGCTATCACTTTCTTTAATTATGACTTCAGGTGCGGATTTCTCTGCAGGAGAATCATTGGACGATAACCGAAGTTCGTTTTGTTTTTCCTGATCGCCAATTTTCAAGAACATACCTCCTCGTACATACTGACACAACTATCACGAATGAACGGATTCATTTGGATCGTATCGGTACATACCGGATTAATATGACGCCGCTATACCCGGCACTTTTTGCCTAGTCACAGCCTTAGAGTTCCAAGAAAAATTCTCTTAGGCCTCTGTTGAATAAAATCATAGATGGCTTAGATAGTTATCGTATTAAGCTGCCAATGACGTATGAAAATCAAAACGTTTACTCCGACATCGGAGTAAACGTTTTAATGCAGACTTATATGGCAGGTGCAAACTAACCAGAGCAAGCGCGACAAGCAAATGACAAGCTTGATTACTTAACCTGTCCCTGAGGCTGGCTCTTAATTGTTGTCATAGCAGTAGCGATGAGGCCAGAGATGTCGGCAAGGTTGGCCGGCAGAATCATTGTGTTGGTGGCCTTAGCCATCGCGCCGAATTGTTTGACATACTCTTCAGCGACACGAAGCTGAGCGGCATCACGTCCACCGGGACTTCCAAGAGATGCGGCGACCATCTGAAGACCTTCAGCAGTTGCGTTAGCAACGGCTTTGATCGCTGATGCCTGACCTTCGGCTTCGTTGATACGGCGTTGTTTTTCGGCCTCGGAGTTTTTAATGACTTCTTGTTTAACACCCTCGGCTCGGTTGATCTTCGAGTCGCGGTCACCTTCAGATTCAAGGATTTTGGCGCGTTTTTCGCGCTCAGCGCGCATTTGCTTTTCCATGGCGTCCAAAATCTCCGCTGGCGGCTGAATGGATTTTAGTTCGTAGCGAAGGACTTTCACGCCCCAAGGATCTGTGGCAGGGTCGATGGCTCGCAACACACTAATATTGATGTGGTCTCTTTCCTCAAAGGACTTATCAAGCTCAAGCTTACCCATCTCACTACGCAGTGTGGTTTGAGCCAGCTGAATCACCGCACCAACGTTATCGCTGACGCCGTAACTTGCCTTAGCAGGATCAGTGACCCGAATAAACAAAACACCGTCCACTCGCACCTGAACGTTGTCTCTTGTGATACAAATCTGTTCTGGCACATCAATCACGAGCTCTTTAAGGCTATGGCGATATCTGATGGAATCCACAAACGGAACAACAATGTGCATGCCGGCGTTGAGAGTACGATTATACTGGCCTAGTCTTTCAACTACGAATGCGCTTTGCTGCGGTACGATTTTCACTGTTTTAAAAATGAAAAAAGCGACGACTGCTAGGAAAATTAACGACTCATACATAGATAATAGCTCCCTTAAAAATTACTGCGCTACAAACATCTTCAACTTATTTGAGAATCAACTTCACACCATCGACTTGAGCCACTTTCACCGGACTTCCCTTGGTCAAAACGCGGCCTGATTCATTGACGGCAGGCCAGCGGGCACCTTGATAGTGCACTTCTGTCTGCCCGCCAACGTCTACATCAGAGTCCAAATAGACGACACTACCAATATCACTTTTTAGAGTTCCTGTTTCGCCCTTGTAGCCAATTTTAAGCTTGTCTCTAAAATAAAAAAGCCCGCCGCCACTGAGCAAAGTAAAAATCACAATTTGAATGGGCAGACTATCAATGATTCCAAGCCATGCGATCAGCGCTGTCAGCAAAGCTCCGACGGCAAAAAACATTACAACAAATGTGCCTGTAAACAGCTCTAGACCAAATAGAACCATTCCAAGCACAAGCCAACTTAGCGCCAAGTTTTCCGAGAACATGTCCATGAATCATCTCCTGGCAGTCATGTAAGAAACTTTGGCCTTGATGTTAGCACCCTTGGCGCCCTAAAAGCTAGACCGCATGCCTCAGGTTTTCTTACATGCTTTGATGATTTTAGCGCTCATCAGTACGTCACAAACAGCCTTAAATCGGTATCCATCTGGGGTGCTATCCTGCTCGTCAAGAAAGTCTGTTTTATACGTAGGATCTTTTAGGCAAATCAGCGCTACGGCCTTGCCTCGTTGATAGAGAGACTTTTTATCGGAAGATACAGGGCCTGAGAATATGTCTAGTACCGTGTCATAAATCATTTTGTCGTTACACTTTTTGATGTCAAGGCTTGCTAGTATTTTGAGCAGATCAATAGCGTTGGCTTGGGCTGAATTCTCAAACGCCACCTTCACCCACTCCACGACGGTAGCGGCTTTTTTCTCCTTGGATAAAAGCGCCGTAGCACTCTCAAAGCAGCGATACTGAACCTGCATTTTATCTAAAAACCTCGACTGCTTTCCGCCGCCGCCCTTCGAGGTCTCGACTAAGTGGTCTTGCTGAAGACATTTTTCAAAGCCGTCCGTGTTTTTGAAGGCAAAAATGTCGGCTTTAGCTGCGAAAGAGTAGAGAAGCAGTAAACACAAACTCACTAGTTGAAACGTTTTCATTTAATTTTTACCTCGAAGAATGTTTTTAAATAAAACAGGGGCGCATTCGCACCCCTGCCTATTCGCCCTTAGTTCAGAATCGCGAATCGTGGATTACCACTTTTCCATTTCGCTTTTCATGCCGTAGCCGCCAGACGCCATCTGGTTAGATGTCGTAACGGTAAAAACGCCATTCGCAAATTTGGTCTCTGGATCACCGCTAGCTTTGGTGAAGATTTGGATTTTCTTTACTTTTGAGCAGAAGAGTTTTTTGCTGGCTGCGTCGCTACAGAATTCTTTTGCTGTTTTGGCTAGATCTTCGAATTCTTTCTTAATGTTGCTTTTGAATTCATCTGCTTTATCTGCAGGTGTTTTTTCAAAAGACTTCATATCCCAAGCAAAACCTGGAGCGCAGCCGCATCCTGACTTAACAGCTGCGGACGCTTCCTTGATTTTAGGATCAATTTCTTTTGCCGCTTCGCGGTGAGCTTTCGCGGCAAACGCCATACCTGATGTAAACACGAACACACTGGCTGCAAGAACTAACTTCCTCATTAATAACCTCCAGAAATCTGAAAAATTTGTACTGTAAGTATGAGGCAATGGCATGTCAGGGGTCAAATGAGACGAATTTGCCTACATTAATTCTTGTGGGCGGCAAAAAATTCCGAATATAAATAATAGCTCAGTCGTGCGCGCTGGGTTTATTTAATTTAACTTGGAGCTCTCTAAGGCGCTCAATACGGTCAGGAGTATATGGATGAGTCGACATCATGCTACTGATTTTGTCCACCTGGCCAGTTGCGTCTTTTGACATCTTCTCAAAGAACTCGAATGCACCGTCAGTCTTATGAAAAGTTGCATGAAGTAACTTAAAGCCAAATTCGTCGGCTTTAAGCTCCTGCTCTCTTGAGTAGGAGACGTCAGCCATATTGAAAGCTATCTGCACCAAATTTGAACTTCCACCCATCAAAATGGACGTCACAAAGCCGAGCATTAAAGACCTACCCATACCGCGCAGGGGGTCGCGGTTTTGGTGATGTCCCAACTCGTGCCCTAAAACCATGGCAAGGCCCATGTCAGACTTCACAAGGTCAAGAAGTCCTTGAGTCACCATCAAAGATCCCCCAGGCGCGGCAAATGCGTTTGGAGTTTTGCTAGACGAGTAGTGAAGATCGTAGGGAAGATTTCTAAGTTTCTGAGTCGCCATCAGCTTTGCCAAAAGATCCTGACAGCGAATCAAGTCCGGATTCTCGGTACCGCCCTCGGTTGTAAAACCAGTCATGTCGAATATCTTTTCACCCTTAAACCAACTCGCTTCTTGCTTGTCAGAAATCCGACTTGCTAAAAGATTAGCGGCTAGGCCAATCAACCAGTAGATGACCACCACACCAACGGCTAGGCCAATGACCCATTGCAGGATTTCCTTGCCCCAAGGCTCATGCTCTTTTGCCAAAGTAGGATTTGACTGGCCGAAAATTGGCTTTTGCTCGTTAGAGTCCACGGTTTTGGCTCACGATTATTTATTGTTGTTTTCAAAGAAATCAAAATCCACACTGATAGACGTCGCAAAAATGACAGCCCGTTGCTGCGGCGTCCAATTTTTATTACCAAACTCAATCATGAAGTTATCCGTATCGGTGAAGTATTCTTTAAGAAGGCCCGTCCATTTTTTTGAGATGCGAGCGACTTCGTTGCCCTCTTTGTCTCGGATTGCAAACGTCCATAGCCTTAAAATCCCGCTTTTGAGTTCTGCAAATTTCGCTCCATTGGCGTCTCGCAGATCATACTTTTTGAAGATGATTCCAAACCTTCTGTGAGCTGATCCCAGGACTGGTCCATTGGGAATGCGCACAGTGATATCGGAGAACAAAAAGAAGAAGGGGCGACTAAACTCCAGGATCACTTTCCCGCTGGCGTCTGTGACATGAATGACAAATGGTCTATGAGATTTAAGGAACATGCGCTTAAAAAAAGCTTTCACACCAGTTCCCTGCTCAGCAATAGAGCCACAGGGAGCGCCGTTTTGATCAAAGACCATATATTGGTTTCTCGTTTCAAATCCGAGAAACAACTCGGCGAGCTCGCGCTTTTGCTTAATAACGATCTGCGTGCCAGATGAGATCACCTGCGCGAGATCCTTGGACGGAAGGGCATCGAATGGTGAGGGTTCAAGTTTTTGAGCTGCAGATCCAAACAATGCCATAACCACCTCTTCTGTGACTTGCGTTGGGCGACACGTACGGCATCACCCTACATAGTTGGGAGGTTATCGGCAGACCGGTGGCAGATATTAGGGTTTATTTTATGATTAGACTCTTGATTATTTTTAATTAATACAGAAACTTACGGACGAGGCGTAATCACGACGTTTCTAAACCTGACAGGGCTCTTATGATCTTGAAGCCTGATGGGCCCAACTCCGCGCTGCAGATCTTTACCGGCAGCACCAGTTGGTTTAGTAATCGGTACGCGGTCAAGAATCAGGTCCCCGTTTATCCAGGCCGTGATCTCGCCCGGCACAACAACGTGATGATTTTGATCCACTCGCGGCGCACGAAATTCCACATCATACGTTTGCCACTCAAGTGGGCCTTTACAGGCTTTAACTAGAGGAGCCGCTTGCTTATAGAGAGCTCCACAGTCCTGTGCCGTCAACTCTGAGACGTCACTGGAATCAAGAATCTGCAGCTCATAGAGGCCTTGTAAATAAATACCGCTATTAGCACGAGCTTGGCCCTGATTATCAGGCTCGTAGGGAAGCCAAAACTCGAGATGAAGCTTAAAGTCTTGGTATTCTGTGACTGATTGAATGTCACCACTACCTGGTAAAACTTCCACGTAGTCGTCTGTCACTATCCAGCCGATGGGCTGGCGACCGTCCCTATGTTGCCACTTTAAAAGATCTTCGGCAGTAGAATGTGGCTCGTCATGAGCAAGGGCGTGCGGATGCGTCATCATGGTCAATGCCATCACAATCAAACCTAAAAAGCCCTTAGATAAAACCCACATCGATGACCTCATGTGTGGCCGAATTAGCCACTCGCGAGGCCTCTACTACCACAAAGGATGCGTGGGTTTATACTGTTAAATTGATTTAAGGCTTCTGGAAAATCCAGTTTTTGTTCTTATCGCACTTATCATGAAGGCGGCCCTGGCAGACGGTTTGCATGAGCTTTCGGTTGGACTCCATTGCACTTTTCAAGACAAATGACTTGGATGAGTCGATCCAGTGAGCATTGACGTTATCGTGCGGGCTATACCAGGGTTCTGACTGAAAGCTAATGGCTTTGTTGTAGCCTTTTAATTTGCAAACCGTATCGGCAGAGGCCTGATCAGCATGGACCATGCCTGCCCCATCCCACAACGTGGGAATTTGTACGTATCGATTGAGCGAGTTTAAGAAGGTCCTCTCCTCGCCTCTTGAAAACGAGTATTTTTGATCTGGGTCGACTATCAATGTGCCCTTAGCACATTCACCGATGGTTCCACTGTCATCCACGACAAGTCCCGTGGGGTTTACTTCCTCGTTGTCCTTCGGATTCTTGTCCGTTTTCATTTTGCCTTGCCCGAGATTGTATTGGGAGCCACCCGAGAACTCGCTCTCGCTACAACTAGCCAAAAGGCCTGTCATTACCAGTATTGCTAAATAGGGTCGCATAGACGCCTCCCAAGGCACTTAACGGCATCGGCGACTAAACCTTGAGATTTCTATAATAATCTAATGATTTTTGGGCTTTACGATGGATTTAAAAAGTAACTCGCCCTCTCTCATGGCTTAAACTTCGCAACCCCATGCAAAACCCCTTCATGCCATTCATGTCATAAGACTTCCGACGACGGCATTTCCAAAACGCACACGAAAGGAATCTTGTCTTATGAATTTTGAAGCCCACGCCATAAAGCTATCCAAGCAGAACGAGCAAAAACCAATCATCATTAAAGATGGTCATATCACTTACGGCGCAAGGCGCTTTAAGTCCCATACCAACACCATCAGACGCCAAATCATTGACCTCATTGAAGCCAATATCAGCGGTCACCTCCTAAAATCAGATGTCGAACGTGAACTGATCTCCGGTTACTTCATTCAAAGCCCAAACCGCTCACTGCGACTTGTCAGTGAGCCCTACCGCAAAAGGCAAAACAACGTCGATAAAGCCCTCTCAAGGCTCCGCCAAGACTTAAGTGAATTTTTTAAAGATGACTTTCCCGAGGGGACGGCTTGGCTTTGTTTTAGCAAGAAAATCGAGGGCTGGCTTCTCTACCGGCTACCGGGGCTTGGCTGTGACGGTGACTATCATTGGTGATCTTACAAATTGAGCCAATTTATCTAGTGATTTCGTCAAAGGGTCGCCAGGTTGGCGGATTAGTAGGAGCGAGTCGAAATTTGATAAAATGGGAGCACACGAAATACCAATATTCTCTCCTGCGGAGTGCCCATGAAATTAGCTATTTTTGCCGCCTCTTTGACATCGATTCTTGTGGCCTGCAAAACCTCTCAGCCGACCGCATCGCCTAATGCGAAAATCATGTCAAACAGTAAGCTTGCAAGTTTCGGCAGTGAGGCCGAGTTTCAAGAGTACATGGCTAATCTTGGCAAGACGATGATCGGTAAGCAAAAAAACGGCCAGGCCTACTCCAAAGGTGGCACTCCATCGGCGACTAGTGCAGAAGCCAATGAATCCATCACCAATAACCAAGAAGCAGGTGTCGACGAAGGCGGCATCGTCAAGAATATTGGCGACTATCTAGTCGTGCTCCATCGAGGCCGACTCTCAGCTGTTTCGATTGCAGACAATCAGCTCAAAGAAACCGACTCCATGTTTGTCGCACGAACAGCTGAGCTTCAGAAAAACGTTTGGTATGACGAGATACTGGTAAATGGCGACATGATCTATGTGGTTGGCTTTCGGTATCACACCAATCCAGTTCCCCCTCAAAACGCGGCAGACCCTTGCCAGCGTCGCTACATTGGAGCCACGGAAGTTAACTCCTATGCACTGAAAGACGGTAAGCTTCAAAGACTTCAAACCAGGTTTATCGAATCATCTGATTACTACAGCGGCGAAAACTACGCGAGTCGCATGGTCGATGGTCGACTGGTATTTTATATGCCGCACCCTGCCTTTGACTTCTGTGGGACAGACAAAGCAGAAATTCGCATACCTCAAGAGCTTAACTACGATGCCCGCACAGGATTCACAGCAATTAAGCCTCTACTTGCAGGCACGGATGTCTACAAAAACATAGACACCATCGAGCAATCGGCGATGTTTCACAGCGTCGTTAGCTGCGGCCTCCCGGGTGATGGTGGACTTGATTGTAAGGCCAAGGCCGTCCTCGGCGACTACACGCGCACACGCTACGTGACCAAGGATTTTGTCTACCTTGCTACAGCCAAGAAAATCTACTCGCTTGCTCTCAAGGATCTGAACGTGCGTGCTCATGCCTCAAACGGTCTTCCGATCAATCAGTTTTCGTTTAAAGAAGTGAACGGCGAACTGCAGATGATCGTAGAAGACTATAATTCGCCAGATACCACGGGCCAGCCGCAAGCTTTGAGTGCTTGCTCAATCAGACTTTTGAAACTTCCCCTTTCACAATTTGATGCGGGCGGCAATCAAGACGTCTCCCAGCGTTCGACTGACCTGTACAGAGGACAGTACTGCTCGATTAACGCCAACCGCTTTGTGGGACGCCACGCCATTGTCGTGCGCTACAGTGACTCGGGTGATCAGCAAGAACTGATGGCTGTAAACACCGAAAATGCAAGCAAACGCATTTTGACATTCGCTGGCCACGTGGGCCGTATTGAAGTCTTAAGTGACGAAGAAGCATTCATCACGGTGAGACGAAATGACGGTAATCTCGAGCTAGGGGACTTACGCCTTGATACACCCGATCTAAAACTAACGTCCATTCGCGTCGGCAAGGCGGCCGAGGGCGAATCTCGTAGCCACGGCTTCTTTCAAAAACCTCAAGATGACGGAAGCCACTTGATTGGTCTTCCCATCTTGACTCTTAGAGCTGACAATACGGCGTGGTGGGGACAAGGTCTATCAAATGTGGCCTACATCAGAGTTGGTGGTGATGACGCCATGAAGCTTATTGGCTCAGTGGAATCTGGGAAAGACCCTGCCGTCTGCCAAAGCTCATGTATAGACTGGTACGGCAATACGAGACCAATTTTCCTCAGAGATCGTTTGTTTGCTTTGATGGGTCATGAGATCGCTGAGATCAAACTAAACGGCGAGGCCATCACGCCGGCCAGCCGCGTGCAGATGTTTGGTGGGGTTAGGCAGTAAGGCCAACGCAAACCCAAATGGGGACACCCGACTGATTGACTATTGATTGAACACGCTTGTCCGTGTGGGCCGAGATCATTTGACCGATATCAATAGGCTGACCTTGTGCATAACTTTGGGCTGCCAAAATGTGCCAGATCAACTATCTTGACACGGCGTCGCCGTAATTGATTAATCAATACTCAATCAGTCGGGTGTCCCCAATTGCAGATGTCATCTGTTAAGAAAATTGCCTGTGTTGGAGCTGGTTTTACCGGAGCCGTGATCGCTAATGTGCTGGCCTCCACCAAGCGCTATCACGTGGACGTCTTTGATGGGCGAGATCATGTGGGCGGTAACTGTCACACCGAAAGAGACCCTGAGACCGGCGTGATGCTTCATGTCTATGGCCCTCACCTCTTTCACACGAGTAACAAAGAAGTCTGGGACTACGTCACTAGCTTTGGCCGCTTTGAGCGTTATGAGCATAAAGTAAAAGCCACCACTGCCGAAGGTGTCTTCTCGATGCCGATTAATCTTCTGACGATCAATCAGCTGTTTAATAAACGCTTTTCCCCGCGGGAAGCCGAAGCATTCATAGCAACCCTTGGCACCAAAAACCCCAGTCCTGCAAACTTCGAGGAACAAGCCCTATCCATGCTTGGCCCGAAAATCTACGAGACTTTTTTTAAGCACTACACGGAAAAACACTGGGGACTAGACGCTAGGCAGCTGCCGGCCTCCATATTCCAAAGACTGCCCATTCGCTTTAACTTTAACGACAACTACTTCAACGACCAGTATCAAGGTCTGCCAGTCGACGGATACACGGTGTTGATTCAAAAGATGCTCGATCTGCCAAATATTAATGTCTTCTTGGGCCAAAAAATCTCGCGCACCGCATTAAAATCCTACGATCATATTTTCTATTCAGGAACGATCGACGGTTGGTTTGACTATAAATTTGGAGATCTTTCCTACCGCACCCTTGATTTTGAGCTTTTTCGCCAAGACGGTGACTTCCAGGGCACTAGTGTCATGAACTACTGCGAGCGCGAGGTCAAGCATACGCGTATTACGGAATTTAAGCATTTCACCCACTGGGAGTCGCACCAAAAGACGTCTTGCTACCGGGAGTTTAGTCGAGCAGCGACCCGCGCTGATATTCCCTACTATCCAGTTCGATTAGCTACGGATAAGACACACCTACAAAAATACGTGGATGAGGCCAAACAAGAAACCCTGCCCATCACGTTTGCAGGTCGACTTGGCACGTACCGCTATCTTGACATGCACATGTGTATTGCTGAGAGCCTGGATCTGGCTAGACGCTTTATCAGTAGCAGTGAGCCATCAAAGATCCGCTTTAGCGCTGATCCCGTCTAAATATCTTTTTGAGGCCTCTTCATGGAAACCGTGGCAGGAATACTTGTAACCTACAATCGGCCAAAGCTCTTGGTTCACACGGTGCGTTCGTTCTTAGGTCAGTCCCACAAACTTAACACTCTCGTCATCATAGATAATGCCTCCAAGCTAGAAACGTTTGAGACACTTAAAACTCTCGGCGTGATTTCATCTGACGTCTCTTTTGTCGATGGTGCCATGACGGCCAAGCACACCGTAAACGGAGTCCAAATCATCTATCAGCGTCTTGCTGCGAATGAAGGCGGAGCCGGCGGCTTTCACGAGGGCGTAAAGTTAGGTCTTGAAAGCAACTGTGACTGGATGTGGCTTATGGATGACGACGTGGAGGCTACGCCTGACACGCTGGAATTTATGCTGAAAAATCGCCAAAAGTCTTTTTGCGTTCACCCAGCAAAACGCTATGAGGACGGGACATTTATTAACTGGGAGGGTCACTTCTCAGAAGTCTCTGGACGCACCGTATGGAGTCAGGATCCAAGCTTTCCCAAAGGAAAGCCTCACATGGAGGTTAACTACGGCTGCTTTGAGGGAATGCTCATTCACCGAGACATCACTCAAAAAATCGGTCTGCCTGATAAACGGTTTTTTATCGTTAATGACGATTTGATTTACGGCTGGCTTGCATCAAAGCATACGCCCGTTCTCTACTTAAATCATGTGGGGCTGATTAAGCATCGTCAAACCGAGAATCAGGTGCAGTTTCTGTGGGTCAAAGAAAACGAGATCAGTGCTTTCACCCAGTACTTTAACATCAGAAATCACGTTCTCTTGATTGAGTACTTAAGCCACGCGGGCCACTCAAAAGTGGTCTTGTATGGGTTTTTTGCACTAAAGCTCATGAAAGAATGCCTTCAAGCACTGCTGCCCAGGCCATCTGGGCAAAATTTAAAGATGATTTTTAGAGGGTTTTTAGACGGGGTTATGGGGAGGTTTGGGGGGATGGGTGGGTAAAGCAAATCTTCACGTAAAATTAGTTTTCGACCGCCACCCGACCTCTAGTCCGTAGTTCCGGATTCCAAATTCTATCAAGAGATTCAAGACGGTTAGTGTAGTCAAAAAATCGCCGGATGGCCCTTCGATCCACGTCTTCGTGATTTGGATCAACCGCTGCTTTGGGCTCATCATCCCCCACGACAAAAACATGTCCCGGATATCCGACGATTCCTGAGTTGAAGCTAGAGTTGCGACCTCGATCGAAAATCGACGTACCGACCCAAGGGTTGGGGCCATCTGGTAGACCCAGCAAATGCGATACCGTCGCAGCCAAGTCAACAGACGTAGCGTTTTTGGCGTTGTAGCGAATTGATTTTTTCAAACTCGGTGAATAAACCATAAGTGGAACTCGGTCAAAAAATATACGTGAATATCCTGGATCTCCGAAGGCTCGAATAAAGGATGCTTCCATGTAATGAGCATGATCACTAGTCAGGATGAAAACAGTATTTTTTGCGGCGTCTGATTGAGTAAACGACTCCCAAAACTCACCGAATGCATGATCAAAGTTATGAATGGTGTTTAATGAGTTATTTTTCCCTTCGCGCCACTTGACTTCTCCCGACGTAACGTCAAAAAAAGCATGGGTACCCAAATTATACGCCGCGATGAAGAAAGGTTTTTTATCCAGCTGTTTTGACTGCTTTTCAATCTCAAGGGCTATCACTTTAAAAAACTGATGATCAGATAATGATCCTTGTCCTGCAGCCTGCATGCCGGGCAAATGACTCTCGAGAAGATTTTCTGCACTCAGAGTTTCGTCAAACCCAAGCATTGGCATCATCTCATCAAGGTATGAGCTGTCATAGTTGTGGGCATTTACAAATATCGACCGATAACCGGCCTCGCGAAACACATCCGGAAGACAAAAATATTTTGAAAAACGACCCTTTGACGCGTCCGTGCCATCATGGAAGGGATATAACGAGCACAGCTGACCTTTCATGCCCCGGTAGGAAGCGGCCGTATGACTCCAATAATTATCAAAAACAATCGCTCTCTCACTAAACGTCACCAAATTTGGTGTAAGACCCTTATGTCGATCACTATAAACTTCAATCGAACGAGCCGATATCCCCTCAGCAAACAAAAGAACCACGTTTGGTCGCCGAGGGAGCTCTAATCCAAACTCTCTTACTGGATTTAGAGACGAATAAGCTGATCGTTTGACAAGGGGATACTTAACAGCAGGGGACACTGAAATTTGGCGACGAGCCAACACGTCCACGTCTTCCTGATTGAGCTTGCCGTCATTGCCAGATGGTTTTTGAAGAATATAGACAAAGCTCTTTGCTGGAGCCGCATGAGCGAGGCCAAATCGTTCTAAAATTTCGTCTCTTTCTTTTTTAATGGCTTTTGGAGCCCAATTTTCGGATTGCAACAAAAGTAAACACAACATCATCATTGAAGCCAACATATACCCTGACCCACGGGTCCATGGTGCGCGCACGGTAAACCGGTCGATGCTCACCCAGACGCCACTCATTCCGGCAATGACTATCGGCAAAATGTAGGGAGCCCATTGCCCCAAAATAAAGTCACTATGTACGATATTCTCAAGAGCTAGCCTTGTGAGAAACTCGCCTCCTACCCAAAGCGAGGTCATCTGTATCAGGTAAACTAACGCAACAAACGATAAGACGGCGTAACCAATCAATCGCATCTTTAGTGATTGAACTGATGCGATGATTCTAGCCAGCATCAAGCACAATAAAAATTCAAGGATCACCCAATTATAAAACAACAGACTTGCGCCAAGAGACCTCTGACCATCGGTGACTAAAACCTCGAAGGCTTGTGCCATGAGATAAATAGTCATCATGGCTGAAATCAGCAATACGGCTTGAAACAATGTGGATCGCTTCATTGCCGTCATAGTGATTCATCTTTCTCGAGATGATGAATGATGGCTGGAGGTAGATTTGAAAAAACTATTTTTGATTTAAGGGACTTGAAAATCCTCGACCCTTTGCCATCTTGAGACGGGATATCGGCTCTGAGTCCGGATTTATGAATAAACGTTTTTTTGAACCTTCTAACGGCCAAGTATTCAAAGTAGGACAGAGAGCCACGCGGAGCAAGGAGACTAGATAGATGATCAAAAATCCGGGCCACTAAATTTTGCTGGAAGTTATTAAAGGGCAAACCACACACGATTAAATCATAACAGGCAGACCCATCATCCACCGAGTGATCAAGTATATTACGCTCAAACACTCGAATACTTCTGCGAACTGATGCAAAAAGGGGCTCGTTATCTATAGTCTCTGAAACCAATTTTGCGAATACAGGATTGATTTCGCAAATATCAAGCGTATCACCAACTATCATGCGAGAGGCGATAACCTTGGTTACGACCCCCGTGCCCGGGCCCACCTCTAAGATACGCATCGGAGCTCTGTCGGGGCGCGATAATGATTCGGAAAGCTGCATAGCCACAGACCGACTACTCGGCACAATAGCTCCCGTAGTGCGGAAGTGACGACTAGACTGACTAAAAAATATCTTTAGATGCGAAAAAAGCATTAAATCTATTACTAGCTAGGTACAGAACTAGAGCGCAACGATTATTTCAGGATCTAAAGGCGGCCTTCAATCGCTCCTTGTTAGCAACAAGGAATTGAGATGCTCCGTACGAAATAAGTCCAAAGAGCCCCCCAAGCATCACGCCTAGGACCAAGAATAATCCTCGTTTACTTTCATACCGCTCATGGGCTCCAATCGATACGGACGCCTTAAAGGCAGCCTCATCAACTACGATCACCGGATAGCCTTTCACAAGGTCTGCTAGAACGCCCGATGCGCCGGATAGTGCCGAGGTCAGTTGATTTAACGGTGCTTCATACTTGGCTTCAATCACTCTAATAGCACCGGCAAGTTCCGAGTACTCTTTGATGATCTCGGCCTTCTCTGAATCCGTTAACTTAGAGTCAGCTGCACCAAGAAGCCTAAAGACGTCATCTCCAAGAGATGTACCTTTAACAAACGTGGCTGGGATTGGCCTGATGCTCGTTTTTTGAGCAAGATTGGCTTCTAGGGCAAATAATCTACTTCGGTAAGGAGCTTCCTCTGACACCTGTAAGGCTACAAGCTTACGAAATGTGTCTTCAAGATCTGAGGAGGCTTTCTTCTCAGGGGCTACTGCAGATGATGCGTCCTCTTGCGTTTGATTAAGCTTACGAGCGGCGTCGGTTAAAGCTCTCACTGCATTTAAAGCCCTTTCGCCGCCCGGGTCACTACTGAGAGAGCTAAACTCCAACGAAGTTTCCCCTGCAGAACTCACCAGCTTGAACGGCGGCTTTCCACCCACAAAACCCACATCTGCTGAGCGTAGAGCTTTTTGGATATCTGGGCGCGTCATTAGCCCATTAAAGTTAGCCGTAATCTGATCAGGAGTGATCCCGCCAGCCACTTCAAGGCTCACTGGCAAGGTCGTGACAAAAACTGGGGGTTTTTTGGCATTAACGACTCCAACTGACAGTAGCGTCATGACAAGAATTCCAATAATCACAAATACTTTAGCCCGCCAAAGAAACCCCAGGACATCGATGATGTCAATATAGTCATCCTCTGGAGCTTTAGGTACATTATTAGAATTTGGGTTTTGTGATGCCATAACTTCGGCAACTCCGGGTAAAAACAGCGATAAATCTCAAGTCCGAGATACTAGCAAATTTCCTAGACCTTCCTAGTTAAAAATGATTTTCTGACTGTCATGAATCTAATTTCTGAGACCTTTTCGCCAGGGATCTTGCTTGCACTTAGCTTTATGCTAGCGGCGTCCATCAGCATGGTCTTAGTTCCTGTCGTTTCTAAATTTGCCACCGTCTACGGCCTCTTTGATGGCCACGCAGCAAATCGCAGCCAGGAAGCCGGCCGAAAAGTTCACACCGGAGAAATCCCAAGGCTTGGCGGTGTGGCCATGGTCATTGCGTTTCTTGGAGCGATTTCTATTTTGCCAGCAAGTTTGCCTTACCAAGGAGTGATTCTTGGATCACTGGCTGTATTTATTTGCGGAGTGATTGATGACTTTACGCCGCTCACGGCCAAAGTCCGACTTGGTGTTCAGATTGCCGCAGCCATATTTGCCATCTATCACGATCAACTAGCCATCTCACACATTACTCTAACCAAGAGTCTTTCTCTGCCTTTGCCGGGTGCACTTGGAATACTCTTTAGTGCCTTCTTGATCGTAGGTGCTATCAATGCCATCAATCTCATTGACGGCCTCGACGGCTTGGCTGCAGGGGTCGTGCTTATAGGTGTGGGGTTACTCAGCTTTGCAGATTTCGTATCGACACAAAATGCGAGTGTACTGCTGACATTTGCCCTGCCCATGCTGGGGGCCATATTTGGATTTCTTAGATATAACACGCATCCGGCCAGTATTTTTATGGGAGACGGTGGATCAAACTGGCTGGGTTTTATGTCAGGATCGCTACTCTTGATTGCACTGCGTGACTCCCCGATTACTGGTCAGGCGGCTCCTTTCGTATCTGTCATCCTGACGTTTGCGATTCCGATTGTTGATACGGCTGTCGTGATGCTGAGACGTATCAAAGAGAAGCGAAGCCCGTTTTCAGCCGATAAAAACCACTTCCATCACACCTTGCTTAGAATTGGGCTGAGTCACAGTCAAAGTGTGATGACGATTTACTTCCTAGCGTTCCTATTTGGAGTACTTGGAATCTTCCCAGCCCTATTCCCCAAATATGACTTCCCCTGGGTACCCTATGTGGCAGCCATTTTCTTGCTACTAGCAGTTCCGGCCTGCAATAAGCTTGATGACGATGCGGTGGCGGCCGCAGTAACAGCTCACCGAAAGCGCGGCGCAAAGCCGATGTCACTAAAAGTCTCCTCTGCCATCAGGCACTGGGAGAACACGAACCGCTATCTCTTGTTTGCAATCCTGATGCTTGGCCCAGCTCTGTCTGGCCAGGTCCCAAGAGAGTTTGCCAATTGGTCCATGGTGGCTGGTGTCATCATTATCCTGAGTAGCTTCATCCCCCATACGGTGCGAGGATCTGTGTTTTTTGACTCGTTTGCCGTGTGTTGTGCGGCGGTGGTCATCCTAGTAGTCAATAACCTTAATCCCATGACCATTGCATGGGAGGGGCGGCCCTACTCGATCCACATTGGCTATAACGCACTTTTTATTACGCTATTTATCAGTAGCCTTTTGCTATTTATCACCACAGCGAAGAGGCGGTCATTTGTATTCACACCCTCAGACTTTTTGCTTCTAACCATTCCTTTGGCCATACTACTGCTGCCTAAAGCTCTGCAGGAGCAGTACAAGCTTGACCTTATCAGCCTACGAAGTCTTGTGATATTTATGGCTATGCGTGTTCTATACCGCAGAAGGCCCAAACACATTGGTAATTTGAAGCTTGCCTGCTTACTGGCTCTTGTGTGGGTTTATCTGGTGGCAGCGCACGGGGTGAGGGTGCTCTACTAGATTAATGATTGCCCATAGCTGCGCGGGATTTTTTAACCTTATTTTAGAAACTAAGTTTTTCGCACTCCAATCCTAGGCGTTGCTGTTTTAGTTGTGATAAGAGAATCAAGGGCAAGGCGCAGGCATAGGGCGCTTGTTGAGGATAATTACGGTGTATCTACCCGAGTCAATTAACGAAAGGATCCTTTGAAAGTCTCGATTGTTACAGTGTGTTTCAATAGCGCCTCAACCATTGGGGAGACAATTGAGTCGGTCGCCTCGCAGAATTTTACAAATATTGAGTATGTAATTGTCGACGGCAAGTCCAACGACGGAACCCTAAATATTATTAACGACAGCTTGCAGAAGCTTCCTAAGAATACTCTGGTAATTTCTGAGAATGACAGAGGCATCTATGACGCCATGAACAAGGGGCTAGCGAAGTCATCGGGCGATGTTGTTGGATTTTTAAATTCCGATGACGTATTTGCCGATCCAAATGCAATTGATTTGATTGCGAAAACTTTTGAAGAGTCGGATGCTGCAATTGTTTACGGCAATATCGTTTACACAGCAAGCAACGATCTAGCAAGTGTAACTCGCTATTGGCGAGCCAGCCATCCGCCCGCAAGTGGAATGCGTTTTGGGTGGCATCCACCACATCCGGCGTTCTATGTTAAGCGAGATGTTTTAATAAAATACGGCGGATTCAACCTGGATTTCAAAATTGCTGGAGACTACGAAATGATGGTGAGACTAATCACCAAGTTCGGCTTAAAAGCCGCTTGGTGCGATCATTTGATTGTTAGAATGCGCGAAGGTGGGGCTAGTAATGCGGGAATTTCGGCAATTTGGAACGCCAACAGAGAGTGCTGGAAAGCTTGGGAAGTGAATGGGTTAAAACCATCGCTTGCCCTTCTCATTGGTAAGCTTTCATGGAAAGCTTACCAACGCCTCGGGCCGAAAAAATAAGGAACTCAACCAATCAATCAACCTAAAATAAATCGCTCTTCAAGAGTCATTCATCGAGATCGATCCGCGCTTTAATTTTATAAACCAATCTGTAACAGACTGGGGCATTAATTGTTTTGCGAAAAAAACGAGCGCTTCTCTTGAAGCCAAGTATATATAAAAAAGTATAACTCTAGGCTCGCGTCTTGCGGCATAAACTATCAGAAATCGGCGCCAGATCGCCTCAACTCGTCTTTTGTCAGAAATACCACCGGCAGAGACCTGCGAGATGGTACAATCAACTCTCGCAAATTTGGCACCGCTACAATACAAATCAAATAGTAGCTTGAAATCTGCGCCAATTCTCTCGTTCAAATCGAATTCTTTAAGCTTGATAATTTTAGTTCGTACAAACGTGCTCTGATGCGACGCTACCATTCCGCGCCATAGATCTTCAGGCGGTCTTGCGGAGACGAGCCGTCGTAGACCCGAGGTGGGATATTTGACAACATGATCCCCGTAAATTACGTCATTTGCCCCATTAAAATAATTCCTAATCTGATCTAAAACTTGATGAGACTCAAAAATATCGCCAGCGTTCATAAAGATGATAAAATCACCAGTTGCCAACCTGATAGCTTTATTCATCGCATCGTAAATACCTCTGTCTTTTTCGCTAATAAAAACACTATTACTACCAGCTGACAGAATAAACTGCTCAATAGTCTCTCTGGTTCCATCGGTTGATTTGCCATCAATTATTATATACTCGTAATCTTTAAAACTTTGGCTGACAACGGACTGAAGTGTCTCAATAATTTCATCTCGGCAATTATAGCAGATGGTAATAACACTCACCTTTGGCGCAGAGCTGGAATTTTTAAAAACGCCATTTCCCTGATCTGTGGCATTTGGGTTTTGGACAACAACGTCGCTCAATCAGCAGAACTCCTTTTTTCGATATCCGGCTGCGAAAGCCCAACTCGTCGACTGCTAACGACGCGTCCGGCACCGCTCATTGGCTAACATCAAGGGGGTTTTTGTGCCAATTTAAAGCAAACCTAGAATGGCTTGTTGTAAGTGCGGCACGAGAAGTTATAACATAAGCCCGTGACGATCTCCATCGCTGAACACCTAGTTCTGGGTCACCTATATGCTTGATCTGCTTAATTTAGAATGTATGGGGCCAATATGCCTTAATAGGCCTGATTTATTTATGATCAGAATGGGCATTTGTTTGCTTTTAGGCTTCATCTGTTACATGATCTCTTTTCCGAGACATTTTTTTCTCGCTCTGATTTTCTTATGCTGGGCCAGCGGGCTTGGGCACAGCCCTTTTTCCGACACTGACTATTTAAACGGATATTTAGGAAATCTGAAATTTTACGAGACATCATTTTTTGGAGCTCCTAGCGCACCAAGCAATGCCATCGCAGGTATTCGTAAAATTGAGGCTTTTGGCTGGCAAATATTACGATTAATTAATAACGCCTTGGGCTACGGCTGGGCTTTGCAAGCGTTCTGCGGTCTGATGCAATTAACTGCCACATGGCTCCTCGTCACCATCTTCAGGGTACCGACAAAAGCTAAAATGCTAGGGCTTATAATATTATTATTTTCGGTTCCATCCGTTCTGGCATCTGACTGGTATCTACGACAAGGCTTAGGCTGGGCGATGTTTGTTATCGCCATCGCTGCGGCTAGTGTAAACACCTCTTTGTTTTTAAGACTATTTAGTTTTGCATTTTTTTGCACACTCGGAATACTCTTTCATTTGTCGACTCTTGTGTTGATAGGATGTTTTATTTTGGCGTGGTCAATTAATATGGCGCTCCGAAGGTTTCGTACTAGTCACAGATTGTCTGCGGTAGCCGCAGCCCTTATAACCTCTGTTTTAGTGTTCCTGATTATCTTCCCCATTCGGACTCACCTCGTTCCGACCTCCGACATACTGTCGGTTCTTTACCCAAACACTCCTTACGTTGCACTTTACGCGAAAGGCGCCTGGATCGGTAAGCCTCCGGGTGCAGCTATCGGAATATACTTGATACTAGCTAGTTTAGCTTGGTGGGTAACATCCAATTATTCAGATAATATCGTCGCAAAAAGTCTTCCGCTCACTATGTTACTATTAGTAGGCATTTCAGCAGTCGGTTCGCTAACCTCAGAACTTGCCACTCGTATGCTTTTCCCATTTTTCGTACTGTGGTGTGGCGCAATTTTTTCTGGATTTAGACGAATGCCGACCAGAATGGTTTTGTTTTTTCTGGCACTCACTTCGATAGCGATTTTAAGTCATGCGATACTGATGATCGTGATTGAAAATGGAGGGCTTCCGAGACCTAACAGATTTCACTTCTCCGAATCAATTCCCTCAGAAGGAAGACGCTCCTTTGCGACATAATTTTTCAAAAATCCACAGCTGGCCTTTATTTATATGATAGCGTCCGACTCCAAAAATCTCAGAGCTTCCTACCAATATTCTTGTGAAAATCAGTCATCCAAAGCTCTAGAAGTTCTTTTTCACTCTCATCAACGAGAAAGTTGTTTAAGAATTTTTTAACCCCCGTGGCCCATTCCCGATCACTGGCCAATTTTCGGGACTTGATTGAATAAAACTCTATATTAAAGGTGTGCTTGTAACTGTTTCGCACAATCTTCACATTGTGAAACCCAGTGGATACCGCCGCCTGAAAAAAATCCCTCTTAGTCAAGTACTAGATAAAAACCACGAACTGCGAGGTTTCTATTTCGCATGATTTTAGTGGGCAGCTCCCCTAATAAAGGGCGACGGCAATATGGCGAATAAATCACGGGCAACCTTAAATTTCTATTCCAACTGCCTTCCAGGCAGTTTCTTGAGACAATATTTCATCTCAATCTTTGTAGCAGATTTAGATTTTAAAAATTCACTATTAAAATCTCAACTAAAATAAATAGAGATCAAATCCGGGAGTTTATTTTAACCGCTTCTGAGACGCCTTTAGATAAATTTCTTATTTCTTCCGACACATGAATAGCCGTAACAAGCATCAAATTTCTTTAGATTCTGATACTCATCTTCGTTAGGATCAGATAAATGTTTTCTCCCAAAATTCGCTGCGACCTAAAAACCGACTTTTGACGCGATAAACTAAAAGTGTGTGATTGGATCAATATGGTTTTCAATCGGGAGTGGGCCATTGCAAATGACAGTTATTTATCTAATAATGTTGAGATTTTGCTAAGAGACCTCCTTGGCCGAGGATTGTCACATAATTATCTGCGAAATTAGATTTTCCTCGTTCTGCTTTTGCTCATAAAGGTCCTGAACGATTGCCTGAAAAGGATTTTTTAACCTCGACGGTATCGAAAATATGACGTCTCGCCATATGTAAACTAGTTGGTCTTTTCTTTCATTCAACTTCCCGATAACCTCTGTAATCGTTGGCCAATGTTCCACCTGATGTGGCCTAGGAGGAGGAGCTAAAAACAGCCGAGCATCGTCGATCAAAATAACACCGGGATCCTTGAAGGTATTTATAATCTCAAGTTCTTTAAGAAGTGGGCACTGACTTTCTTCTCCAGCCGTGGTTGGGCCACTCCAGTGCGCATCTAGCCAGAACATCGCAGGCTCTTTAATGGTTTTAACCACCTCATTAAGTAAAACTTCTGAATTACCGAATAGGGTATTCACTATAGTATCCTTGGCAAAGCGGCTCTGCACACCTTGAAAGAGTTTTTTGTCGGCCTCAATTGTAATGACCTTGGGGAAAAAATCTGACGCCCACTTTGCCGTGTCACCTAAATAGGAGCCTGTCTCCACAAAAACCCCCGCCGAAAAATGCTCCTGAATTTTTTTAAGCTCGTCTCTTGGCACACCCGGATAAAAAATCCCCAAATCAGCCCCCTTTTTTAATCTTCAAAAATTTTCCCATGATAAGACTGGCGCCAAATGCCCAGGTCGACGTATTGACCAATAAGGCGAATCACAAAGACCGCCTACAATCTCGAAGCTTATGCCAGATTCGCCAACGCCGGGCTGAAATATCCATTCTCGATTATAAAGCGCAACTAAAAGATCGACCCTATAACGGCCTTCATTCAAAAAGCGGCTGGGAATCTTGGATCTAAACACATTCCTGCCCTTTGATGGTTTTGGCCAATCTAATTCGGACGTATCAGTATGACAGGTCCAATATAACAAGGAATCGTCCTGACCATAAATTCCATACCCAATTTGTAATGCTGGATCGGTGCCCTTCAATTCAAAATCAACGTAAACCCACACATCCTGATCATTTCGAATCGCTGATTGTATCGGCTTTCCCTCTGAATCGCCAATCACGAGAGAATGGACAAATATAAGCGAATTTTTACCAAATTCCTTGGTGTTTTTCCAAGCGCTATTGGAGTTGGGCTGCAATCCAGCCGACATATACAAATCAATCGACGAATCGACCGAATTTGTTGCTGCCATCTGCCTGCCCTGGTGCAATACTAATGCTTTTGTGCATAGCTTTCTCACCGCCTCCATATTATGACTAACAAAAAGAATTGTACGTCCCTCACCTGAAATTGATTCCATTTTGCTCAGACATTTTTTCTGAAATTGGCTGTCTCCCACGGCCAGAACTTCATCGACGACCAGTATTTCTGGCTCCAAATGCGCTGCTACGGCAAAAGCCAAACGAACGTACATGCCGCTCGAATAACGCTTCACAGGAGTGTCTAGAAATTTCTCAGTTTCAGAAAACGCGACGATTTCATCGAATTTTCTCTTTATCTCAGCTCGGGTCATTCCAAGTATGGAGCCATTCAGAAAAATATTCTCTCGACCTGTTAGCTCAGGGTGAAATCCGGTACCGACCTCCAGCAGGCTAGCCACCCTACCACGCAAAGTAATTCTACCGGCCGTGGGCTCCACGATCCGCGATAAAATCTTCAAAAGAGTGGACTTACCGGCACCATTACGACCAATAATGCCCAAGCGATCTCCAGGTTCCAATGAAAATTCGATATCTCTGAGTGCCCAAAATTCCTCTTGGGATGCGCTACTCAAATCGTTTTGGAAAATTTTTTGAGATCGTTTCAAACCTGCTTTAAAACCATGCATCAGACTATCGCGAAAGGTCTGATATGATTCCTTTTGCTGGTGCTGCAGAAGATACTTCTTGGCCAAAGCCTCGACTTTTATGATTTCATTTGACATGAATAACCCTATATCTGATCTGCAAAACTGCTCTCAACCATCCGAAAATATTTAAAACCGACCAATAGCATCACAATTGATACTGCGAAGGAAAAACCAACGCCGGGCCAAAAAATCGGTTCATTTAGAATCGCATATCTAAAGCTATCCACTATGCCCGCCATTGGATTCGTAAAATATAGGAGCTTCCAATTTTCAGGAATTACTGCAGATGAGAACCCAACTGGTGAAATATATAAACCAAACTGAATCAAAAAGGGAACAACATGCCGAAAATCACGATACTTAACTGTTAAAGCCGAAATTAAAAGCCCACAGCCTAACGTAAACGCAAAGACCCAAAGCAATAAAAAGGGAACGAAAATAATTTTCCAATCGGGTGTAAAACTGAAAAATACCATCATAAAAAGCAGTAATAAAAAAGAAATAATAAAATCGATCAAACTAACCAGCACAGATGTTGCGGGCACTATTATCCTAGGAAAATAGACTTTTGTTAAAAGTGAAGCACTATTTAATAGAGAGTTACTAGCATCACTGAAAGCATTTGAAAAAAATTGCCAAGGAAGTAATCCAGCAAAAACCATAATTGCGTAAGGGCTCTGTCCCGAGGACATCTTAGCCAATCTGCCAAAGATCAATGTAAAAACAACCATTGTCGCAAGAGGTCGAAGAACGCTCCAAGCAATCCCTAAAACAGTCTGTTTGTAGCGAACCAAGATATCGCGCCAAGCCAAGCAATAAAACAACTCACGATATTGCCACAGGTCGGACCAATACCTCCGCACACTTCTTCCGGACTCTATGATAATAGGCTCAGTCAACATTATTCTTCACTCTGTCCACATCCGACTCCAGAGCACTAAGCTTTTCCCTAGTGCTCCGATAAAAATTTCTAATCGCATGATATCCGGCGGAAGGTAGCACCTGCCTCAGTAGTTCAGCGCCTAAAATCCTATACTGACCACCTATTTTGGTGGCTCGAATCTTCCCACTTCGCAATAGCCGTCCCATGGTAGATTCGGAGATCTTAAGGAGGGCCTCTGCCTCTTCTCTAGTATAGACTTCCTTTACGTTGATTTCGGGCATTTCGAGACCTGTCAACAGGTGTTAAAAAACGTCATCTCACGTCATATTACTGCAATATTTTTGGAGATTTGTAAAGCCCATCAGAAAAGAAATACAAAGTCGTAGCCATTAGTTTTCAGGTTGGGCTTTAATGCCCGCCTTTTTTGATTGTATATCCGTCAAAAAGGAGTTCAGCATTTTCACCACTGCTTCACCTGAGAACTCGGTTTCAGTCCGCGTCTTCGATGCTGTGGACATTGCCCTCCAAAGTTCTTTGTCGCGAAGCAGTATTAACGTGTCAGCGATTATACCGTCAACATCGAGAAAAGGTCTCAGAAATCCCGTAACGCGATCGACTACAATATCCCTATTGCCCCCAATATCAAAAGTGACTACGGGTAATCCAAACGCCTGAGCCTCGAGAAGAGCCATACCAAAATTCTCTATTAGTGTTGGAGAGACGCAAATACCCGCACATCTAACTAATTCAAGATTGTCTTCGTACTTAACGCTTCCAGGTGCAATTATTGAAACATTAGAAGGGGCATATTCCAGACACTTTCGCAGTTCTGGACCTAAATGCCCAGACAGGAAAAAGGCGATCTTGCCCTTGTATTCAACAGCGACTCTTCGCACAATTTCAAAAATAAATTGTCTGCCTTTATTATGATTGTCGGCTGCCGGAATGTAGATAATAGGTACATCAGATGATAATTTGTACCGATTCAAAATATCGCTCGTATTGAAATGTCTTGCTCGCAAAGGATCTATAGCGGCATAAATATTTGGTATAACTACGGACTTGCCACTAAAACGGTAAGAGCTTTGAAACACGCCCTGCATGTAGTGAGACGGACAGATAACTGCCAGGCAGTTGTTAACCGCCATTTGCTCTAGTTTAAATGCAAGCTTTGCGTCCGCTGCACTCCTATATCCAATTAAAGGATTATCCAAAAATCTTAATGGATTACTGTGGGCAACAAATAATGTTTTTGATTTCAACTTTCTAGACCAGAAAGCGCTAACAGCACCCTTATCAGGCACTACGATCAAGTCTGGTGAAAATGATTGGATATTCGACTGCAATAAGAAACCAGCAAAGGCGCCTAGTATCGCATGAGAAGCTTCAGACACTGTCCCTATGTCTGTATGTAGCGGACCTAACCGGCGAAAAATAACGATAATTATTTTTATAAGCGCATTGGTTAGTCTGCAAATCCAGTTGGAAAATCCAAATCGTAATACCGTTTCATCCGATCTAAATCCAGACTCTTGAAAGGTAAAACCTCTGCATTCGAACCCGGCTCGTTTTAATGCAAACATTAGGTTGCCATGACTTGTTCCGATTCCGCCGTTTCCAACCGGCGGTAAACCATCTGAAACAATCGCTACTCTTGAGGAACGTCCCAACATCGCTACGACCCTATCTATCGACCACTAAAATATGAACCAAATGTTTTGTAGATAAATCTATAAAACGATCGTTTCATAAAGATGTCATTACCCATCAAGCTCGATTTGAAAAGACGTTTAATAGACTCGGTCGGAGCAAGTTGTACCGTCGCCAACAGGGATAGACTACGAGCTAAAAGATCGCCACGAAACAAGCCCTGATCGAACACGCGATTTACACGGTTCAAATCATTAAGCTTCTCAAGGTAATCAATCACCTTAAAGGGGCTATCCACCTCTTTTAAACTCCGAAGCGCGATCGCTCGATGAAGTCCCATATTAGAGTCGACTAAATCCAGCCCCAGCTTGCTGACCCATATACTTCTGACGGCATCTGCAGCTCCAACCTGCATAGATCGATATTGCGTCGAAACCTGGGCATTGTGCACTCGATAGTCTAGTAATTCATCCGACAAATTGTGTAAACGCACTCCTTTTAGCAAAAGGCGCGTCCAAAGCTCATAGTCCTCCGCATGTGTATAGCTTTTGTCGTATACAGGATCACTGAGAACGTCTTTTCTCAAAATCACTGAGGGATGCACCATTGGAGAATCAAACAAACAGCTGATTTTTATGAGTTCGTGACCCCCAGGGGGGCGGATGCGGTCGATTTTTGTGCCAATAGTTCTGACACTACTCCCCACCGCCCCTATGGATGTATTCCGATCCAAAAATAGAACTTGCTTCGAAAGTCTTGATGGGTGCGCCACATCATCGCAATCCATCCTTGCTACATATTCACCTGTCGAAAGCCGGAAACCCTCGTTAAGGCTATCGATCAAGCCTTGATTCTGTCTATGCGTCACAAGACGAATACGAGAATCTCTAATACGACTTAGAATATCCAGCGTTCTATCAGTGGAGCCATCATCAATAATAATAAAGTCGAAATCGGTATAAGTTTGGGCCAGGATACTCTGCACCGCTTCCTTAACAAATTGCTCGCCATTGAATACGGGCATGACTACGCTAACTTTTGGCATATCTATATCCTTAGCCACGTTCCCGGGACTTGATCTCGATCGTTTTTTTCGGCAGTTAGAAACCACCGTCGCGGCGCAATTACAATTTTTTGACTAAAATCCGAAAGCCACGCCCCCCACCAACTAAAACTAGAATTAGCCACAATGAAGTGCTGACAATGCGACATCAGGCGAAGATCTTCATACGGCGCATCTCCGTTATGATCAATAAAGGTAATCGGACTTGAGATTCTCAAGTTTTCTTTGCACCATGGTATGTCGTCCGAAAATACGAAAAAATGAGGGCTTGATAATTTTGCCTTCATCATGTCAATCGCCTGCTGGTAATATTCAACACTACAGGTACCATGGTATGCAGCTGCAATTGGATTTGACACATAATCACCCCTTCGCACATGAAGGGAAACCGCCTCACAGCTTTTAATTTTATCAATAAGCTCTTTGTTAAGGCCAAGAGGCTCATTATTTAACTGAAATTCATTCAGGATAATGCTTCGAATATCACTGAAATATTTTTCGGACTGCCAATAACCAGAAAGATAAATGGGCCTATTAGCTCTCGATATCGTGATTTCCTGAAATTCATGCCCTCGCTCTCTCTGGTCTATTATTTTTAAAGTTTCTGGCACCAACCACCCCAAACGGGATCGTTGAAATCGAATTTTGGCCAGATCTTTTTTTGTGGCGAATTGAATTGGAATTCGAAAATGATCTAATAAAAATTTTCTAAGTGGATAGGCATCGAAATCTGAAACATCTAAAAAAACACGCTTATTGAGGCGATGCGCTAATGCCCGCGCCGCTGCATACTGAAAGAGCTGATTACCCAAACCGCCGATTAAATGGCAAATAATTCGTCCATTTTTTATGGTATCTGCGTTATCAAGCATCTTGCCCACTCAGTGAAAGAAAAAGGGACTCAAATTCCTTTGCGATACGCTCCCAAGTAAACTTGCTGAGCCAAGCATTATAACCTGCCGAAGCAAGTTGTTCCCGCAATTTTGAAGATTTCCATACAATGCTTAGCATGGCCGAGCTTTGATCAATATCGGCTTGGGAATACCCATTCACATGCTTTTTAGTTGGGAGCACCTGCCCTCCTTGAGTCCATTCGACAATCTCATGCGCATTTCCAACGTCAGTTGTCAAAAAAGGTGTACGTGAAGCGGCTGCTTCAAACAGGACAATAGGGGAACATTCTATATTAGAGGGGAAAAGAAACAAATCAGCTGCATGGTACGCCGCGACGGTGTCAGTCCGACTTAGATCTTTTACTATTACCCGTTTATTGCTCTTGAACCGTTGCCAGGAGAAATTAAAAAAAACTGACTTCTTTGTGCAGCTAAACTGACAACCACCGGGCACCGGATTGCCAATAATTAGCAAGACAGCATCTCTAATGTTAGATTTTTTAAAAATCTCGTAGAGCTCTCTATGACCTTTAAGACCGGTGTGTGAACCAACATGAATTATTAAAAAATCGTCAGGCTTAATCCCAAATTTTCTCCTAAAATCAATTTCGGGCACTTCTCCAAACTCGTCTAAACCGCAGCCATTAGGGATCACATATAAATTACTAATATCATTCTTTCTTGCGAATTCGATATCTCGATAGGAATTAGATAGGAAAATGTTTGCGTCGTATTTGGGCATCAGGTCGGCCACTTTCTTGAAATACGCTTCATAAGCAGGGTCAAAAAGCCCTGAGAACCCACATGGCACAAAAACTTTTTTTGCCCGGATTCGATCAAGTAAAGGTAAACAGAGATCGGTGGCCCATTGTTGGGCGGCATAATTCATGAGTATATCAAAGTCAGAATTAACGAGAAATTCCCGATAGGCGCCGATATCGCCTCTATACCCTCGAACATCATTGCCGGAGATGTCGAAAGACTTAATAACAACCCCGTTCGAGATGTTCTCTTTTCTTTCAGGAAGCTTCGTGGTCGCAACAACGACCTCATGTCCAAGTTTTACCAACCGCTCAGATAGTTGACGCACCACTTCTTGTGCGCCTCCTTTGGACGGATGATAAAACTCTACCGTATTTAGAATCTTCATTAGTGTATAACCGATTTAATGAGCACGTTCCCAAAAGTACGCAAAATTAAGATTTCTGGCAATCTACGACTCCTGAATGACCATTTCAAATAATCCCACAGAACCTTCTTTTGGACTTGTAAAAAGCTAGATTTTTCAGCTCCACGAATTGTCAAGTTTGGCTCATCCCGATAACGAAGCTGCGCAGTAGCTAAAAAAGCAATATCTGTGACGGAACTGACACGTAGCCACAAAGCAAAGTCCTCAATCGCTCTTAAATTCCTAGACTCTGGAAATCCCATAGCCTCGCTTAAAACCGAACGTTTGGCTAGCATAGAGCTACAAATAACCCAGTTACATTGAACCAAATCAGCTTGTCTTATTAGATCTTTACCCCACGACAGCAATAATTCGTGATTAAAGTCCTCACCTGGCACAAAACGGTGGGCATTTGTTGAGACTGCTCCCACGCTTAAGTTATGCGCTAACTCTAATTGTTTGGCTAACTTAGATGGGTACCATTCGTCGTCACTGTCTAGGAATGCTACCCAATCACCTCGTGCCGCACGCATACCGCGGTTTCGAGCTACAGCCGGCAAACCACTTCGCTGCCCTGGAAGCCATCGTACTCTTGGATCGGTAAAGTCAGCTACGATCCGCTCGCTGTCATCATCGGAACCGTCATCGCAAACAAGCACTTCGACTGAAACATCCGTCTGATCCAAAGCGCTTTGAATCGCTGTTTTCAACGTTGAGGCACGATTCCATGTGGGAATAACGACGCTTACAATTGGCAAATTTATTTCATTTTTTTTCGACATAAGACATTCAAAGAGAAAAATTCGCCAAAAGGCTCACGCGCCAAACTGGCATCATCGATATTATCCCCAATAAAATGCGGAAAGTGAGCGTACTCGAGAACATCATCAAAACCAGACTGCTCCAATAGCAACTTGAGCCAACATAAGTTAAACCCTGTTTTATGGAAATCAAAACGATCCTTCTGCCCTCCGTAGATTAAACCCACCCATGGGCTATTTCCTGCCGTCTGAAAGTGCGTCCAATTTTTGTGATAAATTTGAACGATTTTATCTATGTCCGGCACTGATAAACGCAACTCCCCGCCGGGTTTTAATACTTCATGCCACCTCCTGAGAATAGGCGCCACTTCAGTATGCGTAAAATGCTCTAATACGTGACAAGCATAAATCGAGTCAACAGTAGCGTTTTTAAACTTTTTGAGACGCCGAATATCATCGATGATATCTGCGGCACTAGAACGCATAACATCCACGTTAACCCAACCAGGTATATGTATGCTGCCGCAACCTAGATGTAGGTTCAATTTTGATTTAGGATCGCTAACTACGTGCCGGTACCGTTTAACTTCTTTAGCTAACTTTTTTAGTAATACATCCATTCTAGTCCCTCGTTGGCCTTAAGGCACTTTTCTCTGCTCTAAAAAAATGAATCCTTGCGTCATGAATTTCGACTTCATCAGACCTTGATCGCCTTTAGCAGTATTTACAATTCATAAAGAGGCGCGCAAGGATCGCAAGCGGTTACAAGGTTGCAGAGGTTTTCATCCGAACATGTCAGATTCACTGATCATAATTTCCGCAATTACCGCCGGGAATTTTGATCCGCCGCCTATCAAGTTTAATCCTTTAAAAATTCAGTATTTTTTGGTCAAAATTGACGCGAGAGCCTACATCCAGATTGCAGAATGATCAATCGGAATAGGGTCAACTTTGTAACATTTCCTGTGATTTTAGGTGTTTAGTGACGCAAGACGCGCCGCTATAGATACGATTCGCGCAAATGACTTCTCAATAGTTAAAGACATACCGTGGCTTTCGCTATTCGCTGTCAACCGAGTATTGTTTGAATATTCTATATTGTTGTAGCTTTTGAAACATCAAAACTCTGATTCACGTGGCAAATTCATCTAAAAGCTAGCTGATCATCTAACGCGCTTTTCACGCGGTCCAACGATACTTCCATGATGCATTTTACCGCCTGGTTTACTGTACGCGGATAAATACACTGCCAATTACATTGATAGCATGACATTTTGTGCCAAATAAAGGTGGGTAAAACAGGGTAATTTTGTTCAAGCTCTTTCGGGTACGGAGCAAACCGATCAAAGTGACCCCCACCAAGGATGCAAATTGCCGGGCGCTGCTGACAAGCGGCTATATGAACAGCACTCGTCTCATTAGTTATTACGAGGTTACTATCCCGAACCAAAGCCATCAGCTCTAATAGAGATGTGCTACCAGTCAGATCCACCAAGTCGACTCTAGATATTTGGCGGATTTTATCTGCTAGATCTTTTTCGCTCTTACCGCCCGCGATGACTACAAGAAGACCTCTATGATTTAACTCCTCAGTAATCTCTGCAAATCGCTCAACTGGCCAGCGTCGACCGCTCCAGCCGGCACCGGGAAAAAGTACAACGTATTTTTGCGAATCCATTTTGCTTGATTTATGACGGGTCAAGGGATTAATGATCCCACTCAAATCAAATTGGGCAAGCTCAAGGTTGAGCTGCTCACCGGTAATTTTCTCGGTGATAGCCTTGTTTTTATGAAACTCGCTATTTAGGGCTGTCGGTATTTCTACTAGATCCGTATAGAAAGTATCCCATAACCATCTGAGAGCTCGCGGTGAATTACTATAATCTCCGCGACAACCAATTCTCTTCTGAGCCCCGGATGCGCAAACAACTGAATCCCCAATAAGTAGCGCGCGGGAAAAAGTCGGCTGGATTGCTATGGACACCCTAAGACCCGAAATCCTCCGCATTATACCTAGTCGATAAGTTAGCGACTTACGAAACCGACCGGCATTAATCGGTATAACTTGGTCGGCTATGTTTGACGCGATTGCAAGTTCATAGTTGTTATGGTCAACCGCTAGAATAACCTTTTTGCCATTTTTACGCAGGTGCTCATAAATTCTGCGCGCATAAGGCTGCCAAACAATAAAGTCACCAATAGCATCGAGACGGATAACAAGTGCGCTCCTAGGATCCCTTTTTAGAAGTTTAGATAGGGTAAAATAGCATAGATCCACGACCCAAAAGAGGGGAACGCGGAACCCAAAGCTGAAAATTTTCCTAAAAAGCGTCATCAATAAAGATTCCAAGAAGCCGGTATAATTTTTTGCAGACGGACAGGAATATACATTAAATAAAATTGCAGACGATTATTTTTCAACTAGGCAAATAAAGTTACGCTGGACACGAAAGGACTAATTGGGCTGTAATAGTCGCTCCACCGGGAATATCGCACAATAATTAAAGAAAAGATCTTAACGTAATGCATAGCAATAAAATCTACATCCCAGGCCACAAAGGCCTTATCGGCGGTGCCCTCGTTCGAGGACTCAAAGCCAGAGGCTACACCAATGTGATTGGGCGCTCTCATCAGGAGCTGGACCTTCTGGATCCGGTGAAGACCAAACAGTTTGTAGCTAGTGAAAAGCCAGATACGATCATTATCGCTGCTGCATTAGTGGGCGGAATTCACGCTAACAATACCTACCGAAGCGAATTTATTTATAAAAACCTTGAGATCCAAAATAACCTGATCTGGGCGGCCCATGAGCTGGGCGTTGATAACCTGATTTTCCTAGGCTCAAGCTGCATTTATCCGAGAGGTGCCAGACAGCCCATGGATGAGAGCTGCTTACTGACTGGGCCACTAGAGTACACAAACCGCCCCTATGCGATCGCTAAAATTGCAGGCCTGGAACTCGTAAACTGCATTCGTCAGCAGTACGGCAGAAACTACTTCTCCGCCATGCCGACAAACCTCTACGGTCCAGGGGATAACTTTCACCCAGAAAATAGCCATGTTATGCCTGCCCTCATGAGGCGCTTTGTAGAGGCAAAAGCCCAAAATGCCCAAGAAGTGGTCATCTGGGGCAGTGGAACACCACTGAGAGAATTCCTCCACGTAGATGACTGCGCAGATGCCATCATCCATCTGATGGAAACGGTTAAAAAAGGCACTTTAGAGACTCTGCCGCCGGCTAAAGACGGCTTTTACCATGTCAACGTAGGCTCAGGATCAGAAATTTCTATCGGTGATCTAGCCCACACCATAGCCAATGCCGTCAAATTTAAGGGCAAGCTTGTGTTTGACCGCACCAAGCCTGATGGTACCCCGCGAAAACTCATGGACATCTCAGTCCTCAAAAACCTCGGCTGGAGCCCAAAAATTCCTCTAAATGACGGCGTAAAATCCACAGTGGCATGGTATATAGACTCCCTCAAAAAACATGACCCAAGCCTTCGAGGCTAGGGTTACCCAGTGACTAGACTGTCTTGAGGGCTTTATGACAAAAAAAGCATTGATCTCTGGTATCACAGGCCAAGACGGGGCCTACCTAGCTGAGCTACTGCTTAAGAAAGGCTACATCGTCCACGGTATCAAACGCCGAGCGAGTTCGTTTAATACCCAGCGTCTTGATCATATTTACCAAGATCCTCATAACCCTGCGGCCAAGTTCTTTCTGCACTACGGAGACATGACTGATAGCACGAATCTCATCAGGATTATGCAAGAAGTCCAGCCAGATGAGGTCTATAACTTAGCGGCACAAAGTCACGTACAGGTATCGTTTGAAACACCTGAGTACACGGCTAACGCTGATGCTGTGGGAGCTTTGAGGCTTCTTGAGGCCATTAGGATTCTTGGCTTGGAGAAGAAGACGAAATTCTACCAAGCATCTACTTCTGAGCTTTATGGCAAAGTCCAAGAAGTCCCTCAATCAGAGAAGACACCTTTTTACCCAAGAAGTCCTTACGCAGCAGCTAAACTCTACGCCTACTGGATCACGGTCAATTACCGGGAAGCCTACGGTATCCACGGAAGTAACGGGATTTTGTTTAATCATGAAAGCCCACTCAGAGGCGAAACATTCGTTACCCGCAAAATCACCCGCGGTGTCGCGCGCATCAAGCATGGCCTTGATGATTGTCTCTACATGGGAAACCTCGATGCCAAAAGAGACTGGGGACACGCCAAAGAATACGTGGAAGGCATGTGGCGTATGCTTCAGCAGCCTGAAGGTGATGATTACGTGCTGGCTACCGGCAAGACGACACCGGTCAGAGATTTCCTCAAGATGGCCTTTAAGTGTGCAGGAATTGATGTGGCCTTTGAAGGCAAAGGGGAATCAGAAATCGCTAAGGACACTAAAACTGGCAAAGTGGTCACCAGAATTGATCCAGCGTACTACCGCCCAACCGAAGTTGATTTACTGATTGGTGATCCTTCGAAGGCTCAAAAGAAACTGGGATGGAAAGCGCAAATACCTGTCGAGACACTATGCCGAGAGATGGTCATGGCAGATCTTTACCGAGTCGAGCAGGAGCTAGGAATTGTCGATAAGACGGCACCGTTAGCGGAGCGAATCGCACACGCCGATGGCGGATTTATTGCCTGGCTTGAGCAGCATGGTGCTAGCTTGTAAGTGTCCTGCTCGCTAAATGCATGGAAACCTAAATGTCCCAAAATAAAGCTTCAGAATACTTTATCGCAAAGACACCCTGGGCCATTGCTGGCGTCTTGCAAGAAAATTTACAAAAGACTCTCGCCAATGAAACGAGTCGTCTGCCAAATGACTTTAAGTTCTCAATCGTAACCCCCATGTATAACACCCCTCCTCGCCTGCTTGAGGAGCTGATCTGGTCTTGTCAGGCACAGACTTGGCGGAATTGGGAACTCATTCTCGTAGATGATAAAAGTCCAGATCAAAGTCACATGGCCACAGCTAAAACATATGCTGCGCAAGACCCGCGAATCAACCTCATCACCTCTCCCACAAATGGCGGCATTAGCGGCGCACGAAACGTGGGGATCTCTGCAGCCACGGGGGATTGGGTGGGATTTCTTGATCATGATGATTTACTGCATCCCCAAGCTCTCGGGGTGTTTGCGCGCTGGATTGTGCAGAATACCAGTCTTAATTTCATCTACTCAAACGAAGTCAAGATGTCGGAAGACTCAAAGGCACTTGATGATTTTTTCTATAAGCCTGACTTTTGCCGCTCGACACTTCTTCGTAGTAACTACATCGCCCATCTGACGTTTCTTAGAAAAGACCTGGTATCGGCATCCCAGTTGCCAGACGGTAGATACTACCGTGCGGAGTATGACGGCGTAGAAGATCACGATTTCTTCCTGCGGGTCAGTGAATTGAATATTTTCAAGGCAGGGCATATACCGTTATTTCTCTACCATTGGCGTCGAATCCCCAACTCCACGGCGGAATCACTTTCGGCAAAGCCATACGTACATGAAAGAGGTTTAAAGCTAATCAGAGAGCATCTTGCCGGTAAATCTCTCGAGGCCTTAGACGTGGCGGCCCACCTGGAGAAAGAAGGCAACCGTTTTTCGAGAGTTGGATTCAAGGACGCCAAGGCCGTGGATAGTGCTAAGGTTTTAGCAATCATCCCGTTTAAAGATGGCTGGCAGCTCACCGAGTCTTGTCTTAACCGACTTGAGGAACAGACGTCGGTTAAGATTAAGTGTGTGCTCGTTGATAATAACTCTTTAAATCCATCGACCAGAGAGCAGTTGACGGCTTGGCTAGCAAAGTCAAGGCGCCATGAATACATCGTCCATGAGCATCCAGGTGCTTTTAACTTTGCTAAGATCAATAATGATGCCTTCAACCGATTTGGACATGATGCGAGTCATGTGCTGTTTTTGAATAATGACGTAGAAATGACAGATCCCCGAACGCTTACAATCATGATTTCAAATCTTGCCTATGATCCAAAAATTGCTTTTTGCGGCATTCGCCTTGACTACCCGATGGGTGGTGGAGTCCAGCATGGTGGTATTAAATTTGGCTTAGAGATGAGAGGCGGGCCTTTGTTTCGCACCACTCACATGACAAGCTTTGAAGAGTTTGTCTTCGATGACCACGTGGTGACGGCCGTCACGTTTGCCTGTGCTATGGCCCGGCGCGAGGTCTTGGAAGAGCTCAGAGGTCTTGAGGAGTCTTGGCTTCCCAATGGATTTGGTGATGTGGACGTATGCCTAAAAGCCATTAGGGCGGGCTACAGGAACTTTTACCTCGGATCAGTGAAGGGCACCCATCACGAGTCAAAAACTAGAAAAGACTTTTGCGAGGACCTTGAACAAATCATACTATATGAACGAAATAGTGATCTGATCCAAGGCCAGATGCTTCGTCAGCTGGGCTATGATTCGTTTGTGGGGCTTCAAACTGGGGCAAGCTGGTTTGCAAAGCCTCTGAGATATCGTCTGGCTGATCGTGCTAATAACATGTTGAAATCAATACTTGGACCCTTTCACCGAGTACTGCGCAGTCGTTGGAAGCAGCTTGAAGCAAGCATGGGACCGGCTAAATGAGCCAAACTCGTCAAATCTGGGATCAAATAGCAGGCCGAGTCAAATACCTTGACTTGGTGGCCGTGCTGGTCAGGCGAGAGCTCAAGGTCAAGTACCGAGGCTCGGTGTTGGGTTATCTTTGGAGCATGCTCAACCCGCTATTATTTATGGCAATCATATCAGTGGTGTTTTCTTTTTTGATGCGTGGCATCGAAAACTATAACCTCTATGTGCTCTCAGGGATTTTGTTTTGGAATATGGTCACCGTTTCACTAAACTTAGGCACCAGCGCCATCGTACGAAACAGTTCGCTCTTGCAAAAAGTACAGGTGCCGACTTGGATTTTTCCTGTGGTACCCGCAGGCCTTGGTGTCACCAACTTTGCTCTCTCGCTCATTCCTTATACGCTCATATACGTTTATTCGGGCAGAGCTTTACCGGAGCAGCTTTGGCTCCTGCCTTTGTTGTTTCTATTGACCCTAGTTTTCGTAGGCGGTCTATCCATCGGACTAAGTGTCTTGAATGTTTTTTTTAGGGATGTATCTCACGTCCTAGAACCCCTTCTTACCTTAACGTTTTACGCCACCCCAATTATTTATGATCGACATGCTTCGGCTATTCCGGACTACGTGCGAGAGCTTTTACTGCTGAATCCCTTTACCCACTATGTGGAGGCTTTTAGAGCTGCCATGTTTGGAGGTGGTTATGGGGTGTCCCTTGGAGAAATGGCGTTACTTGCCACCATGTCGGCCGTATCGATGGGAGCAGGTCTAGTGATCTATAAACTAAACCGTAAAAACATAATCTTTTATCTGTAGACTGATTGATGAGCCAAGCCCTTAACCCTGTTATTTTTTGTGAAAACGTCTCTGTGACGTACAGAATGTCGGACTATCGTCACTCTGGTCTAAAGGACATGCTTATTAGACGCCTTGAAGGCAAGTCATCAACAAAAACGTTTGACGCCCTTCGCGGGGTTAATCTCCAAGTCTCAAAGGGCGAGTCCCTAGCATTGATTGGGCACAATGGCTGCGGCAAATCCACTCTCTTAAAGACGATTGCTGGCCTCATCGTTCCTCAAAAAGGCAAAGTCACCACGGTTGGACGAATTGCACCCATGATTGAACTTGGTGCCGGATTTGATTTTGAGCTTTCAGGTCGCGAGAATATCGAGCTGTCTTGCATGCTGATGGGACTAAGCCGCCGGGAAATCGCTGATAGACTGCCATCTATTATCGAGTTTTCCGACCTTGAAACATTTATTGATGCGCCGATCAAAAACTACAGTAGCGGCATGGTGGCAAGGCTTGGATTCGCCTGCGTGACAGCCATTGATCCTGATATCTTGTTAGTCGATGAAGTGCTCGCCGTAGGCGATGCGAACTTCGCTCGCAAATGCCTAGCGCGTATCGAATCACTGCGGTCTAACGGTACGACGGTTGTCCTAGTCACCCACGACATGAAGGCCGTGACCAGATTCTGTAGCCGCGCAGTCCTGATCTCTGAAGGAGAAATTAAATTTGACGGTCAAGTGAACGAAGCCATAACCGCACATGACGATATCATGTACCAAAGACTCCGCCAGAAAGTCCAGACAAGAGACCGTCAGTCGGCCGCGGTTCCACAAGGTTCTGCCATGGATATTCCACGAGCTGACGTCAGGGCTACAATAAAGCAAAATGGCATCCCATGCCTAAGAGAGGTCGACGTAGCCAAAGGATTCTCTTTCGAGATTGACGTAATATTCTCCAGACCAGAGCTGATTGAAGAAAATTTAGCTATCGGGATTGGGTTTATGCACCGTGGTGACATCGTCACCGGATTTAACAATATTGATTTGGCCCTGACCAACCCCATTAGCGAAGCAAAAAATTACGGCGCCGTAAGATTTACATATAACCTGCCTGCCGGGATTTCGGAGCTGGCGGAGAAGCCCTATGAAATAGTCATGGCGATCCATGATAAGAACATTTCTCGAGAACTGTTTTTTGGAGAGATTGGTTATCTATCAGTCAGAAATAGTAAGCTTGGACCCAATCAACATGGCTATATTGTTGACTTTCGTAATACGTCTGTAGACCTAAAGACTGAGCGTCTACCAGTCAAAAATCTCTAAACTAGTCAGTTATAAAAAGTCCCTACGAGCTCAGCTGCTTGCTCGCTAAACGAGCGAATATTTGAAGCCGTCGCCGCCACGCTTAAAGGTCGCTTGAGGTCCAAAGCTTGGTGAACAGCCTTGGTGAATGCCTCGACGTCTCCCATGGGGGTCACGACTCCGGTTTTGCCTTCGGTTAAATCTTCTGCAAGCCCACCGGCATCCATAGCGATAACCCAGACGCCTCTGACGGTCGCCTCGCGAGCGGCCATACCGAATGACTCTGGAACAAGCGTTGGGCATAGCAAGACGTCTATGTCAGCGAAAAATTCATCAATATTTTCGTGAGTAAACGGCTCTGCGATTTTTAGCTCACCCGAAATCTTCCAGTCTTTTGCTTTGATTTTTGAAAGTCCTAACTTCTTGTGGAGATCCACCAAGACCAGCCGGTAATCGCTACGAGTTAGGGACTCAAATATTTGCTTAACCACCCCGTAGCCTTTGTGGATCGACTCACCTCCACCAATAAATGCAAAGGTGAGAGGTCTTGCAGAATTTTGCGGCATCAAGTTTTTTGGCTTTACGGTGCCGTTTTTGTTAATAAGCACCGGCCGTCCAAGGCTTGCGCTCATCAAGTCCGCGTGCCACTTACTGGGAGCCAAAACCACATCGGCCGCGTTGGCCGCCGACCGCAAATAAAAATAACGTTTAAATGCGCTAGCAGAATCAAGATCGCACTTATCTAGGCAGGTTCGTATGTCGATATTTTTTTGCCCACACCACGCTCCGCTTGGAGTCAGCATAAACTGACGCTCACAAAGCCACCATGCATCATGAAGCGTCAAAATAACTTTTGCGCCTAATTTCTTTGCTGCGTTAACGACTCCGCCGCCAATCCCTTGGACCGCATGAAAATGGACGGTGTCTGGCCTAAAGGCCGTCAGCACGTCTTCAAAGATTTTTTCCATTCTTGGATCGTGCCAATTTGTGCTGTCATACTTCTCGATAGGAAAACGGACCGAGATAACCTGGGCTCCTAATGCGCCGTATCTCACCATGCCGTAATCGTCGACCTGTTCGAATTGATTGAGGGTGAAGACACCCACCTCCGTGCTTGCGCCCAACTCTTTGGCCAACTGTTCTACAACCAAAGTCGCTCCGCCGAATGATGAGGGCGCGAACAAACAGTTGACGAGTAATATCCGCTTTTTTTGTTCAATTTTGGTGGCCGCTTTGCCGACTCCTAATTCGACCAAAATCTCTTTCAGCTTTTCACGAGTTCTCTCCGGCGAGTATTGGCTTTGTGCCGCCTGAGCGGCACGTTGGCCAAGCTCACACCTTAGATTCTTTGAGCCCACTAGGCTTTTCAAGGCATCCGTCCATTCTTGCTGCGATGACGCCACTAAGGCCGTTTCTTGATGTTTCGCAATGGTCAAGAAGCTTTTAGCTGGAGAGACAATTGATGGCACTCCAACGGCCGAGGCTTCAAGAAACTTGATGTTACTTTTCGCGTCGTTAAAAACATTGGGCACAAGAGGAGTCAGGTTAATGTCAAACTGACTCACAGCCACCAGGTATTCTTTGGCTTCAAGAAACGGAACTCTCTGGATTCTAGACTCCAGCCCCTCAAAATCTCTGCCCAAATTAAGATGCCCGTGAATAACCAAATACACTCTCGGATCACCTCGCATCACGTGAGCAAGCGCAGGACTGACCAACGCAAAGTCGTGATCGTGAGATTTAGTGCCGCTACCGTAACCGATCACAATTTTGTCTAGCGCTTCGTTGTCGCCAAGATTTCGGGCCAGTCGAGCAGCTTCCATGGACGCGTCATCCAGTGCATTTTCAAGAACAAAAACTTTGCCGCGACAATATCTACGCATGAACTGCGCCAATACTTCTGTGCTAGCAATTGCATGATCAGTAGCAGCGAGGCATTCCTGATAAGCCTTAGCCCCACGGAGCAGCGAGTCTCTCTCAAGAGCAGGCAGTGAATTTAAAACGGGATGTCTTGAATACTCGTCCAAATCAAACACGAGGTCATCAATATCGTAGATTGAAGGGATTGACTGCCTCTTACACTCGTCAATAAGGGCTCTAACTTCTGACCAATATGGCGTACGGTAGAAAATTACAGTGCTACAAAGTGGAATGCTTCCCAGGCATTTTTTATAATTAGTGAATGACTCGACTATGACTTGATATCCGAGGTCCTCGAGGGCTTTTTGCTTTTGTATGACGCGGTAGCGCGTACACTGGGGGATCGACAACTCAGCAATAATCAATACGCGAGGCAGGCTACAAGTAAGAAGACCTGCGGACCGTAACGAATCATCTAAAGGAAGTAGCGCCATTGCGGGAACTTCGCGCCCGACGAGTCGCTGAATGTAATGCCGTAACTTCTTTAGCGGTACAATTAATGCGAAAAGAAGCCTAATCGCTAAATTAGCTATCCGACCGACTTTTGTTTCACGGGAGCACTTGTCTTCAAGCACCCCCATGATTTTTGGGTCGTACTTGGTCCAGGAGTTAATCAAATTTTTAATGTTTTTTTTCGACACTCAAAAAAACCAAACTTAGCGTTCAACTAATTTTTGAAGATATTGACCATAAGTTGACTTTCCCAAAGCCTTAGCAAGATCCTTAAGATGCTCCTTCGAAATGTAACCCATCCTCCAAGCCACTTCCTCTGGCGAAGCAATCTTTAGGCCCTGACGGTTCTCGACCGCTTCAACGTAATTTGTCGCCTGAACAAGAGATTCATGGGTACCCGTGTCAAGCCAAGCTGTGCCGCGGCTTAGAAGCTCGACGTTAAGTTTTCCCTTTTTAAGGTACTGAATATTGAGATCAGTAATCTCAAGCTCGCCGCGTGGAGATGGTTGTAGATTTTTAGCGATCTCTACGACGTCGTTATCATAGAAGTAAAGACCTACGACAGCGTAATTACTTTTAGGAGTTTTGGGCTTCTCCTCAAGCGACATCACCTTGCCACCATCACCAAATTCGACTACGCCGTAGCGCTCAGGATCGGTGACATAATATCCAAACACCGTAGCTCCGGTGCTTTCTGAGTTGATGCGCTGTAGCATTTTTGAGAGGCCTGACCCGTAGAAAATATTATCTCCAAGCACAAGGCATGCCGGATCTTTTCCAATAAATGATTCCCCAATAATGAACGCCTGCGCCAGGCCATCTGGACTTGGCTGCTCAGCATATTCAAGTCTCACACCCCACTGGCTGCCGTTACCGAGAAGTTTTTTAAAGTTAGGCAGATCATGGGGCGTACTGATGATCAAAACCTCTTTGATCCCTGCCAGCATCAACGTCGTGAGCGGATAGTAAATCATCGGCTTGTCATATACTGGTAATAGCTGCTTACTCATGGCCAGTGTAAGTGGATGAAGTCTAGTACCAGATCCTCCGGCGAGGATAATACCCTTACGATTTTTCATAATTTTAACCCCCCAAACCAAGACGCTCACGGCGATAGGAGCCATCTTGCACGCGCTTACACCATGCTTGATTTTTAAGATACCAAGTCACCGTCTGCTTAATTCCAGTTTCAAATGTTTCCCGCGGCGCCCAACCCAGCTCTCGCTTAATCTTGCTGGCGTCAATCGCATAACGCTTATCATGCCCCGGACGATCTGCGACGTACGTGATCAGATCGCGGTAACTCTTCTTGTCAGCCCTGGGTTTAAGCTGATCGAGAAGATCACAGATCGTATGCACAACTTCGATATTTTGTTTTTCGTTGTTGCCGCCAATATTGTAGGTTTCGCCATCACGACCTTTTTCGAAGACCGTTAGTAAGGCTTCGGCGTGATCTTCCACGAATAACCAGTCACGGACATTGTCGCCCTTGCCGTAGACGGGCAGTTTTTTAAGATCTAGGGCATTTAGAATCATGAGGGGAATGAGCTTTTCGGGGAAATGGTAAGGACCATAGTTATTACTGCAGTTGGTCGTTACCACAGGAAGCTTAAATGTCTCATGCCATGCCCTCACCAGGTGATCACTAGAGGCCTTTGAGGCTGAGTACGGGGAGTTGGGCTGATAAGGGGTGTCTTCGGTGAAAAAACCTTTATCACCCAAAGAACCAAACACCTCATCGGTAGAGATGTGATGAAATCGAAACTTTGCTCTTTTAGCGTCCTCAAGACCTAACCAATAGGCTCGCGCACACTCAAGTAGCGTGTAAGTTCCGATGATATTGGTTTGAATAAATTCGCCAGGGCCATCAATTGAGCGGTCCACGTGACTCTCGGCGGCCAAGTGCATCACGCCGTCAGGCTTAAATTCGTCAAACAGAGTCTTGATCTTTGGTCTGTCGCAAATGTCGACTTTTTGAAACGAATAGCGAGGACTTGAGCTCACATCGCCCAAAGACTCCAAGTTGCCAGCATAGGTTAATTTATCCACATTCATCACAGTCCAGGTGGGACGCGTGTGGATGATGTTTCTAATGACTGCCGAGCCTATAAAGCCAGCACCGCCGGTGACTAAAATTCTCATGCAAAACCTCGACTTTTTAGACGCCTACAATATGCCGATCAGTCGCCGTAAGGCAATCAAATTACTGCAAAACATCCGGTGGGTTACCACCTACTTATTGGCCCCAAAATGTGCGCCGCGTAACAGGCATCGGACTCTTGAATAAATTGCCAGAAATCTCATAGGATTAGGGCCTATAGATCAACTTGAGTCAATATGCTGAAACTGCTGAATGTTCGCCTCAACGTGACGATGACCTGCGTCAGTGGCGATAAAAGAACTAAAAATATTTCTTGCGGATGGTGCTTGACTATAATTGACAGACCCAACACGAATACTAAAAGCATTTGGGTCAGTGTGGGCTTTTACAGGTAAATTATTTAAATTAAAATGTCATAATAGTATAATTTTTTTGGCCTGGTGGGGCCTGACTAAAAATTCCTTCGACTTCACTGCTTGACTCACTAGGACTTACTCTGTAGAAAAAATTGATCCACTAATGCTCAAGGAAAATCCAGACGCAATGCAAGCGAGTACTTGCCCATCATTAGCGCCACCCCGGATTCAACCCGCTCTCGTTGAGTGGCGAGGCCTTGCCGACGCAAAGCCGCCACATCCAAATACACCTAGCAGCACATCCGAAGACGCTGATACCACCTGCACAAATCGAGTCGCCGTCATTTTGGGGTATTACAACGGCCAGACATGGCTCGCCGAACAACTACGCTCCATCATGAACCAGACCCATCAAGCGTTCCATGTGTTCATTAGTGATGATGGGTCTCACACCAGGCTAGACCCAGCAGCACTCGAGCTGGACCAAGCTGCAACTGCAAAAATCAGCCTGGGTTTTCGCCCAAAAACATTAGGCTTTTCAAATAATTTCTTAAATTCACTTGCTTGCATCAAAGAGACATTTGAGTACTTTGCCTTTAGTGATCAAGATGACGTCTGGCACGACAATAAGCTTGAACGTGCCATTCGAAACCTTTCGAAAGTTCCGTCTAATGTGCCGGCTTTATACTGCACGCGCACCGTGATTGTGGACGAGTCCTGTAAAAAAATCCTGGGCACGTCACCTCTTTTCCCAAAGCCACCGTCCTTTGCCAATGCTCTAGTGCAGAGCATTGGCGGCGGAAACACCATGGTGTTCAACAAGGCTGCCCGGGACTTGATCGTACGCGCATCGGCCAATGTGGACGTCGTTTCACACGACTGGTGGTGCTATCAGATCGTGTCGGGAGCCGGCGGCCATGTCATCTATGACCCGGAGCCTTCTTTATTCTACCGCCAACATGGCAATAATTTAGTGGGCTCTAACAACAGCTGGCGGGCTCGTTTGGTTCGCATCGGAGGATTATTTCAAGGCAGATTCCGCCGGTGGAATGACATCAACCTTGATGCATTATCAAAAAACAAAGCCCTCCTTACTGAAGAAAACCGTGTAACACTGGCTGGTTTTATCGCAGCACGCGATGCGAGCTTTTTCAGAAGACTTACGCTCCTTAGGCGCGCGGGTATTTACCGCCAAACGGTGTTTGGGAATATGGGGCTTGTGATGGGTGTTTTGATTAAGAAGGTTTGAGAGTCACTAGATAAGGTTTGTAGCCAGCAGGCTCTGCGCCCGCTCATAGTCCTCTGGAATACCGATATCAATAAACAAGGAGGTTTTGGATAATGTTGGTAAATAGCGCCCGTAGCAGCTACGCGGAGGAGTTTCTCGAAAGGGGTTATTGCATTATTCGTGGGGCCATATCGGAAGCCCTAGTCGCACAGGTTAATAGTCAAATCGACGCCTTTAGACAACGAAATGATGACTTATTGAATAGACACTCGCTTCTCGTAGAAGGCATGCTACAGAGAGTTGTAAACCTACATTTTTCAGTAACTTCTCTTCAGAAGGTTTTTTGTCAAGCCATGGCTGCAGGTGCTGAAGTTGTAGATTCTTATGGCAGGGCAACTTTATATACCTCTTTATTCTTTGAGCTGGGATCTCAACAACCCCTGCATCGTGACACACCCTATTTTTATTCGGGTGGTGACGGGGGTTATATGGGCGTTTGGGTTGCGCTGGATAATGTTGATGAGAATAATGGAGCTTTAATGGTCGTTGAGGGTAGTCATAAACTGCCAGAACCAGATTTAATTGCGCTGCGGGAGCAATTTCATCCTAGCGGCAATGTACCAGCATCATCGCCAGAACTTTTTGATGCATACAACCTCTTACTGGCTGATGCAGCAAACATGAAAGGGCTGCCTATCAAATCATGCTGCGTGCAGAGAGGCGACATGATTATATGGAATCCCGCCACACTACACGGCGGCCTAAGCCATATTGATAAGTCCCGCACTAGACGATCTTTCGTCATGCATATTACTCCAAAAAATATGCCCATGCAGCACATGGACTATTTTTTTGACAGAAGTAAAATTATAAAACCGATTGAAAAAAATTACCTACCAATCGGATCGGACCGTTTAATTTCGGCTGGCGATCAGATTGACTTTCGGCATGTGAAAAGCTTTAGTTGTAAGGATCTAGGGGTTTTTTAAAAAATCTCCGAAAAATTTTTAGCCAATACAGAGATGCGTTTCAGAAGCCGTACCTTATACCTCGGCCGACTGGCAAAAAACATTGAGAAATAGTCACTCACCCCAATACGTTTCCATCCGTATCAACTACCAAAAATTTTCGTGATTTAACTGTTGCTGTAATAAGTCGCTCTATGGCATGAGCAAAAGTTCCATCTGCTTTCCCCTCCTCAAGCTCAAAATCCGATGACTTGATACTCAACAATGGCGTCAGAGCCTCTGGTTTAAACCAAAACATAGACCCCGCAGGAAAATTATCCCATGCAAATGACAACCCCATTTTTTTTGCTGCGCGGGTAACGTTTTCCTTGTTATAAGTCATATTTAGTGAGGTGTGCTTAATAAAATACCTTGGAACTACAACCAAACCCACCTTATCATCTTCTTCGAAAAGCGCCAGATTCTTCGAAAAAACCGAGGGGTTTCCTAGCAGACCGCTAAATAGATCATTTCTGATTTTATCACCATCAGAGCGATATACACTTCTTTTTCCGTGCACTTTGCAAATCGCTTTATACCCAAGAGAGTGAATCGTTTTGTAAACATCGATAAACGGAAGCACATCTCTACCACGATTTTCGACAAACAAACTAGCTGCTTGTGGAAAGCGGTCTTTTAAAAATTCTAATACACCGGGGTTTGAAGATGTAAAGTAAAGATCGAGCTTGTCGACAGCCACATCTTTAATAGCATTAGAAATTTCCTCTAAATTATTGGGGTAGTGTATGTGTGCTATTAGCGCATAGTCCCGTTGTCTTTTAGGTCCGTTCGTGTCACCCAGCACTATCGATCGTGTTTCTCTAAAATTTTTGACTACATCGTGAGTCGATGACAGGTAACCGAATCCATATTTACGGTCAGGCTCCAGATGCGTTCCCTCGGCCCATTCATTCCAGGCATTTACAAAAACAATTTTTTCGTCTTGTGAGAAACGCTCATCTAAGCACACTGAGTGACATAAATGGCTAAGCCATTGCTTGTATAACTTAAGACTAAAACCCCAAAATATGTGTGAATTTGATTTTTTTCGTGCCGTATTATCCCAACCAAGCATTATTGTTCTAAAACACTTGTATGGTAGCATATTCTTTTTGATCGCGTTTTTCACCACCTGTTCATATGAATATATCATGCCGCGGAAGTTTGGATCTAATTTATCAATTTTTTCATTTATGCAATCCGCCTCGACCGTATGTGGCGGGAATTCGGCTGATGCATCAAAATCGAATTGTTCTGGCCCCTGAATTCCAAAACTTTGTGCGCTGATCAAATATAAACCTGGAAATCCATTAGTCTCAACTTCACGCCTCCAAAGCTTTACGACGGCTTTCAGATTCGGAATTAAAGATGCCCGATAGACCATTAATAAAGGCTTTCCATCGATTTTTATATACCTTTTATCGTGAAAATATTTCATCACATGGCGGATAAACTTAAGGCTATCCTCGTCACTATGTTGCTGCTCTATTAAAATCTCATGCTCCGCTCCATCCCAACGTCGAGTCCAATTTTCATTAGCCCAAGTCAGCATAAATGGCATTTGAATATTGGGATTTTCGAGCATCTTTAAAAGTGGGGTCTCCATTAACGTTTTGCCAGCAAACCAGTAGAAATAGTAATTGAAGCCACATATCCCATAATTTTGGGCCACCCGAGATTGCTCTTCTATGACCTCGCTGATCCTTAGATCATAAAAACCAAAATGGATCGGCAAGTGCGGCTGATAGTGTGTCGTAAAATTCGGAGTGGCTTTCGTGACGTTTGTCCATTCAGTAAAACCTTTGCCCCACCATCGGTCATTCTCTTCAAAAGGATGAAATTGCGGCAAATAAAAGGCGATAAGTTTGACAATCGATTTTAATTTGCTGTTCTCGGTATACTCGGAAAATTCCTCATTTGTGTCGTCAAAGTCGACGACTGGTATCAGCTGTTGCGGGGCGCTTTGGTTCTCTGCACTCGAGACGTGGAGATCTAAATCTCCCCGCGGCGGTGTCTGGGAAGCCTCCCAGTCGATAGAACCACGCTCAGCTAATTTTGTTAGTTTAGTTGCTTGTCGCGCGAATTCAAGCTGATGACTTCGCCAATACTGATAAGCACCCGTCCCAGGAAAAATATAGGGGGTTTTGCTTAAAATCAGATTTTTCAAGCGCTGCTTTTCAGCAATCGGCAAGGGCAAATTTCGCCAAGTGGCACGAACCAATTTAGTGATAATCCGTCGCAATTTGTGATTATGCCAGCCCAACACTATACGCCTAAAATAACGCAGAGGTGAAGTAAGCCTCCAAGACGTACTATTTAAAAGCGCGTCAACTCGAAAGTTCAGACTAGCTATCTGACCATCTCGTTCAGCTACGGCATGGGTGAGACTAGCTATCTGACCATCTCGTTCAGCTACGGCATGGGTGAGACTAGCTATCTGACCATCTCGTTCAGCTACGGCATGGGT
>Ga0315901_10000366_pt1 | contig 67602 bp, 120 predicted proteins | sample LakEriMetagenome_10_FD_203761 | JGI IMG/M metagenome (GOLD analysis project Ga0315901, IMG submission 203761) | Freshwater fungal communities from buoy surface, Lake Erie, Ohio, United States - Buoy 2 MA116 | ecosystem: Environmental > Aquatic > Freshwater > Lake | place: USA: Lake Erie, Ohio... | reverse complement strand
TATCTATATTTATGTATATTTATAATAAACAATAAATATGGAAACTAAAAAAAGAGTAATTACGTCGGTTAAGATTCCTGATAATCTTTACGAAGATTTCAAAATTATGAACGTAAGAACCAAGATGAATCTACAAGATTTAGTAGAAAGAACTATTTTCTTATATCTAACAGAAGCTAAATTTAGAGAAACAGTACACAATCAATTCAATACGTACTACACAGGATCAGACATTCTAAACGCAATAAAATAAAGTAAATGGTAAACGGTTACATTCCACAAAAAGACAGAAAAAAGATACTCTTGCTTTGCGACGATATCCGAATGACTTCGGGAATATCAACGATAGCGAGAGAAATAGTAGTGGGTACATCTCACGTATTTAATTGGGTTAACTTAGGAGGAGCAATCAACCATCCAGATCACGGTAAAAGATTAGATATATCTCAAGATACAGGCGTGATTAATGGTATTACAGATGCCTCAGTATTCTTATATCCAACTAACGGATATGGATCTCCTGAACTAGTTAGACAATTAATTGATATTGAAAAGCCAGATGCGATAATGTTTTTCACAGATCCAAGATATTGGATATGGTTATTTCAAATGGAAAACGAGATAAGAAAAAAAATGCCCATGATTTATTTAAATATTTGGGACGATTTGCCTGCGCCTCTTTACAATAGGCCATACTACGAATCTTGCGATACGTTATTTGCTATATCAAAACAAACGGAGAATATTAATAAACTCGTACTTGCAGATAAAGTAAAAGATAAAATTATCAAGTATCTTCCTCACGGAATAAATGAAAAAATGTTTTATCCAATCAACGATTACATGAAAGAGGATAGCGAAAGATTGGACAAGATGAGAGATAAAATCTTTGGAGAAGATAAACCAGAGTTCGTCGTTTTCTATAATGCGAGAAACATAAGAAGAAAATGTTTACCAGATTTGATAGCCGGATATTCTGAATTTTGTAACATGATAGGAAAAGAGAAAGCTAAAAAGTGTAGATTGCTTATGCATACTGATCCTATAGATGAAAATGGAACGGATCTTCCTGCTGTTATAGATTTAATATGCGATCCTGAATACCAAAAAACAGTTTTTTCTGGCGGTAGAATGTCTACTCAAGACATTAATTTATTGTACAATCTATGTGATGTTACTGCTCTAATATCTTCAAATGAAGGATGGGGATTGTCTTTAACAGAAGCAATGATGTGCGGAAAAATGATTATAGGAAATGTCACAGGAGGAATGCAAGATCAAATGAGGTTTGAAGATGAAAATGGAAACTGGATAGATTTCGATGAAAAATTCCCTTCTAATCACTTTGGAAAATATAAAAAATGCGGAGAATGGGCAATACCAGTATTTCCTTCAAATATGAGTTTGGTTGGATCAGTACCTACACCATACATTTGGGACGATAGAGCCGATTTTAGAGATATTGCAAAAGCAATAAAAGAAGTCTATGATCTAACTCCCGAAGAGAGAATTAAGAGAGGTTTAAATGGTAGAAATTGGGTCCAATCAGACGAATCAAATATGAGTGCAAGAAGAATGTGCGAGAGTTTCATATCTACAACAAAACAAACTTTAGAAAATTTCAAAGAAAGGCCGTATTTTGAATTTATAAAAACAGAAAAATTACCAAGAAAAAAATTAACACATCCTTTAACATATTAATATGAGTAAACAATATTGCGTTATATCGTGTCCGATTGACACATATTCAGGTTATGGAGCAAGATCTAGAGATTTCGTAAAAGCTCTTTACGAACTTAAAAAAGAAGAATGGGAAATAGAAATTCTAGCACAAAGATGGGGAGCCACTCCTTGGAATTACATAAAAGAAAATTCAAAAGATTGGAGTTTTTTAGAGCCTCATATAAATAAAACAGGACAATTAACAAGACAGCCAGATGTCTGGATTCAGATAACTGTGCCTAATGAATTTCAACCTGTGGGTAAGTTTAATATTGGAGTCACTGCGGGCATAGAAACAACGGTATGTCATGCTTCATGGTTAGACGGTTTAAATAGAATGAATTTAAATCTAGTATCATCAGAACACGCTAAAACAGTATTTAAAAATTCTTTCTTTGAAGAAAAAAATCAACAAGGACAAACCATAAGACAAATAAAGTTAGAAAAACCAGTAGAGGTACTTTTTGAAGGTGTTGATTTAGATAAGTATTTTATTGTTGAAGAGAAAGATTTGTCCAAAACAGAATTAGTAAAATCTCTTGATTCAATAAAAGAGTCATTTTGTTATCTATTTGTAGGTCACTGGCTTCAAGGAGAATTTGGAGAAGACAGAAAGAACGTTGGATTAATGTTAAAAACATTTTTAGAGACATTTAAAGGTAAAAAAAATAAACCCGCTCTAATTATGAAAACATCTGGTGCTGGATCTAGCATCATGGATAGAGATGAACTATTGAAAAAAATTAGTTTAATAAAGGGATTTGTAGAAGATAAAGATTTACCTAACGTTTATTTGTTACACGGAGATATTCAAGACGAAGATATAAATGCTTTATATAATCACCCAAAAGTAAAAGCGATGGTGAATCTGACCAAAGGCGAAGGATTCGGTAGACCATTATTGGAATTCAGTCTAATGAAAAAACCTATTATCGTTTCAAATTGGTCAGGGCACATAGATTTTTTATCACAAGATTTTTGTTGTTTGTTAAGTGGAGAAATAAAACAAATTCACCCATCAGCAGTTGTAGAAAATATGCTCATCCCCGAATCAGGATGGTTCTCTGCAAATGTTGGAGAAACTAAATTTTATCTAAAAGATATATTTGAAGATTACGACAAATATACAGAAAAAGCTAAAAGACAAGCCTATAGATCTAAAAGTCAATTTTCATTTGAGAAAATGAAAGAGTTATTATCTATAAATTTAGAAGCAATACCTAAAAAAGTAGAACTTAAATTACCAACTCTAAAGAAAATAGAACTACCTAAACTTAAAAAAATATAATATGACAGAAAAAGAATTTGTAACGTGGTTTAAAGGATTCGTATCTGCTGCTAATAGTTTTAATATAACTCCGAAACAGTGGGATACTATTTGCGAATTTTTGGAAAAAGTTAAAACTGAAGAATCAATAGAATCGAAAACGAGATATAGCCGATATACTTTAGATAACAATTGGAGTTCTACTAGTCCTATATCCGATAATAAAAATAATAATACAGAAACAAAAACTCTTTTAAATGATTGATAAAATAATAGATTGTCCTAATTGTAAAGAAAAAGCTTGCTGTTATCAAACTCCTATAAATGAATTTCATAATTCATACGCGTGTTTTGGATGCGGATTTACTACTAACGATCTAATGCAAGAATCCGAATTCAATTTTGAAGAATTTGAATCAACGTTACCAGAACTTTATAAAGATCTAAAAACTCTAGATTATGAAAATAGAGTATGGTATCCTCAGGCTATCAATATTTTGGACAAAGGAACGGTTTTTGCAAATGGTAAATCTAAAGATAGTTGGCAATGGTCAGCTATCAAAACTGTAGAATTAACAGAAGAAGAAAAACAAAATCCTAAATTTAAAGGGCAGCTTTATAAATCAGACTCTAAAAGTTTAGAAAATTTTGGAACAGATTTTATAGAAGCGTGTGATTACATTGGATTTTTTGATATAAAAAAATAAAATATGCCATCAATAAGTTACGCTATTCCGGTATGCAACGAACATAAAGAATTAGATAAATTACTTTCTTTATTGATTGAATATAAACGTACTCAAGATGAAATAGTGGTTCAATGCGATTTGGGAAACACCACTGGTGAAGTTTATCAAATTTTAGAAAAGCATAAAAATAATATAAAAATAATAGAATTTGCGTTAAAGGGAAACTTTGCTGCATTTAAAAATAATCTAAAAGCAAATTGTCTTGGAGCTTGGATATTTCAAATAGATGCAGATGAACTATTACACGAAGAATTTTTACAACACCTTCCACAAATTTTAAGAGACAATCCTGAAGTGCAACTTTTCTGTTTGCCTAGAATCAATACTGTAGAAGGATTGACTCAAGAGCACATAATTAAATGGGGATGGAATGTAAACGAAAAAGGATGGGTGAACTTTCCTGATATACAAACTAGAATAATTCAAAACTCTCCAAAAATACAATGGGTAGGAAAAGTTCATGAGGTTATATACGGACATACTTCTCAAGCAGTTCTTCCTATACAAGAAGAATATTGTTTATTACACCATAAACATATACAACGCCAAGAAATGCAAAATACATTATATTCAATGATATGAAAAAAGCTATAATAACTGGAATAAATGGACAGGATGGATCATATTTAGCAGAATATCTACTTGAATTAGGATACGAAGTTCACGGAATATTAAAAAGAAATTCTGTAGCAGAAAATCAAACAGCGCGACTAGACGAAATATTCAATAAATTAAATTTGCATTATGCAGATATGACTGATATATCGTCTTTATACAGAGTGATAAATCAAGTTAAACCTCATGAGATATATAATTTAGCAGCTCAATCGCATGTAAGAATATCTTTTGATCAACCTATATATACTGTAAATGCGACAGGGGTAAGTGTACTTAATTTATTAGAAGTAGTAAAAGAGGTGGATGCATCTATAAAAATATATCAAGCATCTTCTTCTGAAATGTTTGGTAATTCAATTGACGCTGACGGTTATCAGAGAGAAACTACCACAATGAATCCAGTATCTCCTTATGGTTGCGCTAAAGTGTTTGCTTATAACATAAGCAGAAATTATAGACACTCATATAATATGTTCGTATCTAATGGAGTATTATTCAATCATGAATCTCCAAGAAGAGGCACTAATTTTGTCACAAATAAAGTTTGTAAAGAAGCAGTAAAAATAAAATTAGGTTTATCTAAAGAATTAAAATTGGGTAATCTAAGCGCAACTAGAGATTGGGGTCATGCAAAAGATTATGTTAAAGCAATGCATCAGATTTTACAACTAGATAAACCAGATGACTTCGTATGCGCTACTGGAATATCTCATTCGGTGCAAGAACTTTGCGAATACGTGTTTATGGCATTAGATTTAAATTGGAAAGATTACGTAAAACAAGATGAAAAATTTTTAAGACCAGAAGAATTAAATAATTTAAAAGGCGATGCGTCAAAATTAAAACAAATGACTGGTTGGGAACCGACATATACTTTTAAATCAATGCTATTAGAAATGATTAATTATTGGATAAAACATTATACAAATGAATAAAATAGTAATAACTGGAGGAACAGGATTAATAGGATCCGCCTTTAAAAAAGGAAAAAAGTTAGGATCTAAAGATTATGATCTGAGATCAACAGTAGAAACAAATAAAATGTTTGAAGAAAATAATCCTGACGTGGTAATTCACACAGCCGCCAAAGTAGGAGGAGTCGGAGCAAATATGCAATATCCTGCTAATTTTTATTACGATAATATAATGATGAATACAAACATTATTCAATCTTCATTCGAACATAGAGTAAAAAAATTAGTTTGCTTTTTATCGACATGCGTATTTCCTGATAAAATAGAATATCCTCTTACTGAAGATAAAATTCATCAAGGAGAACCTCACCCAAGCAATGCATCTTATGCGTATGCGAAAAGAATGGCTGACATTCAAATTAAAGCTTATAATAAACAATATGAAACTAATTATTTTTCAGTTATTCCATGCAATGTTTACGGAATAAAGGACAATTTCAATTTACATAATGGTCACGTTATCCCGACTTTGATTCACAAGTGTTGGTTAGCAAAACAAAATAATTCGCCTTTTGAAATTTGGGGAAATGGATCTGCTCTTAGAGAATTTGTTTTCGCAGACGATATGGCAGATATAGTGTTGAAATTAGTAGAAACTTATGAAGGAACTGATCCAATAATAATATCCAATCCACAAGAGTATTCTATAAAAGAAGTAGTCGACATAATTATTAAGCACATGGAATTTGAAGGAGAGGTTAAGTGGTTATTAGATAAACCTAATGGACAACATAGAAAACCATCGTCTAACGAAAGATTGACAAATATAATCGGTCAATATAATTTTACTACTTTAGAAATAGGTTTAAAAAATACAATAGATTGGTTTAAATTAAATTACGAAACAATAAGAAAATAAAAAATAAAGTTAAAACATGGATAGTAAAAAACAAGCTATTTTAGATTCTATATCTGAGTATATAAAAGAAAAGAAAAAAAATAAAACATGGAAACCTGGTGTGGATTGGATTCAATATTCAGGTCCTTATTTTAATGAGAAAGAATTTGTATACGGCGTAGATTCTCTCCTATCTGAATGGTTTATATTAGGTGAAAAAGGTAGAGAGTTCGAATTAAAATTCGCGCCTCTTCTAGGTAAAAAAGATGGTATAGTTGTTAATTCTGGAAGCTCTGCAAATTTATTAATGGTATCTCTTTTGAAAACAAAAAGATGGGGTAAAGTTCCAGAAGGTTCTAAATTTATTACTCCTGTCGTATGTTTTCCAACAACAATAAACCCACTAATTCAAAATGGCTATAAACCAGTTTTCGTAGACGTTACACTACCAGATCTGAATCTAGACTTAGATCAAGTAGAAAAAGTTTTACAAGAGGACATTAATAAAGAAATTAAAGGCCTTATATTTGCCCACGTATTAGGAAATCCTCCTGATATGGATAGAGTTATGGACATAGTAAAAAAATATAATTTAATTTATTTAGAAGATACGTGTGATGCGTTAGGCTCTACTTGGGATGGAAAACCTTTAGGATCTTTCGGCGATATTTCTACGTGTTCATTTTTCCCAGCTCATCATATGACAATGGGTGAAGGTGGTTTTGTTGCAGTTAATTCAGCTAAAAAAAGAATGGCATTAGCATCTTTGAGAGATTGGGGCAGAGCATGTTATTGCAATACCGCAAAACCTGGAAATGTAATGTGCGGTACAGCTTGTGGTTGTAGATTTGATTCTTGGTTCAAACAGCAATCAGATATTTCTTTTGATCACAGATACGTTTTTGAAGAGATAGGATATAATTTAAAACCTACAGAAATGCAAGCTGCAATTGGATTAGCGCAATTAGGCAAATTAGATGAGATGCATACAAGAAGAAAACACAATTTTAAAAGATTGTATGAGATCTTTAGTAAATACCCCGATTATTTTTATTTGCCTACAGTTCATGAAAAAGCAGATCCATCTTGGTTTGGATATTTAGTCACTCTTAAAGATAATACTCCATTTACAAAAGCTGATTTAATAGATTATATGGAATCATGTAAAGTTCAAACAAGATCTTATTTTACAGGAAACGCTTTATTCCATCCAGCATATGAAGATTTAGCTAAAGAATATGAAAATCCTAGAACTCAATTTCCAATTGCGACAAAAACGACGTTAGATACATTTTTTCTCGGAGTATATCCAGGAATTACAGATCAACAATTAGATTATATAGAATTGTGTTTACATAATTTCATAAAAGAAAATAATAATGGGATACATAACATTTAAAAATCTAACAACATCAGCAGATTTAGGATCTCAAGTTATGCAGTATTGGGCATTATGCGCAGTAGCAAGTGCAAATAATTTAAAAATAGTATTTCCTAAATCATCATCAGATAAAGGTTGGGGATATAAATTTTCTAAACTATTAGATGTTGAATTAGATTTAAGATCTGATGAATTTTTCAATGATTTTATTCCAATAACAATTGATAGAAAATTATTAATTGATCCAAAAATGTTTAATTTAGATTCTAATAAAAATTATAGCGTTGAAGATCTATTTTTTTATTGCGACTATTGGTATCCAAAATATTGTTATCTTATAGATTCTATAAAATGGAATGAAAAGCATTATAAAACAGCATTAGATATTTTTGAAACGTTAAAAAAATATAATAAGGAATTGGTATCTATTCACGTTCGTCGTGGAGATTATTTATTACATCATCACTTTTGTAAATTAGATAACAGATACTACGAAGAAGCGCTTCAAAATTTTATTCAAGATATAGAAAAATATCATTTTTTAGTGTTTTCAAATGATATTGAATGGTGTAAAGAAAATCTTATAGAAGGAGAAATGGTCACATTCATGCCTCAGAGAGAAGATTACGTAGATTTAATATTAATGAGTTTATGTCATCATAATATAGTGGCTAATAGTACTTTTAGTATGTGCGCGGCATATAAGAATAACAACAAAAATAAAAAAGTAATATGTCCTACTAACTATGTTAAATCCTACAGTGATGTATCATTCATAAATGGTAAATATTATATAGATTCATGGAAAAATATAGATAATGAATGTTAATAGAAAAATAGCATTTCTAACTGAAATGGGCTTTACAGGAAAAATATCATGTAATCATCCAAATATGAGAACAGAATTTGCGTGGATGAACGCTCTTGACGCTGATCACTTTCCAATTTCTCTATTTCACGAAGTAAAAAATTATGATCATGTTTTTTTAATAATTCCAAAAGGCGAAGTTTATTTAAATGCAGTCGGAGGAAAGTTAATAAATAAAATTAATCCTATAAGTCAATTATTAGAATCTAATTTTCATAGATTGTTAAAAGAACATAATTCAAAAGTGTATTTTGTACAAGAAGGTCCTCACTGGCTTTTTAATGATTACGAAATAGTAGATCAGATAAATTTCTACAATCTTATCAGTGAATGCGATTCAATATTTGCGCATAACCAACAAGATAGACTATATTATATGGGAATGTTTCCAGATAAACCCATTCACATCATGCAGACTCTTATGATAGAAACTCTTATAAGAGATATAAAGCCTAATAAAACAGACCGGGTAATCATTGGCGGCAATTTCTCTAGGTGGTATGGAGGATTTGAAAGTTATACCGTCGCTCAAGAATTTCAAGCGCCTATTTGGGCTCAAGATTCTCACTCAAAAAGAGAATATGAAGATCAACTAGAAAATATAAATCATTTTCCAAGAATGATGTGGAACCAATGGATGCAAGAGCTATCAAAATTTAAATATGCAGTGCATTTAATGCCAACGGTGGCTGCAGGAACATTCAGTTTAAATTGTGCTTATTTTGGAATACCATGCATAGGAAACGTAAACGTAGATACACAGTCTGCGTGTCATCCTCTACTTTCTGTAGATGTAGAAGATATTCACTCAGCTAGAAATTTAGCAAAGAGACTAAAAGAAGATAAAGAATTTTATGAACGTTGTAGTAGAATAAGTAGAGAAAGTTACAAATCACACTACCATAAAGATAATTGGTTAAAATATATGAATAAAGTATTAAATTGATTTAATGGAAAATAAAAAAGTGTTAGTATTAACAGGAGGCGATAATAATTTACATGAAGTATTAGATCTAACTGTGCCTTCTAAATTGAGATACGCTAGAAAATATGGTTATGATTTTATGTGTTTAAATTCATTTAAAAAATATCCGGAATATAATATCAATAATGATAATATAGGTTTATCATTTTCTAGAACCATATACATGTTTAGAATGTTAGCACATTATAATATTATTATGTGGTTAGATGCTGATTCTATAGTGACAAATTATAATTATCCCATAGAGTCTTTTATAACAAATGATCATTCATTATATTTTTCTTATGATTGGCCGGTATCTTCAAATGGAGATTCTGGACATGAAGGATTTAGTGGAGGAAATTTTATAGTACAATTAACTCATAATAGCGCTGAGATATTTGATAAGTTTGTTTATTCAGCTCAAACTTATTTGAATGATTCAGGAGCTGATCAAGCGTGTTTTAACTATCTATATAAAGCTACTCATTTGAAATCGTATATTAAGATACTAGAACATAAATATTTAAATGCAGTACCAGAATTTATAAAAAATACTGAGATTTGGAAAAATGATCCTAATAGAGTTGGCCCAAATAGTTCATTTAAAATAACATCTCCTTGGAATGAAAATTGTTTTATAGCGCATTTAACAGGTTGTTCAAATAGTGATAGAGTAAACTTATTAAATAACGAATTGAAAAAATATTTGTGATAATGAAGAAAAATAAATTTAAAATAATAATACCTTCATATAATAATGAAGATTGGGTCGAATATAATTTAGCCAGTATAATAAATCAAACGTACGATAATTACGAAGTATTATATGTTGACGATTGTTCTACTGATAATACTAACGAATTAGTACACTCTATTGTAGGAACCAACAATAAATTTACGATTATTAGAAATGAAAAAAGAAAAGGAAAAGAACATTTCTATAACTATGTAAGATTTTTTGATTCTTTAGAAGATGATGAGATTGCAGTATTTGCATGCGGAGACGATTGGCTTATGAATGATAGCGTTTTAGAGAATTTAAACAATTTCTACAACGAAAAAAATTCTTGGATGACATACGGACAATTTTATGTTTTTGATGGGTCTGATAATGCAATAAAAGCCAATCCACAAAACACTCCATATCCAGATTTTATTCACGAATATAAATTATATAGAAGAGACGTTTGGAGAGCGAGTCATATGCTGACATTAAAAGGATTTTTAGTAAAAGCGATTGATCAAAAAGATTTTATATCAAGTATAGATAACATGTATTTTCATCATGCTTGCGATTTATCTCTAGCATATCCGTGCTTAGAAATGTGTCCAAAAGAAAAGATTGGAGTTGTAGATTTTCCTACTTACGTATGGAACAATAGTAAATCTTGTAGACAAAGAACAGATGAAAGGGAATCATCAGATAATCAAAAATACGAATTAGAAATAAGAAATAAAAAACACTATAAGGAAGGACTTTCAGGAGAAAAGTTACCCCAAATAAACGCTATTGGAGGAGGTAGAGAGAATAATAGCATGCCAAAAAAATTCTCGTATGTACAAGATTTGCAAGACGGAGAATTTGATTTATCTTTAATATGCGATACAGATATTATAAGATATATAAATGGAGATATTATTATTAATAGAGGAAAGATAGTTGCAGACGTGCACGAACCAGCACACTTACATAATCAAAAACTAGTTCATCAAGCATTAATTCATCATTATGAAAAATTTGATGCAATATTGACTTATGATGAAGAGTTATTAAAATTACCAAATTCTATTTTTAGAAATGGGGGCGGTGAAGTTCTATTGACTAAACAAAATTATTCACAAGGCTATCCTGTATATGTAAATGAAAGTTTATTTTCTATATATGAAAAAAATAAATTAGTATCATTCATAACCTCTAATAAAACATTTACTGATTGGCATAGATTTAGAACAGAGTGTGTAAATTATCTTTTAAAAAATAATCAGAAGTTTGATTTATATGGAGTAGGATACAATGAAATAAATCAAAAAATTTTAGGATTAAAAGATTATTATTTTTCCATTGCAATAGAAAATGGAAATCAAAAAAATTATTTTACGGAAAAAATACTAGATTGTTTTTTAACTGGAACGATACCGATATATAAAGGTTGTCCTAACATAGATGATTTTTTTGATAAGAATGGGATAATCACATTTAACGATAAAGAAGAATTATTAGAAATATTAGATAATTTAACTCCTGAAATCTACCAATCAAAATTAGATAGTATAAAAAATAACTATGAAACTGCTTTAAAATGGAGGTGGGATAATGATATATATTTCGATAAATTTTTAAAAAATATAATAAAATAAATATGACTTTAGGAGCTGCTCTATATGATGCTTTTGGAAAAACATATATTCTTAATTTGAAAAAGAGTTTAGATAGGAAATTATCTATGGAAAAAAAATGTTCTTTAATTAATTTAAATTATCAATTTTTTGAAGCATTTGATGGAGATAATTTTTTATTCCCTTTTTATACGAAAGGAGGATATATGAATCACAATCAATTAGGCGAGATAACAACGTCTAGGTATTATGCAGCTCAATACGCATTAAATTATATAATTCATAGAGCAATTAACAATAATATTAAAAGTTTTATTTTTATGAACGATGATGTTTATTTCGATAACTATCATAGTTTCACTGATCAAAATTTCCTAGATATAAAAAACAAAATACCTGAAGATTGGGATATTATAGTATTAGGCAGCATGTTTCAAACATATCCTTATACAGGAGATGTAGATTATACGCCAAATTTATTACATACTCCAGGATGTCACGCATGTGCAATAAATCATACTGTCTATCATGACATCATAGCTCAATCAGCTCCAATAACAAATGTAGTAGGAGATCATTTAAATGATCATTTAAGAAGTCTAGGTAAAAAAATATATAGTGTCTATCCAGATATTTGTCTTCAAGATAGATCATTCGTAACAACGTGCTAATTTAAAAACCAATAAAATTAACTTAATGAAAAAAATAGTATATGTAACTGGATGCCTTGGATTTATCGGATCTTATGTAACAAGAGCGTGTTTAAATAAAGGCTGGTATGTAAAAGGTGTAGATATGATGACATACGCATCTAATAAAGATCTTTTAAAAGAGTTTAAAAAATATGATAACTTTTCTTTTGTTCATTGTGATATAAATGATTTGACATTTTTATATGATTGTGATTATATAATTAATACTGCAGCTGAAACTCATGTTGGAAATTCTATAATGAGCAGTGAAGAATTTGTACATTCAAATGTAAATGGAGTTCACAATATTTTAGAACTAATAAAAAATCATAGAGGAGAAAATTCTACAAAGCCAGTATTAATACATTTTAGTACAGATGAAGTATATGGAGATATTGAATCTGGAGCTCATACAGAAGATCATTTATTAAAACCAAGTAATCCATATTCAGCAACTAAAGCAGCTGCAGATATGCTTGTAATGGCTTGGGGTAGAACTCATAAACTTCCATATATGATTGTAAGACCAACTAACAATTACGGTATAGGTCAATATGTAGAAAAACTAATTCCAAAAGCTATTAAATATTTAAATTTAGGTCGTAAAATACCTTTACATAATAATGGAGAACCATATAGAAATTGGTTGCATGCTTCTGATACAGCTGATGCTGTTATTACTTTAATAGAACATGGAATAGTAGGAGAAATCTATAACATAGCTGGAGGATTTGAACAAAAAAATATTGATACTGTTAAACGTATAATTGAAGAATTTACAGAAATTAAAAATTGGGAAAATCTTTCAGATTGTAATGATTTTATAGATTTTTCTTATGATAGACTTGGTCAAGATGTAAGATACGCATTAGATGATTCAAAATTAAGAAATTTAGGTTGGACACCAAAAATAAATTTTTCAAAAGAAATAAAAAATATTGTAGATTACTATAAGAAAAAGTTTATATGGTAAAAGTAAGTGATATTATAGCAGACTATTTAAAAGAAAAAAATATAGAGACTGTATTTGGAATTATCGGATCTGCAAATTCTCATATATTTGACTCAATTAATAAATTAGGCTATACTAAGATAATTAATACTCATCATGAACAAGCTGCAGTCATGGCTATGGGTGCTCACTATAGAGCATCAGGTAAATTATCAGCAGCAATTGTAACAGCTGGTGGAGGAGTTACAAATGCAGTTACTGGCATAGTTAGCAATTGGGCTGATTCTATCCCAGGTTTAATTATTTGTGGACAAGAATCTTATAATTATGTAACTCAAGATAGTCATTTAAGAATGTATGGAACTCAAGGTTTAAACATTTCAGAAATGGTAAAAGATGTTACAAAAAAAGCCTTAGGTTTTACTAATCAAGATGATATTCAAGAAGTGCTAGAGGATTTAGACTTTATTACTTCTACAGGACGACCTGGACCGTGTTTATTAGATGTTCCATTTAATTTACAATCAAAAATGGTAGAAAAAAGAGATTGGGCATTTCATTTAGCTGATTTTAAGTTTAAGTCTTTAAATACTGAATCGATATCACAGGCTATCAAAGAATCAAAACGTCCAGTAATTTTAGGAGGAAACGGAATTAGATTATCTGGGGCTAAAAATAAATTTAATGAATTTATTAATAAAAATAAAATACCTACCCTATTAACATGGTCAGGAATAGACTTGATAGAATCAGATAATGAAAATTTCTATGGAAGATTTGGATTATATGGACAACGATGCGCAAATTTTATAGTGCAAAATGCTGATCTTGTAATTGTGTTAGGTAGTAGATTAGCTTTACCTCAAGTTGGATACGATTTTAGTCAATTTGCTAGAGACGCAAAGATAATTCAAATAGATATTGATGAACTTGAATTAGCAAAATATCCAACGCATATGAGAATTCAAGCTAATTGTAAACATGTTATAGAAAGCTTAAACGAATGCGATCTAGACAGCTATAGAGAAGATTGGGTAGCTTATTGTAATAAACTAAGACAAGATTATCCTTGGGTAGAAAAAGCTCATAAAGATAACGGATATTTAAACTCATATAAATTCATAGATAGACTATCTAATCACTTAAAAGATGATCATATTATTGTTACAGATATGGGTACAGCGCTATTAAGCGGACATCAATCTATAAAATTAAAGAAAGATCAAGTGATGTTTACGTCATTAGGTTTAGGAGAGATGGGATATGGTATTGCTGGTGCAATTGGCGCACAATTTGCGTGTCCGAATAAACCAGTACTTTGCTTAAATTGTGATGGTGGAATAATGATGAATCTTCAAGAACTTCATACAGTAATAGAGAATGAGCTACCTATAAAAGTAGTTATATTCAATAATGATGGATACCTAATGATTAAACACACTCAAAAAATGTTGTTTAAAAATCATTACGTAAGTGTGAATAAAAAAACAGGAATTGGATTACCAAATTTTAGTAAACTTATGCCCGCATTCGGATATAATTATTATGAATTAAAAGACTGGCAAAATTTTGATTCTACTATAGAAAATTTTTTAAATGATAAAGATGCATCTGTATTAGAAGTATTCATGGATCCTGAACAAGATTTTATTCCAAAAGTAAAAGGAGTTTTAAAGGAAGATTTAACTATATTTCCTCCTCCAATTGAAGAAATGTCTCCATTACTTCCTTTAACGGAAATTGAAAATAGCATGATAATACAATTAAGTGAAAAATCTAAACAAATAAAAAGATGATAAAAGCAGGAATTTTAGGAACGGGAAACATAGGCACTGATCTTCTATTAAAAATAATCAAAACAGATTTCATTAAACCTGTAATTTTCGCTGGTCGAAGATTAGATTCTGATGGAATAAAAATAGCTCAATCAAAAAATATCCCAATCACTGATCAAGGTATAAAATATTTCATAGATAATCCAAATTGTTGTGATGTTGTTTATGATTGTACTAGCGCAGCTGATGCACGGGATCATGCTAAAGTATTCAAAAAACAAGGAATCAAAGTTATTGATTTAACTCCGTCTAAAATAGGCGATATGTGTGTGCCAGATGTCAATTCAGAAATAATAATTACTGATGATAATATAAATATGATAACTTGTGGTGGACAAGCTTCTATGCCAATGTTACATTTAATTTCAAAAGAATGTAAAGGAATAGAATACGTAGAAGTAGTATCTCAAATTGCGTCTAAAAGCGCAGGAATGGCAACGAGAATTAACATAGATAATTATATATACACTACTCAAAAAGCAATAACTAAATTCACGGGTTGTACTAATTGTAAAGTAATTCTCAATCTTAATCCAGCAGAACCTTGTGTAGATATGCAAACTACTATTTTTATTAAAACTAAAAATATTAACTTTGAAAATCTAACAGAGAAAGTTCTTGATAAAATAGAAGAATTGAAACAATATATCCCATATTATGAATTAGTATTACCTCCAACAATGAATGAAAATGGCGTAGTTGTATTGAGTATTAGAGTGAAAGGAATAGGTGACTACCTTCCTTCATACGCAGGTAATCTAGATATAATAAATTGTGCCGCAATTAAAATAACTGAAAAATTAATACAAAAATAATGAAAAAAATTATTATAACTGATTCAAGTCTTAGAGACGGAAATCATAGCGTTAAACACACTATAAATTTAGATAGCATTGCAAAATATTGTCAATTCGCAGATCGAGCAGGAATACCGATTGTAGAAGTTGGACATGGAAATGGATTAGCTGCATCTTCACTATTAGTAGGTAAATCTATTAATACTGATGATGAAATATTGACTGTTGCAAGAAAAAATTTAAAATCTTCTAAATTAGGAATTCATATGATTCCAGGTTTAGCAACTTTAGATCACGCAAAAAAAGCAATAGAGTTAGGTGTAGACGTTTTTAGAGTTGCGACTCACTGCACTGAAGCTACATTATCAAAATCGCATATAGAGTATTTAGCTACTCAGAATATAATAGTTTATGGTGTGTTAATGATGAGTGCGTTAATTACTGCAGACGAATTAGTCGAACAGGCAAAGATCATGGAAAGTTATGGAGCGCAAGGCATTATTATAATGGATTCGACAGGAACTTATTTACCATCAGACGTGAAAGAAAGAATTACAAAATTAAAATCTAATTTAAAAGTTCCAATAGGTTTTCATGCTCATAATAATTTAGGTTGTGCTATCGCAAATTCATTAGTCGCTGCAGAATGCGGCGCTGATTTAATTGATGGTTGTATTAGAGGTTTTGGAGCAGGCGCAGGAAATGCAGCTTTAGAAGTTTTAATACCAGTATTTGAACAAAGCGGATTTGATTTAGGAATAAATTTTCAAGAAACAATTAAAGAAGCGGATAAAGTTATGGAATACTTAGTTCCATCCGCGCCTATAACTACTCCAATTAATATACTGACTGGTCTTAAAAAATTATTTTCTGGATTTGAAAAACCTATTGTTAATGCTTCAAAATTATATGGTATTGAATATTCATCTTTAATTTTCGAATTAGGAAATAGAAAATTAGTAGCAGGTCAAGAAGATTTAATTTTAGAAGTAGCTCAAAAATTGAAAAAATGAAAATTTTAATTACAGGTGCAAATGGTTTTTTAGGTTCTAATACTATAAAACATTTATTAAAACTAAATCATAAAATACTAGCATTTTCAAAAAATTCAAATAATATCATCCAATTATTGAATGATATTAAATTTATAAAATGCGATACAGAAAATTATGTTCCTTATGAATCTATAATTGTAGACTTTTCTCCTGACATAGTAATTAATTTTGCTTGGGATGGTGGAAATAATTATCAAGACGTAAATAATTTTAATCAATTTTATAAAAATATTCCATTAAGTTTAAGTTTATTAGAAATAATTAATAAACAAAATAATAAACCTAAATTTATAGGTCTAGGTAGTTTTGCAGAATATGGAAACCTTGAATTTAAAGCAGATGAAGATCAACAAGAGAAACCGATAAATTTTTATGGTTTATCAAAAAAACAAGTTAAGGAAATCACTGAGGCTTATTGCATTCAAAATAATATTAAATATAATTGGATAAGACCGTGTTATGTGTATGGTCCAGGAGATGTATCTACAAGATTAATTCCAACTATAATCAATAAAGCACTATCAAATGAAGAGATCATATTAAATAGTTGCGAAACTATTATAGATTATATCTATATAGATGACTTTTGTCAAGCGGTAACAGAGTTAGTTCAATCATCTACACAGAATGGGGCATATAATATATGTTCATCTAATGAATATGTTTTAAAAAATGTAATAAAAGAAATTCAAAAAAATATTTCTAATGATGTGAAAATAAGTTTTGATAAAAGTTTAGATCGAAAATTTTCATCAAAATACATATGCGGTTCCAATTCAAAAATAAAAATAGAAACAAATTGGACGCCAAAAATTAAAATTGAAGATGGAATAAAAAATACTGTAAATTACTATAAAACAAAAATATAAAATGGAATCATTGACAACAATAAAAGATAATAAGTGGATTTGGCCAATAAATGATGAAAGTAGTTGGCGAGGGCAAAATGAATATCAAGATTTACATACGCACATATTGCCATATGTAAAAACAAAAAATGTTATGATACAAGCCGGCGGAAATTGCGGATTTGTGTTAAGTAAATTTGTAGATCATTTCAAAACTGTTTATACATTTGAACCAGATCCAATTAACTTCTATTGCTTAAATCAAAATGTTACTCAAAATAATGTAATAAAAATGCAATGTTGTTTAGGTTCAGATAATAATCCAGTAAAAATTCAACAATTAATTAGACCTGATAAATTACACGATACAGGAGGAGTTCATATTGCAGGAACCGGATATACACCATCTATAACTATAGATAGTTTAAATTTACCTGAATGCGATCTTATTCAATTGGATGTAGAAGGATTTGAATTAAATGCGTTAATAGGTGGTTTAAAAACAATAGAAAAATTCAAACCTATTTTATGTATTGAATTTTGTGAAAAGTGGTTAAATAGGTATGATAGTAGTTCTGAAAAAATGGAAAATCTTCTTAACGACTTAGAATATGAATATAAAGAAACATGCGGAGTAGATAGAATATATGCGCACAAAAATAATTAAATGATAACGTTTGCTACAAATACATCTAATAATACTTTAGAATATACTAAAATTCTTTTGCAATCTCTTAAAGAGAATCTAGACAATAAAGAACATGAGATTTTAGTTTTTATAGATTCTGATAACGATGGCACATTAGAATATCTAAGGTCAATAAAATCAGATTTCTATGATCTTAAAATAATAACTCATAAACTTTCCCCTATAATTGGACCAGAAAGAAACTGCAATCTTATTGTTGATTTAGCAAAATACGATATCGTTAGTTATTTGCAGAGTGATATGGTAGTATCTAAACATTATGATACTGAAATTCTAAAAAATTTAGAAACCAATACTATAATGAGTTCTACTAGAATAGAACCTCCATTGCATAGCAATTCAGATATAACATTTACTGCTAATTTTGGATTATCACCGAATGAATTTAAATTTGATGAATTTGTTAAATACGCTGAAACAATTAAATCAAATAAGCAAATAGATTATTTCTTTGCGCCATATACTTTTCATAAAGAAACATGGAATAAAATGGGAGGATACGATACAGTATTTAGAAGATCTAGATGCGATTCTGATTTAGTTCAGAGATGCAAACATTTAGGAATACAGTTAAAGCAAACATACTCTGCAAATGTATATCATTTCACATGCGTATCTTCAAGAGGAAAAAATTGGTTTGACCAATCTAATCAAGAAGCTCAAGATAGAGTAAAATTACAAAACTATGCAGATCAAATTGAGTTGAGAAGATTTTTTAAAAAGTGGGGAAATTTTAATCACGGAGAAAATTTAATAAAAAAGTATGATTGTGATTTAGTGATAAAAGGATCCAAGAATCAGGTAAATGTTGCTTATCAATTAGAACCGTTTTTTACAAGAGTTTTTGTAGAATTAGAGGATCACAAGAATCAATTGATTCAAGCCCATGATGATCAACATCAACCAGCAAATGAACTATATAATTTTACAGAGCAAAATTGGAAAGAATCTAGTCAGTATTATAATCAAATAGACTATTCTCAAATTTATTTTGTAGGAGAACCTGAAAATTATAACGCAAAAATAATATTGGATTTGGATAGCAATGAATATAACATGTTAACTCAAGAAACGCTACTAAATCTCTCTCACTTGATAGAGCAAACAGAGCCTGGGGATTATCAATCAGGAAATTGCATAATATCGATAAGAGAAGCGAAAGACATTACTCCTCCATTCAAAGTAGAAAATCCGCCTTTCGATATGAGTTTATTAACTATAGAATAATATTTATATAAAACAATATACATGGAAGCAGTACAACCCAAAGCATCGGTAACTATTGACGGAAAGAAACTCGGATTGCTATTCGACGTTAATTCTAATCCTACAAAGAAAGGCGTGAAAATGCATTTTGTATTAGAGGAAAAATTCCAAGATGCAAGACAGAAACAAGCGTTAGCTTCTAAAATATCTACCGCTCTTCAAACTAAGTTTGGTCAAGCAGGCATAGTTATAGATTACGATGAAAGATCTCCATACGAAAATGCGATATCGTACGTAGTGCCTTTGCAATCTGTATCTGAGATCTTGATAAAAGCTTTAAAAGGTCAATAGACAAAAACAAAACAGTTATGGCGAAAAGAAAAACAGTAAGAGCGCTCTTCGATAATATACATGAACTAACCTCAGAAGAGATAGCAAAATCCCAACAACTCAAAGATCTGTTAAAGATGCAAGTGCCAGTATCTGTTTACGAGGCGCATCAAGGAAATAAACAATACGCAACAGTTTTCGAAATAAATGCGTCTGATAATTACATTGAAATTCCTAAAAAAGATTGGATCCCCGCAATAGAGACTTGCATAATGTGGTTTTTAGAATCAGAAGAATACGAGAAGTGCAGCAAGCTCAAAGAGATTATAGATCAGATTCAAAAAAAGGCTTCTAAAAAAATCACCGTTAAAACAGAAGACAATGAGTAACGATTTTAAGAATGTGCAAACAGCGATAGACGGTCTATTGAATATAAAATCTGTAGTTAGACGCAAAAAGAAAACTGAGCAGAACAAAAAGAAAGAGATGTTTATCCAAATAATAAGTGGTTTGGAAGAGGCGATAATCAGATCTAACATAGCGATGATTGATTTTGGCTTGGACTATTCTACGTACGACGAAACATTCCTAAACGTTATAGATTCTCTGCTCTACATGAACTTCGGTAAAGACGCAGCAGAACTAATATCGTATTTCTTGTGGGATCGAGTGAATCCGGATGGCTCTATCAATCCGATATTCGACGAAGACGACAAAGAGATAGTATTGCAAGATGCTCACGAATTGTGGGAACTTCTCTGCAAGTTGAATCCTAAATTATAGTTATGGCAAAACCATTCAGACACGACGGCTTCGCGTTCACAGAAGAGGACATACGTCAAGCCATGTCGAAAACTCGCAGCAATGCAGAAGCTGCACGACATTTACAAGTACACATCACAACATATCAGAAATACGCCAAGAAGTATATAGATTCGCTGACAGGCAAGACTTTATGGGAATTGCATATGAATATATCTTCCAAAGGAATTCCTAAGAAATGGCAGACGGGTGAGCTCAAGGGAGATCTTGATAAGATGATGACTGAAAAACAATTAAACAATCCAAAGAGACTTGGAATGTTGAAATCGCTTCTCATGAAGGACGGCAGATTGGGGTACTGTTGCTCGGCTTGTGGTCACTCTGAACGCAGACTCACAGACATGAAGCAACCGCTTATGATTGCATTCAACAACGGAGTGCGAACAGATTGGAGAATAGAGAATCTCAAGTGGCTTTGCTACAATTGTTCATTCATATTGGGATTAGACTACTTCTCTAATCGCATGATACGAGACATCGAATCGTTTACAGAACACACAGAAGAAGCGCAGAAAGAAGTGCAGAACTTCTACGCTCTCGATGATTTTTATATGGAGCATTTGTCTAAGCTCGGTCTTGACGATCGCGGCGATGTGATAGATAAAACGTCTACTCCAAAAACATATGACGAAGGAGATGAATTTATAGATCGAATCTAGAAATTTTATCAATCAGTTAGATATAAACTACTCTTTCCATACGCAACTCAATGATTATCAAAGCTTACTAACCTGTTGGCATCCAACTCACTACATATATTATAAAAACGCATATATAAAGCGTTGGTTCTCCCAGAACTATTTTTAAAAATAATCGTAAAATAATTTTTTTATGAACAGGAAAGCGGTAATTTTACAAAGTTACGTCGCAACTATATTGTTCACTTAAAAAAAATATATAATATGAGTAAGAAAAAAACCAAACAGTTGAAAACATTATCAGAATTGCCTAAAGATGAGTATATCGCAATGATGAAAGAATTGAATCCGGATCTTACTGATGCAGAGCTTGAAGACATGATTAACGAACAAAGCAATATCTCGTTAGAAGAGCCCATGTACGCAGAATACGATTCGTTAGACGACGACTTTATCGATTATGGAAACGACTATTAATAAAATCAAAAATAAAATTTATGGCAATTAAAAACAAAAAAGAAAGATTAGAAAAAATGGTAATTGATTTGACAGGACCCGATGGCAATGCGTTTGTCTTATTAGGCATAGCAAGTAAATTAGGAAAGCAACTTGGATTAGATCAAGAACAACGCGAAGAAATTCGTATTGAAATGACGAGTGGAGATTATGAGAATCTTATAAAAGTATTTGATGAGAATTTTGGTGATTATGTTGATTTGGAAAGATAATTAAAATAAATTAAAACAAAAAACTATGTTAGCAATTGAAGATTTGTTAGGAAAAACTGAAGCTCAAGTAAAAGAGCACATCGCATACAATTACTGCGAAGATCCATATGAAGCTGAATCAAGAAAAGTAGTGCAAGAGCGGTTAGAAAAGCTTGATGTACTCGTAGCTTACGAATCAGTTGGCAGTTGGGGTTGCGACTCTACTTCGTTCTTTGTGCTCAAAGACAAAGAGACTGGTAAGTTGTACGAGATGCATGGATCACATTGTTCGTGTTACGGTTTCGAAGGTCAATACGGTTTAGAAGAGACTACCGTGGAAGCACTTAAGTCTCGAGTAAAGAACGCGAGAAGTCGCAATCAAGAAGATGAAGACGAGCACGCTATATTCTCTGTAGGCGGATATGATAGCGATGCGACCAATAACGCAAGAATAGTCAACAATTACATTAACAGTTTATAATTAAAAACAAAATTAAAGTTATGAAAGCAACATTCAAATCAATAGGAGAAACATCATTCCATGATTCAGTAGTTAGTGAAACTTTAGCAAATTTAATATCTGTATTAGGCGAACCAAATTACTCAGGTAATGATGGCGAAGACAAAGTCAATTTTGAGTGGGAAATGGAAACCGAAGACGGAACTGTGTTCACAGTATATGACTGGAAAGAATACAGATCAATATCAGATCACGAAGTAGTAGAGTGGCATATTGGAGGAAAAAGTAGATCTGACACTGAAAAAGCTAGACAAGAAATATTCAACGCATTATTCAATAAAAAATAAAAGTTTTGAACCACTATCAAATAACAGCATTCACAAATAAAATAAAACAAGACATGAAGCATAAAACAAATCGTCAGATTATGACAAAAGCAATTAAAGAATTGAGTGATATTGACTTGGTATTCTTTCGTGAACGTATGCTCGCATCATGCGATGATGTGCTAAACAATAAAGATAAATTCATAAAAGACATGCAATTCGGTGTAGTATCTCCTCATTTAATAATCGAGTGCATGATGAACATAAAAGAAAAAATAGATTTCTAACACTTGTACTTGAAATTTTATAATCTCAAAAATATAGATTACATTTATAAAATAATAGTTATGAAACACATAAAAATACAAAAATCCTCTTATCCAACAAAACAAATATCATACAATCAATGGTGTAAGAAGTTTAAGGTTGGATCAAGAATTGACAAATCTAAGCTAACTAGTTTTTATGCTGACGGCGAATACGATCACAATAAATTCATTAAAATGATAAATAATTATGGACAAAACAAACAACGACAAAATATTTTGCAGCAAATCAGCGAAGCACTTCTTACACTATGTAAAGGGCAAGTGCAGAAAGCACGGAATAAAATTAGTATTGCGTGAAGTAGGTTACTTGAAACTAGACGGAAACATTAAGTGTTCAGGATATTTCGATGATGAAGGCGGAATGCTTGTAGTCGCTATGAAGTCTCCGCTTGCTTTAGAAATACTAGTTCACGAGTTTGGACATCTCACTCAATACGTAGACAATTGTAAACCATGGAGAAACTTGGGTAACAGCCTCGATAAGATGACTGATTGGTTGCAAGGCAAAGACATTAGAAATACTGACAAGTATATAAATGCCGCTAGAGATATGGAACTTGATAACGAGAAGAGATCAGTGCAAATAATCAAAGATTTCGGTCTAGACATTGACATAGATTCTTACATAAAGAGAGCGAACAGTTACGTATATTTTTATAACTGGATGAAGACCACAAGACGCTGGTCATCGCCAAACAATTCGCCTTATAAGAACAAAGCTTTACTAGAGGTTATGCCTAAAACATTCCAGAAGAGCTACAGAACGATACCAAAAAGAATAGCTAAAGTATTCAAACAAGAACAAATCTAACATGAAAAAAATCACTAGGTTTCACGCAGTCAAGATATTGGAATGGTGCAAGAAAAGATACGGAAGAGGCGTGAAGCCCTATCCTATTCTTGAATTTAGAAAGCCTAATTACCTCAATGGAGAGTACGCGCAAGGAGAATATGATTACGAGGAAGACATGATATACGTTAACAGTCAGATGCATGATGCACTGGACGAATTGGCCGACACAATAATACACGAGTATGTTCATTATAGATACCATGCAAAAAGCACTTACTATCAATTGGACAGAGATTACAATCACGACGATCATCCAATGGAGAAGCAAGCAGAATCAATAGCGAACAGAGATAAAAAAAAGTGTGTGCAAGAGCTGAAAAAATACTTCATTCAATTTAATTAATAATTTATAAACATATTTATTGTCAGGTATGAAAACTTATATAGCATTAGACGAAATCGCAAAGAAGTCAATACCTAAAGGAAACCACCCTTTATTGAGAGTCAATAGCCAAGAAGCTTGGGTTAAATTGATCTTAGACATGTTCGCTAAAGATCAAATAAAACCGACAGCTGCAAACATTAAAAAACTCTCTGAGTGTTGGGAAACTTTATTATATAATCACTATAGCTCGTTAAATTAAAGATGACACTATTACAAATCGGAGGAATCAACTTTTCATCTGTTGCTACCCAATATGGAATTTTAGGAATCTTAGCGGTACTACTCGGTTACTTCGCTTGGAATACCTACAGTAAAATATCCAAAAAGAACGATGAAGATTATCAAAGATTGTTGAAGAAGAACGAAGAGTTGGAACAGGAAGTTGCAGATCTAAGAGAAGAAATGATGTCGTTGATAGTGGAAGAGAGAAACAGAATGGCTGATCTAGTAAAAGCCAACACTGAAGCGTTAACAGAATTACGCAGAACAATAACAGACTACATGCTAAAGAAGTAGCTATGAATAAAACGGCATCTATGCTATCTAAGATGGCTGACAAATTACTAAAGTCAGCAGATAAAGCAGATGCCTACGCTCAGTCTCAAACCAAATACAAAAGAATAAAGCTTCTACACGAAGCGATGACTGAGAGATACAAATTCTATATCACGCACAGAGAAAAGTTCATACACGCAGATCAAGTCAAGATCGATATCGAACAAGTAAAGAAGCTCGAAAAGAAGCTTACGCTTACCCCCATCGAAGACACATCATTAAATAGATTATTTGCTAAATATAAGATCGACTGAGCCAATCAGTTATGTATAACGATTTTATATATGTGTAACTGCTTGGTTCTCCCTGAAGTATTTTTGAAAATAGTTGCTAAATAATTTTTTTGTTAGCCAAAAAGCGGTACTTTTACACTGTTGCCGCCATTCAGGAGGTAATATTAACAAAAAAAATAATAAGTTATGACGAAGTTGAATTACAAAAATGCTGCTCAAGCTAAACGCGAAACTGGACTTTCTTACATCGGTGCTGTTAACTCAAGCGCTAAGATACTCAAAAACGAAAAATACAACGAACTTACGTATATTATCTATTTGGCACCCGCCAACCTGAGCGGATACGAGGTGTGCCCGATGCGTACGGAAGAATGTACGAATGCATGCTTATTCGGTAGCGGTCAAGTTATCATGGATAAAACAAATCGTATCGTTGAATCTCGTATCAAGAAAACTCAAATGTTTTTCACTAATCGCGACTACTTCATGTCGTGGGTAATTAAAGAGATCGAACAAGCCAAAGCAAAAGCTGAGAAGAAGCAAATGAAATTCTCAGTACGTTTGAATGGTACTTCTGATCTTGAGCCGACACTGTTTAAACACAATGGCTTAACGTTATTCGAAATATTTCCAGACATACAATTCTACGACTACACTAAAGTGCCTAAGCGTTTCAGATTATTAGAGAAGCATAGCAACTACGATCTTACGTTCAGTTATTCTGGACACAACTGGTCTGCATGCGAAGAGATACTCGATAACAAATCTGGTCGTGTGGCTGTCGTATTCGAAAAGAATTTACCTGAAACTTACAAAGGCTATAAAGTTGTTGACGGAGATGCATACGATATGCGATACGTAGATGAACAAGGCGTGATCGTTGGCTTGAAGTTCAAACGTGTAAAGAACAAAGTAGAGAAGACTAACAACGCATTCATCGTAGCGATAGACGATATTAACAGAAATAAATAAAAAATATGAAAATGAAATTACAAGACTTAAAATGTTGGGACTTTATGTATTACATAGGTCACCTAGTAGATTTGGACGGAAACGATTGGGTAGATGAAGAGACCGCAATCAAAGTATTAGAAAAAATTAATCAAAAATAAAAAACAAAAGTTATGAAAAGATCAGACAAAATTATCACAGCGTTAATCGCGACAATCATTTGCTCAAGTGTAATAGCAGTAGCCACCGCAATGGCATGGACATTAGCAATCATTTTCGCGTAATCAAAAAAAAATTAAAGTTATGACAACAAGACAATTTGCAGAATTACAACGTCAAACAGACGTAATCGAAACGCATGATAAAAACATGCAAGTTAACAAAGCAGTAGAGCTATTCGTAGAAACAATTGTGTTAGAGTTTATAGACATAGATGAAGAGCCTACAAGATGGCACGATCTCTATTCTAAAGAGTGCGAGTTATTCGGTATCATGAGTAAGTTCGATAAGTCTCAATCTGCTGAGTACAAGAAGAGAATTGCGAAAGAGGCTTTCAAGTGGAGAATAGCCAAAGTAAAAGGCTTTTTTTGTCTGAACGAGAATCACGAGTTCAACGACGAAGGACATGGCTATATCGATACACAAATTGAATGGGGTGGCACAAGAGTCAATGCAATTATTTACAGAAAAGTTGATCGTCAGCCAGAATTTTTTGTAGATCTTTACGACGGAAACAGAAGTCGAGAATCTAGGATTGATGCTGAAAAAGACATGGAAGAAAGATTTCACAAATACATTTCAAATCAGTAAATTTAAAAAAATAAAAGTTATGAAATATCAATTTTCAATTCAGAACGACAGAATCAAATTCCTTATGAGTGAGTTAGGAGAAAAAATGTCTATCATTAAACAAGACGATTCATGGACAAGAGTAGAAGTTACGATAGAAGAAAATATAGACGTGTTGAAAGTATTCCATGCTGGTTGCAGATCAGGAATAGAAGCAATGATGCCAGCTAACATGAAAGATTAAACTTTCATTACTTAAAAAATAAACTTTTATAATTAAAAAGAGTTTCTTATATTTACTATATAACAATTAACAATTAAACAAAAAACACGTTATGAAAAAAACAAACAGCACACCGAAGAGCAATCGTCCTTCAACTTACACTAAGTTGACTTACATTCAAAAAGTTAGTCGTATCAACCGTCGCTTACGCACTGGCGATATTAGTCGTATCGCTGACGAAACTGGTTACTCTTCAACTCACGTATCTGACGTAGTTAGTGGTAAGTACTTCAACGATTCTATCGTTAACAAAGCTTACGATATGACTCGTAGCCGTGTATCGAATGCGGTTAAGTTGAGCAAGTTGGCCAACGCGTAATCTCTCTCATCTTTATTATTTGAAGCGATACTAAAGCTTCACTCAAGATCAGTTATCTGTAACGGTTTATCTAAGCCAACACAATAGCTGATCTTTTTTTATATGTTCAAATTCACATGGAAAATAATCGTAATATCCTCACAATATACAGATATATGCCACAATAGAAAGTGCATCGAGAGCTCACCCAGTGCTGACCATTCAGCTCAAAGGGGGCCTGCCAATAGGCTAACATAGGGGCCTACCCCAATACACATCCCACGGGGCCCTACCCAACAGATTAGTTACCAAAAAGATATATATTCACTGAAAAAATATACATAAAGCGTTGGTTCTCCCTGAAGTATTTTTGAAAATAGTTGCTAAATAATTTTTTTGTTTGAAACAGTCGTCGTACATTTACCCTATAACGATAAACAAATAACTAAACAACTAAAAAAAACATAATATGAACAAAGTAACAACTTACAACGACGCTATCTGGAGTACTTCATCTCAAGAGCAAACAGTTTATTTGCCAAAATCAGCTACAAAGCTTACTGAGAAAGCTTCTAGTGGTACACACGTAGAGTACGTAGACTTCTTCGGTAAGAAGCAAATTATCCCGTGTCGTACGAACAAACAGCTTAAAGAAGCGATGCAATTCTTGGCAATGTTCAAACGTGAAGCTGCTACGATCAATCAGATCTGTGCTCAGTACAACGTTAAGAACGGTAAGTTTCAGAACTTATCTAAGCTTAAGCAACAGCTTAAAGATGCTGGTCTTACTGCTGCAGCTGTTAATCGTTTGACAGCTATTAAATAATTCAAGTGGCTAAATGCCACTTTTTTTATTATCTAATCTAATCAAATTAAAATAAAAGTTATGAACACAATCAATTATTACATAGATATTAATTTCATTGACAGATCACAAGAGATCGAAGATGCATTCTCACCTACGTTAGAAGATATTAAGAACGATCCAGAATTTTACGCAGAGTTGGTTAACGATCTTATGTTTCATTGGATGCACGGTACAAAAGAAACACCATTGATGGTTATGGCTAAACAAAACTATAAAATAGGCATAGGCGAATCTAAATAATTAATCAAAATAAAAGTTATGTATACATACACAAAAAGAGAATTACAGAATTTAGAAACTATCGAACAATCATGGGACGGAGCCGAATTGAAGATCGAAGACGGCGAAATTAAAGTGTGGTTGGTACCACGCGAGAATCGTGGATACGACGGAGACTATCAAGTTGAAACTCAAGATGCCACTGGCCGATGGATCACTAAAAATTATTATTTCGAACAATAAAAACTAAACTTACTATGCAACAAGGTTACGATCAAACACTGACAAAACAATTAGCAAGAGAAATGGTTGGAGACGGACAGTCACCTAACTTATGGTTCGTTACATACGGTCCGTATATCGCAGTACACGATGGCGACATGTCCTACGACTTTGAATTGATTGAAGGTTACGATGCTGAAAAAGATACTTACACTTTCGGTCCATTTGCATCTTATGAAGACGCATTAAAAGAATACGATGAAATAGAACTCAGCTTCGATTACGGCGTTGGACAAGCATTCATCGAAGATAGAGAGTGCGGTACAGTTACAGAAAAGTGGTTATATAAGAAAGTGAAAGTAGTATACGAACAAGACGAATACGATAATTCAAAAAGATTCTACAAAAATAAATAATCAAATAAAAAAACAAAAGTTATGAAAGCATTATTGATCGACTCAAAAAATCAAATGGTTACTAAAATTGAAATCGGTGAAGACTACACAGAAATTTCTAAAGCCATAGGTTGCGAAGTGTTCTCAGCACCTCACATCATGCAAAACAACGACACGCTGTACTGCGACGACGAAGGTTTGCTTAAAGATCCACAGCATTTTTTCTTACTCGATAGTTATCCGCAACCAATCGCAGGAAATGGTTTAATTTTGGGATGCGATGACGAAGGAGAAAGCGCAGACGTTAGCATGAGCCTTATTGAATTGTCCAGTAGAGTCACATTCATGGATATTCACGAAGCATACAATTGGTCTTTAAAACAATCTTATCAATTTAATTAATACACTTATGCACACAGAAACAATCACACGAGAAGAATTAGAATTTTGCTACTACAAAAGAGGCAATGCTGGAGGATTCAAAACAAAACTAATCGAAGCTATCTTCGCTGCTGACGACAATAATAGAAATAAGATAGCTCAAGGCTTTCCTGAATTGGTCGAAGTAGTCAATCGATATGGAAATGAGCGAGGATATTGGGAAGATCTTCAAGCGAGATTCGCAAACTGTTAAACAAATTATTCAAAAATTGTAAATTAAAAAATTAAAGTTATGGCTAATTGTAAAGTATGTCAAGAAGAAATACACCCGCTTCGAGTAAAAATGGGATATAAAACAACATGTGTTAAACACTCAACCGCTGAGAGATATACAGGATTCGTTGTGACTGATGGCAAAACAGCAGACGCAATACAAATCATTAAAGATCCAGAAATTGGTCGTCAATTAGTAGAAATGAGTAACGTTTACGGACACTAACTAATATTTATTAAAAACAAAACAATGGCTAAATACAATTTTGAGAACTTATCTCCTGACGAACAGACTAAACTTAAAGAATACGTTGAGAGTATAAAAGAAATACAGAAAGAGATCAAGACTCTAGTAAAAAAAGCCAAATCACCGAAGATCAAAAAGGAAGGAGGAAACATGTCGAGTGGACTTACGCTGTCTTCCAAATAAAAAGCTATACACTAATAAAATAAAGCCCTCTTTTAGAGGGTTTTTTTATAAATTTACTTTATCATGAATCTAATATACGGAATTTTGTGGGGATTGGTTGCACAAATAGTCACATTTCTCCAACTACAAGGTCAGATAAAATATCAGATTCTTAAAAACAATACATGGTTTCTTGTATTGATGGGTTTACCGATATCGTATATGTTTATGCAGTCTGTAAAGAATTTTATATTAGCGTATAACGGCCAGATTTGGCCAAGTAGATTGATAGGATTCGGATTAGGGGTTATAGTATTCTCTGTTATGGCTTCGATATTGTTCAAAGAGCCATTCACACTAAAAACAATTGTATGCATATTTTTAGGACTGTGCATAATTGCAATACAAATATTGTGGAAATAATAAAACAAAAAGTTATGAAAAAAGAAACAAGCAAATTCTATTTAAAAGACAACAGATCATTCAAAGAGAAAACAACTAGCTTCTTACAAAGTCTTCTATTCTGGAAAGGAAGAAGCAAGGGAATCATACACACTAGAGATATTACGCTAGACGATCTACGCGCAGTATTCTTTCCTAAGAATTTCTATGAGAAGTATAAGTATTTAGGCTCAGTACCTTGGAATGCAGAAGGCGACATATTTAAAGCGATGGAACCTTTAGTGATATTCATGGACTATAAAGCTAAACCTAAATATTGTCCAAGATGGGTATTACGTTTCCTACATCTATTTGGTAGTGATAATTCAATCGTTAGGGTTAGAAATAGAACGCTACATAATCTAGAGAGACGTTTAACTAAAGGCATCCAGCTCACTGACTATAAAACCAAGTGGGACGATTACGACTTAAGAATATCAGTCTATGGTACAGATCAGATGCAAGATCTCTCAGATGCTATTGAGTATAAGTTCTTTAATAAAGGACGTAGAGAATCTCTAGCCGAACAGATTAAAGAGTTAGATCCATTCACAAAATACGATAGTGGATATGATACAGATTCATTAAAACAAGAATTGGATAGATTAGAAAATGTAAATAAACAAAATATATAAAATAATGAAGCATAAAATTAAAAATATAATCGCTGGAATAAAGAATCTATGGAAGTGGCGTAAGACTATTTATAAAGACAGAGATTGGGACCAGTGGTTCATATATGAAATACTAAAGACTAAGTTAAAGTTTCAAGCAGAATACATGGCAAAACACGGCATAACACTAACAGCTCATGAGAAAGCAAAAGAGATGCTTGAGTGTGTCGATATGATTGATAAAGTTCAAAACGAGTATTACATTGATTTAGCAATCGCAGGGTTGGTAGATAAAAATTGGACTGATGAACAGTTTAACGATGCGGCAAAAAAGCAAGACGAAATACGAGAAGAACTATTTAATAAAGTAAAAGAAAATATTTCACAATGGTGGGATTAATGGATATATTAACTCCAATTATATCAATAGTAGTTGGCGTATTGGTGCTTTTTATATTTGATAAATTGAGTGAAAATAAAAAATAGAGTTATGAAGACGATAGTAATAGGCGATATACACGGTAGATCAGTATGGAAACTGATATACGAATTGGAGAAGCCTGATAAAATTGTATTCATAGGAGACTACTTCGATTCGTTCGATATAAAAGGAGCAGATCAGCTAAACAACTTCCAAGACATCGTCAAATTCAAAGAGAGCGGAGTGTGTGAAGTGGTTATGTTGATAGGCAACCACGATCACCACTATTTTCCAGAAATTGGAGATACTGGCACAAGTGGATACCAACACTTGTTGGCTCCATCTATAAGTTATGTGCTTGGAGAAAATAGAAAGCATCTGCAAATTGCACATAGAATAGACGATATATTGTTCACGCATGCTGGAGTCAGCAGCGTTTACATGGATCAGGTATTTGGTAAAGACGGATGGAAAACTGAAACTATAGTAGAACAATTAAACGAACTATTCAAATACAAACCTAGGTCATTTGAGTTCGGAGAATTTGCGCTAATAAACAAGATGTCGTATCTCGATCCTTACGGAGACAGCGAAGATCAGTCGCCTATATGGATCAGACCTCGAGCCTTAAAGAGAGCGAACAGAGACACACTACGTAAAGAGGTTATTCAAGTAGTAGGCCATACAGAACAACCTCAGATAGATAAAAAAGGCGGAGCAACAGGAGGCAGATACTATTTTATAGATACGCTTGGAACTAGCGGAGAATATATGATTATAGAAGAGGAACTGAAAGAAATAAAATTTGCAACAATAAAATAATAAATTTAAAATTATGTGGAAAGTATACTTATTAGAGTTCACTATTGTGTTAGTTGTGTCCATTCTTTGGGCAAGAGGTATAGATAAAATGCATAACGAGCATCCCGATTATAAAGGAGAAGATTTTTTAAACTAAAAACAATAAACAATGAGAAAATACATTAATGTCATTCTGAAACTGTGTTGCGTATTCATGTTATTTTATATAATGTACAATCAGAAAACAAAAATAAAAACTTTAGAATCTGTCAATAAAGAATTAACTCTTAAATACGATTCCATAAAGTCAGAGCAATTCGTATTGCGTATAAATCAACAAAGATTCGAACTCATAATAGATAGAGCGGAAGCAGAGATGAGTCCAGATTGTAAAGAAGAATTTGAAAAACTACTACATGAAACAGAATAAAAAGAAACAAGACAAACAAATAATTCACGTTGTAAAAAGAGAAGCAGGAAAACCTCACAAATACCACAGATCAAGATTGAAACTAAATAAAGATGGATCTATAACTATTTTTGAATAGTCTAAATATTTATTTATACCATGATTAAATTAACAGAGATAGTAAAAGAAATATCTTTTGGCACAGGTCAAGCATCTTCTAATAACGCAGAAGACATATCATCAGATGCAATGTACATGAACGGCATAGATCACGAATTAGGAAGGTATCGTGATGATAATGACGACTATGATGAATTAAAAATTCCAGTAACAGATCCAACATTTCAAAAATTAATAAAGAAAAAGTTTGAAGTAATTGGAGAATCTAATGGTGGTTTTAGATTATTAAAAACAAAAGAAACCAGGTATTCTGATGATATTATATACTATATAACTAATCCAAATGCTAAAGTAACTGGAGAATATTTTATTGGTATAATAAAAACAGAATTGAATACTGGTGATTTTTATAATTTAAAAAAGGGATTTGGAGTAGAAGTAGAAACCATACATTGGTCTAATATAGCTCTTGAAATGAGAGGAACTGGCGTAGGCAAATTGTTGTATACTATGGTTTATGAACATGTTAAAAGTAAGGGACGAGCTTTAGGCAGCGATAGTATGTTATTCGAAGGATCTGCAGGAATGTGGATGAATTATATGCCTTCGATCGCTTCCTATTTTGGCATCATCATAAACGACATAATGATACCGATGAATAGAGAAGACATGACTAAAAAAAATAAACCTGTTTTCGATATGTACGGGGTGGACGGATTTGTTGCTATGGAAACTCCTCCACCAATGGTGAGAAAGATCATGTATAATGTTAAAGGTTTATCATTTATAGCAGGAGAATACGGAATTGTCAAAATGCACGGAAGAGTAAATGATAAATTAGATGCGACTAATCAAAGATCATCTAATTCTGATGAATCTAGATTCATAGACTATATAAATAATTTTGATACAATAAAAGCTCTATTAAATTCTCCTCTTAAATATACCATAAGAGATATAATTGGTACTAAAAAGACAAAATATAGAACTTTAATTTTTGCATTTGAAGATGCTGTATTAATAGTAAAAGAATTACCTAACGGATTATCAGTAACACCACTATAATGATAGCAACAGAAGAAACTAGCAATTATAAAGTCAGAGGTTTCTTTAAACCAGAATCCAGTTTCCATACTATAAAAGAGTGGCAAATAATATCTAGAGAGTTTATAGATTTGCAATCTCAGGGATTTGATACACGAGGCGGAATATTGTCTGATAATCCGAGGTTGGTATCTCTAATTAATACTTATTTTGGTTACCAATACTACGTAGAACCTCTGCAGTTTCCAAAGTTGTCTCAAAAAATGGTACTGGATTTTATAGAAGACTTTGTTAACTATCGAGTATGGGAAATGTATCATCATTTTTCCGAGTATGCTTTCGATGTAAACAGAGCGAGATTCGCTTATTTCTATTCTAGAGGAAATATAGAACCGTATGTATTGCTCGATGAGAGATTCACTAAATCTGTGTACGGAAGCACTGATATAGAAACAATATCATATCACTGGACATCTGCAGAAGGATTAGAGAATATAGTCCAATCTATGCAGAACGGAACGCCTATTCCACTATCAACGTTCACTGTGCAATCTAAAGAGTTCTTTAGACCTGAAAGTAATTACTTGATAAAAATAAAGGGCAAATTGATAGCTGCGTTTGAATCAGATACCAAATCCTTTTCTACGGATATGGGCCGCAAAGCAGCTAACATGTTTAGATTCACTTTACCTGGTCACACATCTAATTTATGTAAGAATTGGAAAACTTGCAATAAAAATAAAACCTATTTGTGGAACGAGATAATAGTATATCCAACTGCAATTATGAATTATAAAAAAATACAAAAAATATAATGATAAAACTAAAAGACATACTGAACGAAGAAATAGTGAGTGATCCTAAATTGGAAGAATTCGCTGAGATCAGACATGATGGAGCAGAAAAGATAGCCACTTCTGCAAAAGAGAAAGGCGGATTTTCTATGCTTACCTACAATCACTTCATAGTTAAGCTACCCTATTATAATAAAGCTAATCAGGGTAAATTTGACATAGAAGAAGGCAAGAAAGAGTTCGAAAAAACACTAAAAAGCATATCACTCAATATGACTCAAACAGAGTTTCAAAGAGAGGTAGGTAGGTTAGAGGTGATAGGCGAACTCATTATCAAAGCCAAGAAGTAAGCCGTAATGCTGAACGAAAATATACCACACTTTAAGTGTCTTATAAAGGAGTCTTATTTTACTAAGAATCCAAAAGACTCTACTAAGTACCATAATGCTTACGCATTTGGAATACAATCTGTAATGGGAAAGATACTCACATTTCATATCATGACAGATTATGGAATGCTAAGATCTAGAGTGCCAATATCAGAAATCTATTTAAAAGAACCTACAAAAGATCTTCCATACTATTTCAAACAGCTTTGGGATTGTTTTGATAACGATGTAACTGTACAGACGTACGGCTTTTTAAAAGAAAAGAAATGTAAGGTTATGCTAAGAGACAAGTCTTTTGCATGGGCAACTTACATGTTTACTGTAGATTGGCAGAACAATCCATACTCAGACGAGCCGACTGATTATAAATGCGGACACATACTAGTTGCTGATGATGGATATTTGTTATGTATGCCAAACAACAGAATATTTTGGAAAGATAGCAATTGGATAACCAAAGAGTTTCCAGTCAATCCTAAAGACATAAAGGTAGACACCGAACTTTTAGCAGTCGAATCTGTAGCCGATAGATGGGTGTCTGAAGATACGGATTCATTTTATTACGATATTAAAAATATATCAAGTGATAAAAATACTTGACATACTAACTAAAACATATTAATATATTAGAACCGAAATTTTAGATTTCCTCAGATAGAAACTAATCAATACATTTATATCAAATCAATACAGTTATGATAGATCAAAAGACATACATTATCAAGAGGCCAAAAAAAGATCCTCGCTACGATAAGACAATACGCCAAAGCGAAATAGAAAAAGCTTTATGGACACTAGGAGCAAATTACTATAGGCTCACAAAAGAAGACGAAGAAATCATTTTAAAACTAGCAAACAAATATTAACACATGAACAAAGTTATGTATTTTAGCACAGCTACTTGTGCTCCGTGCAAAGCGCTTAAACCTATAGTGCAAGAAGTAGCGTCAGAACTCGGCGTCCAGATAGAATATATCGATGCTTCTCAATCACCATTAACGCAAACGTTTAGCGTAACAGCAGTTCCAACATTGATAGTATTTAAAAACGGAATGCCAGCTACACGACATACTGGCATGGCGACCAAACAACAAATCAAATCATTATTCATTTAAAAAATTAAGTTATGAAGTGCATACAAGCAATCAGAGAAACTAAATACGCAAAAGTAGGAGACATCAAAAGAGTGTCTGATGCAGAAGCAAACGAAAAGGTAGATACAAAATACTGGAAGTTTGTACCAAAATCAGAATGGAAAGGCACAAGAAAGATCAGCACAGATCAGATGCTAAAAGAACATGCAGTTAGCGAAGAGACTAAAAGCAAAAAGAAATAGTTATGTTGATAGTAGATCTAACAGAAAGAATAGAGAAAGCCTTTGAAGAAAGGCCTAAAGGCACAAAACGCAAAGAACTTTCAGAGTGGAAACAATCTATAAACAAACTCATAGAGCAAGTAAACAAGTTATCGAAAATTAAAATGTACAAGGAGCAATGACACATTCAAGCTATTTAGAATATTTCTTAGAACTTAAAAATACATTTCAAAGTGGGTACGAAGGCATACAACCTGAAAAAGAAATAGATAAGGATTTTGAAAAGGCATTCCTTTCATTGCTAATGGAAGCCACCAAGATCGCATGGTCAGATTATGAGCAATTCAATAGAGAAACATACGTACTTTGTGAAAGTGAATTAGAAAAAGTCTGGGAAGACGCCACTTTTGAATCTACTAATAAGATGTTAGAAAAACTATCTAATCTTGGTTACATAGTTACAGGAGTGAACGAGAACGGAGATATAGTTTATTCTATCTCAGAAGAGGGCAGAGAATACATTCAAAACACAATTAAAACTACATAACAAATGGCAGATTTCTCAAAACAATGGTGTGAACTCAATGATCCTGACATGCCTCACGATTTCGACATAGATATAGTCGCAAGCACAATAGATCCTACTTGGTATAAATCGTATATATGCGAAGGATTCGGATTCACCGCAATTGGAAAAGATGAAAATCGTAACGTTACTCTTTATTTCCCTAACGAGGATTTAGAAAGCGGTAAATGGGTAGATTATGAAACATTTATAAGTCAACAAAAATCTAGAGAACTATGACATCACAAGAAAGATTGCAACAAGAAATAGAAAATCTAGAACAGAAGATGAAACTTGCAGAGACTGCTCAAGATATGTGGTACATTATAGATCGAGTAGCAAGAGCACTACATAACGACCAAGATCTTGGAAAATATATTAGAAAGGTTGCAAAAGAAGAACTTAATAAAACATTAAAATGAGAAGAGATAATACAATAATAGTCGAAACACTTATAAATAAAATGTTTGAAATATCAGGGAATAGTATTACATTTAAAGATATTAAAGGCAGAAAAGACGATTGGTATGCTGAATACACAATGACTGAAGATGAGTGCGAAGAGTGGATGAAATGGGGTACAGAGTATTTAAGAAAAACACTCAAGATGACAAAGAAAATGGCGTTAACAGAAATGTCTATGTTTAATCTCTCTTACGGCTTAAAGATAGGCGAACCACAAAACTAATATAATGTCCAGAAGAAAAGCTCAATACAGAAAGATAGTAAAAGAATGGAAAGCCGCAACACGACAAGAAGTATGGCAAGGAGTCAGAGACAATTTCATATTTGGATTCTTAGGAGCCATGCTTGTCGTATTCATAGCAATGAGAACTGATATCGCAGTAATTGCAGGTTACATAGCTTATTACTTTTTTATGGGTAAAATAGTCAATAGACCTAAGTATGTTACTGATCTAGGCAAATTGATAGTGTTTCCTATACCTTCGGCGTTAGGTGCATTTGCAGGTTACAAATTAAGTTATATATTACTAATGTTAATAAATCAATAAAAGTTATGGGAAAAATAGGTTACGCATGCATAAACATGACTCTTGGTAAGTCAGCGACTACTAATAGAGGCATGACACTAAAAACATTCAAAGCAAAAGGATTACCTTATGTATCTGAGCTCGCTCTTAAAAATGCACAAGATCTCATCAAGATTCTTAAGTGGAACGAAGAGCATAATATCAAAATGTTTAGAATGTCCTCAGGATTGATACCATGGGGCAACGCTATAAACATAGATGAACTTCCTGATATTAAAGAGATAACTGCTGCGCTTAAAGAAGCAGGAGATTACGCTCAAGAACACGGTCATAGATTAAGTTTCCATCCAGGTCCATTTACAGTTATCGCATCTCCAAATCATACAGTAGTAGAAAATTCTATACGAGATTTAGAAATGCATGCAAAGATAATGGATTTGATAGGTCTTAGCAAGACGCCATACAACAAGATCAATATACACGTTAACACGACCGCTGGAGGCAAGAAAGCGTCTATGATAAGATTCTGTGATGCATACTGGTTTCTATCAGAGTCTGTTAGAAGCAGATTGGTTGTAGAGAACGACGATAAGTCTAAGCAATATACAGTAGAAGATCTAATGTTTGTACACAAGCTTATAGGCATTCCAATTACGTTCGATTACTTCCACCATTCTTTGAATCCTGGTAATCAAACAGAAGAGGAAGCACTCAAGTTGGCTGCAACAACTTGGCCTGATGGTATCACTCAAGCAGTACACTATAGCGAAAGCAAAAGGCTGCACGAAAACAACGTAAAAGAAAATGCTAGAGCTCATAGCGATTATATTTCTAAATTGCCAGATAATTATAATCTGGAAATAGACATTATGACTGAGTGTAAGATGAAAGATCTTGCAATACTGCCATTAATAAAATAGTATTTAATGAAAAATAAAGTCAAGCACAAGACGTGCGCAAAAATCTGGTTAGCTGTAGCTATATTTTCAGCATCGATTGCAGCGTCTTTGTTGATAGCATCACTCATCCACAATCTAATGTTATAACATGAAAGTTTTATTACTATTTTTTACTTTATTATTTGCGAATATAGTTTTTCTAGCTATATTATCTCTTGTAGCATGGTGTGGAATAAGTTTAATTTGGCCGATAATAACATACAAACAGGTATTTGGAGCAGCGTTGTTGGGAGCATTAGCATTTGCAATAGCATCTTCACTTATAACAAAATTACTTAAATGAAAAAACAAGAACGATTGCTAGTTATAGCAAATAATAAACACATAGAAAGTAATTTTAAACTTATAGAAGAATTAACAGAATCACTAAAGAGCAATCTTCCAATAACTATCGTATTGGATCCAAACGCAGAAGAACCACTCGTAATAAGACAACACACCCTCTACGAAGACACCGAAAACTAATTAAATATCCTGACCAAAAATCAGGATTTTTTATTTGAAATAATAAGCAGTAAATTAGAGTTATGAAACGAATAGAAAGAACAGATTACCACTGGGAAATCCAATACATGGATATAGATCCAGATTCAGGAGATACTTCAGAAGTGATAACTGTGGCATCCACAAAGTGGATTAGCTACTCTAACGTAATGCTCGATGCATTTATTCTCCATGATGAGAATCCTAATAGACACTATTTCATAGTTAAGTGTGTTAACCATGCCATAAGAGAAGCTTATATAAAGGGACACGAAGACAGAGAAAAAGACATATTCAATTTAGAACAGTTTAAAAAATAGTTATGAATTTAATTGATACAGAATATCAAGACTTACTTTGCTACATCCTAGGTAATGGAGTAGAAAAGAAAGATAGAACAGGAACAGGCACACTATCTGTCTTTGGTTGGCAAATTAGACATGACATGAAGGAAGGCTTCCCACTCCTAACAACAAAGAAAATGGCTTGGAAGTCAATCGTAACAGAGCTGTTATGGTTTCTACGTGGTGATACAAATATCAAATACCTTGTAGATAATGGATGTCATATTTGGGATGGCGATGCGTATAAGAACTATACAAAAGAAGTGGATGAAATTATTGATGGATACAAATGTGGTGATATTATGGGAATGCAAGACCACATTGAAAAATTGTTTAGTGATTCTGATAAATTAATACCATTAACACAAGAAGAGTTTATCAATCTAATAAAAACAGATGATGAATTTGCGGAAGAGTGGGGAGAGTTAGGTCCTATATACGGTTCACAATGGAGAGGATGGCACACCAAAACATTAATTAAAACCACATTGAAAGATCCTTTGAGTGGAAATGATACATATGTTGAGGGTAATAAAACGATTGACCAAATTCAAAATCTAATTGATGAACTTAAAACCAATCCAGATAGTAGAAGATTAATGGTAAGTGCTTGGAATGTCGGTGAATTAGAAAATATGGTCTTGCCACCATGTCATTATGGATTTCAAGTTTATACAAGAGAGTTGAGTTTGGAAGAGAGAAGAGATTGGTGTAAAAAACATAATGTGATTTTAGAACACTTAGAAGCTGGATTGGAAAACGAAGAAGATAATATGAGAGCTTGCAGAGTACCAACCAGAGCAATCTCTCTAATGTGGAATCAACGCTCAGTAGATACCTTCCTTGGTTTACCATTCAACATAGCAAGTTATGGTTTGTTCTTAGAGATTATAGCTAAGGAAGTGAATATGGTTCCTGATGAACTGATTGGTAATTTAGGTGATGTTCATTTGTATTCAAATCACATTGAGCAGGCTAAAGAGCAGATTGGTAGAGAGCCGTTTGAGTTACCTAAGTTAAAAATGAATCCAATATTTTTAGCTAATCTAGAACATAAAGGATTAGATGAAGCAATAAATGGACAAGTTAATTTTGAATTAGAAAACTATCAATCACACCCAAGTATTAAAGCACCGTTATCAAATTGATTCATATTTATTATTATGATACGATTAATTGATTTATTGCAAGAATTTAAAACTAAAGAGCCATTAGTTTATTTATTTCGTAATCAAGATATACTTGATAATGGTAAATATAAAAACTTACTCATACATTACATAGAATCCCAACACAATTTAAGTCAAAATGAATTTGCTGATCTGGTTAAATGGTTATTAGATAACAAAAATAATTATTCAACTTTACTCAAACCAAAATCAGGATACGCTTATCGAGGTACATCAGTTACGTCAGAAATGTATCAAACAATAAAAAATAATTTTATAAATAAAGAAAAAGGTTTTACTATTATACAAGCGCCGTATGAAAGTGCTAACTTAGCGCAGAGTTGGACGTACGATCGTAATATAGCAATGCGTTTTGCAGATAAGGGATTATTCAACAATCCTAGATTAGAAAAAGGCGCTAGACCCGCAATTATTAGAGCGAAAATTGATGATAGTTTTGTTGGAAATCCAACGCTCACCAAACCAATCGCAGATAGGTTGGGTCTAAAATCTGAGAATGAAATTTTTCATTACGGTAAAAATATAGACAATGCGGAATGGATGATATATTCTGCAGATATCGAATTGAGAAAATTATAAAGCACCACAATGTCATCTAAAAAGAAAAAAAGTCAATAAGATATGAATATAAAAGTTGCGTTAACGTACGACGACATTCAACTCGTTCCAAAATACAGCAAAATAACGAGTAGAAAAAATGTAAATCTCTGTACTCTCTTTACAAAGCGCTATGGTATAATCAGACCATTCGTCGCAGCACCGATGGATACAGTATGTGAATCTGACATGGCCATTGAAATGATGCGTCAAGGCGGTGTGGGTGTCATACATAGATTTATGACTATTGAACAACAAGTTGAGTATGTAAAGAAAGCGCACGAATACAAAAACATGTCGATCAATAATGAACAAACAATGTATGAGAATTGGGGAGTTATGTATGACGATTGGCACGCAGAATTCAAAGACATACCGGTGTGCGCAGCGGTTGGAGCCAACGGAGATTTTTATGAAAGATCTAAAGCGTTAATCGAAGCGGGAGCAAATGTTATTCTCATAGATGTGGCACACGGTCATCACGAAAATGTAAAGTCGGCGATTCAAAAAGTAAAAAGCATTAATTCACGAGTTGATGTTATCGCAGGAAACATTGCAACCGCGGATGCAGCAGACGATCTTATCGAGTGGGGTGCTGATGCTCTACGTGTGGGTGTGGGTGGAGGATCTCTGTGTACAACGCGTATCAAGACTGGATTTGGTGTGCCTAACGTAACGTGTTTAAATGAGATTTGCGCTGTGTCAACAATACCTGTTATTGCAGATGGAGGAATCAGAACGAGCGGAGACATCGCAAAGGCCATAGCTCTCGGAGCAGACACAGTGATGTTGGGATCTATATTAGCCGGAACAGAAGAAGCTCCTGGATCCATCATAGAAAAACCTAATGGCTTATATAAAAGATATAGAGGCGCTGCATCACTTGAAACTAAGATGACTCATGGACAAGAAGCAAGAAATGTAGAAGGCGAGAGCACAGTTATACCGTACAAAGGCGGAGTTAAGTATATTATTGAATCAGTAACAGACGGATTAAGATCGGCGTTCTCATACGCAGGTGCTAAGAGCTTTAGAGAGTATAAACCAGAAATTGTACAAGTGACAGGAGCAGGTCAAAATGAAGCTAAACCGCACCTAATAAAATAACAATGAAATTCATAACGCTAACAAAGACACACGCAGCAGAAATAGCAGTCAATACGATGATGATAGTTGCTTTGGAACCGACACCAACAGGCACAACAGTGCATGTAATGGGACACTCTTCATTCTCAGTAAAGGAAAGTATAACAGAGATTCAAGACAAGATCAGAGCATCAGAAGGCTATGCAATAATAAACCACGACCCAAAAAAATAAACGTTATGATAGATAAACATTCACAAACCGAAGCGCGCGCGAACGAAAGTGTCCCGGCCCCAGGCGAGCCCGCAAGCGAGCTACGCCGTGTCCGAAGGGCAAAAAACCACCACGTCAAAGCGCAGAATTGGGAACTAGCGGCCGCATACAGAGAAGTAGAGAAGCTGTTGCAAGACCGAGAACCGAAATGCGCCAACTGCAAATACCTGTTTAGTGCTATAGGAGCGGGTCAGGGACTGATCTGCGAGTTGAACAGGTGTCGCATACCCCACTCGGAACACAGCTGTCAGTACCATTGGTACCAACCAAAAACCAAATAAAAACAAATAATATGAGCGCAAAGAAAGTAACGCTAGACAAGATCGAATACGATTTCATGGAGCAGGAACTCAAAGACTTGAGAGCAATAGTCAACAGCAGAACTGTACTTCAGATAGTAGAACCGCGTTGTAGTTGGCACGTCAGTTTCGCCGCAGCAGACGGCACACGAATCAAATACATACTAGGAACCGATAGTGATGAGCGCACCATAAAAGTGTTGGCAGATCAAATTGAGTACTTAAACAACAAGTTGGCAAAGGCAGAACAGGATTTGCGTGACAAGTCATACGAGATAAAAAGATTGAACAAACAGACTTGGTATCAAAAACTATTCAGCAGAAATTAAAACATTAAACGTATAATATATGAAATCAGCATTAGCAGAAAAATTAATGAGCATATGCTCACCAGACAAAGATCTATCAAATGATCACAATCCAGATAAAATATTTGGCATTGACAACTTAACAGATGAGCAACGTACTCAGGTAGAAGAAGAGTTGATCAAACATTTTGGATTTGAAAGGATTGTGTGGATGGATTTACCATCAGGCCTAACAGAAGATGGTAATCCTATAGTAGCCGAAACAATTAAAATACACGATACGGACAATCCAGACTATGCAGGTAGAGTAGGATACATATATAAAGTATTATTTACTCCGCTAGTATACGATCCAAACAGTCTTCATCAACCAATAAAAGATGGTTGTGTAATAACACCAGTGATTTATAATCCAATATCATTCTTACCAAAAAGAAGTGTTACGATTGAATGGTCGCCAGAGTTTCCACAAGATATAGATAATCCTGTAACTTGGGAAGATCAAAAGAAAATGCTACACGATAAATTAGAAACTATATTAGAGAATCCAGACTTATTCTTACCGGAAGGGTATAGAGCATGTTTAGTAAGGTTCGCAGCAGTATAAAACATTAAACGTATAATATATGAAAAGAATACCAACACTAATTGTAAAATGGCTTGCTAATAAATTAGGATATAAAATTGCAATGCTCAAAGCCGCAAAGGGAACAACAACAATTGAGGGTGATAAAGAATTACTTCGATATGTAGACATAACGGGATATTTCTTTAAAAAAGAACCGCTTAAACGAAATAAAACATTAAACGCATAGCATGAAACTAGTAATAAAGACCAGAGACATAGAGCTAGAGTACCAAGACGAGTACGCTATGTTAGAGACTCAAGCCAAGGACAGGATAGAGAGCCTCTTAAAGACCATATACTCGTCGCAATCGACTTACATCGCCTCTGCTCCGATAGTGGGGACAGTAGAAGAAATATTTAAAAAGAAATAACATGACAGCGCTACAAGAACTAATAGAGTGGATGCGAGAGCAAAGTAAAGTTATACCATTCAACCAAGAAGATTGCTACGACAAAGCAGTAGCACTACTAACAAAGGAAAAGCAACAGATAATAGATGCAGCAGAAAGATGGAAAGGAACAGATTTTGCAGAAAAGTATTATGCTGAAACTTATGGAAGTAAGGGAAGTGATGACCATATTGTTGACACCAACGAAATGGTATCTTCCCAAACAGAAATATCAGATGAGGATATAGAGAAAGCAGTTAACGAATATGCAAATGTTTATCAATGTCCGTCTGAAGTAAAAATGTGTAAGCATGATATTATATCTGCTTGGAAATTAGCAATTGAATGGTATAGAGAACAGTTAAAGAAACAAACACAAACAGGACAGGGATAATAATAATAATAACAGGCAGAATAAATAATAATCCAGATGGACCAGAAACAGCAAACGCAAACAAAGCAGTACAGAATAAGAATCCTAACGCAGTGCGGATCTACCCAACAGTGGCAAACGGAAACGTTAGACAACGTAAGCTACTTCGGATACGACAAACGCTTCTACATGTTCGTAGCCAACGACAAGAAAGCCTACTACCCGATGGACAACACAATAGTAGAAGAACTCTAACCACGCTTCATGGCAATCGAACAAAGCCCCACTGGAAACGAATACGCAAAGCAGACAAACGCCAATCAATACAATCGCAGGGCGAAGCCACCTCTGGTACAGAGCCGTATCTCCACCGCGTCGCACCACGGCACACCCATCACAAATGGCATAAAAATATCTCCGTATTTATAAGATAACATAGCAAAAGCATCACACCACAGCCATCAGCTCCCAAACAGCACGGTCAAAATAAGCAAAAAACATAATATGCAACTGCTTGGATCCCAATGGGGATCATATCACCCAAATCCAAGCCTGTCCCTAACTCGTTGGTTGCCAATAAAAACTTTTGAAAATAGTTGCTAAATTATTTTTTTAAGTCAAAAAGCTGTCGTATATTTACCTTGTATCAGTCAAACAGCTGCTACCTAGACATCAAAACCAAAAAAATTATAATATGACACAAAGCACTACTACCAACGGTTACACACTAACAACGATGAATTCTACGGACGTTTACAACTACATGAAACGTATGACCCGTATGCATTCTAAGTTTGCTATCAAAGACAACATCGACTGTTTAGCAGAAGCCCTTATCATTAGTTACGGTGACGATAACGATGTGATCAAAGCAGAGCTTAAGAGCATTCTTATCCGTCCAGGATATATGACAGATATGGACTTCAGAGAAATGGAATGCTGTGTTTCAACTCAGATGAGTTTCGTTCCAGATTATGAAGCACACTGCGACTAAGCCGCTCTCCCCACGGGTATATCAAAATACGGATACCCGCCAGAATGCAACCCAATCTTATTTTACAATACTAAACAAAATAAAAGTTATGAACAACAACATCGTACTTACCGCCCTTCAATCTCAATTAGAAACTATTAGAACCTCTGCCGTTGAGCACGAGCAGAACGTGTACGAGCCAGCTGTGGCAAAGCTTACGGACAAGATCAAGAAGTATTTCGAGACGTACATCGTTGAGGGTCTGCACAACATCATTGTAACGAGCGACTGCATTAGAATCTTCCCCTCTGACATCGAAACTTACGGCAACGATATCACGATCTATTACCGTAGCAGCTGGCAGAAAGAGAACGGTTATTTCGAGACCAGCTCTTATCGTCCGGATCTGGACAGCAGAGAGAGCAACGATATCACTATCAAGTACTACAAAGCTATGTCTGCAATAGCTTCTGCTTTCACTCTGATCTGCAACGAGTACAAGACCAAGTGGATGCCTGTCTTCGACAAGCTCAAGGCTGCCAAAGAACAGAAGTACTCAGAGATCTACAGCATCGAGCGTGAGATCAGAAGGGTAGAGAACGAGATCGCTGAGACAGCTAAGCAAGCTTATTGCCAGTCTGGCTTTGAGTGTACGCTCAAGCCTTACGCTAACTACGAGTCAAACTACGACAACAACGAGACTGCGTATACGAAGAAGTTCACGGAGCACAACATCAGATTGCTATACGGTCGTGGCAGATGGGACTATTACTACATCAACAGCTTCAAGGTTATCTCTTTCCCTAAAGCCAAGCACGGTAAAGTAGTATTGGAATACAAACAAGGCGGTACATCTGACGATAAGAAGCATACTGTTGAGGTGAACAAGACGCGTTACGCTGAGTTCGTTACCGAAGTATATCATTGGCAGACAAGTAGAGCCGAAGAGAGAGAAGCTGACATCGACGAGAGAATAACTAGATGGAGCAAGGCTGACGCCTAATATGTAAGAAACCTTATATATAATCCAAGTATATCCGTACTACTTGAAACTATTACCACATACTATAACCAGAATCAATTACATTTAACCTAATAAAACAATAAAAGTTATGACAAACAAAGCAACAGCCTTCAAAGCAGGCAACATCAATTCAATCTCATTAGAAGTAGCAAGACAGAATGCACCAGCCATCTTCGCTACAGAGCCCGCATCGTACATCAATCAGAACAGGTATCACTTTACTCCTACATTCGAGATCATCGATATGATGCAGGACATGGGCTACTTGCTTACCGCTGCCAAGCAGAGCAAGACCAAGATACCTCTACGCAGAGACCACGGAGTGCACATCGTAGAGTTTCAACACCCCGACCTGTACGTTAAAGAGAACGGCAGCAACGAAGTAGAAGCCAGACCCACCATCGTTATGGTTAACAGTTCGGATGGTAGCAGACCGTTCGACTTTCAAATGGGCATGTTCAGGTTGGTATGCAGCAACGGCTTGATCGTTAAAGACAAGGATCTAGGTGGATTCAAAGAGAGACACACCAAATACAACTTCGCAGATCTAAAGAGCCTGATCAGTCAGAAGGTAGACAGCTTGCCTAAGACCATAGACAAGATAAATACCTGGAATGGCATAGAGATGACGGCTAAAGATAGATTTGCATTCGCTACAGAAGCTCTAGCATTAAGATTATCTAGCGATAGAAAGCCAGAAGAGTACGAGATCAGAGACATCCTATCTCCAAAAAGATCTGCTGACAAACACAACAACCTTTGGTGCACCTACAACGTAGTACAGGAGAACCTGATCAAAGGCGGCTTCCAATTGAACGAGAGACAGGCTAGGCCTATCACCAACCCTTGGCAGGACTTGGAATTGAACAAAGGCCTATGGGCTCTAGCTGAGAAGTTCGAGACGGCTAAGTAGTATTAGTGGCTAGCTAGCGTGGAATTGCACTGCGCTAGCACCCTACTAGCACGGCGCCAAAGCACTAATATTCGGAGACAGCGCTTTGCTAGCGGTAGGGGGCCCGTTGATCCGTCCCACACACAGGGAAATTTTCAAACTTAGTCAAAAAAATATTTACATAAATACAATGATTGATATGAAAAAACTAATGGCAATCTGTGTGCTCGCTTTGGTCGGCTGTTACAACGATCCGCAGTCCACGAACATGGAAGGCAACGGCGTAAAAGTAGAGCTGCTGTTCGTCAAAGACAGCATCAGGGTCTATCGCTTCTCGGACGGAGAGCGCTATCACTACTTCACAGATCGATTGGAGACGATCAGCACAGCGAACGAAGGCAAGACACAAATAGACGAAAACATAAAATAAAACAGCAATCAGCATGACAAACTACAAAATCGTATACGTGGCCTATACATGGACGGTTGTAGACGTTGCAACCAATGAGGGTATTGTTTGCTTCCCAACTCAAATAGCAGCAGTTAATTGGATAGAAAAACAATCAAATAAAAAAATAAGTTATGACACAAACAGCAGTAGAATTACTAATAGAACAAATTACAAGCACATATAGAATGCATTTACCTAATTGGGAATTTCCAAATAAAGAATATTTTATAGAAATGGAAAAGCAACAGATAGAAGATGCTTGGTATGCAGGTGATGAAGATGGACCTATACATGACTTTGAAGATTATTACAACGAAACTTATGCAAGTAAGGGAAGTGATGTTATGACACAAGAGCAACAGTATTCAGAAACACTACAACGAGTTATGCAACACAACGCCATCAACGACCACTTGAAGTTGGTAAACGATTGCAAGGACAGAATGCCGGCTTTAGCTAACGAATTGGGAGCAGACAGTTACAAGGTGACTTGGTCGATAGAGGCAGAAGACGATACGATAGTGTATAACTGTTCGGTTGGCATTCAGATGCCTCACCATTGGATGGGCAGCTACGTCAGCGCATCGCATCCGTTCGAAAAGGCCGAAGCCGCTATCAGAGAGATGTACGCCAAGTACGCACAAGAAGCAGAAAAGAAACGACGCAGAACAGAAGAAGAGCGGATCAAGGCAGCACTATATGACGATTACTTGGCGCAGAAATCGAGTACTAAAGGCTAAAAAGCACCGGGACCACCGGGAAGTTTTTCTTCCTGTCCAGAAAATAAATCTGTATATTTAACCTAAACAACATGAAACAGACAATCAAATCTCGCCTACTCGACTGGGTAGAATCACAAGACTCGGCCTCATTCACCGCAATTATCGAACAGGCTCACGATCTCAAACACGGAGTCGGCAGTTGGAGCAAGAATCCAAACCGTCGCGGCTGGTTCAGTGATGCTTTCACTGGCCAGTGGCGCTATGATAGACCAAACGATCAGCACCGCAGTTATCAAATCGGCTATATGGTCCGTCGCGGTGTGAAATCTGGTTGGCTGGAAAAGCAGCCAAACGGACTCTACAAGACAGTTCGCTATAAATTATAAACCCAAATCAAACAAGTTATGCAAGCAGAATTTATCCAAGAAGAACGCATCGACGGCACTGTCGTCTACTACACGCGTGTTGATGGCTACTACGTATCGGACTCTCTCAGCTTTCACAAGGATCGGGCCGAACAGTACTACGCTCGCATCGCGGAAGAGGAGCTCATCAAAAAGGCTTTGTACGAAGACTACTTGGCACAAAAATCAAACACCAAATAACACACGCATGAGTCCAGCAATAATTTTCGGTTGGTCGCTGCTTTTCGCAGCTGCCTATGAACAACGCACAGAAAAAGACGAGGACATACGCATAGCAGCGGTTACTGTACTCTCCAGCGTGGCGCTAGGCTGTTTCTTGGGCCACTTTTTAGACGCTGTTTTTGCATAACGCACCGGGGACGGGGATTAAATTTTTAATTTTTAAACGCATATATTTACAGATATGATATACAGACAGATACAAATCAACGACACAGTCAAAGTTATCGATTCGGGAGAAGTCTACAGCGGCTATACTGAAATGTTCGCCCGAATGGGGTTCAAAGACACAACGGGCAACAAGCCTTTCGGTTACGGCACCGTAGCTACCGTATTCGCCATCGACACTCACCTCGAGCACCGCAACACGCTATACGCATTGGTGGACAGCGAGGGCCGGGAGTGTTTGATTTCGGAGCGAGGCATCGAGTTGGTTGAATACACAGCAGTGGATACGTCCACGATTGACAGGATTAATGACAGGCTCGCCAAAATAGAAAGTCAATTAGATACATTGGCAAATCGATTAAACAAGCCAAAGAAGTCCCAAACAGCTGTGGAGTGGTTGATAGACGAGCTAAAGAGTTACGACTCCAACGACGGCAACGACTACTACGACATCTGTGTATCTGTATCGAAGATGGTAGAGATCAAGACAAAAGCATTGGAAATGGAAAAACAACAAAATTCTAAATAGTATGAGCAAGATCAGATACACTTCGTACATAGATGGCACGCCCAAATATGTGTATTTCAAGAAGCGCAAGCACAGAAGTCGCAGACTCAGCATGAGGTATTTCATGTGGAAGGCCAAACAGTGGGCAATCGAACCGGGATTATTACACTAATTAAAACTATTATATGAGTACATTCAACATTGACTTTTACGAATTGGCTTTTCTAGCGGAAGCTTGCATTCCGCCAAGGCCGATTGCGAGATCTATGTTCTGGAACAATCTGACTAGCGTTTACTGGCACAAAATGAGTGACGCTGAGAGAGCTCACCTTTTCGACTGGATGAACAAGAACGACTGCTACAAAGAGAGTCTGCTAAAGCAGAGCGATACGCAAGTTTTTCATGCTCGATTTGATCCAGATAATCAGTATATAGTTACCACCAATTGGAATGGCAGACTAGAAGAGCATCGAGTGTTTAAACAAACGGTCAGAGAATCCGATGGCGAATCAACGGAACGTTATTACACCGGCATCAATTCTCATATTGTGTCAGAGTACATAACATCGGTAAACAAATTCACGCCTAAAAGAGAATACTAGTATGGAAAACAAACAAACGTGGCTCGCACGCAAAGCACAAGAACGAGCGCAGCACTACTACACAGAAGCCTATAAGCGCTGGGCGCTGGAGCTATCTCACGACAAGAACGTGACTATTGCCAAAGACATAGCAGTTTTCATTGTTAACGAGTTGTGGATCATGAGCGACGACGAGTTTTGGTCCTCTGTACGCAAGCTCATAATAGAAACCGGTCACACCGAACTTTACAAACCTTAAAAAACAACTATATGAAACAAAGACTCGAAAACTTCTTCTACTTTCTAACCCTTTGGTTCTGCACGTCGGTTATCGTGTTGGCATTCATTGGACTCGCTTTTAGGGCCGTAGCGCATCTGTGCAAGTGAGATTTCTAGTGTTTAAGTAATTCTGTATTTACAGGCCTACCGGGAAGTTAAATTTTTTTCTTTAGCTTTTGGCATTTATATTTATCTAAATTCCTTTTTTATTATGGACTATATTAGAACGTGCGATGTGTATCCTACGACAAGATGCAATTGTCCTGAGAGAATGTGTCGCAGAGAAAAAGCTGAGATAGAGGCCTGGGAGAGCGATAGAAATAATAAGTTGGCCCATCAGCGCAGATTAGACGATCTTATAGAGTTTTAAATCTACTTAAAGAGCAAAGACCTTATAAACAATTACGATTGGACTTTTGAAGAAGAAGCTGAGAAATTTCTAAACCAAAGACAAACAAAATATGAAGGAAATTAAAATTGAAGGAGTTTCTGGATGGGACAACATTAAACCTCTAAAGAAAACAAAGCCAGAACCAAAAAGACTAAAGTGGCACACTAGTTACGGATCTATCTATGTTTATGACGATCAAGGCAACTCGTGTACTATTCAAAGGGGAAATGCTGATCACGTTTACGTAGCTGACATGTATTGCGACAGCGAGCAGTTGGATTGGGCTGAGTGTGATTACGATTTCTTTAATCACGTTCTGTGTCCGTTCACTTACGAGGATTTGAAAGACTACATTGAGAACTACAGAGACTACGTTGGTACAAGATATTAAAAAACAAAAATAAAAGTATATGAAAAAATTAAACGAGGTTATGATGATTATTACGTTTGTAATGGCGGGACTAAGCGCTGCGATGTGCTACAACGAGGGATTCAGAATGTGGATTTGGCAAGTTACTTGTATGGCATGGATTGGTAATTCGTATTTATTAACCAAAAGACTAAACAATAAATAATGACAGGACTAGAAAGGGATTTTTTACACCAGTTGACAAGGATAGCCAATGCTCTAGAGAAGCAGAACGATCTACAAGAGAAAACGTTCGAATCGCTAAACGCTCAAGAGCCTGCACCTCAACAAACAACAGAAGAGGACGACGAAGAAAAAGCCGATATATCAGAGCTTATAAAGAAGTTATCTAAGTTTAAATAAAAAACAAAAAATAAAAGTTATGATTACAAAATCAATGTTATTGAAAGCGGAAAACAACTACGGCGTTGACGTTGTATTGGAAGTACAAGAGTGCGTAGAAAAAATGGGACTCAATAGAGCTTACGATAATTATCATTATTCGGAGCAGTACGATCACGTTAAGTGTTTGGATTATCTATACGCAGAAGACGAATTTGCATCAGGATCTTTTTACTAAAATATAAACAATGGCAAAAGCAAAAACAACAGAACCAACAGCTGGGATCACATTTATAATCACCGATGCTCAAGTTAAAAAGCTAAATGAGTGGAAACAGGCTCACAACACAATTTTCGGATTCTGTGATGAATCTGAGTACGCATATCTTTTCACAAAGACAGAAGACGGTTATAGCGCAGTAGTTAAGAACATTTATCACGATACAGAGATAGATCTTTGCGATGATGAATCTTAAGAATCTTTAACTGACCCTTAGCTCAGACGGTTAGAGCATCTGACTCATAATCAGAGGGTCCACGGTTCAAATCCGTGAGGGTCAACAAGCAGCTTCTAGGCCAGGGGAACGAAAACTCAGGAACACCTCTCAGAAAGTTGTAAATAGTCAGGTGGCGGAATGGTAGACGCTATGGCAAGTAACTGAATCCTATGGAAAAGTACAATCCAATTTGGCAGTAAGTGAACCCATACCAGACGTGGAGCAGGTTCGAATCCTGTCCTGACTACAATATACTATCCGCTTTAAGCATCCGACAGTAACATCGGACTGAGGAATGTAGATGGTAAGGGGTAAGGAAAAGACCAAAATAGTCAGGTGTGTATTAAAAGGACACAGCATCCAACGGATGAACGGCGGAAGTACAGGTTCGACTCCTGTCCTGACTACGAGGGGAAATAATCTCAACCAGCCCTAGTATCATATTATAGGCGCCAATGTTGGTAAGGTTGACAAACGGGGAAAGACCCGTATATTGTGACGTGATGTAACGGTAACATTACAGATTTTGATTCTGTCCTTCATGGTTCGAATCCATGCGTCACATCAATAGCCGCGTTGGTCAAGGGGTTAAGACGTGTCCCTTTCACGGACAAATCACGGGTTCGATTCCCGTACGTGGTACTAAAACTTTTAATTATGAAAAAAATCATCTTCGCTGCGCTAGTCGGTATAGTGCTGACAGCAGCAACAATTCCACAGTTCTTTTATTATAATCAAACAAGAAAAGCTATTGCCGTTAGAGACGACCAAGAAGGCACTCTAGTGATTAGAACCTCAACAGGTGTACAAGTAATGGCAGCTCAGTATCCAGCTAATAGAAGTTGGTGGATTAGCGTTACTAAACTAGCTCCTGGATTCTATACAGCAATGACACCAGACGGAGCGATCATTACTTTCTACAAGCGTCCTTAAAAACAAGTTAATATGATACTTTTATTAATTGTAGTACTAGCTATTATTTAAGGTGCTATCGTACTACTAAAACAAGACAAGTTATGAAGAAACTAATATTACTACTAACAGTGTTATCCTCCTGTGTAGTATTTAAACCTCGTCCTGAGCCAAGGTATTGTGTTGTAGTGGATGAAGTAATCTATAAAAAGAATAACACAGCATCTATTAGACCAAGAAGTAACAAGAAAGGACCGGAGTGGTGGACAGGCACAACTATATGGTTTAGGTATCCAAATCACAACATACACAGAGGAGACACAGTAGAGATAACTATGAAGGACGCTATTGGACCAAGATTCTAATCAACCAAATAAAAATATATGACAATAGCTATAGTAGCACACGACAATAAAAAAGCGGACATAGTAGCATTCGTTCTAAAGAGAATTGAGTTTTTTAAACGCAAAGACATCAAGATCATATCCACAGGCACCACAGGCACGCACATGAAGCATGCAGGATTAGAGAACGTAGAGTGCTTAAAATCAGGACCATTGGGAGGTGACGCTCAAATAGCCTCTCGATTGGTAGAAGGCAGTGTCGACGCAGTTATATTCTTTATCGATCCGCTCTATTCCCATCCTCACGAAGTAGATATACATATGTTAATGAGATTGTGTAATGTATACGATATACCGTTAGTAACCAATTACTCAACAGCATCATATCTAATTAAAGGATTAAAATACGAGCAAAATAAAATTTCAAAAAAAGTAGATTCTTAGTATTTTTGTTTATATTTATAATGGATATTATGAAAAATCGAGCGTTAAATTTATTATAAAAAATAGAAAGGAGATATTAATTCTCCTTTTTTTATGCTTATTATCGAACAAAAATAAAAACTATGTACAACACAACAATCTACGACGAATTAGTCCAAAAAATGAGAACTTTCTTCCTTGAAAAAGGCTACAAGGAAGTACCCGCGCAATCAAGATTATCGATCTTAGCGGCTTGCGAAAATCCACACTCTATTACTACTTTCGCCTATCAAGGAGAAGTATGGCCATTACCGCAAACAGGGCAAATGTGGTTAGAGTACGAACTGCTTAAAAATCCTGAATGGCCAGGAGTATTTTGTTTAACGACTTCTTATAGACAAGAAAAAAATCCAATTGCAGGCAGACACGAATTGATTTTTCCGATGTTTGAGTTTGAAAGTAAGGGCAATATGATCGATCTAGAAAATCTAGAGAACGAATTGCTTGCTCACCTGGGATTCGATAAACCAACGCAAGTTGATTACGATTCTTTGTGTAACAAATACGATACTTCTATTTTAGAAGCAGAGCACGAAACAAAAATGTGGAATGAAATAGGTTCTGTTATATCTTTACAAAACTTCCCAATCAGAACTAATCCGTTTTGGAATATGAAACATCAAGGAGGCGGAGTATTCAATAAGATAGACGTAATCTTGTACGGACAAGAAACGATAGGTAGCGCTGAAAGAAGTTGCGACGTAGAAAAGATGAGAGAGATGTTCTACACGATAGAGAATGGAAACTACTGCGCTAAATTATTCGAGCTGTTCGGAAAAGAAAGAGTAGAAAAAGAGTTAGAAGAGTTTTTATCTTTTAATTTCTTTCCAAGATTCGGAGCTGGTATAGGTATGACGAGACTAGCAAGAGCGTATGAGATATTGAAAGAGCAAGAAATGTTTTTGTGATAACTAAGATCCAATCAGTTATGTATTAATAAAAAAAATATATGTAACTGATTGGTTCTCCCTGAAGTATTTTCAAAAATAGTCGCTTATTAATTTCTCCACGTCGTAGCAAAGCAGTACTTTTACCCTAATCGCCCAATATCGGTCGGTATATAATAAAAAAAATTAATAAGTTATGGCACTATCTAATCGCAGTCTTTCGCAAGCAAAACAAGTATTAGCGGACATTTTGTACTCTCACGTAGACGTTATCGTTACTCGTGCTGCTTTAGACAAAAGAATTGAATTGATTAAGTTTCCCTATCTCAAGCCTTCTCACGATCGACATCAGAAAAATAAAACTCTTTATGTGAGTCGACAATACGATCCTATCCGTTATTGGTTAATTAAAAATAAATTTCTTACTCAGAATTACGAGAGCGGAAAATATATTTACACTGTTAACAGAGATATTATAAGTGCTTTCTTACGAGCAGAAAACGACAGAGTACAATCTAACAACAATAAAACAAAAAAACAAAAAGTTATGACGAAGAAGGAAAGAGTGTTTAGACACATTGAAGACAACGGTAATGCAATGCGTTACACAGACATTATCAAGTTTGCTTATGAAATTACTCACGGTACGGGTTCATTCGATAAGAGAGAGAATCGTGGCTATTATGCGTGCGCGTTTACTTACCATTCATATTGGAGTGCAATGTTTGGTGGACAACGTAAAAAAAATATTGGTTCACCAAAAGGTCATTTCGTTATTCCAACCAAAAGCGGTCACTTAATTAAATTGCCAAATGGACTTTGGAGTGTTGTTCGTCCTTCAAATTGGAAGCGCGATAATATTGAAATGCCTAAATCAAAATCGCACAGTAATTCCGTAACGGTAATATCTAAAGAAGAATATGAATCCATGTGTTGCGTCTTAAAGAAATACAACATTACGGCTAATGAGCTAGATAATTTAGCTACAGAGTATTTTCATAAAAAAAATGGCGATGGCGCATCTTGTTATCAATGGGCATATTATGATTTGTTAGAAAAAGCTGGCGTTATTTCAGACACAACAAAAGAATTACAAAAAGAAATAGATGCTTTAGCTGATCACATAATCGCTCAAAATAAACCTAAAGAAACTATGTACGCAGTCGTATCTGAATTTTCTGTGTTAGAAGGCATTCTTACAAAATCAGAATTGGAATTGTTCTTCAGCGAAGACAGAGACGTTAATAAGTACATGATATTCGAAGCCGGTAATTCGGTTCAGATCGAGAAAAAAGTAACAACTACAATCACAATAAAATAATTAGTTATGAAAAAACACATTTACGTAAAAGACAAATATAGAAAGAATCCTCTATCGTTAATACCAGGAGGACACGAAGTAACTATAATATATGCAGATGGCTTCTCTCAAACTTACGATAAAGTCAAGAGTCCTAAAGCATTCATTTCAAAAATCAGTAACGATCCTAAGCGACCTCACAAAATGGTTTCTATAACCGTAGATGGCGAACCATTTATGCAATAATATTCGCAATGTTCACATATTTATTAATAAAAAAATAAAATAATGAAAGATTTTAATTTACAAAAATATCTTAAAGATAATCCTTTGACTCAGAAAAAACAAGTCTTGAAAAAAGGAAAAATAAATGAAGCATTCGAAGGATTCAACGGAGTTAGATCTATTGCGCCTATTCACGAAGCTCCTATTCAAACAAGAAATTCTAACTTTGATCCTACAGATATGGCGAATTATGACGAAGAATCTCGTCCAAATAAATGGATAGCTGATATTGATCGTTTGCAACCTGAATACGGCGATTGGAAAGCGTCTTACGAATATCCAGGCATAATTGTTTGGTCTCATGCAGATATTCCAGACGCTATGGTTGTTGCTACTCCAGGTTGGGACGGCAAAGGCACTCCAGTAGAATTTCAATCTGTAAAAGGTTCTCACCAAATGTTGAAAGTCTTAGATCAAGATGATTTTCCTAATATAAAAGCGTACATCACGGCAATCGCTCCTTATCTTGATATGGTTGAAGATGCTAATCTAAATCCTACAAGTACTGATTACGAGAAGAGTCCTATTAAAGCTCCAGGAATGGGAGAATTTCAAGGCTTACATGAAGGTTTGCCAAGAATGAAAACTCTTTTTGTATTAGATTATGGATCTGGTACAGTTTATGAGAAAGCAATTCCTGCTAATATGCAGTCTGAAGAAATTGAAGAGATGCTTGCTGACGAATACGGTATGAATCCAGCCGACGTATATTATATGATTACTGATAAAAATCAAGTGGAGAATCTTGATGACGCTACTTTTGATGAAGGTTATATGGGAACTCAATATGATTCTTCTGAGGACATGGCAGTAGATATGGTAAAAAAGGGTATAAGAGAAGACGACTATAAAAGTATGACGGCCGATAAAGGTTGGGAATACGATGATGATGAAATGGAAAAACCAAGTAGAATCTCAGGTCTTGTAGATCAAAGAGAACTTGCTAAATTTAAAGAAGCTGTTATGGCAATCGCTCAAGATTTGGATAACGAAGGATTTGATTCTATCGATATCAAAAAATTCTTGAAAGATCAACTTGATGACATGATTATTGCTTAATAAAATAATGCAACACAAAAGATAAAGCCCTCTTTTTGGGGGTTTTTTATTATATTTAATTAAATAAAAGTTATGCGATTAGATATTTCCCCTTACAACACAAGACAAGAGCAATACAGAGACGATCCATTCAAGATGCTCATGATATGCTTTATGCTCAATCAGACGAGTCACAAACAAGTCGACCAGATACGCGAAGAGTTTTTCAATAGGTTTCCTGATGCAGAGAGTTTTGTATTGGCAGAAGAATCGGAAATAGCTCAGATGATAAAAATTTTAGGCTTCTACAACAAAAGAGCTAAGGCATGGAGACAGTTTGCTTTCGAATGGATAGCAGCAGTAGACAAATTCGGTGGCACAAACATTCCAGTAGAAGAGTTAGCCAAAATGAAAGGAATCGGCAAATACGCTCTTGACTCTTGGAAGGTGTTTCAGCTTTACGATTACGATATAGAAGTAGACGACCACGTTCTGAATTGGTACGTTGATTGGGCAAGAGTAGAAAAAGAGAGACTTATCAGAGAGAGCAAACCTTGGAAACCTATGAGCGTTTATTATTTACATTTCGAAGACAGTAGAGAGGTAGTTCCAAATTGGAAAAATTGCAAGGACTATGTGTGTTGCGTTATGGCGAGAACTCAAAAAGAGGCTATAGAAGTTACTCAATATGTCGCACTAGGTCAGAAAAAAGCCAAACACGTGAAAATACTAGGAATAGGTCACTGCAAAGAAGAGTGGACCATGTGCGAACAACCTATGACAACAGACGAACAAGCGCTGCGCGCACAATTAGATGCGATGCGGGAAAGAATGAAATCTAAATATTAATATATTTATTTTATATGAAACTACTTGACATACTAAATGAAACTAAAAAAGATATGAGAGTTGGACTGGATTATTTACAATCCATTCAATCTGATGAGCCATTTAACGTTCGTCAACCCTTATATCATTTGGCATTACGGCAAGCTTACATAAATAATGTAAAAAAACAAGGCTTAATACCATCGCAACCAGAAGCGTCTATGCATGCTGGAGCTTTGAAAGGAGAGCTGTTTAAGGGCGTTTGGTTAACGTCTCTAAGTGATATTTCTTCGATTGTCAGTTTACACTATCTTCCTGATTATTACGAATATGAAAGTGTACTATTAAAGATAGACGGCACTAAATTAGATCCAAATTTATTCTCAATTGGAATTGAAATACCTTTAAGATTAATGATGGACGTAAAAAAAGGCAAAAAAATATCTAGAAACGACTATTATAAGCAATCAGATGAAATAGTATATCTAGGAGAAATACCACCAAAAGCTATAACACTAGTCAATTAAATTGATTAAATTAATAAACATACTATTTAATAGTTTATAAAAAACAAAAACGTTATGAGTTTACTTACAATGACGGATTATTATCCGGAGTTTTTACGCTACTATGCACTAGCAAAAACACAACAAGAAGAGTGTAATTTAGGCCTCATTCCTCACACTGAATCATCGATACCAGACGATCTAATGAAACACGTAGAACTCTACGATGTAGTAGAAAGGAAATACGCTGGATTCTCTCAAATAGTTAATGATATATTTTATGGTTGGAGCGAAGATCATCCTTATTGGAAACGCATGGAAGCTGGATTGGCTAGCGAACCAAGAAAAAAGATAGCTCCGTTGTGGACAGGCAAAAGAAGCAAATTAAATACAGAAGCATGGTTCTTTTTATTTTTAGTGCATCGTCTTACTGGATCGGCTATCAATTATGCTAAGAAACCTAGTGGTTATCACAATAGTATTCTATTCGATCTACATGAGTGCGATGATATTCCTCAGATGGTTGAGAAGATAAAGAATCGCATATCTCCATTTTACACCTCAGTTGGTTATCAAATTGCTGCGTTTCCAAAACCTCAAGGCAATTACAAAAGAGGAGGAGATTATTTCATTTGCGAATGGGTACCTCAATTGGCGGTCGATGTTCTTGCTTTCTTAGAAAGCGGAAATAGAAAAAAGAACTTTAGAGAAGTTGGAGATTTTATGTTTGCTTGGAATAAAGAAAGAGGATTTAGAATATTTAAATTTCAATACTCTGCTTTTATAGCCGACATTGCAGATTGGTTTCCTGAGTATATAAACAAAGAAAGTCCTTTCTATTACGGTACGAACGCTATAGAGTGTTTAAACTATTTGGCAAAGAAATACAAAGGCATTCCTCAAGAAGCTTTTCTAGATCAGATAACAAAAAAGATATACGAAGACACTGGAGCATATCCTTACAATAGCGAGGACGTTACCTGTGACTTTATTCGTTATGTAGAAAACTACGTAAAACCTGGTAACGATTATCGACATTTAGACTACGACAACTTGTGGAACAGTTGTGGTATTACAAATCACCCTTATGGCAGACAAAAGGCTATGTTAGATCTTGGATTGACTCCAACATTCAAAGGCATAACCGATCATCCATCAGACGATAAGATCATTAAAGCTGTAGGAATCACTGCAGAACAATACAAAGAAAAAGTAAAAGAGTTTCAATTTAACAATCAAATACAATGACTAACATCTTATATCAAAACACCTGTGAAGTTGAATTTAAAGGAAAAAAACCAAAAGACAGTTGGATGGCCAATTGGTCGCTAGACCAGAGACTAGACAAGTTCTTTGAATTTTGTAGAGTTTTTGATGATCGTCAAGATAGTTTATTAAAAGATGAATATCAAATATTCTCGCATCGTTTACATTGGCATGAGCATCCATTCTGCGACTTAATGAAGTCTATTACTGATAATGAGTTGAGATTATTCTATACGCTTGTTTTTAGTTTTTCTAACGAACATTGGGGAACTCTAAATAAATTAATGGAAGAAGGCATATGGAGTACTCGTAATCATTTTCAAAGCAATAGACACGCTCGTAATGATTTGTTTCAGATATACTATCCTAAAGGCACAAATGTAAAGGAGTGGCTTCTGAGTGGTCCTCATGCAGCTGCTACATTTCTTGCTGATAGTTTATTAGGATCTGTAGAAAGAGGCGAAAGAGGAAAATGGACTATGATGGAGTTTGCTAAAGCTTTGGAATCTTATTTTAAAGAGCATCAGAATTTTAGAAGTCCTTTATATCCATGTAAGAACACTGCACGATATATTGCTATGGCGTATCCTCACTTAGTAGATCCTGAATCTATTCTTTTTGGTGGTACTGGTCACTTTGATGGACTTCATCAAATCTTCGGTGGACAAAATCTTAATGGTAAAGTTAAATATTCTATTAATGAGAATGGTTTATTTATTCCAGAAAATAAACAAGCAGAAACTTGGTTGTATCAGATGGACATTTTAGTGAACGATTCTAGAAATCCCATGAGAGAACAGAAGTATTTAAATGTAGAAGATAAAACTTGTTTTTTCTGGAAGCACATAAGTATCCATCATGGAGCCAAAAAACCAACTAAAAATATTCCATACACATGGATATTCTCAGATGACTTCAATCTTAGCAATCATTCAGACTTTTTACAAAACATCGCTGAAAGGAATCTAATGTACGAAGAGGCTTAATATTTATAAACGTGAAGTTACTAAATATACTTAAAGAAATAGGAGACGCTTCTGCGAAACCATTTGTATGGAGTTCAAAAGGCGATATCTCTACGTTAGCAAAACAATTTGCATCTGTTATAGATAACAAAAAAAGCGGTATGAATATGGTTGGGCCCTCTGTTTTTGGATACACTGCTCAAAGCGACAGCGCAACCTACGATATAAATATAGAAGCGATGGGACGTAGAAGACTATCTCTTCAACTTCCAGGAAAACCAAAACCAAAACAAATAGGCCCATCTCACGTAATGGAAGTTTGGATTAGTTTTACAGTTAACGATAGCGATGAAGACACAAATCTAAACGAACAGTATAGAGTAATGGCCACAGTAATTGCTTGCGTTCAAGACTTCGTTAGAAAAGTTAGTGACACATTCGAAATCAAAGAAATTAATATCCTTCCAAAATCAGATACAAGTTCAGATGCTCAATTCGATTCACACAGAGGTCGTTTGTATTTAGCGTACGTAAAAAGAAACATCGATAAACTTCCAGGAAAATGGACAGCTTACGCAAACGAAGACGGAATATCCATAAAAAATGGATCGTGGGAGGGTGGAAATATCGTAGCTAAATCAACAAATTAATAATATTTATAAGTATGAAATTAATGCATATCTTATTGGAAGCCGAGTCAGAACAAAAAGTGGATTCTGTAGTCTCTCAATTAAAGTCTCAAATGGGAGATCTTATAAGCGACATCGAAGACACTATAGAGGACAAATCTAAAGAACAAAAAGAAGGCGTTTTAACTTACGTAGGAGTAGCTCTAGCCATTCCGCCAATATTAGGACTCATTGCGAAATTCGGTAAATACGCTTCAAGTGTAATCAATAAGATTCTAGGAAAGAAACCAGACGATCAAACTGGAGCTGAAAGATATTTCCAACAAATGGGTAGAATAGCAGATGAATTACATGGTTTATATATAAAGCCTTTAGAATTGTCTATTAGATCGTTTGTAAAAGACGAACAAAAGGCGAAAAAAGTTTCAAGTTTTATATATCATATAATTGTAGCGTATATGTTGATAAACGCAGGAATAACCGCTGTAAAAGCTATACAAGCAAAACAAGTTTCTCTTGCTACTCTAGAGACTGCTTTAGCGGCCATAAAAGGAGGAGAAGTTAAAAAATACATTTTAAAACTACTTGCGTAATTACTTAATATTTATTAATAAAAAATTCAATGAAAACAAACATGAAACTTTTAAAGCTTATCATAGAAAATCTAAGAGAGGCTGATGAAGAGCAACCAGCAAAAGGTGGCGACGCTGCAGGTAAACTTGCAGCAGCTTTCAAAACTCAAGACGTTTCTGGATTCGTAAGTCAATTCAAAGCGATTGCATCTGATCCAAAGGTTCAAGCTATTCTAAAAGCAGGTACAACTGATGGAAACCCAGGTGATGAAAAGATCACTTACGCAAAAGGCAGCGTTGCTGTTAAAGGATTGTTGCCAACTCAAAGTGAAATTGGATTCGATCAAAGCATAGCGAATATACTTTCTGATCAATACGATAGTCTTCAAAGCATACTTAAAGGTACAGCAAACGTTGGAGGCCCAATAGTTACCTATAATGGAAAATACGTTATAGATGGTCACCACAGATGGAGTCAAGTATACGCAGCAAATCCAAATGCGAAAATGGAAAATTTGGACATTAAAGGAAATTTAAAACCAACCGAAATACTAAAGATAGTTCACGCAGCAATTGCAGCCAAAATTGGAGAAGTTCCTTCTGCTGATCCAAAGGGCATAAACATTCTTAATGGAGTTACAGAAAAACAAGTTGCAGATGCAGTTAATTCCAAACTTTCAGATAAAGCTAAAAAGATTTGGGCAGCAAACGGAGAAAAAGATAACGCGTCTATCACAAAACGCATATATAACAATCTGAAAATGTTGATAAGCAAAAATAAGCCTGTTGCTGGTTCTCCTGGTAGAGCTGATATGCCTCAAACAGATAAAGGTGGAGCTCCTACAGATAAATTAACACTGCTTCAAAAAGGAATGGTAAATTTCAAAGATCCAAAATCAGGTGACGTGAAAAAAGAATCTCTTCAAGAAATCCGCAGAATGCAAAAATTATCAGGAATTAGAAAGTAGTAATAAACAAACTATCACATAATTGATGGGGAGCTCATGGTAGCTCCCTTTCTTTTTGTCCTATGGTTACTATTAATGAGCTTTTTTGACAGAATGGGGACTAATGGGTGAGCTCCAAATGAGACAGGTAACTCATTGACAATCAACGCGTTGCAACTTATTGGTTTTCATTGAGTTGCTTAACGTCCCGTCTGAACCATTTGCCTTGAATATTCTCATTGTACGAATCAGTAGACAGCACTTCGTATACCATTTGATAGAACACTTCGTAGTACGATAATTGTTTTTTTGAGAAGCAAAATTCGATAATTTCTCTTTTGAACTTGTGTGGACCCAAAACTTTAACGTCTTCCAAAAGAGGTTTACAACTGCCATAGTATTTATTCCAATCTGATTCTTTTACTACTTTGGTTTTGTTGGGAACTTTTCCTGGTTTCGACCAAGATTCTTTTTCTTTGAGAGTAAGTTTCTTTGTGAGTAAGTTTCGTAGTATTTTCTTACCTATGTATATTTTTCCCGTGTCTATGTTATAGATCTTGTAAACGAATCCGATACAGTTTTCAGGAAAATCTTCTAGAGTCAAGTACTCTTGACCTTGATGCAACCAATTTGTCATAGCCTTTTATTATAAATATCTATGTATCGTATCTAACTACGAAAGTCATATCTGTATTTGGAGGAATTGGATATGGCCTTGAAAGTTTACCTACAACAAGCAAATCATTTCTTTCGTTGTAAAGTCCAACGCATGTAGTGTATGGCCTAAAATCTGAGCCCGTTACGTTGTCCGAAAGAGATCCAGTTCCACCTATTTTTACAGCGCTAAGATTCTGAGTATAGTTGAAATCGTTCTCACTTATGTGACACCTATGTTCTTTTTGATAGATCGTTGTCTCTGCTAAGAAAGATATTATTGAGATTTGAAAATCCTTGGGAATAGCAGATAAATTTTGAGAAGTGATTATTATCAAACCTTGAGAGTAGATAACATTCCCAGCTTTTTGATTATTAGAATCATATATATTGCCGTTTCCATCATCTGTATAGGTCTCGAAGGTCGCATCATCATTAATCGTCAAACTATTCCTAGAAATCTGTTCTCCAAAAACTATAGGAGGTATAGATATGACTTGTATAGTTGCGTTAGATTCAGTAGGAAAATATCGATTCTCGTAATCAGAAGACCCAGAAAAAGCCGTTGATTGTTGATTTGAATCCCAATAACTAGCAGAAAACAATAAAGATCCCGTCAAATAGTTTTGATAGTATAATTGACGAATGGTTCTAAAATTAATAGTATCTTGTTTGACTGATCCTGTTATTGTGACAGGTCCATTAGATCCTGTAATAACATTTATTCCATATGCGCTAAAGTCAGCAGCTTCTATACCTACTAGATATTTTAATTTTATAGGCGTAGTAGATATATCGGATGCCTTTAACGTATTATACGCTCTACTCATGATTTACAATTTTCTCTCGTTAATGAGACAATTAGAGATATTTTTTTACCAATCTAATTTTACTCTAATCAACGCTTCTTTGGTGAAATCTTTTACGAGAGGCTTAGAAAGTTTTGCCACCGCCAACAATTCGTTATTGTTGTTATACATACCAACAGTAGTCATATAAGTTTGTGGACTGTTTATATAATTAGAGTATAACAAATCTCCCGAACCAGTTATGAAAGAAGGATTCGTTGTGTAATTGTATTCTGAGTTCTTTATTCTAACGAATACATAATCTGAAGATATTGTCTCTTGAGAGCTTAACGTAAAGTTACTACCTGAAACTATTGTTTTATATACTTCTAAATTGTTGTAAGAGTTATTAGCTGAACTACCTACTGCTGTAGAAAATGCCATTCCCAATCCACCTTTATCTGTAGAAGCTCTCAATGCTGAAGGATTAAGCAAAATTAATCCAACATCAGGCAAAAACGTACCATAGGACCCAGTAAGAGTGTATCCTTTTCCAGGAGCTCCTGAGATTAGTGGGGAATTAGCTGCAGTTCCAAAAGTTCCAGAAACTATGTTATATGCTCTTCCGCAATCTAAATAAGTTACAACAGACGTGTCTAATGAATCGTCGGTTAACTTAAGAGTAGTGGATCCTGACGTAAGAGTCAAGTTGAAACTACCCGGAAACAGAGCTTCTTTATATCTATTACGATCCACAGCTATAGCTATAAGATCAGAAGAAGAAGTTACTGCTGCTCCAAATTCTACTCTAGATTCGTTATCTCCATATACTATATTTCTGAATTGACCATAATTCGTTCTTGAAGGAGTATTTTGCGGAACTAAAGAATTTAATGGCACAGATCCTGTTCCATTTATATGACCGTATGCTATACAAAATTGAATAGCTGAATTACTGCCTGTTGGATTAGCATTATATACTGCTAAATAATAATCGTTGCTAACAGATGAAGTAAAAAAGGTTGATAGCCTTGGTATATTTGTACTCCATGCTGGAGCTGTTACAGCATCTGAAGATACTACGAAATCTGTTGCGTCTAATCTAGTATATGACATAGTTTATTATTGTGTTACTTTTGTGATTTGTACTGGTATTGAAATTCTCGCTCCTGAATCTCTTCCTACTATTGTTAAAGTAGTGAATAAAGACGTATTTGTTCCAAATAAGGTGTTTACAGTCGTTGCAGACATGTTAACAGTAGTTCCTATTACTGTGGAGCTCACGTTTGTTCCAACTGTAGTGGTAGTATTTAGCGCAGAAGCTTCTGGTGTGTTTATACCCACTCCCGTAAATGTAGACATTGTTCTAACGTCTCCTATTGTAGCTACGTACCCAGATTGTTCGAAAGTAGTGGTAGCGCCTATATAATTTAGAGTTTGCGGAGTTACAGATATAGAAGAGCCTTGTTTGATTACTATATTGCTATAACCTACATCTATTACTGGTATTTTAGCGGTTCCTCTAGGAAGAGTTATAAGTTTAGATCTCATTATCTCTTGATCGTTCGGATAAGCTTGTAATACGGGCATATTTTCTATCGCTTCACCGTAGAAAGCCGATCCAGAAGGATGATTTGGGTTATACAAACTATAATCTACCTCATCGTCAGATACGGAAAACTGAGTTATTTGAAAAGATCCATCGTTTCTAGCCAGTAATTCTCTACCTTTTTTGGTGAGAATTGCGTCTACGACTACGGAAGTGTTACTTAAATAAGACATAATTGTATTCTATTTTATTATAAATATTAGTTTTTAAAAAATTAATTCGTTATATATTTTATTGCTGAGATAATAGCTGAGTTTGAACATTAGATTGAATGGTTGATATTTTATCCAATACATCTAAAGTGATGTCTTCAGGTATGGTAAACCCGTAGCCT
>Ga0315901_10000365_pt1 | contig 67631 bp, 85 predicted proteins | sample LakEriMetagenome_10_FD_203761 | JGI IMG/M metagenome (GOLD analysis project Ga0315901, IMG submission 203761) | Freshwater fungal communities from buoy surface, Lake Erie, Ohio, United States - Buoy 2 MA116 | ecosystem: Environmental > Aquatic > Freshwater > Lake | place: USA: Lake Erie, Ohio... | reverse complement strand
AAAACTCATTTTTTGTAGCTATTAACCCATCCTCCATCAAATCCGCCGACCCCGTCACCCGCGACGACGCTGGCAACGTGATCCCGCTTTCCCAGCGTTTCCAGACTACTTCGCCGGACATTCGTTACTCCTACGCTCAAACGCCAGCGCAACGCTCGGCTGTCAGCCAGTTCAAGGCGGATATTGGCGAGGCTGCAAAAGGCACCGCTGAGTTTGCCGACTACGAAGGTCGTCCGATCAAGGATTACGAGATTCTGCCGCACGCGAAGATGGCCGCAGGATTGTATCAGGATGCCGCTGCAAGGTTGCTCACAAGCCTTGAAAACGATGGGCTGACGCTGCAAGACATTTACTTGAAGCTCAAGGAGAACGAAGATTTTCGCCTAGAGCTTGGCTTGCACAAGATTGGGGGCAACATCGCTGAACTTATTTTGACGGCGCAGATTCTTCAACGCTCCAAGAACGCCATCAACAAGGCCAGAACTCCTTCACAGAAGGCGCAGGCGGAGAAGATCAGCGACACGATTGCTGATTACTTTGACGGTCTTAGCACAGAAGCAGGCCAGCTATTGCGCAGCGTTCAATACATCTACGACGACCCGCGCACCAAGTTCTCATTTGAGCAGTTGCAGACTGAGAAGAAGATGAAGAAAAACGGCACCGAGGCCGTGAACAACAAGATGGAAGGCTCGCTGCCACAGGTGAAGGCGAATCTGTCCAATGAGATTCCGAAGGTGGACGAGCAAGCGGCTACGGCTGCTGCTAAAGAAACGGAAGCCGCCGTCGAAGAAGATCAGGACGCGATTGATTTGGCGGAAGGCGAGGCGACTTTGACCGACAAGCAAAAGAGTGCTTGGGAAAGATTCAAGGACGCCATTCGCACCAAGGGGCTGATTGCAAAAGCTCTGAAGGCCATCAGAGAGCGCAGGGATGGCAATAAAGCTCGAATGTCCATTTCTGGAGAGGCGAGAAATGCCATATTCCAGATGACAGAAGAAGAGCTTATTGCTTTGGATAAGAAGCAGGATGAGATTATGGCGGAAGCCGAGAAAGCCTTCTTCTCGGAAGGAGATAATACCGCCAAGGCCAAGCGCAAAAAGATGGTCAATACCGCTAAGAAGCGATCTGAGCAAGGCAAGGAAGTCGAAGCTGGCGTCAAAGACCCGACTCTTGCCAAGGTTGCACGCGCAATCAACGTGGCTCGCAAGAACATCAAAGGCCCGTCTGGCAAAGCTATCCAGTGGAAGCAGCTATTCAGCCAGAAAGGCTCCACGGTTGAGCAAGTTCGCAAGAACATCCTCGCCGAGGTGATGGACAATGAAGCCTTCCGCGACATGTCCGATGACCAGAAGAAGATGGTTGCCGATTACTTCGCTGAATCTTGGAACAGCGAGCGCGAGAAGATCATCAATGACATGATTGACAAAAATCGCGATATGCTTGCAAATCAAGACAAGAAGAAAGCCGCAAAAGCTCTTAACGACTCGCGCAATCGCATCCTTGAAGCAGTCAACCTTGGCGTTTTCGACAACGACGAGTTGGTTGCCATCCTTGGCGACAAGTTCGGCATTAAGATGAAGTTCACCGAGGCTGAGAAGGCTAAGCTACGCGACCTTGCCGAGAAACTTCAGGACGACACGCTGAACAAGGCCAAGCGGAATAAGCTAGGACGCGAGTTCCTGATGGAGCTTGAGGCGGCTTCGCAAGTTCCGATGGCTGAGTTGATGGCGAACTTCTGGGTGTCATCGGTTCTGTCTGGCCCGAATACCATCATCTCGATTGGCTTATCCTTCCTCAATGCCACGGGAATCAATATCGTGGGCATCCATGTGGCGAGGGCGGTTACCGCCTTTGCCAAAGGCGATGTGGCTGGTGCTATTAAAGCCATCACCACGATGTTCAGCGATTACGCGAGGCATTTGCTATCTTTCCCATCTGCTATGAATCGCGCTTGGCAGTATCTCTGGAGCGGCGACGTGTCGTTCCTTGAGTCTGGTGCCAACGACCCATTCAAGAAGGTGAACTCGCTCAAAGAGGTTGCCCGCTATCAGGTTGTGGCTGACCTGATTGCCAAAGACCCGAATGCTGTAAAAGCCGTCTTTGGACGCTTCATGCAGTTCATGAGTCGCCTTCTGACCGCGCTTGACGGCTTCAACGTGATGGTGACGAAAGCTGGAACGCTTCACGCCGCCATGTTGCAATCCAACATCACGCCTGAGCAGATTCGGGACATCACGCTGAAGTCCGACCTCAAGATTTACAAGGATCGCATCGTCAAAAGCGAGTTTGGTGGCAATTACCCCACTAGCCTACGCGATAAGGCTTACTTGAACTCGTTGGCAGAAGCCGAGATGTATGCCGACTTGTCCAAGCTAGGACTCAAGGTTGAGAACCAAGACTATCTTGCGGCTGAATCGGCAATGACGCTTGACCCGACTGGCGTTGGCGGGCACTTCTACAATCTTGTGCGCTCTTTCGACACGCGCATCATGACTTCGACCAAAGAACGGTTGAAGCAGGCTGAAGCGGATTGGGCTGTGAAAAAAGACCCTTGGAATGCTCTCAACTACGTTGTCTGGAATGCGCTCAACTTCATCGCTGAACAGGGAACGAACATCACGGGCGTCCGATTCGCCCGATTTGCAGGCAACAAGTTCAACCAGTCTGTGAGCTTTATTCCGCTGGCTGGACTCCTTCGACTTTATGAAGCTGACAACGCCAAGCTGGAAAACGCACAGCAGGCTTTCCGTGACTCCATTTGGCGCAATCAGATTGTGGGCGTTGTGGTGACAGCCATTGGTGTTCAACTTATCAGGGCTATCTCAGACGAGCCGGATGACAAGAAGCGCGGTTGGTTCATCAACGGCGGCTGGAATAACCTTACTCCTGCACAGAAGAAGCAGAAGCTCTCTGAAGGCCAGCGCGAATACACCCTTGGATTCGGCGACAAGGTGTTCAACTACCAGAACTGGCTTCCAAGCGCATTGCTGGCTGCTATCGGCAACGTCTCTGACATGATTCGCTATTCGCCCGATGAATGGAAATCAAAGGGATTTGCCAACCAAGTCATCACCGCTGGCGTTTCTGGCGTGCAATCCTCGCTGGAAATCCCCGCCCTTGCTCAGCTTGGGCAGTTGTTCGCCAACGACCTCGCCACCAAAGACCCGGCTGAAAAGGCCATCGGACGCTTGGGACAGGTTTTGGCAGGATGGGCTGGCGGATTCATGCCTCGCTTCCTCAAGGACATTGATTACATGACGGCACCTGACATGCGCCGTTACACCACGTTCTACGAGAAAGTCGCATCGCACATCCCGGTTTACCGACGCTACGTTGGCAACGACTACTACGATATTCTTGGCAACAAGATTCAGAAGAACGCATACCCCGGCAGCCGTGATTTTGGCAAGCTCAAGGACGAGCCTGAATACCAGATGCTTGGCGCTCTGAACGCCCGTGGAATCTGGCTGACACCCGCCAATGCCGAATACCGCATGGTGGGCAAAGGACGCTACCGCCGCCGTTTGACGCAGGAAGAAGCCGACGCTTACAGCCTTGAGACGGGCAAGCTCTACAAGCAGATGATCCTGCGCTACGGCCCTAGAGCCTTGCAAATGCCCGCTGAACGCGCTAAGGACTACATCTCAGACAAGGCAGACGCCATGCGTGATCTTGCCCTCCAAAGAGCAATGAGACGATGAAAGAGCTAATCCGCACCATCGAAATCCCCAAGTTCACCAAAGAGCGCCTTCGCGGCATGCTCCCCGATTGCACGGTTGTCGGCGACCCATACGGCTGGTTCTACAAGGTCGATGAAACCAAGGTGGTTCTTGTCAGCTACGGGTGGTCGTCGCTCATAGCGGACGTTAAAGCGCATCTGGCTGGCAACGGGATCAAGGAGCCATTGACCATCGAAATCATGATGGCTGACTTTATCTGCCAGTATATCCCCGAATGGTGCGACGAGATTCGGCCTGACCGGGAAGCGAAAGTCTCAGCGTGGAAGATGATGAAGAAGTTCTACAAGGCCGTGGAGGCACGCTGGCATGAAGGACAGGTAAGCCAAGAGGAGGCTGAACGCAGGGCTGCTATTTGCGCCACATGCCCGAAGAACACGGATCAACTCACTGAGTTTTGCATAGGGTGTCATACACGGGATTTGCTGTCAAAGGTGACGGATTTCATGCGGTCAAAGAGGACGAGCAAGGATGCGGAGTTGAAGGTGTGTGCAGCTTGCCATTGCAACCTGCGGCTCAAAGTGCATTTTCCGATTGTGAAGGAGACTGACCCTGACGTGGTGTATGATCCTCGTTGCTGGATGAACGAGGCTTAAGCCTTCCTTTTCGTTCCCTTTTTCACCCCGCGCTTGATGATACCGCATTTGCCGCAGGACTTCTTATCGCCTTGAACAAGGTGCTGGTAGTATGCCGTGGTCAATTCGCCGCAGTCGCAAACGCAGGCCCAGATCGAGTTGCAGTGGGCATTTCGCTCCATGAACTCGACAACTTTAAGGTGTCCGAATCGTTTTCCTAGAAGATTGACCTTGGGGTATGGCATAATAGCTCCTAGCTTACGGGAAATAAGTAGGAGGTCAAGACCTGACTTTGCGGTTCAGATACCACCAAAACGGGCGGGTGAGGAAGTAGCTGAGCGCATTGCAATCCCACAGGACTTTGGGATAGAAGTCAACGCACTCGTATGCCCGGATGCCGTAGAACATCTTCACGCGGCCATTGGTCAGATAGCCTTCGTCCTCGCGCCAAGACTTCCAATCGAGCATCATGGCGATAATTTGCGGGGTGGTGTATTTCATGCGGTTTTTTCAACAATGACTTGATAATTAAGGTGAAGAATCTTCAACTCGCGCTCGCAGATGTTGAGGAACATGTCGATTCCCATCTTGGGGCAGTCCAGACGACTGAGTTCGTTCATTCTCCATTGATAATCATCCCATATCATGATGCCGCCCTTTTTGAGCGCATTCCAAGAACGAACGGCATCAAACAAAGCGAACCTCGCCCCGTGATGGCCGTCAATGTAAACAAAATCCCACTTCTTTGCCTCCAAGGAAACATCATCGCTTTTGGCCTTAAACAAGGTGATTTTAGACCTGCAATTTAGAGCATCCACATTATGCCAGAATCGCTCCTCGGTTGACATCAAAAACGGATCAACGCATGTCATGGTTGAGTCTTGATGCGTCAGGATATTCTGAGTGAAAAAGCACGTTGAGCGACCCTCGCAAACGCCGATTTCCAAAGCGTGGGCCTCCTTGCCGGTAAACTTTCCAAGGTGCTTCAGCCATGATGAGTAGTGGTTGCACGCCCAATTATTTGTCCAGATAGGTTCGCTCATATTCTTGATTTGAAGAAGAAAAATGTATTCTTAAACCAAGGGCATGAATCATTTGATGGTATTGATGCCCTGGATTTATCGGTTTCGTCTATCATAATGTCAAAGCCCATATTCTGCATTTGGGCAATGACTTCGTGATTGTCTAAGCAGTTAACGTGACCAAGGCCGTGTTGCCCTCTAATAGCCCATGACAAGGCCACAAATTTGGCACCACGGGTAATTGTAGTCAAAAACACCTCCATGTATTTGGCTGGAATATGCTCCGCAACTTCAAGACTGACCGACATTCTATCGGTGTAGAAACAAACTGGTTCGCATAAATTTATCTCAATAACGGGTGCATTAATATCTTGAGAAACTCCTTCTATTCCAAGCGCTAAAATTCCATTTTCTAAAAATGAGTTGACGTATGATCCATCTCCACAACCATAATCAACAATTGGCAAATTAGGACAATGGAAGTGATGAAATGAGATAATTGAATCTGCCACCGGCTTGCAAAAGCGATGCGCTCTTTCATGTGGAGAAAATATACCAAATGAATCAGGCATTTACTTTTGACGCCCCCTCTCTTAGCCATTGTAACTTGTTTTTTTGTTCCGCCGCATGAAGGGCTATGGTCTTATGAGAGATATTTTGATTGCCACACCAATTCAGATAGTTGGACATTCTGGCAACCATAATTCCCAATTCTCTAGCTGAACGATTCAAAAAGACCTCAGCATGATTTGGAACATCTTTTCCAAAATGTTCATCCATGTAAATGATGGCCATCTGAACGCATTGTCTTATTCTTTCGGAACCCATATCCAAAGACACCAAGGAGAGATTAAATGTGTCTCTTGTCTTGAAATCTAGACCCTTGAATTTCCCACCTAAAACAGCATCGGCTGGAGCATGTTCATTCAATGAACCAATTATCACATCGCCAGAAATTACTGGTAATGTATATGGCCTCACAAACCATAAATCAGCATCCATCATCCATACGGGCCTATCAAATTTTAACAAAGATGTAAATCTTGCCCTAATAACATCTTTAGGATCAAAAGATTCACTTATCACAGATAGGGGGCCGCAAAATCGGCTTACTCTATCAGAGGCTTCTTGTGCTATGATGGGCCACGATCCATGAATTGAATGAATAATCGAAATTAGAGGTTTCATCGCATGTCAAAAATACGAGCGGTTTCAAATTGATAGGCTTCTGCGCAGACAATCAGGTTGTCTTGCTTGAAGACTTGCTCCTGAACTTGTAGCGCCTGCAACTTGTCCTCGCGTTTGTATCCAGCCGCATGAAGGCCAATGATGTCTCGCGGAATATAAGGCACCTGCCCCCAGACTGAAGCCTTGTGATAGTAATTGAACTTCAATGGCACCAGATTCAAGCCAACCCCAAGCTCCTGCACGGCATAGTTCAGGTAGAACTGATCCGTCACATCCACAGGCTTCGGAAACTTCTTCCGCTGAACCTTGGCGTGAATCTGCCGAGCACGCTGGAACACCTTGCGATGCATCGGATTGCGCAGGTCGCAGATGAAGAAGCCGCTGTTGAAATAGCGCAGCTTGTCCAGCTTGTAGAGTCCGCAGTCCGTGCTTGGAAACGCATGAGGATTGAAGACAGCGGAATCGTGGGTTGCATACCAATGCGGCGCATCCCATGCGTCAAACTTCACTGGACGAAGGAGCCAAAAATCCACATCGAAGAACACCACCCTTTGCTTTCCGCAATAGCGGTCTAACTCCAGCTTGGCGGTAAATCCTTCAGTATCCTTGACACGAATCACCTGAACGGGCAAGCCTGAGTGCTTTTTGAAGCGTTTAACGGCTTCTTTCTCAAGATGCTTATAGGACGGCGTGACGACGGTGACTGCGATCATGTCTGACAACCTTACGGTTATCTTGCGAGCAAATCAAGCGGGAACGTATGTGAAGCTCTGAACAGTCACCCGCTTTGATGGCAGGGTGCCGATTACCGTGGTGTTTCCATCCCGGCTGACATCCACTCCAACGCCTGCATATCCCCACGTCCACGGGCGCATGGCAAACGGGCTGCTGGCAGGCTTGAAGTCTCCTTGGACAGTCGTAATCATCGGATGATGGCTTCTGGTGTCGGCGGCGGAAAGATTTGAACGGATTCACGCAGCCACAAGCCGTTGACCTGCTGCTGCCTGTCCTCGATGTAGAAATCAGCCCAATCGGTGAAATTCGTGGCAGGGAAAATCTGGCCGTTCAGCGACCTGTCCAGCGGAGGATTTACGATGCCAGCGCCATAGACGATTTGAGCACCCGGCACCAGTTCACGGAATCTGGCCGTGTCATGCAGGCACCTCTCAAAATTGATATTCAGGCCGATAAAGTCAGCGTTGATGTCAGTCGGAACGGGCTGCTCATGCTCCAAGGCACCATCGGGCCAAGGAACTTCGGACAGGTATTGCCGAACGATGATCCTGCTGTTGTAGCTGACGGCAGGGCGGAACTTGTATTTTGGGATGTAGCGCGGCGTTGAGGTGACGCTGGTGCCGTTGTTGATATACTGCGCCACCGTGGAACTAACAATGTACAGGTCTTCCAGCACCGAGGGCCAAGTGTATTGTCGATTATCCCGATAGACAGAGAAGGGTGTATTGCGCTCGTCCGTAGTCCTTGCCTTACCAAAGAAGAACGTGACGTAATCCGCGCCACTTTTCTCACATTTGAGATAGACGTAGTTGGCGAACCCATCTGCTACACGCTCTTGATTTACGGCCCATAGGAACTCGGCATAGGTTGTGGCCGTTCCGCCAGTTCTGAACGCCGTCTGCGCAGAAACAAGCGTGCTACCGGGCTTAAGCAGCAGCCCCGTGTTGATCTTGCGGTCAGGAACCCGCACAGAGAAAGAAAACTCCTCTGGATTCGGTGTTGGAAGTATCTGGAAGTCAGAGGCCATTATTGCGTTGGAGCATTGTCGGCGATAACATCACCTGCCTGATATTCGGCGTAGAGGTAGCGAGGTGCGACAGAGGCACCACGGTCAAAAATCCAGAAAGTGCGGTTTACGAGGGTCTGGCGGAGGGGGTAATGCCCAACGTCGTCAGAAACCGTGGCTTTAGGGGTGCCTTCAAGGTAGCCGTCAAAACCAACGCCACTTGTCACCAGCGAGCCAGTGATAGCCGCATTCGGGTCTGCGTAGATGCCAAAACCCTGTGGAGCGCCAAGAGTAGCGTTGTAGGAGCTTCCGCCGCTTGATCCTGCCGAGACAGCGCCCTGAACCCCAAGGCCCGTAAAAACGTCCCTAAACTCGCTAGACCACACGCGGAACTGAGGGTTGACCACGATTGCCGATCCAGCCGTGATATTGCTGCCAAGAGCGATTGCCGTGCCACCTTCTGTTGTAGCCAGCTTGCAGGTTGCCCCGCTGGAATTGATGGCGAAATAGGCCACCCCGGTAGAAAGGCTGGAACCGCCCGTCAAGCTGGTGAAAATCACCTGCATCCCGTCTGCCATCGTAGAACCCGTGATGGTGACTACGCCGGTAGCAGAAACGCCCGTGACAGCCGCGTAAGCCGTTCTCAATCCTGAGAGAACGACTTCGGTGACGGCTGAGTATTTGACGGAACGGGGATTGGCTGTTCGCCGAATGAGATAAACGTCTTGCGCCATAAAATGTGGGTTTGCTGAGAATATCACTTGCAAGGGCGGGCGCAAGGGAATAAGATTTGTCCAGCTTGAAAGAGCATGCTTTGGGTGGCACCGAAGCAATTCGGCAATCCCAAAGTAGAAAGCCCCGCCTCCATGCCACCCGGAAGCGGGGCTTTTTCATGTTCCTGAACCATCTGTCCACCGGAAACGCTGAGATAAGTTCTTGAGCCAAAGCAGGACAGCCCTGCGCCTTTCCAAGCATTAAATAGCTTGGCGTGTAGCAGCAGGAGATCGTATTGACGGGCCTGTGTGTGAAGGAGCGGAGCTAGTTCTGACCGGGCTAGCTTAATGAAGTCCGAAAGGAGTCTGCCAGAATCCACGAAAGAAGATAAGCGTAGGCAAGCTGTCCGCTGCGCGAGCTGGAGCCGATAATATCGGTGTGTTGATGGGGCGTCGATTCCCAATTGAAAGAATCGTATCTCTGCACACAGACCCTTTTGCTAAGGGTCTGTGTGTGCATCCAAAACGCCGAGAAACCCATTGAAAGTAGCTTTATGAAGAACTTTACCCTAAACGCCATGAGTAGCGAATCACTCGAAAAACTGCTGAAATCTGAAAGCGAGCTTATGAGAAAGATGGCGGCAAAGATTTTGAGCCAACGCAAAGTGATTGTTGAGGCTGATGGTTTTGGCAAAAGAAGCAACCTACCAAGAATGGATTCGCATCAGCACGCCGGAAAATGAGATTCTGTGATGCTTGTTGACTGATGGCTGTAATAAGCGTAAGGTTAAAACCATGACCATCGCATTTGACATCGACGGAACCATTTCGCTAGACCCTGACACGTTTTACAGGGTGATTCGTGAGTTCCGCATGGCTGGATGGACAACCATTATTGTCACTGGCGCTGAGCAGCCGCCTGAAAAGTTGAAGAGGCTCAAAATTGATAGCGACGATCTTCCTATTATTGTCTCGGCAGGAATGTTCAAAGAACAATCTGCACGCAAAGCTGGCTACAAGGTGGACGTTTGGGTGGATGATATGCCGGGGGTGATTCAGGAAACATTGATCCTGAAAGACGGCGTTGACTCTGAGTTGTAATAAGCGTAAACTTTCCTCACCATGCAATACTTGACCGAAATCACCGAAAAAATCACCGCAGCAGCCGACTTTGCGGCGCAAGAACACAAAGCCGACGTGAAGCAGATGCTCATGTCCAGCGCGGTGTTTAGCGCCGGGATGCTGTTTGCCAATTACTCATTCGATCCCAAAGTGCTTGAGGAGGCAATTTCGGCCCATGAAAACACGGTGCGCAATGTTGTGGCGAGCATGGTCAAGAGCCAGATGCCTGCGGGATGAGAGAACTCTGCCCCAAGTGCCATAAAGCAGGTCGCAGCCTTTGGGAAGGCCACTGCCTTTGCACGGGCGATGTTCTGCTGCCGACTGAGTTCCATTCATGGAGCATCAAGAACCGGGTGCCGTTTAATGTGCCGCAGGAGGCAAGAGAGGTGCCGAAAATAGTTCCGGCGAAAAGAACGCTGGTTTTTGGTGAAACGATTAAAAAGAAATGAGCAGACCACTTGCACCCAAAGGCGGCAATGACCGCGTTTATACCCCGCCTGAACTGGCTCGTCAGATTGTGGCGCATTTCAATCCGAGTGGCATGCTGCTAGACCCTTGCAAGGGAAGGGGAGCGTTCAGTGACGCAATGCTACCTTATGCTACAAACGGGTTCGTGGAGTGGTATGAGATCGACGTTGGGCTGGATTTTCTTAATTCTTGTCAAGAGCCTGTCTGCTGGACAATCACCAACCCACCGTGGTCAAAGCTCCGCGCCTTTCTCAAGAAGTCCATGGAGTGCTCCGATAACGTCGTGTTTCTCTGCTTGGTGAACGCCTTCTTCATGAAAGCCCGTCTTCGGGACATGGAGGAGGCGGGGTTTGGCATACGCGAAATACTTTTTGTTCCGACACCTCCGAAACCTTGGCCTCAGACTGGATTTAGTCTAGGGGCTGTTCATATCCAACGAGGCTGGACAGGGGATTGCAAAATGACTACGTTGTAAACCGCTTCTGCCACTCAGCCAAGACTTGAGTGAGCGGCAATCCCTCGCCATCCCAATGCTCACACTTGCAGTTGCCTTTGGTTTCCACAACAAGGCACCCCGGTTCGTAAAAGACGCGAGGGTTGTTGCCATGAACGCACTTTGCGGTGGCCTCGAAGTGATTGACGATCTTTTCCCAGTCGGTCATATCGTGAATCGAATGCGGCTGCGAATCTTTGAAATGTGACGGGTTTTAGCCAGAACAGCACCACCTTCACGGCTTCCTGCGCCGTCTGTATTCCCCTCACACGTCCTCACATTGCCATTCTTGTCTGGCGCAGACGTAGCGATACCGATATGGCTAAAGGTGAAGATCACAATGTCACCAGACTGAATGTCTCCGCGATGAGGCTTTTTGGTGTTGGTGCTGTTGTCCTGATCCTTACTCCAGTTTTCAAAATCCCACGCGCCAGCCGTGCGAGGACGCTTGAACGTCTTGGTTTCCTTGATGCCGGTCATGGTCAGGGCTTCACGAACGCACCAACAGACAAACGCCGCGCACCAAGGCCAGCCTTTATTGGCGGGAAGCCAAGTGGCAGCTTTGTATTCGTTCACGCGAGGGCCGCAATTTGACCCGTTGATTTCAGTGACTCCAATTTCCTTTTTGGCGATTTCTACGATTGCTTCTGAGAGTTTCATATCTTGGATGAGTTGATGATTACAAGCCCCCAAATGAGTAGCAGGATGGCTATAAATGTCAGGGCGGAAATTTGCAATGCGGAGAACTCCTCGATCACGGCTGACTGTCCTCCTCGATCATTCTGGCGTTGTGCTTGTGGAGGAACTTTGACAAGTCTCTGGACAATTTATCCACAACCTCTTCTGGAAGCGCCCATTCCCATTCGTGCAGGAACTCATGGATGAGAATGCACAGGTGATGCCTTCCACGAAGGCGCTCATCTATCTCGATCTTTCCATTACCGTGCGCAAGCCCAAGCGCCTTGTGACGCCCGAGCTTGCGCTTTAGAACGGTGATGGACTCGGCTTTCACAGGGTTGCGCGAACGGCTGCTACCATTGCCTTTGTGGCACCACGGAAGTTCTTCGCAATATCAGCATCCGAGTGCTTTGGATTGCGACGAATGGAGGCCGCGATCTTGGCGTTCAAATCGTTTGTTGGCGTTGGCGAGTTTTCGTCAACCCGCTGACGATAGCATCGAATCCTGACTGTCAGCCTTCTCTTGGCGTCCCACACGGGAAACTCTTGGCTTTCAAACGCTCCTGATGCGATGCCGCTTTTGAGCAGGTCGTGAACCCGGTCTGGAGAGCATTGAAGCTCTTGTGCTATCTTCTCTTTGGAATCCCATCCAGCCGGGATTTTGTATTTGTCCTGATTGATCTTGTCGATTGCTTTTTGCCAGTTCATGTGTGTTTGCTTTGGTTTTAGACAAAGATCGGGAACGTGATTGTTCTGCCGTATCGTTTGTCGAAAATGAAGCCCGTTTGCGACGGAGGCTCATAGGGAGCTTTGATGACAACCGAATAAGCGTTGTAGCCAATGAGCGAATTATGAACTCCTATGCCATTAACGTTATAGGTGTGAGGGCCGGAGACTTGTAAATCAAATACATCCTCAACGTCATTGACTCTGCCACGATAGTCCAATCTAACAAATCGCATTCCATCAACCCACGCAACGTCTTGCCCCTTCACAAAGCTAATATGGTAAGACTCACATTCCCCCTTGGGGCCTCCTTTGGGTCGTTTATGCCTTAAATACAAAGCCGTTTCATATTTTGTGCCAACAGACATCCATTGCAAAGCCCACGCTAACTGCTTAGAAGCAGTTGTTCCGCCTTTTAAATGTCCTTTGTGACCGTCTCCTTCATACCATCCATCAATAACAGCCTCTCGACATTCCTTGGTTAAGTCAAAGAAGAACGATGGAACATTTTTACAATAGCAAGTATGTCCAAAAAGATTCCTCCATTCAAGAGCTATTTCTTTGCCATGGTATTCCAGACCCGATCCTGTTTTAGCTGGATTTGTAAAAATGCGACCGCTTTTATTCCACAACTTGTCTAAAATGGACTTTGCTCTTTCTAAAGTTGGAACTTCTTTTAGATGCATAGAAAAATTGATCTTATTTACACGCTTGTCTTTTCCTGCATCAATTGTGGCATGACCTTCTGCCAAAAACAAACCCATTGCCCAAAGAACATCTTTATCATACTCCAAAGTGCCTTGCAATTGTGGAGTTAACACCCAATCACCCTCGGAAAGATATTCAGCCGCAATCCATTTTGGTTTTTCTAACTTTGGAAATGTGTGACACCTACTTAGCCTTTCTCTCCTCAAGGACTCCCCCTTAATTGCAAAAATCTCATGATTTGGCGTGCATCGCACAAAATGAGGCAGTCCTTTTGCCCTAAATTCAATCAGGCCCTCAGTTGATTTACGGGTAGTTGTGTTTTCAACTTCCTGAATCGACCCATCATGGGCAAAAACTTTGTCGCCAACTTGAATAGTTCTGATTTCCTTAAAACCAAAAGGTGTCATTACGCGAGCGTCGCCAGTAAAACACCCGTTACAAATCCACTTGGGGTTTTGCTGCGATTGATGCCAGTGACCAAAAATGTCGAGGTCTGCGGGAACGCCTTTGTTCCAAGACGCGATGGCCTTTTCCACGGGGATTGTCAGTCCACCGATGCCACCTTGATACTGCAAGCCGTCGCCGTGGTGAATGCGCAGAGTCTTGCCGTAGAGGTCGAGAAGAAGGTGATAACCATCTGACACATGCCATTCAGCCTTGCTTCCAAGATGCTTCGCCATCGTCTTGTAGAGCATCCACTCGTAGGAATTTGCCGCACCTGTGGCATGGCGAGGTTTGCGGGTGTTGCGACCATGATTTCCGTACACACAGGGAATCACCACTTCGCCAAAGTGCTTCGACAGCAATTCAACTCCGCTGGCGATTTGATCTTGAAGCCACAACACCGTCTGCGTTGGCGATAGAGCGTTGTTCTCCATCAACTCCTCATGGATATAGCCCGTCATCAAGTCGCCGCCCAAAACAAGAACTAGGCGGTCAATTTTGGCACCGTGACGCTGGATTTGAGCCATGCGGACAATCGAGTTCCAAAAGCGGTTGATGCGCTGCTCGGCTATGTCGAGATTGAACTCGTTCAGGTTGTTGATGGTCTTGCCTTCAACCGTCTCCTCCACATGCCAGTCTGATGCGACTGCGACAAACGTGGCCTCCGCGTCCATTTCTTTTGCAGCTTTGATCTTGGATACCGTTGGCTTTTCACCACTGATGCCAAGGGCGATGTTTAACTGGTGATCTTTTTCGGAGATGACAGAAAGAAGATTCTTCCTCTCGGCTTCAAAGTCAGAAACAGTCTTTTTGTGTCGGATTTCCTGACTCTCGTGAACGGCAGTTGACCAGTTTTTCATCGTATGAGTTCCTTGGGGTAACCCAACTGTAAGCTACCTAAAGGCGGTTTATCAAGTAAAAAATACTCATGACCACCGCAACGCATGCAGCTATGCCGATGATTCCTAGTATAAATCCCGTCATGGTGATATGTTTTTTGGTGCTTTTGCAGAAGAAAGATTCCTACGCAGTCCGTAGGCTATGGAAGCGATTTCTGGCTGTCCTGCAACGGTTGCCACAGTGCCATAGATGGCTAGACGCTCATCGCGTGACAGGCCAGCAATGTCGTTAGCGCAAGAGGCGAGCATCATAGCGACCACTGCCACAGCATTGCGCCATGCCAGCCAGCCGCCGATTCGCAAGGCAAACCAGCGGATGTTTGCACGCCACACGGGAGTGCCTTTAGCTAGGAGCATCTCACGGTAAACGGCATCGGCTTGCTCACGGGTGACAGGAACGAATGCGCCGTCATCAGCCTGATAGCCGTGGTTCTGATACAACCAGTCATGGACGCACGCGCCACGTTTGGACATGCCAAATGGACGGACAATGCCTTGCAGCGGGCCGGGGATGGATTCGTCAAACTCGAAGCCTTCTGGCACGGTGAACTCGGCATCAAGCTCATCGCTATACACACGAAAAGGAGACAGTAGCTTCAAGCGAGATACCTCACGATCACCAGAAATGTCCTTGGCTTCAAATGGAGTGAGAAATTCGGCTTTTCGGCTCATAACAGGGAAAAGTAGATGTTTTGCGGGCATTCGCACCAACGCCTCGCCGTAGGATCATAGAAATCAATTCCTTGTCCAGAAACAATCCAGACATAAACGTGGCGTTCGGAATCTTGGAATCTGCCGGGAGGGTCTGCAAACACGATGCCTATGGCAATCTGACAGCTCTCATTCGCGGCTTTTCGTTGAGCAGCTTCGATTAAACTGTGGGCCTGATTTTCGCATTCCCAGACATCCTTGACCCAAGGTGCGTAGCTCTTTGCACTGGCATCCTCCACATCCTTGACCGTCGCCAAGGCCATTGCGCTCTTTGTCCAATACGATTTGAAGTTGCTTTGCTTGTTCTCAGCAATCCGTTTGTCCAAAAGCATCCTCACCGTCTCCACATCGAGCTTCCGACGTGGAACAGGCGGCTGCTTTTTGCGGAACGGCCAGATCATTTTAGTGCCAGAACTGCCTTGAGAATTTCAATGATGGAGTCTCTTCCGAAGACGATTGAAGCGAGTCCTCCCAACATGAGGGCGTCTTTGGGGTGTTTTCTACACCAGTCAAGCCAGTTTGACGGCTGCTCAACTGCGGTTGTTCCGACAACGGGGTATTTGATTGGGTGGGCAACAACGAAATAGCAGACAAAACGCTCTCCGTCTCGGATTGCTCTGACGTGAAGATTGACCCATACGATTTCTCCTGACTTGGTGATGTATCGCTTGGTAACGGTATAGACCTCGGTTTCAAGATCGGTTTTAAGGCTTTCGGCTCCAGATTCGTCGCCAGCGAGGTCGTCCGGGTGAGTAAATGACTTCCACGTTCTTGATGCAAGCTCACCTCGGCTGTAACCAACAAGACGGCAATACGCATCGTTAGGTCTAAACACCCGATGCTCAGGAGACACAAGAGCCATCGGCGTAGGCGATTCGGTGAAGAGTGCTCTAACCCAATCGTCATCAAGTTCATCGAATGTTTGCATGTCATGTTGTTGCGGCGTCCAGCCGTGGTTAGAGTTGTGCTTTCAAAAAGTCACGATTGAATTTGTCCTTCCGCAGCTTTGAAGCAAGCATACATGAGGGTTTGAGGGCTTACAGGTGGAGGAGGCACAGTCAGTGGATCGTAAGTAATCGTGCCGGGGTGATTCTTGTTCACCAATGCCACGCGAATTGCGTTGAGCAGCGTTTGCACACTGACAGGCGGCGGTGTTTGTAGGGTTTGAGCGATTCCGGCCATAGCGTTAAATGGTGATGATTTCGGTTTTTCTGTCAGCGGAAATTATGCCCAATTCCACCATCTTGTCCAGCCCCATAACGACGCGAGGATCATTGGAGTGAACGGTGGAAAACCAAGTCGAAAGCTCAAGGCGTAAAGCGGCCAAAGTCGGGTCTGTGCTAAGGGCTACGGCAGCTTTTTCTGGCATGGTAAATTCAGCCATAAATTGCTGAACGTTCGGCCAGATTTTTTGCTGTTTTTGCGCAATCTCCTCAGGGCTGAGGTCGGCAATAAGCCATTGACGTTCAACGCGGTCGCTGAACCACACAAGGTGCGGCTCGGCTTTCTGCGTGGCGCTAATCGTTGGCGGCGGCACCTTCACCATCGGAACGATGGAAGGCGGTTGCCAGTCCTCGGCGGCATCTCGTGGCCGCTCAAAGATGGGCGTTCCATTTTCATCGGTTTGGAGCGTGATCAGCTCTTGCGTCGTTGGATTTCCGAAAGTTTTCATAAATCAGGTGCCGTATGCGACTTCCACTGCCTCGACCGAAGCCGTCCATCGCCACGTTTCCGAAGTGATTCCGGTCACATAAATGCGCAGCGCGTCATTCGTGTCGTTTGCCTCGACGGAGACACTTGTTCCTGCCGCATTGTCAGTGCCAATGGTGACCGAGGCGTAAACGGCGGATGTTGTCCCGGCTACGTTTTTGATGCTAAACTGGCGAAGGAAATGCGCCACCGCTGAGCCATCGCTTTTCACACCCGTGATGTTCACATTGCCCGACATGATTTTGCCGCTTGCAAGGGTGAGGCGGATGAAATTGTTGCCACCGTCGATGAATAGCTCAGTTTGCGTGTTGTTGGTTGTTTTGTTGCGCAAAACAGCTCGGATGTATTGCGCGTCACCCGTTGCCAAAAAGCGACCTGCCGCATGAGCAAACAAGCATTGCCTGTCAGCGAGGCCGTATTGTCCGCCAGACACCCATGAGGCTGTCCCGCTGGCGGTGTTGCCCGTTCCCGAAAGCACGGCGGAAGAATTTCCGCTGACAGTGTTAGTGTCGCCTGAAAAAACGGCGCTGAAAGTGTTGTTGGCGATGTGGCCTGTCCCGTTGCCAATAATTGAATAGTTGCCAGACGCATTGTTTCCTACACCACCAATGACGGCGGCATAACTTGAGGATGCTGTGTTACGAGCACCACCCACAACGATTGTGTTCGCGCCAGAGGCTACCTGCGTCGCCGCATCACGACTCGTTTGTAGATCGACCGAGTTTGCTCCGCGCTTGTTCCCGCCAGATGCCAGCGAATTAGCGATGTGAGCAGTCAGAGCGCCAGCACCTTTCGGCACAATGGCAGCATCGACGTTGGTGGCTGCATTGGTGGCTGTGAAAGACACCACCGGCACCGTCGCATTGGGAGCCGAGGTGCTGACCGCCTCCGTCCAGTTGGTTAAACTTCCACCACTCGACGAGAGCGTGGTTCCGCTCATGGAGAGTCCAGAACCAATAGTTATCTCCTCAAAATCTCCCGCTCCCGACGCTGATCCACGGCCAAGAAGTCTGGAAGCCGCCGTGGCTGGCGTAAGATTCGCAAATGGCAAGTCGCCAGTGACGCCAGTTGACAAAGGCAACCCTGTGCAACTTGCCAAAGAACCAGAACTTGGAGTTCCCAAAGCCCCACCATTCACCACGAAAGCGCCAGAGCTTCCTGTGTTTACAGCTAGAGCAGTTGCCACGCCAGTTCCAAGACCTGTGATACTACCAACAGCAGGAGTAATCGTGTTGGTTGAGGCTGCGGTAATCAACCCCTTGGCGTTGACCGTGAATGCTGGCGCTGCTGTGGCGCTGCCAAAACTGCCGACATTGGCATTGACCGTAGCCAGAGTCACCGCGCCAGTACTTGCAACAGTGGCGTCTCCAGATGTGGATACTGCCGCATAAGCCGTTCCGCCAGCGTTGCCGACAAGAAGTTGGCCCGCTGATGGAACCGTGTTCGGCACGATAGCAGCCTTGGTTTGCGCATCATCGGTGACATTGGACAGGCCAACAGCAGCCTTCGTAATGTCTGCTGTGATCGCCAATGTTCCGCTAGACGACATGTTGTTGCCGAGACTGGTGGCAACGTTTGTGCCGAGCGCGGTGATGCCAGTGCCGCCATTTACCACTGGTAGAGTGCCAGTAACCTTGGTTGTCAGGTCGATGCTGCCTGCGAGCATCGTGTTTGTGACTGTGCCGGTGTCGCCGGAAGTGACAACAGTTCCAGAAACGTTGGGCAGGAAGTATGTTCTATCCGCAGTAAGTGTCGTTGGATACATTTGACCGGCATACGATGATGTAGGACTCCATCTCACTATACCACCATTGACTGCTGCTAGTGGATAGGTGTTGGCAGCACCATCCCAGACAACGACGCCGCCAGTAAAGGCCGCACCTCCTTGGCTATTGAACTCCACCAGTTTACCTGAGTCAGAAGCACCATTACCACCCGTGCTGGTAGCCTTTGAAGCGGCTGTTCCAAGTGCGACACCACTATCCTTAATCAGCTTGCCGGTAGTTCCATCAAATAGCACAGCGTTATTGTTTACGCTAGACGCTGGACCAACCACGTCGCCAGAGCCACCTCCAGTGGCGCTGAGCGTCGTTCCAGACATACTCAAGCCTGAACCGATAGAAATCTCTTCAAAGTCACCAGCGCCACCTGCTGAACCGCGTCCAAGCAACTTGGAGGCTGCTGTGGCTGGAGTTAGATTGGCAAACGGAAGATCGCCGGTAACTCCTGTGGATAGCGGCAGGGAAGTGCAATTTGCCAGTGAGCCAGATGAAGGCGTTCCAAGTGCGCCACCGTTTACTACAACAGCACCAGAAGAACCCGTGTTGACTGCAAGAGCGGTGGCAACACCAGTTCCCAAGCCAGTAATACTGCCCACTGCTGGGGTGATGGTGTTGGTGCTTACAGCCGTCACAAGTCCCTTGGCATTGACAGTAACCGCAGGAGCGGCAGTGGCATTTCCGTAGCTTCCGACGTTGCTATTGACTGTGGCAAGCGTCAAAGCGCCGGTATTGGAAAGCGCCGCATCACCTGAAACAGACTTGTTCTCAAAAACCGTGCCAGCGTTGTTGGCGACAAGGATTTGACCAGAAGTGAGTGAAGTGATGGTAACACCCTCATCGGCGCGGATGTTTGATCCAAGGGTGGGTTTGATAAAAACCGTGCCGTTGGATGCGTGAGCGTGGACAACCGCCAGAACTTGAACGTATGGATTTGGCGCAACCGGCTGAGTTTTTGTCAGGGAACCGGAAGTTGTTCCAGTGTAAATCAAATCGCCATCCGCCCAAGTTTCACCGTAGTTGGCACCGTTGGTTTGAATGCCGCTGAGCTTTCCAAAGCCAATTACAAACCCCTCAGAACCGTTGCCGATGGATTCTGCCGTCAACCCCATGAAGTAGGTGCTTGGCCCGGTGCCATTCCAAGGCTGAACCAGAAGTTTCCCACTGTTGCCAGTAGTGCCAGCATACATCACTGGAACACCAGCGGCGATTGGGCTTCCCGTGCTATTCTTGACGTGATACAGCACATGCTGGCCTGTGTGCATCGCAAAGCCGTTCAGTTGGATGTCCAACGTCTCGTAGGTGCTGTTCCACATCGCCTGCCCCTGAGTAGAAAGCGAACCGCTTGGGGTGGTGTCAAACGTGACGCTGTTGATGGCGGCCAAATCACCCGCGTCAGACTGCGTGATCGTGCCGTTTTGGATGAGCTTGCCCGTGGTGGAATTAAAGCGCACCAAGGCGTTATCCGTGGATGAAGCAGGGCCAACCACGTCGCCAGAACCGCTTGCCGTGGAATTGATGGTTATGCTATCTGTGCTAGCATCCGTCGTGATCGTGATGTTGGAACCAGCCACCAAGGTCAACGTGTCGTTCGTGGAGTCCGCCACCACATTGCCTTGTCCAGCCACCGCAATAGTCCCGAAAAGATTCTGGTCGCCCGTATTGGTTCCAGCCAAGTTCAGCGTGGTTTTCATCGTGGCAGCATCCACGCCAAGCTGAATGTCTCCAGATGTCGTCACTGGCGAACCTGAATCCACCTGAATACCGTCCGTGCCAATAATGCCAACGCTGGTAACTGTCCCGCCACTTACCGTCCCATTGGCAGCAGATGTGATGCGACCCTTGGAATCGACTGTGATGTTGGCGTTCGTGTAGGCACCGGGGACAACTGCCGTTGATGCAAGCGTGGCAGCAACCGAACCGGGACCAGATGCAGTCACATCGCCCGTAAGTGCCGTGATGTAGTTGCCAGCCCCCTGCTTGGCATTGAAAGTCTGCCAGTCAGCCGATGTCAAAGCCCCCGTTGTGGACGCAGATGACGTTCCAAGGCTCAACGCCTGTCCAGCAAGAGACAAACCATTGGCCGTTCCAATCGTGACATCTCCGCTATTCGTGCCAGAAAGCGTTCCAGAAGCTCCATCAGCCACCGTGATGCCGCTGTTCTGGATGACCTGACCCGTTGTTCCGTTCCACCTGACAATCGCGTTATCCGTTGATGCAACCGGCCCGACAATATCACCAGATGCCGTGGCAACCGGATTGTAGGCAATCGCAAGTGTCACGTCTCCATCAGAGGTGACGGATACGGTAGGTTGCGATGCTGCGGTGCTGACATTGACAGAAGTGCTCATCAGGAGGGAAGGGAATACTGGCTGAGAACGGTAAAGGAGCCTTGGAGGTATGTCTGAATGCCGCCATTTGAGTCTGTGATGCGGAACTGCCAGACGTAATCACCAGCGGTCAAATCAAGCTCCTGAGCAGGAATCGAGAAAATCCAGTTGGTGTTATCACTGATTGTGATGTCGCCATCCGCAGACGACAACTGCTTCACAGGCTGAATGTCTGCTGGCGTCTTTTTGATGGCAAAGATCGCAGCATCCGCCGTGTAAGCTGGCGCTGGCGTGACAGTAATAGACGGAATGCCGCCCCAAGTGTCGCCTTGGACAAAAGCCAGATTGGCATCAAGTTGAGCGGAAGTTCCGGGTATCATGGCATTCTCAGAATGGCAAGGTAGAGATTATAGAGGATCGTCCGCACATCCACTGGCGGAGGCGTGTCCAAAGTTTGAGGCTGTCCGGGCATGGCTTAGAATAGACCGGCTTTTTGAGCACGCATCATCATTTCTTCAGGGGCGGTCATTCCTTCCTCGTTCTTGGCTGGCTTCTTTTTGCCGCCAACCTCGATTTCGATTTCGGTTTCCTCGTCTTCCATCTCAGGCTCTTCGTAGCCCTCGATGGGCGAACCGTCGATTTCCATCAATGTGAGGTTTCCGGCTTCGTCAGCCACGAATGTTCCGACAGCCTGAAAAGGTTGTCCCGGCGTTGCATCAGTAGGCATTTCCCAGCCTTCAGGGGTTTTGAAACTTGGCATAGTGGTAAGTAAGAAGGGCGGGGCCAGCAGTTGATGCCGACCCCGCCCGGTTAGAGGTTAGACCGTTCGGGATTAGGAGCAGGCGGTGTTCACCGTCCAGCTTTGCGGGCAACGCTTGAAGCGAATAACCGCACCGTATTCAGGGATACCCGGTTGCGCACCATAGCCGAGCTTGCCACGGAAGTAACCGATGTTCTCGTCAGGGTTGCACTCAAGGTCATACTTGTTGATCCAGCGGAAGTTACCGAGGTAATCCTGCGGAGCGAACTTGAGGTCGCCAGCCTGAAGGGCAGAACCCGGAATGGCGAACTTGACCACCTGATTAGAGGCGATGTAGAGGTCTTCGTAACCAGCGGTGGAGTAGTCAGGATTGACTTCCGCAGCTTCACCAGCCGAGGAGGCCGGAAGGAAGAAGGGAACACGCACCCAAGCACCGCCAACAAGGTTCCAGCGAGGAGCCTGAATGTCGATCATGTGCTTGAAGCCCTCAAGGTTCACGAAGGAACCGCGAGGCCCAAGGAGCTTGTCGCTGCTATTCGACCAGCGGATGTTGTTCAGGCTCGTCTCATTGTTCACAAGAGTGGCTTGAGCTTCACGGCTGAGGATCAGCGGCAGAACCGGCTGCCCATACTGGTTGGTGCCAAGACCGTTGCCCTGATGAGCGCCGTCAGCCACAAGGCGATCATACCAGTAGTCAAGGACTTCACGGTTGATGGTGCCGATGGTGCCGGTGCCGAAGCTGGAGCTAGAGGTCGTCATGGACGAGTCAAGCACAGCCTTGTTGGAGCACACGCTGGTGAACTCGTCACGGCGCTGATTGGCCCAAGCGTAGCGTGAGTTGTTCTGGAGGTTACGCAGAATGTGCGAACCCTGCTGAACGATTTCGTAGGCCATACGACCGTCTTCCATGCAGATTTTCTCGGACTGAACCGCAGCCAGCTTGAGAGCCATCGTGCGGCGGGTGTAAGCCTGATAGACCGTGACAGTCGTAGGAGTGCAGGAACCACCAGCATCGCCTTCACCGCCATCGTTGAAGCCGACAGTATCAAAGGTGATTGCGTTGTTGAGCGGGGTGCTACGTTCAAAAACCAAAAAATTAGGCGTTGCGCCCATTCCATCAGGCCAACGAGTCTTAGGAACAATAGTATTGTCGTCCCAGGGAGTGGTTACCCAGTTACGGTAGGAAGGATCATTACTGATGCGGTTAGCTTCGCTTACGAAGAAGTTGTTAATCGAGTCACAGGCCATAATATTTTGCCCTAAAGGCGGTTAAGGAGTTAGTTGAGGGAATGCTTGTTGTGAACGAGGTAAATGCTATCGGCACATGCCGTAGCGACCTGTTCTGCTTTCCATCCGAGCGAAGATGAACACCATTGCTGGTGATTTAAGCTCTTGGCTCCTCCTTTTCTACCTGCCGAGCGATGCGGGCTGCGTGGAGAATCAACGCATTTTCAACTCATTACCCGTGAGTTTGCATAAAGCGTTCCATTTGTCAATAAAGAAATCTGGCAAATTATCACTTTTCTTCAAATTCTCACTTCCCCACATTAGCTGCGGATTTCCACTTGTAATTTCTAGCAAGTCAAGCACGCTACCTCTATGGACTCCCTCATCACTCAGTATCGCGCCCTTCAGTTTCTCGCCCATCGTGCTCACAACATGGTCAAAGGCCCGAATTTCTTCGAGGATCACGAGTTCCTTGGCGAGCTTTATCCGGCCTATGAAGCAGCTTACGACTCCCTTGTTGAGCGCGTCATCGGACTTGGTAGCGAAAAGCTCTCCATCACCAAAATCAACCGTGTGGCGGCAGACATGTCGGCGGTAGCCCCTGATGAAACAAAAGCAGAAACCTTCTTCCGCATCATTCTCAAAGGTGAGAAAGACCTCTGTGGCCTGATTGACAAGGCGATGGCAAAAGCGTCCAACGGCACACAAGACTTGCTGCAAGGGCTTTGCAATGCCAGCGAGGCTAGGCAGTACCAGTTGAAGCAGCGTCTCGGTTGATTTTCGCTTGCCGGGTTCATTCTAATGCCGTAAGGTTTCTCATGGCAAAGAAATCACCATCACTATCGGTAGGCCGAGGCGAAAAACTTCCTGTCTCTAAGGGGGCGGGTTTGACCGCCAAGGGCCGTGCAAAATACAACGCTGCCACGGGTAGCAATCTCAAAGCACCAGCGCCGCATCCCAAGACTGAAGCTGACGCAGCACGCAAAAAGTCGTTCTGCGCACGTTCACAAGGATGGACTGGCGAACGCGGTAAAGCTGCTCGTAAGCGTTGGGCTTGCTGAACAAATCATGCCGGAGTCGAAAGTGCGAACCCCTTCAAGTTAGCCTTCTTGTGGTGTAGTAGTAACATAACCGGGGCGGAAGATAAAAAGGCAATTTTAACCGGCCATGTTCCAAGGTTGGCGAGTTGGACTCCAAATCCGATTGGTAAGGTTCGATTCCTTAGCCGGTTGCCACTTTCCCTTAACTCTTATGACAAAACTACAACAAGAACTGCAACGCCTGCAAAAACTCACGAATGAGTTCCACAAGAACGTCTCTCAAATCACAGAGAAATACAAAACTGCGAGGTCTGGCTATGTCAATCGCATTGGCATGGAACTCAAAAAGTTTCGCGTGGAGAGGCGAATGAAGCAGCGTGAGCTTGCTTTTCAAATTGGCATCAACAGCGCGTTTCTCTCGTTTATCGAAAACGGCGACTCTTGCGCCTCCACAAGCGATAATGTCATTGCTCAAATCGCGGAATGGGTGTCTAAAAACCAATCTTGATGAAAATAATCTCTCTCTGCCACGCAACAAAACGTCCTCATGTAGCCAAACAGTGTCACGAATTGTGGCGCAGTATGGCGAAAAACCCTGAGCGTGTCGAGATTGTTCTTGGCATTGATCTTGGTGACGAGGCTTTGTTTGAGGACTTCAAACGCCCCACGTTCATAGGCAGGGAGAACTCATGTGTTGCTGCGTGGAATGCCGCCGCTGCTGGCTGCAAGGGAGATATTCTCATCGGCCTAGACGACGATTGGGAGCCAGTTCAAAATTGGGATGAGATTGTGGAGGCCCGTCTTGGCGACAACGACGTTTTGCGCATTGGCGACTTGCACCGCAAAGACGACTTGATCTGCCATGCCATCGTTTCCCGCGATTGGTATGAGACGGTTGGCTACCTCTATCACCCCCTGTTCAAATCCGTTTACTGCGACAACTTCTTTACCCAACAAGCTATCCGACATGCCAACATTGCTGACGCGACTGACATCCAGTTCATCCACAAAAACCCAAGTCAAAACTACGGCACCGAAGATGAGGTCGCTCGCAATAGCAATTCGCCTGCGCGTTATGAGCATGGCCGAATGGTTTTTGACTCACTGATGGGGCCGGAACATGCAATCTTGGCGTTTACCTGCGCTGGCAGGCCGATGTATCTGCAAGAGTCTTTGGAAAGCTGGCTGAAAAACGATTTGTCGCTGGTGAAAAGCGTTCAGTTCTTTGTGGAGCCGACAAATCAACGTGATTTGATCCTTGCCATCATTGATGATTTCGCGCTCAAATGCCCGGTTCCTGTGATCGTTCACAAGAACAAGGAGGTCTTGGGCGTGCTAAAGAATCCGTGGCACCTGTTTGAAAATTGCTTCAGCGAGCAAATGGCAAGCCGCGTTATTCTTGGCGAGGACGATTTTGTGGTTGCTCCTGACACGCTGAGATTCCTGCTGTCCATGACGACTCACATGGACAACAAAACTATGGCTGTTTGCGCCAAGTGGGTTGGAAAGAATGCAGACCACAATCCTGAGACATGGCACCGTAGCACGGAGTTCACGGGCAACATTTGGATGATGCCACGACACATCTGGAAGGATTATGTGCGTGACACTTGGGACTTCGACTATTCCAGTGGCAATGCCGACAAAACACCTTCTGGCTGGGATTGGAACATTCAGCTTCGCGTCATTCCTCGCAATGGGCTGCATTGCATTGTGCCTACTGCCTCTCGTTCCCGCCACATTGGGGTTGATGGTGTTCATTGCCACAAGGACGTGTTTGATGAAACGGTGGCGTGGAATGCGATCAACACTCCCTACTCTAGGCCATACACCCCGTTTGAATATTGCATCGTTCGCCCCACAAAGACGTATTCAGGCGTCAAGCATGTCACCTCTTCTGGCGATTTGGGCGACATCATCGTGTCCTTGGCCACATTGCATCACCTTGGATGCGAGGCTGTGTATCTGTTGCGCGACAATGGGCAAACCAAAGGCATCACCAGCAAGATTGACATCATCAAGCCAATCCTGATGGCTCAGCCATACATCAAGGATGTCAAGATTTACGAGGGCGAGCATGTTGACTGGCAAAGCGAAGGCTTCCGCTCAGGCTGGGTTCAGCGCGACATGTCCTTGGCTCACAATCATGCCAAGCACGCCTTGGATCATGGGTTCATTTCGACCATGCCAAATCTCTCCGAACGCTGGCTGTTCAACATTGAGCCTAGCAAGCTGACGCGGGGGCGGGTTGTCATCAATCGTTCTCCGCGATACGGAAATCCTCACTTCCCTTGGCGCAAGATTGTTGAGTTCTATGGAGAGAAGCTGCTTTTCCTTGGCTTAGACCATGAGCACCGAGCTTTCTGTGATGCGTTTGGCGCTGTGGAATACAAGCACACAGCCAACATGCTAGAGGCCGCCGAATTAATCGCTGGCAGCAAGCTATTCATCGGCAATCAATCCTCCTGCATGACGATTGCGGAAGGGATGAAGCATCCTCGCATTCAAGAGGGGAGCCTCGTCATTTCGGACTGCGTTTATCCAAATGCTCACAACGCTCAGTATGTCTTTGATGGATCGGTAAATCTTCCGTGCTTGAGCGACGATACTGTGTATCACATTGATTCTCAGGTCAAAACGTGGCGAAGTTATCTGGTTAACGAAGTTCCTATTTGCGGCAATGGCATTGTCGGATGGCATTATCAATGCGGCAACGTCATGGTGAACGAGGGTTACTTTGAGTTTGCCGTGCGCAAGGTCAAGAAGCTCACTGGATGGGATGACGAGACGGCATCAAAGGCTATTATCGAGTTCACGGTTTCCCTCAATCCGCAGTGGTTTGAAAAGAAAGTCAGGCTTCCGCAGCTAGGCGTGGCACGCAGAGCTTTGCGAAATGCTGGATATAACCAGCACGCGATTCTGTGATTTAGCATAAAATTCCGGTTGCCAACCTTACGGAACATGCTACGAGAGCACTACCATGCTCTTAGCAATTCCTGTATCGCAGTCTGATGTTCATTTGCTCGCCAAGCGAGTTGACCTAATAAAGAAGTTCGGGCCTTACCCGCGTCACGTTCTGGCGATTGTGCCGGATATTACCGTGCAGCAACCCGCCAAGGAGGCGCTTGAAAAGCTGTCTCCGCTGTTCAGCCGAGCAGAGCTTCTTCGTGTCAATCTGAACGGCATCACGGGCTGGCCGCTGGCTTCAAACAAGCACTTCAAGCTGGCTGCTCAGGCCATTCACGCTCTCGGCATCCGGGAAGCGTTCTACTTCTTCGAGCTTGATAACACGCCGCTGTGCTCAGGCTGGCTTGACCGCCTGCACGACGAATACGTTTCTGCGAACAAACCCTACATGGGTTGCGTTGTGCCAACACGCGGATTTCAGGATACTCCGCAAGGTCGAGTTCCTATTCTTGGTGAACCTCACATGGTTGGCACGGGTATTTACCCGCCGAATTACGCCGCCTACTCGCCTAAGATTCAGCACATTGACCGTGTAGCTGCGTTCACGGGTATGCCCTTGGAGCCATTTGACGTGGCTATCCGGCATGAAGTGATCCCGCATTCTCACTCCACAAACCTGATTCAGCACCTTTGGCGCACCTGCAATTTCCGCAAGGAAGAAAAGCAAATCGTCTGCGATGACATGCCGGGTGTCGGGCCAAACGAATCTCACAAGGCTCCAGTTTCCTCTTCAGCGGTGGTCGTTCATGGTTGTAAAGACGACTCGCTGCCGAATCTGCTGCTCTCAGCGGCAGACCCCATTGTATCACCGACGACTGACGGTGCCGTAGCAGGGGCAAGTGCTGCGGATTCATGTGCCTCGCCCGTCGCCGGGGATCAGTCGAGCGACGGACTTCCTAAGCACAAGACTTTTATCGGCACGCAAGTTGGCAAGCTGGTGGCTGACAAACCTATGAGAATCAAGGAACTGGCGAAACTACTCAAACTTGAGTTGGATCAGTTGAAAGCGGAAATCGACAATCCTGTGAACGGCCTAGTTCTTTCCAATAAAGCTGGATGGGTGAAGCTGGCATGAAACCCCTTGATTATCAAACGAAGGATGGGAGAATCGCCTAATTATGGAACTAGCAACTGCCCTCAATAATTACGCGCCACCTGTCGTTGACACGGAGGGCAAACCTCTTGAACGCCGTATTGCCGATGTGGCTGGCGCTCGCTCTCTCTGGTTTCGGATGCAGCAGGCTGATATTGCCAGCAATCAGCAGATGGCAAAGGTTCAGGCGATGGTTGACGGCAAAGAGCCTTACGACCCCGTAATGCTGCAAAAACAAGGCTTGGGCCACATGTCCAACTTCAATCCGGGCGACGCCAAGGCTTTCTTGGACACCTCGATTGCCGCGTTCATGGACTTGATTACGGGTTCCGAGGCGCTGATTGACGTGCAAACCAAGTATGGCGAGCCTTCCGAGCGCCAGAATCTTTCCCAGCGTATCAGCCTGCACCTGAGCAGGACGATTCGCCAGTGGCCTGAGTTCTTTTTCCGTTACGCCTACATTCCGCACTATCGCACACTGCATGGCGTTGGAATTGCCTATTTCCCCGACCCTCAGAACTGGCAGTGGGACGTTACGAGTCTTTCCTACCTGAAAATCCCGCGTCAAACCCGCACTTGTGAGGACTCGATTCAGTATGCGGCAATGAAAAAGCTGGAGCAGCCAGACCAACTGATGCGCTACATCAAGCTCGGTCAATACGCTGCCGAGGAGGGCTGGAACATCGAAATGCTCAAGCGGGCAATGATGAACGCCACCCCGCAGTTGATTGACCCCTTCAATTGGATGGAGTGGGAGCAGCGTTGGAAGAACAATGACCTCGTTCTTGGCGAAACTGGCCCAACGATTCCCCTGATTTACATGTGGGTGCGTGAAAACGACGGCCAAATCAGCCTGATGATCTTCACGGAATCCGCGCTTTCTACAACGAATGGCGAGCCGGAGGACTTCATCTTCTATCGTCAGGGAGTCTTCTCATCCGCTCAGGAGGCATTCATCTTCTTCACCCGTGGCATCGGCACAAATGCCACCTATCACGGCGTTCGTGGACTTGGCAGCGACATGTTCAACGCCTTCAACCAGTTGATGCGCCTTCGCAATCGCGCTGTGGATACCGCGTTCTCGGCTGGCCCGACTTGGCAGGTGGAAAGCGAGGAGGCTGTCGAGAATTTCCGCATCGTTCCCTACGGTTTCGGCTTCCTTGTCACTCCCGGTGCCAACTTCATTCAGCAGCAACCGCCGAATATCACGGCGTCTATTGCTCCTGCTATCGAGATGCTTCAGCAGACGGTGGCGACGAACATCGGTCAATACACCAGCACAAAGACGCTGGATACGGGGCGCGAGATTTCCAAGTTTGAGGCGATGGCCCGCTTGGACTTGAACGCCCAGCTTTCTGTCACCGAAATCAACATGTTCATGCAGCAGTTTGACCGTCTGTGCAATCAGGTCGTTCGCCGCATGATGCGTCCGGGCTATCAGCGTAGCGATCCCGGTGGGCAGTATGTGTGGGAGTTCAAGGAACGCTGCCTTGAGGACGGTATTCCTATGGCCGCGCTGGAGCAGCTTGACCTTCGCTATACCCGCGCAAGCCGCACGATTGGTTCCGGCTCTCCTGCCGCACGTCGTTTGAGCTACGAGTCGCTGATGGCGCTCTACCCCTACTACGATGACTACGGCAAGCAGCAGCTTGTGCGCCTTCAGACGGCTTCTGTGGCTGGATGGGATATTGCCAATCAGCTTACAACTCCTCCCGGCTCGGATCAGCGTCCTCCGATTGATGCTGCTATTGCGGATTCTCAGAACGTAGCACTCGCTCAGGGCTTCCAGCAGATGATCCTGCCGAACGAGAACAAGACGGTTCACCTTCAGGTTCATATCTCCAAGCTCAACGAATACTACCAGCAGTTTGACGCCGCTGGTCAGAATCCTGCGCTGTATCAGGAGATTGTGCCTCCGATGGCGAACATCTTCGATCACGCCGCTCAAACGCTTGAGCAATACACGGGCAACGAAGCCCCGATGTTCCGTCAGCAGCTTCAGCAGTTCAACGAAATCATCACGAACGGCACCCGTCACCTGCAAAAACAGCAGGCTCAGGAGGCTGAACAGGCCGCAATGGCGCAAGGCCAGCCAGCACCGCAGGCACAAGGCCCGTCTGACATCGAAAAGATGCTCGCCGAATGGCGCGTCAAGATGGATCAGCGGGAAGAAGAGTTCCGCATGAAAATGCAGCAGAGACAGGTTGAGGCGGCTCAGAAGATGGCCCTCAAGCAGCAGGAATTTGCTGCGGATATGTCTCGCAAGGCCGCGTCTGCTCAGTTGCAGCGGGCTGTCTAATCACTCATGGCTAAGAAAACACTCATACAAAGGTGGCGTGAAGAGGGTCTTGCACCCGAACTCGCCCATATCATGCAATCCACCGTGTTCGCACGGGCAATGGAAATCGTCAAAGAGCACACGGAGCCGAATGATCTGGTGATCCAGCGTGTCTATCGGGAGAACCCCGTTCACGCAGACCAAATCATATCCTCCATGCACAAGATGCAGGCTGGAGAACGGCGCGTCTGGAGAATGTTGAAATGGCTGTCGGAAGTTCAACCCGAAACCAACGGGTCGATTCCAGAGCCATTCCAGCAATACGACGAACAATACTTTGAACCACGCCAATAACCCATGAATACCGAAGCATCGCCAGCAGTACCGCAGCCATCACAGGAACAAGCCACGTCCGGAGTCGGAGATTTCGACATCGGGCCAATGATGGAGCGTTTTACCGCACAGGAAAACGCCGCCAAACAGGCAGCCGTGTCTGAACCCGTGAAAACGGAGGAAGTTGCGCAGAAAACCACCGAGGAAGCAGCGCCAGAAGCGAAAACCGAGGAGAAAGCCACTGAATCCAACGATGTTCCCGACGATTTCCCGTCCAAGAAGCACGCCACTCCAGAGGCAATCAACACTTGGAAGGGCATGAAGGAGGAGTTAAGCAAACTCCGCACCGAGCTTGGTGAACTCAAGGACAAGCAGCTTCCCGCCAAAGACCAAGAGCTTCAGGCTAAGTTGCTTGAAATCGAGGAGTCCAAGAAGCGTCTTGCTGAGTTTGAGGGCAAGGACATCTCTCAATACGAGAAGCGCATCAAGGAACTGGAAGAACGCGATGCCGAGAACGAGAAGTTCCGCGCCGTCCATGACGTAATGAACTCGCGCACGTTCCACAACGAAATCATCGCTCCTGCCGAGAAGATTGGTGCTGCCGTCGAAGAGCTTGCCAAGTCCTACGAACTGTCACCTGACACCGTCAAGGAAGCGTTGAAGACGGAAGACCCTGTGGAGCTTCGCCGTAAGCTGCGTGAGCTTACGTCCGACTGGAATCCGATGGACGCAGCCGAGCTTGCCTCTTATGCCAAGACGCATCGTGAGCTTTCTGACAAAGCTCAGCAGATGATCGACAACGCGGAAAAGGCCAAGCAGGAGCTTCGCTACATTGAAGAAACTGAGTCCAAGAAGAAGTCTGAGGCTCAACTTGCTGCCGAGAAAGCAGCCTACGAGGCTGTGGACAAACAGCTTGGCGAGAAGTTCGCCATCCTGAAGGACGATCCTGAACTGGCAGAAACTCTGAAAAACGCTAAGTTTGAGGACACGCCAGCCAATCGCGCTCTTGCCGCCAAGACTGCTCCTATGGTGATGAAGCTCAATGACTTGTATCACAAAGCACAGTCTGAAATCAAGGCGCTCAAGGAGGAGCTTGCCAAGCGCAATGCTGCCAAGCCGAATCCTAGCCAGACGACTCAGCCTGCCAAGGACATCGAGGATCGCACCAAGGAGCAACGTGGATACACGCCGGAAGATGCGATGAATCGTTGGTTTGCCATGCAGGCTCAGGGAGCGTAATCTCCTGCCATGACCAAAGCCCCACAGAAACCCGTTGTCGCCAAACTGACAAAGGGGCCGCTGAACACCTACGGGATGCGGGAGAAGTTCAGGGCCAAAAACCAGTTGGAGATTGAGCTTATCTTGATGCAAGTCAGGTCAGGCTCGCTCCGACATCGGGATGGCAGCGTGAACGCCAAGGGCTTTCCTGCGTGGCGGCATTTCTGCAACGCGGTTGACATCCTGTGGAACTTCCAAGGATCGCAAACCAAGTTCCTGTGGCATCCTTGGGCGCTAACCATGATTCGGGACGCATTCAAGCACAAGCGTCTGGCGATCACATCGGGTGGCTCAGGCGGCAAGACTGACGTTTTCGCCGTCTATGCCCTCGTCTGGTGGCTGGCAAAGCCGTTCAAGAATGTTGTTCTTGTGAACACTACCACGAAGGCAGCAGCTATGGGCCGTATCTGGGGTCGTATCGTGCGTTATTTCAACGGCATGGTAGCGCCACCTCCAGGCAAGCTGGTTGGCTCATCCTACTCCATCAAGGCGGTTGATCCTAACACGCAGGTTGTCATGGAGGAATACGGAATCCGACTGTTTGCAGGTGAACCCGCCAAGGCAGCAGAATCCGCGACAGCCATTCGAGGCTTGAAACACGGTGCCGGTGGTAAGCTGATCGTGATCCTTGATGAGTGCGCCGAACTCTCATGGAGCATCGTTAACACATTCGAGGAAAACATCACGCAGAACCCGAATGTCCAGCTTATCGCCCTAGCCAACGCCAATTCGCCTTTTGACACGTTTGGCCGTCTTTGCGAGCCTTGGGATGGTTGGGATAGATACGACCCGTCTTGGGACGAATGGGAAGGTAAAGGAGCGCATGTGAGGCGAATCAACATCGAGACTTCGCCCAACATTACCGAGGGAAAGGTTATTTACCCGTTCCTAATGACTCAGGAGATGCTTGCCGAGAAGCGGGAAAAGCTGGGGCCGAACACACGCTCATACTGGCGAGGCGTCCTTGGTTCGTTCATGCTGGATGCTGACGACGAGACAATCTACTCACCCGGCGAGCTTCTGCGCATCCCGAATGACTGCGTGTGGCAGGGGATTCCAACGAAGGTTGCTGGCTTCGATATTTCCCACACAGCAGGTGGAGACAAATCCGTGCTCACCGTTGGCAGCATTGGCGTCTGCACCGATGGTAAAAAGCGTCTCAAATTTGAGAAACACTACGAACTCAATGAAGACATGGGGCGCAAGGACGTGGACAGAACCACGCAGATTATTGAAAAGTTGCGCGAGATTTGCACGAAGGAAGGAATTGCCATCGAGAACATGGCTATTGATGCCAGTGCGGGCGGCGGCAAAACCTTTGCTGACGCCATCTGGTCAAAATGGAGCAACCGCTTTCTCCGCGTGGACTTTGGCGGCAAAGCATCCGACCGACCCGTATCTTCTGCCGACAGGGAGAAATCCAGCGTCCGATATGGCAATAAAGTGGCAGAACTTTGGGGAGTGGGCAAAGAACTGATTCGCTGCGACCAGCTTCGCAACATCACGAAGGAAATGGCGGACGACATGACTTCACGCCGCTACAAGGAGAACAAGGCGCAGGACGGCGGCTCACGCATCAAGGTGGAATCCAAGGTCGAGATGAAGCAGCGCATTGGACGCAGCCCCGACCACTTTGACAGTGCGGCAGTTCTGATCGAGCTTTGCCGTGAACGTCATGGCCTGTCTGGTATCGACAAACCGGGGAATTACAGCAGCAAGGGCAAATCACCGCTCAAAAAGCGGTTTGATTCGCTGGCGTCGTTGTATGCGGCGTAGAACTTGCGCTGCACCGAACGCTTCGCGTCGGTGAGCTATTGGTTGGGCAGACCTAGCGGCGTCCGAGTCGGTTCGATAATTCGCGGCATAGACGTGCGGCCTTTTGGTTCGGCGTTTCCGGCTTTTTGAAGACCTGCACCAACACCGCGACAATCGCGACGATGAGCAGGATACCGAGAACCAGACCAAGACTGATCCAGATCGGCGACAATACCCACCACCACGACCATGCAATGACATTGCAGAGTTTTAGGGTGATGAAGACGATGGTGAGGAGACCGGCGAAGCCGGTTCCTCCTGATTTGCTGTTATTTTGGTTACTCATGGTCGTAGATAATTCAAAAGATGCCCAACAAGGCGTGGGATCTAACCGCCGGAAGCGTCTTTCTTGAAGTCGGGCTTCCCACTCGGCGGTAGATCCACTAGATCGTTAGCGGAAGAATCCAGAGCCGCCTTGAAATCCTCGCTGGGGCAATACCAGTCATCTTTCACGATGTGGCCGATGCGCTTGATTTCCGACCACGATCCTTCCACTCGGATGGTGCGTCCTTTCAGTTGCGACCACTTTTCCACACCAGCGATTTCCAAGATGCGGAAGATGTGATGTCCAGCCACGCTCAAGACTTGGTGATGGCTGAACGATTTTGGCAGATACAGCGCGTAGCCTCCAAAGCCTTGCCCCATTCCTCCGAAGTCGAGATGCAGCCAGCAATCCAAGATGCCGCGCTCTGCCATGGTGATTTCTGCCGATTCGATCACGGCGTTTTTGATTTCGGTGTCTTTCATATTTCGGTGTTTTCTTGTGGTTTCCTGCCGCTCCCAACCGCTAACAAGACGGTCGAGGCAACGGCGATAAAGTCTCTAGTCGAGGTCGGCGTCCTTCGCGCCGTGCCTCACCTCTGCGTTCTCCTCATCAGATTTGGGCGTCGGCATGATTGCGACGATCCGCGCACAGACAAGCATGTCCTCCAGCTTGTTTTCCCACAGTTCGCACCCGAGAGTGTCACCGGCTGCATTCGTGAGGATGATTTCTCCGTCGTCGTAGCCGAGTTCTTCAGCGATATTGCCGATGGCGGATTCGATCACGTCGAGTCCGGTGCAGTTGCCTCCCACCGTGGTTGTTTTGGTGGCCGTGTATTCCCATTGCTGGAAGGTGAGTTCGACGGTTTGCGTGGCCATGCGGCCTGATGTCGTAAGATTTGGATCGTAGTTCATAGTCGTTAGGTGATTCGGAAGAAGGAGAACAAGGCACCTGCTGGCAACCTGCCGTCAGTAGTTTCGTCGGCGCGGGGCGTCGTTAGGAGTGGCCATTTTGTTTCGGAGTTGGAGTGTCGGCAGGTGCCAGAGGGCGGACGCTCCCTCCAACCTTCTCCGCGCATTCCGCATACCCGATGATGTCAATCAGCGTGTCCTGCTTTTTGCTGGTCTTTGCGCGGCTGACTTTGAGCAGGATCATCATCATGGCCACATCCCAAGAGGTGAACTCGACACCCTTCCACGCGCTCCATAAGGCGGCAATGCGGGCAAACGATTCTGATGCGTCACCGTAGTCTTTGGCCCTGTCGCCAGCAACGATGGACTTGGCGGTGTCGGAGATGGAGGTTGGTATGGTTTCTTTTGGAGACTCATCAGCGTAGCGCCATCCGATGATGTAGGGTTTTGTTGTATTTTTCCACACCCACGTTTTTGCCTTGGAAGGACGGTGGCAAGCGTGGTGGCAGACACGGTGATCTTCTCCGATCACCCATACCTCGCGCTCCCCATCGCACGGCATTGGATCGCCCGGACGGTGCCATGTCCATTCGTGGCCTTCGTAAGTGAAGGTCAGTGGGCGGGTGGTGCGAAAGAAATAATCGTTTGCTCTGTCTTGACTGAAAGTGGAGTATCTTTCTGGGGTTGCTGGCTGGTCGTAAAACCCCAAACAATCCCCCCAATACGAACTTAGGTTGGTGTGGCAGCATTTATCACATACGTTAATGGTCTCCCCCAAATACAGAGGTCTTGTTCCAGATGGCAGCATGTCAGCCGTCCATCCGTCTTCGCGGTGCCACTTCATGCCCGGTGGCGGAGTTGGAAGTTTGAACTCATTCTTTGGTGTGGACTCAGATTTCTTGCCAACAGCATCCAGAATATGCTTGGCAATCGCCAGCCTATGAGGGGCTTCATTGTCCCAATAAGGGTAATCAGATGGGTCTGATTCGAGAGAGCCAATTCCTTTTGGAAGCGCAAGGAAAGAGTCGTCTGCAATTTGCTGGAGATTGTCGGGGTGGTTCATGTGAAGGAAAGCATCGCCCATCATCGGGCTGGATTCAAGTTAAAAGCGTAAGGTTATGCTTCATCCCCCAACGCCAAGGAATACGCCGGGTTGAGAATAACAAGAGCTTCGCGCAAGGCTTCGTTCGCCTTTTCGTCCTCGCCGTATTTCGCAATTCTGCGAATCTCCTCGTAGGCAGCGATCACTTTGCCGGACAAAGCGGAGGCATTCGAGGCAAGCCGGAACTCGTCTTGTTCTTCAGGAAGGTAGAAGGTCAGGGTGGCTGTCATGATTTGCGGATTTGTTGAAGCAGGTTAAAGCAGGCAGACTCGTAGGAGGTGCCAGACCCATAAACAACATCACCTCCACAATAGGAGCGAACACGAAGAATCCATAGGCCATTAATGCTTGGACTAGTGGTGAGAAGGCTGACTTCCGGCTGATCCTGAAGCCATTGAAGGAGGGATGAGTGGGCGGTGGGCATGGGTGGTTAGGTTTTGGATGAAATAGCTTCAAGAATGCGACTCACCAGTTTGTCGTTCCACGGCCTGATCTTTTTCTCCAAGGCGTAGATGTAGGCTTTAGAGACTCCACACAGAGAGCCAAATTGCCTTGCTGTCATCCCGGTTTCTTTGCGCAGCTCCAGCATGGCTTCTTGGAGGAGGGAGGTGCCGTTATCCAGATGACATTGACCAATCGACCTCTCGCTTAAGGCTAGGTTGATTTGATCGAACGCTTTTTGACTGATGGATTTAATGGATGCAGGGATTGTCATGGTAGGTAGATGGCTATTTTATTATGGTTTTCTGGATATTGAATCTGCTTGATGATTTTCTTTTCGGACATCCCATCGTTAATCATTTCCTGCACAATGGATTGAAAATTCATGACTTGTGATGGGGTGAGTCTGACTTTCGCGGCTTCAGCCTTGGATGTCTTTTCACGCCCAAGGGCGACCCGATATGCCACAAATTTCCTAAACTCATCCCGTATTCTATCGCTCCATCCGGGAGGTGTATCAACTGACAGTGACAATTCAAGTTCCCGCCTATGGTTCGCCATCCATGTTGGGGGTGGCATTCCCTCCACATATTCATCGGGGTATTCGGGCGCAAATTTGAGAATGTCCAATTCCCTCCAAGCCTCGATAAACGGAGTCAGATTGTCTTTGGTAGCCTTCCATCGTAGCTCCAACTGACGCCACATTTTTGTCTGAACCTTCATCGTGCGCGAAAACGTGCCGATAGTGGTTTTGAGATACCTGCTCAGGATAACCTCGTTGCCATCCAAGACTTTGACCCGGTTTCCAAAGTGAAGCAAATCCTCGTACTGATACCGTATGCCGGTCAATCCAAGAATCATGTCCATGTTGGCAACAATGTGCCCAATCTCGTTTGCCCGACTCCAAAGCGTCAAATACAACAGTTTGTGCATTCCACTGATCGGGCCAAGCTCTGCAATGATGTCTGCCTCATAGGCTAGTTTTGCCATCCCTTATTCTACCTCAATATAGCCTGAGAATCAACTATTTTTGTGTGTCTTACTAAAAAAGGCAATGCATTAACAATGCATATTCTGTACTCTTATATATATATGCATTATCAATGCATAGACAACTTTTGTCATACTTTCCTCACACCCTTTGGCTGACACCCGCAAGATTGCGTATGCAGGCTCTTCAGATTGTGATGCAAATACCCGCTCCTGACGTTTCCGCAGTCGCACAACGCCTCGTAAATGGCTACTCCAGCTTTGGACTTCCCCACCCTCCGCAAAACAACAAGGTGTCCAAATCTCTCCCTAGACAGGTCTTTTCTTGGTCTTGGCATAGGCCCAAAGATGGTAGAAGAAATGAGTAAATTCAAGCTCCAACAGGAGAATATGGCGAAAAAGGACGCTTTACACTCCAATCAATCTTCTCATTCAAAGACCCGTCATAGTCCGAAGGAAGCGGCCCGCGATACTTGATGGCATCACAACGGCAAATGCACTGCCACAGACGCCGATCCTCCGCATTGGACGACATCGCGCCCCCACCCAATGCCACAAGCTCAGCCTTGGTGGTTTCCGGCATAATCTCACCCTCTCTGGGAAGATACTTGTGCCCGTCATACCTCACCTTCAAAACCGCAGTCCTCACATCCATGCCCTTGTTTTTCAGCGCAAGAGCACGCCCATATTCCACATTCATGCGACGGCAAATCTCCCGCAACGAAATGCGCTCACCATCCCATTCATGGCACCTGCGGGTATTGTTCGCCTGCTGCATCTGCGTGGCCCAACGGCAGTTCTCAGGAGAATACCCCATGTCGTTGTCAATCCTGTCCAAAGACATCCCTTCCGGCTTCGGGTGCATGTCATCCACAAAACGATCAAAGTCCTGCCAACGCTCGCAAACCGTGATCCCACGGCCACCGTAATTGGCATAGCTCGAATTAGCCGGATTCTCGCACCTCTGACGCATCATCTGCCACGTTGAATACAGCGAGTTCTCCTTCGACCTAGAACGCTCAGGCGGACACTTCAACGCAGCACGCATGTAGTCGCTCCTCAAGCAGCCACAGGACGAAGAACGCCCCGTCACCAAAGACCCATAGTTCACCTCACGCCGGTTGCCACATTCACAACGGCACAACCACCGAGACTGGTAAGTTCCCGGTGAACGCAATGCCTCGCAAACCACCGTCCATCGTCCGAAGGTTTTGCCAGCCAGATTTTTGAAGTCGCTTCTACGCATGAGTAAATATCGCATAGAAGGGAGTAAATTCAACTTTGGAGGAGGAATTTTTGAGGGGCTATATATCGTCTTGAACCCGCCGGGCCTGCCCCGCTCCACCTGCCCCACCCGCCCCGTGGTCATGCTATGGGACCACCATCGCCACGCCTCGCCGGGTGCCTCGATTAACTACCAAACAACACGCCATTTGCTCTCATACTTTTAACGAGTCTAAAGAGGAGTATGTAATTAGCTCTACCTCACTGACTCTCAATCATTTACGTCAATCACCGGAAATTCTTCCCCACCAAACTCCGCGCTTCCATCGGTCACGATGTTCACTTGAACGCTGTTGGACTGCTCGATTCCGTAGAGCTTGAGCGCCAGGCCACCTAGCTGGACAAGCTCCGACACATTCTCAGGAATGATAGATTGCGCCTCCGGGCTATTAATCGCGTTTTTAAGCGTTTTGGCGAGTCCTAGCAAGGTTCCGCTCCTGTGACTCTCCAGTGTCTCTGCGACGGCCTGAGAGGCCAAAAGAACGGGTTTCTCGGCTTTTCCAGCTTCTTGTGACAATTTCTCTTTTTCCGTGACAGCCAATTCACGCTTCATATTCTCAATTTTGAGAGGTGTGAGCCAGTTCTCACGGCATGAACGCTGACGAATAGCATCATAGCTTGTTTTGAAGATGCGGGCGGCGTCTTGATAGCTCATTCCAGCAACGCAGGCATCTTTGACTTGTGACCACTGTTCCGGCGTTAAGATAGGGGCAGGAAATGCCGCTTTCGGCTCGATTTTAGCCTCCTGATATTGTGCTGGCGCTTCGCTTTCTGCTTCTTTCTCTTGTGTCTCCATGCCTTAACGCTTCCCTTTTCCACTCGCTTTGTCAAACAAAGTGAATCATTCCCTCTTTTCCTCCTTGCAATATACGCGTCTGCGCGTATCTTGTGGCCCGGTTAGTAAACAAACAAAACAAAGATATGACACTAGAGGAAACGATTCACGATAAGTACATGAGCTGGGGCGCGATTGAGGCAAATGCAGAACTTGCGCCGTTCATCATGGAGTGGGAGAAATCCAACGGAGTGGAACTGACAAAGCAGGAGATTATGCGGGCTATCTATCACGCTGGGGAGCGTTTCGCTGACTCCATGCAAGATGACGCAAGCGAAGAAGAAGCGGCACGATTTGAGGCCATGCGCCCTTCCGTGCGCAGGAAGAAAGAGATTCTAGCAATGCTTGGTTAGCCTTCACACGGCGCGCCCTTAATCGGGGCGCGCAAGTGAGCGCTAAAAGCTCAAAAAGACAAAGGCGCAATGGGGCCGTTCGCCATCCCTCCATTCATGCGAAGGATAGAAGCATGCGAAACAAGAGTGCTCTGCATTCTGCCCGGAATTAGCCGGGCAGAAACCAAAGCACAAAAAAATATGAAACTAACCAAAAACGAGTTCGTCGCAATCTGCGCAGAGTTTACCGTTGATCCGGCTGTGGCTCTGGAAGCTGAAGCAGTTATTCGCGCTTTAAAAACAGGTTGTGCGGATGCAGTCAGACTGGCGATTGCGTGCGAAATGTAAGCAAAACAGGGGCCGCGCATCTTCACGCGGAAACAAACATGAAAAAACCGATACAAATCAAAGCGGAAAGCGCCAGAAAGCTCTCGCGAGTTTTGATGGCTAAACTCGGCCCGCCAGAAGGCGGATCACCGGGCTGTGACCAGCGCGGAACCGAGTACCAGTTCACTTGGCGCTATCGTCACGACGACGGTAGCACATGGGCGAAAATGGGATATGGGCCAACTCGTAAAATGGTCACCCTTTCGCGATTTGAGCCTAAAAATGGAACTCCCGTGTTCCGGATGTGGATTCGCCTGTGTAAAGCATGACGCTCAACACCTGCCCTTGCCACAAGCCAGGGCAGGCATTGAACGCCACACGGCGGGAAGGAAACAACGAAAACAGACACCGATGAAAAAGGAACAAACGAAAGTTATTTTCCGCAAGTTTACAGGTGACGGCTCAATTATTGCGCTATTCCCCGAACTGCCCGCGGATGTCCACGCGGACCATTGCTTGTCGTATCAGCATATCGGCCAGCATGGAGCAGCGAGTATTGACCTTGCACACGTTACAGTGCCAGCAAAGCCAGCAGAGTACGCCCGCCTTAAGGCGGAACTCGAAGCAATCGGCCATAACCTGGAAACCGTGAAGCGGGCAACGGCAGCAATGCACGCGGCGCGCTGCGCAAAAATAAGGCGCTAGACACAAGGGCGCGGGAACCCTTAAATCCCGCAAATTTTCGGCCATCAAGCCCCGCCCGCATGCGGAAAACTGCCGGAAACAGACAAAACGACGACATGAAAAAAGCAAACATTGGCTCCATTTCGCATGGAACACTCAGAACGGCAGACTTGCTAAACGCATTCTGCAACGAGCTGGAATGGCAATTGCGCAGAAACGGGAATTATTTCGCCCACCCTGAGAACAGAGAGGAAGGGCGCAAAATTCACGAACTTTGCGGAGAGTGCCAGGACCAGTACGAGGAGGATGGCGAAACGCTAAAAGACGAAGACACAGCAAGCGAGCTTGTGGAGAGTTTGACAGACTCCCTACAACAATTCGCGCCCGCTTACTGCTACTTTGGCGCACATGAAGGCGATGGTTCAGACTTTGGATTCTGGCCTAGCATAGAGAGTATTGAAGAATTGCCTTGTTATGAGGGAACCGAAGAAGCACTCAAAGCAGGAGAAACGAACGACTTTCGCGTGGTGAATGACCACGGGAACGTGACTGTTTATTCTGCTAGTGGGAATGAGATTATTGCACTCGTATAAATGACGCTCAAAGGGCGCATAGCAAGCCTATGCGCCCCATTGAACGCCACAAGGCGGGAAGGAAACAAACGAAAACAGACTATTATGCAAATTGGACTCTATGCGGGATCATTCCCCACAATCGAAGAAGCGGAAAATTGCGCGAACCACATGATTCACGGCGGAGCGATTCAAGAGCAAGATGGCAAGTTTCACGTTTGGTACGTGAACGCCTAAAAAACCACTAAAGGACACCGGCCCTCCATAAACCGGCAATTTTCGAGCGGCAGACGCTCATAATAACAAACGAAAGGACAAACGATGAAAGAGCACGAAACATACAAGGGTTACAAAATCGAAATTAAACAGGATCAATACGCAGAAAACCCGTTTGAGGCATGGGATTTTGAACCGCCACTAATCGCCTTTTATGGCGGGAGGCATTCCGAGGCATCCTATTATCAGGACGCGCCGGAATCATGGTGGGATATTCTGCGAATGCTTCCACCTGCATTCTTCAATCGAAAGAACCGCATGGCATTCTTGCGGGAGTTTATTCTCCCGCTTGGCTTGTCCTTGCGTGACTTCGCGGAGGAAAGGCAACGCATTGGAGAAGTTGACGCAATCGCAACGTTGCTAGGCGAGTATCTAGGCGAAAAACCACAAGGATGGCGTGCCGCTAGTGAATGGCTGGAAATGGCCGAAAGCCTCTTAAAATGGGGCGGGATTGAATGCTTAAACACTCAGTCTAATGGTTATTCACAAGGCGATTCCACCTTACTGCTTGTTATTGCCTCGCCTAAATGGCTGGAACAAACAGGCATCAAAGCGGAGCATGTGGCGGAGTCGTTACAAGCAAGCGCGGATTTGTATGGAGCTTGGGTATGGGGCGACGTCTACGGCATTTCCGCAATCTACGCTCCAAACGAGGAAGACGAGGACGCACAAGGCGAGAAAATCAGCGAAGGTTCTTGCTGGGGTTTCTATGGGCGGGATCATGAAAAATCCGGCCTTATGGAGCACGCAAGGAGCGCGATTGACTGGCACCTTGAGAACAAGGCACAAACGGCACTCAATGAGCCTGCGTGCCTGATATAGAACACGCACGGAGCGCCTAGCCTAAACCGCTAGGCGCTCAAGCGTGAGCTACAAAGCGCACGAAACAAAACAACAAAACAAAGCAATGCCCTATCACCTCCAACAACATTACAGGGAAGCCGCAAGGCGACGCCAAGCCGCTCACGATCAAGCCAGCTTCATTCGCTGGCTCCTGATTTACGGCGCTTTAGTCCTGGCCGCACTCGTAGCGGCGGCAATGTGAACAACAACAAACACAGAAAGAAGAACATGAACACAGACAACGAAGCAAAAATCAAAGCCTTGGCGGCATATCTCGAATGTTCGCCGGAAGAACTCAGCGAAGAAAGGTGTGACCACTACGGCATGCCGATTTTCTCGCTAGGTTCTCAGGAGTACTCCGTTGGGACGGATGAGGAAGCGGACGCCGCTTGGGATGCTGAACTCGACAACTATATCGAGGAATGCATCACGCCGGAAATCGACAGGATCGAGCTTGGCAACCTTTCCAGCTACCTCAAATTCGACGAGGAAGCATGGAAGCGTGACGCTCGCATGGACGGGCGCGGGCACGCGCTTAGCCGTTACGACGGCGACGAAATCGAGCTAGACGGCGGTTTCTACGCTTACCGGCTCAACTAGGCATTGCCTCCTTGTCTCCCCTCCCGTCATGGGAGGGGAGCAAAGGGCGCAAAACCCTCCTTGCAAGGCTGCCCATCTTGCACGGCAAAACCGGGCAAAACATAACCACAAAAACAAATGCAATTAAACCACAATCCCGCAGAGTTCTGCGCAGTAAACAACATAGTTGGCCTCTCCCTTGATCGCCTCCCAAGCGGCAAGGTGATGGCCTGCGAAGTCCGAAGAGACGAAGCCGGAGAGCTTCGCGTCCCCATTGCTCAAATGAGTCTGGAGGAGCTTTATCGGCTCGCCTCTCGGCTCCATTTGGAAATCTTGCCATCGCGTTTCGCGTCACGGCAGGAGATGGATTCTCACCGGGCGCACGTGCGCCGACTCTCTGAACGCGCCGAACAAGCGCGGGAGCTTCGCGGGGAACGCGAAAGCGAGGGATGGAAACAAGCTGAATAACCCTCCTGTCTGCTCTGTCGGCTAACGCTGGCAGAGTAGCGGGGAGCGTTAAAGCTCCGAACAAACAACAAAACGAAAGGAAACGACATGAACGAAAAATGCAAACGGCACAAATGGCAAAATATCGGAGGATGCCGGGAAAACCCTGGCATCATGGGCATCGGTGGCGCTGCCATACGTCACACACAGCAATGTACCGAGTGCCAGCGCACGCGTTCTCGCGTGTTCGGCGACGTGAATGTGTGCGGCAATCGCAACCACGGATGGAGGAGCCACGAATGAACCCCCTGGAACCCCAAGAGCCTTGCGCGCTCGTGCAATTCGCCGTTACTTTGGCCTTCGCGGCCTTTTTCGCGGCGATATTGTTCGGGTATTGCCACTAACCAAACAGACAACCATGAGCACACTAGAAACAGGTACAGAGACTCGCGGCATTGATACCGCCGCGATTTGGCAACGTGAGTACGAGCAAGCCAAGCAAGACTGGCCCAAAGGGGGGCCGGATTGCTGGCAATGGCACGCCGATGAAGCGGTTCAAGAGGCCATAAGTGGATACGCCAGCGTTGCCAACTACTAGAACGCTCCCGTTCAGCCTCTCTGGTTAACGCCGGGGAGGTTGCGGGGAGTTTTCACGACTCCGATAAACAACAAACCAAAACATAGAAACATGAGCAAGTCACACCTACCCTACCCTGGACGCCACGAAAGCCACGAAAGCTGGATGCGCCGTTGCGACGAATGGCAGGAAAACCGCCGCCGTTCTCAGTCTCGCGGCCTTTCTGGCCGCCCCGATTACCACGGCCTAGCAAGCGAGGGGCGCGGAGTCGAATGGCAGAGAGTCCGCATCGCCGGGCAATGGCATACCGTTGAGGTCCCTCACTTCGCTGAGCATGAGGGCAAACGCGTACGTGTCCTGCGCTACGGCTGGGGCAGCAAGACGGCCTACCGCGTGAGAGACTGGGCGAAAAAGAGAGGTTTCAAGTTCGCCCGTCTCATAAATGCAAACGGCCACTACGGCATGTGCGGACGGGATGACGGCATGGCCTACTGCGAGGTAGCTTTTGCCTAAGAACCCAAGGGAGCCGGAAACCCTCACAAACCGGCGAATTTTCGGGGCGGCAGACGCCCAAACGACAAGAGACACAAACCACAAGACAACATGAAAACGATGCAAATCGAGGCCAATAATCACGACAACAACGACCTGCTTCGTTACGCTGGCGCGAAGCGTATTTTTCCCGGATGGTACACAGTGCGCTATCGCGGCGTGAAGCTGGACAAATCGACAATATGCGGAGCAAAACGCAATCGCAAAGGATTGATCCACATCTCCCCTCCGCACGCATGAAAACCGACGCCGAAAAACTCGCCGCTTTCTTTGACCTGCTGGCTAAGCGATGGCAGGAACATGAGGCGGAGAAAGCGCAGGAAAGGAAAGACGAGCAGTACAAGAAACTAGCAAAGCTCCAGCCATGGTGGCAGGACGCCGCGCAGTAAACGAAAGCCGGACATCTTCGCGGGTGTCCGGCTTTTTTGTGCCCTCATGCAATTCTCAATTATGAGAACCCGGCGATGCGTTCACGCCCTACCATTTCCGCACTCGTGAAATTCAACCAGAGCCGCGAAAATGAGTCGCAAACATCCTTGCATTCATCCGCGAATTAGCGTAAGGTTGATTCATGTTCAACAAAACAAAGCCCGCACGTTTCCGCGTCACCTACTCAATCAAGAGCCGCGAATACTGGTTTACGATTCCAGCCGTTTCGGCCAGCGCAATCTGGCGTTCGTGGGATCGTCTCGATTCCACGCTAGTTGATGTCAGTGAAGTTTAAGCATCATGAAACCTCTAGCCGCAACAAAAGCCCTCTTAAACCTAGTTTGGTGGCACGAACACGCCATCAGCGTCATGCAAACCATTGGCGAATACCAAATGCACAAGCGTCCAGAACAATTCAAACGAGCCGCAAATCAAGTGATCGAGGCCGCGTCACTGGCGGAAAAATGGCATAATGAGTGGCTGAAAACTTTTCCTCAAACAGCATGAACAAAATAGCAGAATTACTCCGAAAACACTTGTCAGAGTCTCCACGCGGGGAGCAAGCGCGAATTGTCCGCGATCTAAACATTAACAAATCCACCATGACGCGCTGGCTTGACGGTGACATGCACCCCAATGGGCAGCACACAATGACGATTGTGGAATACATTCGTCGTAAGAGGGGAGGAACTTTGTGACTCTCCGCCCCTCAATCATGGTTGACGCAGCGACTCGCTACTGCCTTGAGCAAAGCGTGTCGTTTGAAAAACCTGTGGCCTTTCTTGACTCGACGGTTCTTCGTCGTGTAAGATTGCCTGTCACGTTCAAGTATCGCAAGAAGAAGCAAAAGCGTTTGGCACTACCGGAGAAAGCATCATCATGAAAACCACTACTGTCGAAGTCTTTACCGAAGACCTTGGCCTCAAGGACTGCTTTGAAGTATCAGCCACCGTTGACGTTGAACATTGCGACGATTCTGACTACAACCGCGAGCACGGCTACGGCCATGCGGAATACATCGGCGATGCTGAGATTTTCTTCCTCGTTGTCCGTGAAGTTGATCGCGAAACCGGCGACGTTCTCGATCACGACGTTTTGCATCCTGCGATTGTCAAGCAAGCCGAGGAATGGGCCATTGAGAAAGCCAAACAAAAGATTCGGAATGGAGATTTGCCTTGAAGTCCAACCGTCCTCAGCATAAGTTTTCCACGTCACCGACAGACATTGAAGCCGAGGTTTATTCTTTTTTCCTTGTTATCGCTGCCCTCTCCAGCGTAGGCATGTCGGCGAGAGGCTAATTTCACCATGAACACTACACCAGAACAACCTGAAACTGAGCAAGTCACCAAGACATGCAATTCGTCGCAACCTTGCTGCCTGATGGACGACGATCTGAACGAAGAACTTGGAACGCCAGCTTGCGATGTTGAAGGCGGCTGCGAGTCGTGTCAGTAAACTTCCAGCCTAGTATTGAGCAATGGCCCGCCGAGGTTTGGCTGCAAAACCGATTAAACTGACAATTCTAGGTTGATGATCTTTGACAACTTGAAAACAGAATCCAGCGGCGGCGTGGAAGGACACGCTGATGACTCTAAGCGGGAAGCACCAACGTCCCATGCTACGCATGACCAGTTGGGTTTAGCGATAGGAGTTGAACGGCGAGCGGCAACGCGACGACCCGATCTGGAACTCGCACTAGCAGGTATCAAGCCCTGCCCGCTGGATTCTGTTTTCCACTAATTTGCCTGCCGTGCCTGTGCTGGCCGATAGCCTTCTATGTAACGCTGCAATATGCGTGAACGATGCAACAACGCGAAGCGCGAGAGAGCACAAAACCGAAGACAGGGAGCGATCCCAAGTAGGACTCTCGCGGCGGCAGGCAACTACTTTCTGTAAGGTTCGTGTTGCTTTTCAGCGCACAAAGTGATAAGATTGACTTCTATGAGTGAAACACCAAAACAAGAACTGGCAACGAAACAACCGTCTCTCAAAGAGCTAATCAGCGGCGACAAATTCAAAGAACAGGTGGCCTTGGCGTTACCAAAACACATGACGCCCGAAAGGTTCACGCGCATTGCTCTCACAGCCATCTCACGCACGCCAAAACTGCAAGACTGCACGCAGACGAGCCTGTTTAAGTGCCTTCTGGACTTGTCGGCTGCTGGTCTTGAACCTGATGGTCGCCGAGCATATCTCATTCCATACGGCAGTGAATGTACTTTGATCTTGTCATACATGGGGATGATCGAGCTTGTGCGTCGTTCGGGCGATGTCGTGAGCATCCGCTCCGAGCTTGTCTGCGAGAATGACGAGTTCTCATGGGAGAATGGCAAGATTACTCACAAAGTCGAATGGCGCAAACCACGCGGAGAAATTCAAGCCGTGTATGCCGAGGCCGTTCTGCGCTCTGGCGAGACTCAGACCGCAACCATGACCAAAGACGAAGTTGATGCTATCCGCAAACGCAGTCGTTCTGGCAATAGCGGCCCTTGGGCTACGGACTATGGCGAGATGGCCAAGAAGACAACTTTGCGCCGCTTGTGCAAGCTGCTGCCGCTTTCTTCTGAGGTTGCCGAGCACATCGACAAAGATCAGGACATCCTCATCGAACGCGATGTGACCCCTGTGGCAAAAGCAACTCTCAACCTTCCTAGCCAAGCGGAGGTGGAAAATAATAATTGACAACAACCGCTTGTTGTCCTAACAAAGTTAAATGAACTATGACGCATCAGCAATTCAGCAAAAAAGGCGGTCAGGCAAAAACACTTGCAAAGAAAAAAGCAGCGCAATCCAATTTAGCCAAGGCAAGACAAAAACTGACAGAAAAAAGATTGAAATCAAAGAGGGTCAAACTTTTGGAAGATTAACAGCTATTTGTTTTAATGGAAAAGATCGTTACAACCATCCTATTTGGATGTTCTTGTGCACTTGTGGAAAGAAAAAAGAAATAAGCGCAATAAGTGTTTTCAAAGGCGTAACACGTTCGTGTGGTTGCCTAAGAAAAGAAAATTCAAAAATAATGAAATCCACTCATGGTCTTGGTCATTTAGATGAGTATGTAATATGGTGCGGAATAAAACAAAGGTGCTTTAATCCAAAATGCAAAGAATATCGTTTATATGGAGCTAGAGGTATCATTCTTTGCGACGCTTGGAAGCATGATTTTAAAGCATTCTATGAATACATTGGCCCAAGGCCAACAAAGCACCATTCCATTGATCGAATAGACAGCAATGGCAACTATGAGCCGGGCAATGTACGTTGGGCAACACATTTAGAACAGGCCAACAATGTTAGAAGCAATACTATCCTAACATGTCGTGGAGAATCTAAAACAATGGCCGAATGGGCTAGGTCTCTCGGTATTGCATATGATATGCTATGCCAGCGCGTTTGCAAACTTGGATGGTCACATGAAAAAGCTATACTTACCCCCAAATTATTCACATGATTATTTACAATGAAACTGAATATAGGCAATGGAACGCTCTAAACTACTCAGCGGCCAAATCGCTGCTGAAGTCGCCCAAGCATTTTCAAGCAGGACTCAATCGCAAGTTTGAGCCGTCGCGTGAAATGATGATTGGCACATACGTTCACGAAATCGTTCTGGAAGGCAAAACGCCATCCTACATCGTTCGTCCAGACGACATTGATCTTCGCACTAAAGAAGGCAAGGCATGGCGAGATAAAAACGCAGGCCGTGAAATCCTGTCACCTGAAGATGACGCCGCCGTTCGCATGGCTGCTGATGCTGTTCGCAAAAGCGCGGATGCGCAGTATCTTCTTGGTCGCTGCCCCAATCGTGAACATGGCATCGTGCAGACGTTCGGAGGCGTGGAAATCAAGGGCAAGCTGGACGCTTACGGGACGGATGAGGCTGGGAAAGCCATCATCCTGGATTTTAAGACAACATCTAACGCTGACCCTGAAGAGTGGGGCCGTAAGGCTTTTGGTCTCCGCTACCCAATGCAGTCGGCTTGGTATCAGGCATTGCTTGCTTTGGAGCTTGGCCTTGAAGAACCACCGGCTTATTTTTGGCTTTGTGTCGAAACGCAAGACCCGTTTGACGTGGTGATTTACCAGCCGCCAGAAGAGGCTCTGGAGATTGGCCGCGCCCAGATGAAGCATTGCGTGGAAACCTACAAGTCCTGCAAAGATAGCGGAAAATGGCCGGGATACAGCAAGGGCATCATCGCTTTGGAAGTGCCAGCATGGGAACGCCGCCGCTGGATCAAGTAATAATTTAACCTCAAACACCAATGCCTAATAACAACATCAACATCAGCTTCGACATTCTCAAAGTCCAAGGAGCGAAGAAAATCACCGGCAAAGACGGCAAAGAATACGTTGCCATCTGCATCCCAGAAAGTCGCCTCAAGCGTTTCCAGCGCAAAGATGGTAGCGAGAGCCTGTTCTTTGAACTCGACGTGAAAGCCAACCGAGACGGCGAAGACAAGTTTGGCAAGACGCATTTTGTTGCCGAAGCTGCCTCCAAAGAAGAGCGCATGGCAAAGACTCGTCTGCCCATCATTGGCAACGGCAAAGAGTTCGTCTTTGGCGGGTCGTCTGGCGGTTCTCGCGCTAGTCAGCATGGAGCGGTCAAAGCCGCTAATCACCCCCTGATGAAAGACGATGGCCTTGAAGAAGACCAGATTCCGTGGTGAGCAAATTACTACACCTGACAACAACCGAGGGGCGCGACTCGACAACGCGCAAAACTCAGCTTACAGTTGCCTATATGCCTTGCTACGACGCAGAAGCACGCGAACGACCGCAAAGACTTGAATCCAAAGTTCATAAACTTACAGCAATGCTTTGTGGTCTTTGCACAAAAATTGAAAATTCATCATTGCGCTCAATGATCGACTCCGACCCGAATCTTTCCGATTGGTGGCAAAACCACAAAACTCATGACGAAAGAATTGCTGCTATCAAACAAAAGAGAGATGCTTTAGGTTCTCATTGTCTGACGGATAAGGAGTTTGAGCTTTTGTGGAATGCGGATGACATTTCTTATTAACACACATCAAAAGAACACATGACCTCCGATCAAATCGACACCATCAACGCCATCGCCGCCGACTGCTACGAGAAGGCTGCGATGAAAGGCTTTCATGACAGCGACCTCGATAAAAACGACGTTGAACTCATGGCAGCGTGGACGGCAAACCTGCACGGAGAAGTATCTGAGCTTTGGGAGGCTGCTCGCAAGGGTAAACTCAACCATCAATGCGACAAAGAGGCTGCTCTGACATGCGCAGAAGAGGAGTTTGCGGACATCTTCATTCGTGTCTGCGACTCGTCACGCGCTTTTGGAATCAACCTTGGACGCGCCGTTCACCTGAAAATGCAATACAACGCCAGCCGTCCGCACATGCACGGCAAACTTGCTTGACCTATGTACGCCACAGAAATCATCGCAGAATTGAAGCGGCTCATCGAAATCCACGGCGATGTTCCGGTAAAGACACTCATCGTCAATGGCGAATCATTCACAAAAGCCGAGGCCGAAGTGACTGATATTCGCTACACAAGCTCCGAAGCATGGCGTAAACCCATCATCAAAATCGTATCAAAATGAACGGCATTACCAAGGAAAAGATCGAAATGCTTGATGAAGCCATTGCTTGGCACTCCGCACAGGAGGATGTCAGTGATACTGAAATCGAGTGGATTGAGTGGGCCAGAAAACGTGTGAAGGAATTGGAAAGGGGTGAATCATGAAGCTGTGGCTAGGTGTGGACGTTGGAATCAACGGTGGAATCGCTTTCATTCCAGAAAGGGGTAACTCTTGGGCTATTAAGATGCCCGATACTTTATGTGATCTTTGGGATGCGATTGATAACATTGGCTTTGATTTTACATATCTGCACGCATGCCTTGAGCGTGTGCATTCATCTCCGCAAATGGGCGTCAAAAGTGCGTTCACTTTCGGCCAAGGATTCGGCCATCTTGAAATGGCTCTGACTGCCGCCAAGATTCCATTCACTTACGTCACTCCTCAGAAGTGGCAAAAGGAGCTTGGATGCCTCACTGGTGGTAACAAGTCTATTACAAAGGCTAGAGCGCAGCAACTTTTTCCGCACATCAAATGCACGCACGCCATCTCAGATGCGTTGCTCATCGCTGAATACTGCCGCAGAACCATCAGATAGCCATGAACCCCGACGACGAAACAAGCCCTATCCCCGCCTTCATTATGATGGCTATCATCACGACGCTCGCTGCTGCAATCCTGCTCAAAGCCCTGCTCTAGCACACTTGAAATAGTAAGCTGGTAAAGAACATTGACAATATCCGCTTAAAAGCGTAAGATTGAAGTCACATGAAAACACAAATTAAGAACAGGTTTACAGGCAGTGTGATACATGAGGGCGACTACGCTTCTATTTATGAGGCAGTTGCGACGGCCATCAAATCAAAAACTGACCTTCGCTGTGCTGACCTTCGCGGCGCTGATCTTTGCAATGCTGACCTTCGCGGCGCTGACCTTCGCGGCGCTGACCTTCGCTGTGCTGATCTTTGCGGTGCTGACCTTCACGGTGCTGATCTTTGCGATGCTGACCTTCGCGGTGCTGACCTTCACGGTGCTGATCTTTGCGGTGCCAAATACGCAACATTAATCATTGCACAAACACGCATTCTTCCAGACGGGGAAATTATTGGTTGGAAGAAGCTGCAAAATGGAAGTATTGCAAAATTGCGCATTCCTGAATCCGCAAAACGCTCTAATGCTTTTGGTCGCAAGTGTCGATGCTCTGAGGCTATTGTTGTGGCAATTTATGATGGTGACAACGAAGTGGATGTGGGTTTTTCCTCGCACGATCCAGCCTTTGAATACAAAAAAGGCGAAATCGTCAGGCCCAAAAAGCCGTTTTCTGAAGACTGGCAAGATGAGTGTGCTTCAGGTATTCACTTTTTCATCACGCGAGAGGAAGCTGAAAATTACTAATTTATGCCAAACGAGAAAGCATCGCCCGCGCATCGTCTAGCATACCGGCTGGAATCCATTCTAGTGTCAAGTAAAGTTGACGCTGACGAGATTACGAAGATTCTGATCGACCTTCTGGCGCATCACATCGCTGGCTACGAGCCGATTCACCGGGAATACATCTGGGATGCGGCTGTGGATGAACTCGACGACATGGTGGAGATTTTCTCTGCTATCGAGGACGAGGATTATCAGAAGAATTGACACACCCTCCTCGCTGAGATAGGGTTGGAGTGCCGACTGGAAACGGCCTGTAACTATGACGATAAATGATCCCCACCTTTCAAGGAACCTGTGTCATGCAGATTTCCAGCCTTGAGAGCGTGGGGATCGCCTTTTGGTGAATTATGGATATTGTTTTGCTCAAGTCCCTTTTGAGAAGCCCAATCGCTTTTCAGCCTATTTTTGTCAAAATCGCCGGTTCTGTGAACGCTGGTTTGCTTTTGAGTCAGGCGTTTTATTGGAGCGACAAAACCACCGACCCTAATGGGTGGTTCTACAAAACGCAGGCAGAATGGGAAAAGGAAACGTACTTGACTCGTTATGAGCAGGAATCCGCCCGGAAACAGCTTAGATCGCTTGGATTTTGGGAGGAAACCCTTGAGGGTATTCCAGCCAAATTGTTTTATCGCATCAACATGGGTGCGCTCTATGCCAAAATGGTGGCCGTTTCAAAAATCGAGTCCTCCAGTATGCGGGAAAACCACATACTAGAAAGCGGAAATCCAGCAAACAGGATTGGGGTAAAACCACATACTACTATATGTACAGAGAGTACATCAGAGAATACATCTCCCGAATTAAAAAATTCGGGCAACGAGCGGGTTGAATTGTTCGCTTTCCCGAAAGGGGTCGAGAAGCCAATCATTCATTCCAATCCACCCGCAAAGCGTGGCAGACCGCCAAAACCCGCCGATCCTCGCCATCAAGAAGCCATCGAAATGTGGCGCGACATGTGGAATGAGCGGTTTAACACGCCGTATTCCTTTCATTCTAAGGACTTTAAGCACCTAAAGGAGTTTTTGCGAGCCAATCCAACTGTTGAAGTCTCAAAAATGAGAGACGCATTAAGCGGAATTTGGTCGCTTGAGGTGCAAAAGGGCGCTTTTGCCCCCAACTCCATCCGAATCCTCAACCTTTGCGACCTTTGCCTTCGCTGGAACACCATCATCGGAAACATCCAATAAACCACAAACCATGAACTATACATCACTCCCTGAAAATATTGAATCTTCGGCTCAGCGCAGACTGAACGAAATTGTGAGAAAACTCAATGAGGTTCGAGTCATGGTTATGAACCATTGGCCCGACGCCATTTTTTTCGTCAACTCAGACGAGACGGGATCATATTTATATATTTCACGCCGCGAGGACTCCATCGAATGTGTGCAATCTGACATCTCTGCTGAAAAATGGCAGACGCTTGATTTAGACGATTGCGGAATTGACGAAGAATAATTTACCCAAATACACCCAAGAAAGGAACACCATGATAGCAAACCTAGACACGCCACCTCAATCGACTCATCCAGATTATGACTGGTGGGTTTTCTCAACCGCCCTCAGCGAAGGCTGGTTGATGCTTTATTGCCCCAAGACTGGCAAAACAGGCTCAGTACGCAATCCATCGAAAGCTGAGTGGGCCAAGGCATTTGATGCGCCAAATAACCCTTACCAATGGCATGACAATTCTCGTGTCGTCATAGACGTTAAATGACACCTCCTCCCACAATCGAACAGCTTCTAGCGTCCTTCAAAGACGCCCAGCTTCCGTGGTCTGAGGAGGCTGAACAGACGGTTGTTTCCTCGATTTTCCACCACCCAAGGCTGATTGAGGAGTGCCCGCCCGTGGATTCATTCTTCCACGTCCATCACCGCTGGCTGATCGAGGCTTTCTTGGAGCTTTTCAACGCTGGAAGGCCGATTGATCTGCCTTCCGTGACAATCAATCTCCGTGAAAAAGGGCTTCTCGACAACATGGGAGGCCCGGCGAGGCTCAGTGTCTTCTACTCGAACATCCCGATGGTGTCGCATTTCGGCTACTACGCCGGGATTGTGCGGCAGAAATACCAGCTTAGGGCCATGATTGGCGTTCTTGCCGCTGGAATGGACGTTCTTTTGCGTTTTAACGAGTCGGAGGGTTCTTCCGCTGCCGATACCCTCCAGAACGTCATTAAAAGCGTTGTGGAGGCTGCAAATGACGATGGCAGCCCTGATTTGGAGCATCGCCCGATGGCGGAACTCATTAACGAGGTCTTGCAGGACGCCGAGGATATGGCGAAGTCGGGGCGGAAAATCACCGGGGTTTCGACTGGTATCGCCGAATTTGATGACATCATGGGCGGTCTTGAACCCGGATGCCTGACGGTTGTGGCGGCTGAGTCCAGTGATGGCAAGTCCAGTTTGTGCCGACAAATGCTCGAATGGGTGGCTATCGAGGGTGGTTGCGCCGTTGACTACACCTACGAAATGATGCCCAAGGCGGAAGTGAAGCGCATTTTGTGCTCTCAGGGCAAGATTGACGCCAAAAACCTCAAAACGGGGATGCTGACGCGCAATGAAATGCTCAACCTTGGCCTTGTGGCAAACAAGGCGGCGAAATGGGACTTCAGCATCGTGGATGTGGCTGGAAAGACGATTGAGCAAATCTGCCGCGATATTTCACGCAGGTCGCGTAAATTGAACGCTGGCAAAAGGCTTGTTGCGATGATTGACTACATCCAGCTATGCAAGACTACCGAAAATTCTCAAAATCGAGAACGCGAGGTTGCTCACATCACGGCTACCACCAAGCAGTGCGCCAAGATGACGGGGGCACACATCATCATGCCTTCGCAGGTGAACAACGATGGCGAGGTGCGTGAATCCCGCGCCATTGAGCAGGACGCCGACAACCTCATCAAGATCAAGAAGATTGGCGTCAAGAACGACGGCCCCTCATGGAAAAAGGGCAAAGAAGAGGAGAAGCCCAATTTCCAGCGCCAGATGTTCTTCCACAAGGTTCGTGACGGTGAACGCTACCGCACCGTGGACATGGAGCTTGTCGGCAAGCACTTCAGGTTTGAGGTTTTGCGAAAAGAGGTTGATTCTGAGGGATAATTGGCGTAAGGTTGAACTTATAAACAGGCCAGAACGCGGAGTTCAGTCAGTCCGAAACGAAGCCCACAACCCAAGAAGACCAATGAGCACCCTAGAAACCACTGACACAGCAGTCCAAGCCACGAGGACTTGGATGCACCGTTTTGTTCGCCTTTTGGGCTATGTTTGTCCAGTCTGCGAGGATGTGAGGCACCGTCTCAAGGGACACCGCTGCTCAAAGCTGGATGGTGAGCACGGACTTGCTGCCGCTACCATGAGAGCATGGGAGCAAGAGTGGGGAGACGGAGCCAGCGGAGATGCTGGCGCGATGCTCAGGCGAGAACTGCGGAGCGTAATCCGCCGCTACGGTCAGGAGTCGGACGTGACCGCATATCAGGCCATCGGCGCGCTCCGCATGGTGGAACATGATATTGTGGACATGCTCGACTGCGCAGCGTGAAGGCGAACGCTCAATCTCTGCCAACCCTGGGGCACGACCAGGACAACACGACAAAGGCCCAATAACATGACCGAAGCAAGCACACTAACAATGACCCAAGACCAGCCCCAGAGGTTGGTAGCAGAGCCGGGTTGTCCGCCCGAATGGCTGGAAGAGATAGTCGAAACTATCGGCATTACCGATGGCGTCGATCTCGTTGAATGGCACCTAGACCAGACGGGCGACTACATCGTCAAAATCGAATACGGCGAGGAAGAAATGAGCTTCCGCGCGGGCACAGATGGCGAGAGCCACGGCCAAGACTACGATGGCACAATCATCGACATGACCACGACTGATCACGTGCAGTGGTGGTGCGCTGGTGAACTCTACACGCGGCTCCAAAGGGCCAAGCGCAAGATCGAGGACTTGGAGGCGAACGCCAGCGGTGAGCCGCGCCCCCTCGAATGACTATGAACACCACGACTGAAACCCTGACCCTCGAAAGCCCTGCGCAGGCCGCCAGCGTGACCAGCGGGGGTGTTGGCTCTAGCGCCTTGTTGGGCTCCGTTCATTTTTCGAGCGCGTCCGATGAATGGCCAACGCCTCGCGCCTACTTTGAAACGGTGGAACGTGAGTTCGGCCCCTTCGACCTCGACCCGTGCGCAACGCCTGCCAGCGCCAAGGCTCCCAAATACTTCACGAAAGCAGACGACGGCCTCGCCCAAGAATGGCGCGGGCGCGTGTGGATGAATCCGCCCTACGGTCGCACCATCGGCGCGTGGATGCGGAAAGCCTACGAAGCCGCGCAAGCCGGGGCTGTGGTGGTGTGCCTAGTGCCAGCCCGCACGGACACCGCATGGTGGCACGACTACGCAGCCAAAGGCACCGTCCGCTTCCTGCGCGGGCGGTTGAAGTTCGGAGACGCCAAGAACTCCGCGCCCTTCCCCTCGGCTCTCGTCGTCTTTGGTATGCCTAACGCCACTCGAAAGCCATGACCACCGCACCCTCACGCTCCGTCCTTGCGCTTCGACTTCCTCGCGGTGGTCGTTGGCTTCTCGGTCTTGTTGTGCATCTTTATTTCGCGGGTGACGTGCGCCGCCAGGATGGGCTGCAACCACTTAGCGGGGCCGCTGCGGATGATCCAAGTGTGTGCGGTGGAGACAGAGCATCCAAGGCAGGCGGCGAGCTTCGTGGCTCCCAAGGCGAGGCATTCGTTCCATGTCATGCGTGGAAGATAACCCGCCAAATAAAAAACGCAATGCGTAAAATAAAACCTTGCAACCGGATACGCAATGCGTAACATCTTCGCATGTCCAACACCGAACAACTCGCCCGCCGTGCATTCTACCAAGCCAACGTCTCCGGAAACGAAATCCTCAAATCCAAATACCAAAATGGATGCTCACTCAACGAGGCCATCGCCTTCTTTAACTCGCTCCCAGCCGAAAAAATCGCCATCTGCGAAGCTCTCGGATGATGCTCTCGCCCCGTTTCTACGGGTTGCCAAAGGCATCCCTCGGAATTGGCCGGGGGGGAACATCCTGCGTTTTGACCAGCGCAGCGACGGCTCAATCTTCCTGGGCTATCACGGGATCAACGATGCCAGCGAAGGAATCACAATCGACGAGTGGCGAGCACTTATTCAGCACAACCAATAGCTGAGCCGCAAGCGAGCCAAAGCGAGTCTGTCGGCTCCAGCGAAAGTTCGGCTCAAATATGAAAATTACCTATTGCCAGAAATGCCGCACGGATTAGAATCGGGCAATGCCCACAGGTCTAACAGTTGCCGCCGCCCGTGCTGCGCTATACACGCAAGTTGATCCCAACGACGTTAACTCGACGTTGTTTTTGCCGTATTTGAACCAAGCCTGCGAGCGGATCATCAATTCTGGCGCGTGGAAAAACACCTATGGGCAGGTGGATTTCCAGACTTCGACAGGCTACATCACGCTTCCTAGACGCTGGGAATCAATCATCGGAGTTACCCGCGTGAACTATCCCACTGGCGTATATCCGAGAATGGTTGAGTTCATGACTTCGGGGCCGGGATATTTCGATGACGAGGCGATGGATGAGAACCTGAAAACCATCATAGATCAGGGGGATGCCTGCACGATGGAGTTCCAGACTGACGCTGGATTGCCTCAATTCGTCATTTCCAACGCCGCTGACGCAGGCAAAATCGTGCGCGTTTACGGTTACGACACGAACGGAGACGAGGTTTTTGACTCGTCTGGCAACGCTGGATTGGCCCTCACGCTGGCGAATACCACGGTGACCGGCGCAACGTCCATGACCATAACGCAGATCGTTAAGCCTGCGACCCTTGGTTCCGTGACGCTGAACGTGGTTGTGAGCGGCAATCCTGTGGAGCTTTCCGTTTACGAGCCAAGCGAGACGAACCCCATCTACCGCCGCTACAAGACTGGCACCATGACAAGCCGGGGCGATGGCAAACCTTGGCTGCGCTGCCTGTGCAAACGTCGCTACGTCCCTGCTGCGGCGGAGACTGACCTCGTTTGGCCTGACAACCTTGGCGCTTTGAAGCACGCCCTCATTGCCGTGAAGCTGGAAAATGACGGCGCGTATGAAGAAGCCGCCGCCGAGCAGCGTTGGCAGAAGTGCTATCAGATTCTCAATCAGGGACTCAAGCAAAATCGTGGCGCGATTCGGCCTACGATGCCGTTTTGGTACCCGCAGTCCGCAGGTTCCACTCCTCAAACTCGATAAATTATGGCACGCGCATCAGCACGCAGTTTTAGTCAGTATTCGGGCGTTGACCGCTTTAAGCAGCAGCAAAAGTCCATCTATGGCAGCAAAGCATTGCCATCAGCATTTGAGCGATTGCAGCGTCCTGATTTGTATGGCCCCGGCACATACCGCGATCAGGCATTGAAAAGCGACGCCTATTCTTGGTCACTTCCTTTGTCTGAACGCCCCGCCGCAGCAGTTGGCCGCTCAAGCCGTGATCCATTCCGCGTTGGGGAGCAAGTCATGCGCGGAGTCAAGAATCGTGACCAATTCCGCACGGCCTTGGAGTTGGATGCAATGACACCTCCCCCTGACCAGTTCCAGCAAATTATGGGCGACCAACTTCAGCAAGAAATGGGCGACACCAAGAATTACGGCAACGCTCAAAATCAAGGCCCGCTTCGCAACTACATGGGGCGCTCGCCTTCTAGCTGGGGGCGAAATACTGTGACCAATTCGATGTTCCGCAAACCGTCTTACTCATTTTGATTTATGAACCCCTCAGCTATTCGTCCATTTACCAATCTCATCAATCGAGTGCCGAATCTGAACTCGGTGTATATCGACACAGAGGGCGGTGGAGGATTTGACCTCAATGGCCTAGTCGAAATGGCCCGCCGCAAGCGCATGATGCAGGAAGCTGGCGCGAACGTCGCTGGACGCAGGCAGGAGCTTATCGAGCAGGGTCGCATGGGGCCGCAGCCTTTGGCAAATCGTGAAGCGGCAAGTGAAGCTGTTTTTGAGCGCCTAAAATTCCCGCAAAACAAAGAAATCGCCGCCCTTGGTTTGCCGACTACCGTTCAGGAAGTTCCCGGCATTGGTCGCCGTGTGGATTACGATGGCGGAAGGGTGATGCTTGGCAAAGACGGAGTTGGAAGCGCAGTTCCGCTGAAAAAGGATCGGAAAGAAGCCATGATCGAAGGAATGCCAGCCTCCAAATACTTTGCCGAGAAAGCAGGCGAACAAGGCGTCTCCAATCGCTATGCAACTGCCGTGCCAACAGGCGTCACCGACAAGCAAGACCCTTGGGGCATCAAGCCTCGCTACACAGGGAAGGCAGTTGTCGACGATGCGATGAACAAGAAAAAGGCCAAAGCGTAATCCTATATGCCCGTCATCTCTCTGCCAGAATACCTTGGAATTTCGGAGGCTCCGCAGCAGCCAGTTTTTCAACGCACGCGCCAAGTCGAGCCTGATTCACCTTGGGCGCGAACGATGCAGGTGGCAGACTCGTTGACGGCGCTTCGCAACCAGCGTCCAATGGCTCAAATTCAGGCGATTCAGAACGAATACGACATGATTCGGGAGAACGCCGAAAAGCTGCGCAGGGAGCGTGAAGCGGCGATGCAGGCTGAGCAGGCAGTTGGTGCTCTATTTGACGTGGACGGACAGAAACCAGACTATCTGGAGCGCAAGCAGGCCGTGCTGAAGCAGTTCCCGATGGCGCAATTCGACCCGCGTGTTCAAAATTACATCGAGAATAACGACAGGATGTTTGACGCCCAACAGAAGGCGGAAGCGCGTCGTCAGGAGGAGATTACCACCCGTGCGGCTGATCTTGTTCGCAAGGGTGGAATTGACATCGCCAAGGCTCAGGAGGCTGCAAAAAGCCCGCTCACTGCCGCGCAATTGGAGTATCAATTTGGAAAGCCAACATCGTCCAATATCGGGCGATTGGAGAAAGCCCTTGGAACCGTTCAAGACCTCATCAAATCGGTGCCGGAAGAAGAGCGTTACGACTTTGTTGATGGCAAGCAGATTGTGCGTCCTGAGTTCAAGACGCTCCTCGACAGGCAGAAGAAGTATGCCGACATGTATTTCAACGAGGTTGAGGGCATCTCGCCGCAACAGGAAGCTCCAACAGCAACACCTACCGCTCCTGCCACGCCATCTGTTGCTCCAGCGGCTACGGTTACGCCGCCTGCGCCCAAGGTGGATTTTGATGCAGCCACCAAAGCTCGATTGGCTGAAGTTCCAGCGGATGAACTTGCTGGTGCCATTGAAAAAGAAAAAGCCAAGGCCAAGGAGGTTGATGAAATCAATCAGGTGTGGCAGAAGGCCAAAGAATCTATTGAGGGTAAGCTGAAAAATGTTCTTCCTGACAAGGATATTGGCTTTGGAATTAACCCATTGGAACAATTCGCGTTGCAGGTTTTGTCTGGAAAGACCGTCATTGATCCAAACATTCAAATCAAAGGCGGTGGAGCGCCTGTTCCGGGCGGCTTTATTCCGGCTGCCGTTCCTGTTCAGCGCAAAGTTTTGGAAAAACTTGGCCTATCCCCCGGCGATGCTGTGTTTACAGAACCGGGAGAAAAGAGAAAATCATTCTTCGGCCTTATTGGAACTCAAGATGTTACCTACGATGAACTTGTGAAAGATTGGGCTGAAAAGTTTGCGGCGCAACGCGGCTTGACAGATGGAGCGCCATCAGCCAAGCAAATCGCACCCGAAGCTCGCCAAAAAGCTCTCTCAAAAGTAATGGAAAAAGTTGAACAAGGAGCGCCCGTAAAGTAGGCTTGGGTCATGCCTCAATGGTACGAAATCACCCGCTCCGAGGATTATCAAACCCTCGCTCCTGAAGAAAAAGCTCAAGCCAAGGCTCGCTTTTTTGAAAAGCAAATCTTGCCGTCATTGCAGAGCGATGACGAGTTGAATAACAATGAGGCAATTCAATATGCCTACGAGAAGTTTATGCAACTTCCCGACGACACGGGCCAAGGATATGTAACCTCCATGCTTGGCGCTGCTGGACGCGGATTTGGCGAAATGGTTCCGGGCGCTATTGAGGGCGTTGGTGCATTGACGGGAAGTGAAGGCTTGCGTGAAGCTGGTCAATCTCTTCGCGGCACGCTTGAAGAAGTTGCCCCCGTAAACCCCATCTACGCCGAGTCTGTTCCCGTTAAACTTGCTGGTGTTGGTGGTCAGGCGTTGTCCATGCTTGCTACGGCTGGCGCTGGTGGCGCTGCTGGAAAAGCCCTTGGTGGTGTTGGCGCTGTCGGCAAAGGCGCTCAAGGTGCCGCTCTTGGTTCAGCCTTCTTACAGGGTGCTGCTGGCGGTGCGCGTGAAGCCGAGCAATACGGCATGACGGGGCCGGAAGCGTATCTCAAGACCTTGGCTGGTGGCATGACTGAGGCTGGTACAGAGCTTCTTCCATTCGGCATGGCGTCTGAAACAGCATTGGCTAAGCGCATGTTTGCTGGTGCTCCTAGGGCCACAACCTTTGCTGGCGCTGTTGGCTCGGAATTTGGTGAAGAATCCCTTGGTCAAATAGCGTCGAACATCACGACAAAAGCACTTGCTCCCGCAGGAGTTGAAACGCCGGGAATCACCGAGGGCGCTCTTGAAGCTGGCCTTTATGGCGCGTTTGGAGGTGGCGTCATGGGTGGCATCAATGCCTTGATTCCAACGGCACCTGAAAAACAGACCGCAGAGCAAAAGCAATGGCAGGCTGAAATCAACGCCACTCCGGTTGATGTTTCTCCTCCAATTACACCAGAAGAAAGCCAGAAGAATGCCACGGAAGGCGGGATTCCAGTCGTTACGCCGGATGGTGCCGTAAGCTGGATGCCAGCAGTCAGCCAAGCGATTGCCCAGCAAGGCCCGCAACCCCAAGGAATGCCGTCCGACATTGAGCAGCGCCTCAAAGCGTTGACAGAGAATCCTGAAATCGAAGTCGCCGCAAGAACCCTGAATGAAACCAAGGATGTCCCGTTCACTGATGCAGCAGCCGAAACCGCAGCCAATATCGTCGCGCAGAACGCCGAAATCTCGATGCAGCCGCCAGTTCAGCCTGAGCAAGAGGCTGAAGCGCCTGCGGTAGTCGAAATGCCAGCGCCGACGCAAGTTGGCGAGGCACCCCTTTCCGAAGGCGCTGAACGCAATCGCGCCATCATTGCTGACGCCGCTGCGAAAATGCGCGGTCAACTGCCACCTGAAGTTTCTGCCGGACTTGAATCCGTCATTCCAGCGCAACCCACAACCCCACCAGAAGATGCCCTTCAAATCCAAATCCCAGATGAAAGCCTGCTACGCGAAAAAAGACCCGAAATGGAACTGCAAGGAATGGGCCAGCAAAACGCCCAGCCCGAAGAAGTTGCCGCAGAAGGTGAAGAAGTAATCACCCCGCAAGGGACGCCGACGCCCGCTACCGAAGGCATGTTCACGCCGGGAGGCGTTGGCAGTGAGCGGGATGCGACTAAGCCGGAGCAGATGACGCCGGAGGAATTAACGAGCATAGCAAAACAGGCAAAAGAATGGGCCTCTACCCCGATTTCAGAAATAAAAAGAAAGTACCAAGCAGAGTTTGGGGCGTCAGACGCGTACATGGCTGCCTATCCCTATGCCGCTGAGATATACCAAGAGAGACAGGTTGCTTTGTCTAAAATAACTGACAAAAAAGCACAAAAACAACACGCATCTAATATCCAGTCGGCTCTTGAAGATAGGAAGCCGGTGTCTGCCGAAGCCGTTGACACCTACGGCATTAGACTTCCAGAAGGCTACATCAAGCAGGGTGAACTCTACATCTTTCAACCGGGGGCAACTGGCGAACCAGTTCAGGCAGCGCCTTCTGCTGCACAGGCCGTGAAAGCGACCGCCCCCGGACCTGTTTCCCAAGGAGAACTTATTCTTGAGGAGACTCCAAAACAATCAGCAAGCAGGATCAAAAATAACATGACGCGCTTTGCTTCAGGCATGAGCGCAATTGGAGACTTGAGAAAAGGAACCTATGCCAGAGCAGGCCATAAAAACTATGGGGTTGGATTTGATGTTGGACTTCTATCCAAGAATGCAATTAACGAATTGGCCCAAATAATACTGAATCTTCGGACTCAAGTTTTTATTGATTCAGGAGCGTTTAGTAACTTTAAGAAGGCGATCAAGGCACCCGTTACGGGTAAAAAGGTAGAGCCTTTGAATTTTGATCAAATTCTTGCAAAATACGACGAAATTATTGCTGCCATCAATGATGCAAATCTGGTTGAGGAAACCGATTACCCAAGACCCATGTTGGTCATGCCTGATGTTATAGGCAATCAGGCGGAGTCACTGTCATTGATTGAGAAGTATAAGAACTGGATTGCTGTTGAATCTTCAAATAGCACAAGCATTCCAATTATTCCCATTCCTTTAGGAGAATTGTCGTTATCTGTGGCATATAACCGCATCTTGGAAATTTTAGGATCAAATACCCTTGGAATTAAAATTGATCCACGCAGGTTTGTAGTTGGTATTCCATCAAATGCAGAAGCCATTAGCCGTAATGATTTGGCGAAATTCTTGAGTCAATCCAAGCCGCCACGTATTCACTTTCTTGGAGCGGCGGCTGATAAAAATATCAATCCATTGATAGATGTAGTTGCTGAAAACTCACCAACAACTCAAGTAACCGCTGATGCCAGCAAGATTCGCTCAGCGATTCTCAAGGGGGTTTCAGATGGCAAAACAAGAAATCAGGCAATTTTCGACGCTCTATATCAAGAAGATGATCCTCTGGTTATTCTTGATGCTATCAAGAAGCAGATTCCCCAAACCACAACGGTAGCCACAAACGAAACCGCCCCTCCCTCGGCTAAGGGAGAGGCGGTAGCCAGTGCTGAGCTTCAGCCCGTGGAAGGGTCGATTCCCACGGTTCCTAAAGTCTCCGCCGAAGAAACCGTAAAGTCAACAGAAAAATCCTTAGAAGCCAAGACCCCGGCTTTGGTCAATCGCCGTGTTGAGCAGATTCTCAACGCTGGCGGCAGGACGATGGTGGACGACTTGGACAAGTTCTTGAAGAGCTTGAGCGATCAGGAGTTCAACGACTTCGTTCGGAGCAACTTCTTTGAAGACCCAAGCGTGGCCATCAAGCCTACGGATAGCAGGCAGGCAAAGAACGCCAAAAGGAAGGCTGCGACTGATGCGCTGGCTCAGGGATTTATTCCGTCTCCCAAGGCTCAAAAGGAGGCCAATGCCTTTGAACAAGCAGAACGCGAGCTTGAGCAGGAGCAGCAGAAGCAAAACGCTCAGTCCATTTCCAACCTGTTTGGCCCAAAACGCACGAATCCTGTCAGAAATCAGGTCAAGTCTGCGGATGTCGAGCAGGCAATCGGCGAACTGCAAAACTCAGGAGAGGTGCCAAGTGCCGTGTTCACATGGCGTGGAACTTCTGCGGATATGCGTCGTGAGCGTGCCAAGTATCAGGCGCAATTCCCCGGTGCTGTGGCTGCTGCCGAGGCTGAGAATGTCGAAGGCGTGTTCGAGAACGGCATGTCGTTCATCTTCACAGACCGCGTGGTTGTCACCGATCTTGACCGCGCAAGGGCCAAGGAAGATGGCGTGACACCTGCTGTTGCCGCAGCAAAGCGTGTTTTGACGCACGAGAACATGCACAAAGGCTTCTGGCTTCTTCCTGCCAAGCAGCAGGCGCAAATCATGCGCTTCCTGCGCGAGATGTTCCCGGCAGAGGAGCTTGATGAGCTTGCGAAGGTTTACAAGCAATACGCCGACTGGAGGACTAACCCGGCGCATGAGGTCGCTCTTCTCGATGAACGCCTGCAAAAGTATATCGAGGAGACGAAAACCATCCCCACAGACGGCGTCTGGAAGCAATTCTGGGACTACATCAAGGAAATCTGGCGCAAGTGGACGGGCAAGCCAAAGGGCGAGCCTACGCTATCTAGCATGAAGGACGTTGTTCGTCTGCTTCGGGGTGCGCTCAAGAACGCTCACAAAGCTCGTCCTGATGTGACGGTGGGCGGGGATATGGTGTTGTTCTCCTATGCGGGCGAGCAAGCCATCGAGAACCTTCCTGAAGAACGCCGTCAGTTCATGCGTGATTCGCTGGACACGGCAAAGGCGATGGCGGCTGCGGGTAAGAACAGCGAGGAGATTCGCGCCGTCACCGGCTGGTTTCCCGGCAAGTACGATGGGAAGATGCGGTGGGAAGTGCCGGATGAGGGGGCTAGATTGAGGAATACCACTGCGGACTGGAATCCACTCGAAAACTGGCTGGATCATCCAGAGTTGTTTAAAGCATACCCGAAATCCAGAAATATCCCAGTTAGGCTGGACTCGTCCCTGAAATCTGGCGGCGTTTTTGCGGGCAATGGAATCCGCATTCATCCAGACGCCTCCGATGGGGTGTTGAATATACTCCTACACGAAGTCCAGCACTGGATTCAAGAGCAAGAGGGGTTTGCGACCGGCAGCAGTCCAGCCGCCGAACTGGCAAATCTCCCACGCGATCAAGAAGTAGCAGAAGTCGCTAGAAATCTTCGGGTGTGGTGGACTAGATCAGTGCCGCCAAGTAGGCGCGTGGAAATCAAAGACCAACTTCGAGAACGCTACGGAAGTGGCGAGTTGACTACCCTTGGGATGGAGATTCCAGATGAATCCGCTATCGAAATGCTGGAGGCTTGGGAGTCTGCGACTCAATTCATGCAGCCCCAAGAGAAAGCGGCTGCCGACGTTTTGATAAAGGCCATTTATGATTCAAGAGAAAGAGCGTTTGGGGAGACTGGCGAACAACCAACAAGTCAGCTTCGATACCTAAACAACGCGGCTGAAATCGAAGCCCGTGATGTGCAAGCTCGTCAAAAGCTGACGCCCGAGCAACGCCGCGCCACCGCTCCATACTCCAGCGAGAACATCGCCAAGGAAGATGCAATTGTGATGTTTGGCCGCGGCACTCAGGCATCCATCTCCTACGCCTCCGAATCCGCCCAAAACAGCGCGGCAGGGCAGCAGGCAGCGCGTTCCACGTCCTACACTCCGCGTCAGCTTGAAGTGTTCTTTGGCGTGCGCAAAGCCTACGAGCAAATGCCGAAACAGAACGGGCCGTCTGTTCCGCTTTCCGAGCTTTTCAACAAGACCAGCGAGCTTGTGGACAACCTGACGCAAGCCGAGTTCGACAAGATCGTGCAGGACATGTACGCGGACAATGCGGCGCTGCAAAACGACCAATTTGAGCCAAATTCCATCGTCATCCTTCCCACAGGCGCGATGCAGTCTCTCAGCAATCCCGCTCTTCTGACGATGGATGACGCGATTCAGCGTATCGAAGGCTTCACCGCTGACAACGAAGATGTCGATAGCTGGCCCGACGACGTTCAGCAGCGTTTTGAGGAATCGGCATACAACAGCGCGATTCAGGATAACGACGTTCTTGCTGCATGGGAACTGGCATCACCTGACGTGCGTGATCCAAAGCTGGAGCCGTTGGTGGAGATTGCTCGCAAAGGCAGGCAGCATGATGTGGAGTGGGACAAGGTTGCCAATGGGCTTCGTGCTGCTGGCAAATACTCGATTGAGAGCGTCGATGCCGAACTCGCCAAGCGTCTCCCGCAGGACATCATTGATGCGGCACAAGAGGACACAAGCGCGTTGGACGAATGGGTGGCATCAGACGAAGTGCTGGCAGACGCGAAGAAGCCATTCATCGCCGAGGTTGAGCAACGCATTGCAGACGCCATCAAGCGTGTTGAGGACACTGGACGCTACACTTGGAACGGCTCTGAGTTTGAGCCGGTTGAGGACGAGGATGTGAGCGTGCGCTACTCGCTTGCTGCAAGTTCTGAGGTTGCGCAGAAGGATGCCGAATACATGGCAGCCGTGGAGTCTGGCGACATGGAGAAGGCGCAGCGGATGGTGGATGCGGCGGCGAAGGCTGCTGGAACTATCTGGGATGTTGGGTCAGGTCAGATGTTCCACGGCACGCGCTCTTCTTTTACGAGGATGCGGGTTCCGGCATTCTTCTCCCCTAACCCTGAGGTTATCTATGACCAGCAGCAAGAAAACAAGACTCACGACTACGGAGACCAGATCAAATCGTTCTTTCTGTTCGGAAAAGTTAAACAGGGCGTCGAAATGCCGGAATATACTTGGGGAGTGCGAAGTGTGGAGGATGACAGAATCGCCGTCGCGGAAGGTGAGGGGTATGACATTATTGAGCTTGTCCCTTATGGTGACACATCGGGTGGCGAAAACTCATTTTTTGTAGCTATTAACCCATCCTCCATCAAATCCGCCGACCCCGTCACCCGCGACGACGCTGGCAACGTGATCCCGCTTTCCCAGCGTTTCCAGACTACTTCGCCGGACATTCGTTA
>Ga0315901_10000364_pt1 | contig 67672 bp, 64 predicted proteins | sample LakEriMetagenome_10_FD_203761 | JGI IMG/M metagenome (GOLD analysis project Ga0315901, IMG submission 203761) | Freshwater fungal communities from buoy surface, Lake Erie, Ohio, United States - Buoy 2 MA116 | ecosystem: Environmental > Aquatic > Freshwater > Lake | place: USA: Lake Erie, Ohio... | reverse complement strand
GGTGGTTCAACTAATACTGAGGCCTCAATCGGCAAGATCTTCACATCATGCTGCAGTAAGCCAAGGGATGGCATCACATCAGCGCTAGCACCGTTTGAGTTTGTAAGTAGAAGTAGGCGTGCCATAAGAGTGCAAGAATACCGCTATGGAAAGTTTGCTGCCACTTCTTTTACTGATCTCAATCACTTCAGTAATTGGGCTTCTTCTTCGCGCCAAAAAGGGTGTAATAAAAAGAGCAACACGGGTAAAAATCTCAGAGAGTGAATTTGGTGGCAAATATGGCAGCCGTCTTACCATTCTGCAATTTTCAACTACTTTCTGCTCTGAGTGCCGAACTGCAAAAGCAATTGTTAAAGATGTAGTTAAAGATTTTAAAGATATCACCTATGTTGAAGTTGATGCCGAATCCAATCTTGATTTGGTTAGAAGGATTGATATTCGCTCCACCCCAACTACCATATTTTTAGATAGCAAGGGGTTTGAGATCGCTAGGGCAAAGGGTGCGCCTAAACGTGATCAACTTATCAAGGCGATCAAAGCTATATAGCAGTTTCGTGCAAACACTTTGCAAGAAGTAATCTGATAAGTATTATAAAATCTACTCATGTTCTTCATACAACCTGTTTACTTTACAAAGCGGCGCGTCATTGATTTTTCCCGCGGTAAGGGTTGTATTTGTTGGATAAATAGTTAATTTGTTTTTTAGTTTTACAAAATTAAATTTATTTATCTATCAAAGGAGAAAAAAGTGTCAAGCAGTATTCAAACAAAGCCTGAGCGTTTAATCGATGCTAGAGGTCCAAGATACACAGCAGCAATTACAACCTTAGTTTTATCAGCAGCTCTAGTGACAGAGTCTAATTTAATTGTTGGATTTCAATTTGCAGTATTTTTATCAGCTGTATTATTTGGACTTCGAAGATCCCTCTATGGTTTTATCTATCGCAACTTGATTCAGCCACGTCTTCCGGGGCCCATTCCTAGTGAGAATGAGTCAGCACCAAGATTTGCCCAATTAATTGGCGCACTCTTTGCTGCAACCGCACTCCTTGGCGGCTTAACTGGAAACACAACAGTCTTTCTAATTGCAACCAGTTTTGCACTAGGAGCTGCTTTTCTAAATGCTGCCTTTGGATTTTGCTTAGGTTGCCAGTTCTACTTAATCCTCTTCCGGGTGAAATCTCGCATAACCTCTCGCAATTAGGTGGTTGTTAATCGCCAGTTAGACTTACCTCATGGCTAAACCAAATGAGCTTCGGGAAAAAGGGCTTCGCCTTACTCCACAACGTGAGTTAGTGCTGCAAGCAGTAAGACAGTTAGGCCATGCCACACCGGAGGAGGTAGCAGAAAAGGTTCGTGCAACACACCCTGGAATAAATCTTTCAACTGTTTATCGAAATCTTGAAACATTAGAAAATGTTGGTTTAGTACTACATACTCATTTAGGCCATGGTGGTGCGACATACCATGCGGCCGAGGAGTTAACCCATCTTCACCTTGTTTGCTCTGAGTGTGAGTCAATTGGGGATGCACCAATTGAGACAGCTGCAAACTTTGTTAACACCTTGGCAGATGATTACGGATTTAAGACTGATGTAACACACTTTGCTGTTTATGGATTGTGTAGTAAGTGCACTAATAAAACAGGTAAGTAATGAGCGCTGTTCTAGTTGATTCAGGTCCTGACAAGGGTGCTATTTGGCACTTTGGTGAGCCAAATCAGGAGCAAAAAGCATTGGTTGTCGGAAATGCTTGGGCAGATCTATCACACCGCGGAATAATTTCAATCTCAGGTAAAGATCGCCTTACCTGGCTACATGCCTTAACTACCCAACATGTAGAAAAACTAGAGGCTGGTAAGTGGGTTGAAGCTTTAATACTTGATGTACAGGGGCATGTGATTGATCAACTCTTTTTAGTAGATGATGGCAATACCGCCTGGTTACACACTGAAAACTCTCGAACACAAGAAATCTTAGATTACTTAAATAAGATGAAATTTATGTTAGAGGTTGAGGTTAAAGATCAATCAAATGATTACGCAGTGCTACGAGCTCCTGGTAAATCTGATTTATTAGGTGGTCCTTATGCTTTGGTGCCAAGGGGTGAGTTAAAAGATACAACTGATGCATTTAGCAAAGCCCACACCCAAGTTGGTATGTGGGCGTTAGAGGCAGAGCGAGTCTCACAAGGCAGGGCTAGATTATTATTTGAAACAGATCATAAATCCATTCCAAATGAGTTAGGTTTTATTAACAAAGCTGTTCATATGGATAAGGGGTGCTACCGAGGTCAAGAGACTGTGGCAAAGGTATTCAACCTAGGACAACCCCCTAGGAAACTGGTAACACTTCATTTAGATGGGTCAATGGTGGCTATGCCTGAACATGGAGCAAAGGTATTTTTAGAGGATAAAGAGGTTGGCTTTATAGGAACAGTCGCCCGACACTATGAGTTAGGACCTATTGCGCTAGCTATTGTAAAACGCAATGTTCCAGTTGAAGCAAATTTGTTATCAGAATCTGTACCCGCGAAGATTAGTAACCAAGTTATTTAAATCTCAATGCGGAGAATAAATCTGTCAATTCTTAACTAAATTAAGCCAGGAATTCACCAACATACCTACAAGACTTTTATTCTCGGCCACTAGTTTATTCCTAAGCTTATAGTCTGGCTTAACCCTAATGAGACTTTCGAATTCCTTAAGAAGTGCTTTAGCTGAACCATCGAGATCAATTAATCTAACTGTTTTTGAATTAAACTCAGAGATTAAATCAAGAGCCCCGCTTGATTTAATTGCCCATACCGGAACACCTGATATTAAAGCTTCCCTCATAACTCGACCATAGGATTCGACCGGAGCAAGGGAAACCAGAACGCCAGTTTTATTCCACATTTTTGCAAGTGACTCTTCCGACATTTGACCAAGTATTTGAAGTCTTTGTCTTGGGATAACAAGTTTTACTCTAGACAGAAACTTAGACTCTTCTTTACCGCTTCCAATAATTATGACATCAAAATCTCTAGACACGTTATTCAATTTATTTATCAGAGCTAGAAAATTCCAAATTCCTCGATCTTGGTGAATTCTGCCGATCAAGGCAATTGATTTAGGTCTTTGAGCAATTCTTAACTTCTTTAAATTCAATGCTTTGATATTGATTGGCACGGGTGTTATGGTAATTTTGGCTTTACTTAAACTTAGGTTCTTAATTAAATTGTCTTTTTGACTCTGTCCAACCGCTCGTATTGATGTTGCTTTTGAACATGAGTATTTGGCCAGGTAGAAGCGTATTCTGTTTCTCCAATTTATTTTTCGCCACAATGGATCGGCAATATCACCATGAATTTGCATTTGAATAGGAACTTTTCGTCTAATAAGTTTGGCTAGAAAAAATCCTGTCCAAAAACTTTCCCAAGGATCGCCCACCACTATAAGACTCAAATCTATCTGTTGTTTACGCAGGCTGCGATATGCGCGCCATGAAAAAGAGATTGGGTTAAATGTTGGTTTAGACAAGATGTGTCTATCCATAAACTTAGAATAGAAAGTTCGTTTTTCTTGATAGCTTGCACTTAAAATAACTAGTTTATATTTATCAGTTTTTGAGTACAAGGTTTTGGCATACTCTAAGTGACGGTTAAGGACATCTTTGCTGCCGATAGAGATATTGCCCCTAGGATCTAGAATCAAGATTGCAGAGCGTTTCATTTTTTTGGAGCCCTAAGAAGCTTAATTACAAGGTTTAACTGATTCTGTTGGGAGTATTTGTTTACAACTTTTTCTCTGGCTCGTTCACCTAATTTTTTAAGCTCTACCGGAGATTGCAACAGCGAGTTAATTGCATCTATCAGAGAACTAGGTTTGTTTACATCAACAACAATTCCATCGGTGTTGTCGGAGATCACATCTAAGTTCCCTTTAATATTAGAGACTATTGATGGCAATCCACAGGCCATGGCTTGTAATAGTGAGAAGGACAATCCTTCGTAATCTGAGATCAATACAAATACTTTACTTCTGAACAGATAATTTATTACTTCTTGCTCTGATAACTGTCCAGTGAAAACAACGTTTGAGTTTAAATCACTTACTAGTTTTTTTAATCTTTTTTCTTCGGGCCCACTTCCAACTATGACTAATTTAGTCCCACACATGGAGTTTGCTGTGATTAACTTGTCTAAGTTCTTCCATTTGACTAAACGACAAACTGAGATTAAATCAAATTCATGGGAGTTACTCTGCGGCTGAATTGTCGCTATTCCATTAGGGATGCATGATGTCTCTATATTTATGCCCCAACCTTGAATCAATTCTTTCAATTCTAAACTTGGGCAAGTTATTTGCGAAAATCGGTTTAAGCTCCATTTTAAAAAGAGTCTTTGAATTTGATGCTTGAACCTTAGCTTTGATTTATTGAACTCTTCGATGGTAAGTGATGTTTCACCACGGTTGAAAGCTCTCTCCCAAACTGGATCACCAACTATCTTTGCCAAAGACTTCTTACCGCTGCCAACCAATGCGAAGGCAGTTTCTTGGAACAATCCATTTGAAAAGATGAACTCACTAGTACTAATCCTACGTTTAATGTGGATGAACGTTTTTAAAAATCTAAATATTAGAAACTGATCCCTGTTGATGTATTTGACCGGCCAGGGCTCTGCTAATTCATTCGCAGAGGAGTTTTTTAATGTAACAACCTCTACCGAGCCGCTTTGTGACTGGATTGCAGATGCAAGAGCTGGAATATATGTCGCTGGCCCACCGATTTCTGGTCTGTAAATCCCCGATATCAAAAGGGTTTTCATTTAACTGATTTAACCCATTTATCCAAATTTGCAGAAATTTCATTTCTTGAAGCCCATTCAATTGTTGTTGAAATACCATCTTCAAGTTTAGTACTTGGCTTACTTGCAATTAAGTTTTGTATGTAGGAGGCATCAGACATCGTTTTGCGAGCATCATTTAAATTTGTTTCAAATCGTTCAAAGCTAACCTTCTTGCCTGTTAATGAACCTACTACTTCCATCAGGTAATTCATCGACAAAGGCCTGCCGCCACCGAGATTGACAACATCTGAGAAACCAGGTTTTCTTCCCTCTAGCTCCAAAGTTAAGTTGATTACAGACCTAACCGCATCACTTATAAATGTGAAATCCCGCTCGATAGAACCGTCTCCAAAAAATTTGAACTCAGCTCCCGCAATTACATTTGCAATCATTCTAAAATAAGCCATGTCTGGCCTACCCCAGGGACCGTAGACCGTGAAGAATCTAAGACCGCGTGCAGTTGTTTCGCTGTTTTTTACTAATGTAGGGACGAGAAGTTCATTTGCTAATTTAGTACTTCCATAAAAACTATTTGGATGCAAATTTAATTCAGATTCGCGGTAGGGAATATCAGCCTTATCTCCATACACACTTGATGAGGATGCATACAAAAATTTCGGAATTTTATTTTCGATAGCAGAGATTAAAACATTACTAAAGCCAACTAAATTACTATCAACATATTTACGGCTATCACTAACGCCAAGCCTGACACCTGCTTGCGCAGCCAGATGGATAACTATCTCTGGACTGCTTGAAGCAATAATCTTTTCTACTTTTACTTGGTCGCAAATATCTAAATTCAAAACTTCAAGGTTTAAAGGATTTAACAACTCTTTGACTCTCAGGTGTTTCAAGCTAACATCGTAATAATCCGAGAAATTATCAACTGCCGTTACGTTGTGATCGGACAACACCAATTGTTCACAAATTGCGCTTCCAATAAAGCCAGCAGCGCCGGTAACTAAGATACGCATAGTAAGGTTATTCTACTTCTTTTTATTGCAGAATACTTCGCTTGGAAAGTGCGTGGATCCACAATAAGATTATTGGTAACGGAGGGCTAATTTTGAGTCGAACTCATCTTTTGATAATCAACTATGCAATGGATGAGAAGAGTCAAGTGTTTTCTCACCAAGTAGATTTAGTGAATAAATTAGCTGATAAATATGAACTGGTATCTGTCCTGACCGGAACAATTGGTTCCTATAAGATTTCAAGCAATGTTAAAGTTGTTTCTTACAATTGGGTGCAAGGTAAGAAATTTTCTAGTTTATTAAGATTTTTAATTAAGTTTTTGCAAGTGCTATGGCAAAACAAAATTACTTGCATATTTTCTCATATGACCTCAATTCAATCCACATTTATTTCACCGATAACAAGAATATTAAGAGTTAAGCATTATTTATGGTATGCGCACACAAGTAAAAATCTTTACTTATTAATCTCAAGATTTTTTACCAATGGAATTATCACTTCAACCCCAGGTTCATGCCCAATCAAGGGGCAAAAAGTTTTTGCCATTGGTCAATCTGTTGACAGTAAAGTTTTCAACAGAAAAACAAGGTTAGAAAAAACAATTACTAAATTAATTCATATTGGTAGGTTTGACCCATCTAAGAATATTGAATCCATTATTTCAGGAGTAAAACAACTAAGAGATGATCACCCGGCATTGAAATTAACTATTGTTGGGTCCCCATCGAGTGATAAGTTTCAGGAGTATACGGAATTAGTGAAAACTAAATTTGTGACGGATGTACAACTTGGGTGGCTCATTTTTACCCCAGGAATTGAGCGCAGAAAAATTCCTGATGAATTGAAAAAATATGATTGTTTTGTGCATGCATTCCAAGGGTCTCTGGATAAAACTTTAGTTGAGGCCACTCTCTCTGCAATTCCAGTAGCCACTATAAATAACGAGTATATAAAAGAGTTTGGAAAATGGGACTCCAGTAAGGCTAACAACGATTTATCTTTAACAAGCGAGTTAGGGTTTTTGCTAAAATTAGAAGATACTATAATTGCCAGTGAGGTTGATCGAAGGTATGAATATGCAATAAGCAAGCATGATTCTGAAGGTTGGATAAATAGACTAGTTAATGTCCTAGATCAGAAATAAAATCGTGGTCTGCAGAATATCCAGTGGTTGTTTAGATATGATTAGTTAGTGGAAACTTTAACTACTATTTTATTTGTAATTGCGGCGGTTATGTTTTCAGTATTTTTGATCAATAAAGGCGTAAAGGGAGTTAGACAAACTCTAAAGGCAGATAAAGAATAATGGCATTCACAATTCCAGAAAACCTGCATCCAGATTTAATGCCACTTGCTTGGTTAATTGGTACTTGGCGTGGAAAGGGGCGTGGTGAGTATCCAAATATCCCAGGCTTTCAATTTGCCCAAGAGGTTTCCTTTAATCATGATGGCAGGGCCTTCTTAAATTACTTCTCACGTTCTTGGATCATTGATGAAAATGACGAGATTGTTAGACCAGCTGCCTCTGAGGTTGGTTTTTGGCGGGTTAAGGAAAACAATGTGCTTGAAGTTTTACTGGCTCACAACACAGGAATTGCTGAAGGTTGGGTTGGTGTTGTTAAGGGCGCTAAGATTCAACTTGAAATGGATCAGGGGTATTCATCCCCTTCTGCAAAGATAGTTACCGCTGGCTCTAGGTTATATGGATTAGTGGAGGGTGAGCTATTCACCTCCTACGACATGGCAGCACAAGGTCAAACCCTGCAGGCACATCTTTGGTCCTCACTTGAAAGACAATCTGACAATTAACGAGAAATTTTCAGGGGAGGTTTTAGCCAAAGTAACACGAGGTGATTTAGTTGAGTCCCTCCACCTAGGGCACCTAATTGTTTTAAATGCAGATGGGTCAACCTACTTATCTAAAGGCTCACCTGAATTACCAATCTATCCACGGAGCGCGATCAAATCCTTACAAGCAGCAGCAATGCTTAAAGCGGGACTTAAAGTTGAAGCCAATGAGTTAGCAATTATTTGTGCCTCACACTCAGGATCTCAAAACCATATTGATCTAGTCACCAAAATGCTCACCTCTAGAGATATTTCAATCTCAGATCTTAAAAATGCTGTTGATAAACCATTGGGAGAGAAAGAAAAAATCTCTTGGGGTGAAAAGCCTTCAAGCCAGTTAGCCCAAAACTGCAGTGGTAAACATGCTGGAATGCTTATTACCTGCCAACAAAATGGCTGGGATATGAAGAGCTACCTAGACTTAGATCATCCACTTCAGATCGCAATTAAGAATGAGATTGAAGAGCAATCTGGTGAAAAGGTGAGTGCGGTAAGTGTGGATGGCTGTGGTGCACCATTATTTGCAATCTCCTTAATTGGGTTAGCAAAAGCCATTTCAAACTTAGTTAAATCTAAAGAAGATCCTTATAAGCAAATAGTCTCAGCTTGCACAAAATACCCAGAGTTAGTTGCAGGAGATGGTCGATTAACAACCCGAATGATGCAGGCTGTCCCTGGTTTATTTATGAAAGAGGGAGCAGAAGGTGTTCAAGTATGTGCATTGCGTGATGGCAGAGTGATTGCAATAAAGATTATTGATGGCTCATGGCGACCAGTTGCGCCAATCATTATGGAGATTTTTAGTAGGTGGGGAGTTAAGATGCCTGATGAGGGCGTAAAGATTTATGGGGGTGGCAGCGTAATCGGTGAGGTATTTGCCAATATTTAAAGTACTTAACTTAAGTTAGAATTGAGCATATGAAATCCCCACGCACCTCAAAGATTGCCACCTTGATGGTTCACACATCACCCCTTGATCAAGCAGGCACAGGCGATGCCGGCGGGATGAATGTTTATGTGGTGGAGACCGCTAAGAAGATGGCACAAGCAGGAGTTGCGGTAGATATTTTCACTAGAGCAAATAAACCAAATCTGCCAGAGACAATTGAGATTGCAGAGGGCGTCAGTGTTAAGAATTTAGTAGCTGGACCCTTTGGCGGTTTATCAAAAGAAGAACTGCCCAGCCAATTAGGAGCACTAACTAGTGCTTTTATGAATTATCAGAAACAATTACCTAAGAGTTATTACTCTCTTCTTCACTCTCATTACTGGATCTCAGGCCAATTAGGTTGGGTGGTAAGTGAGGCAACAGGAACTCCTTTAATTCACACCATGCACACAACTGCAAAGGTTAAGAATTTAAATTTGGCTGATGGTGAAAAGCCAGAGCCACAAGTAAGGGCAATTGGTGAAGAACAGGTAGTTAAGGCAGCAACTGCTTTAATTGCAAACACAGATGCTGAAGCTGCATCTTTGGTCTCACTTTATGACGCTTGCCCAGATCGAGTATTTGTTGCTGCCCCTGGTGTTGATCTGCAGAATTTTTCACCCGCCGATGGCAAAGCGGCAGCTCGTGAGCGATTAAATATTGCACCAGATACGATCTTGCTTACCTTCGTGGGCAGAATCCAGCCTCATAAGGGTCCTGATGTATTAATCAAGGCAGCAGCAGAAATGGTTTCTCACTCACCATATCTTCGAGCAAAGCTTGCAGTCGTGATTATGGGCGGTGCATCTGGTCATATAAATGAGTTAGAAAAGTTGAAGTCAATTGCTAAGTTTTTGAATGTTGAAGATGTAACACATTTTCTAGACCCAGTATCACGCACCGTACTTCCGGATTGGTATCGCGCAAGCGATTTAGTATGTGTGCCCAGCTATTCTGAATCATTTGGCCTTGTAGCCCTTGAAGCCCAAGCTTGTGGTACGCCTGTTGTTGCAACAGCAATCGGTGGACTAAGAACAGCGGTCTCAGATGGCATCTCTGGCTCATTAGTAGATGGCCATGATCCAAAAGCTTGGTCTGCTGTAATCTCAAGATTAATTGCTGAACCCCAACGCCGGTTGCTCTTATCTATGGGAGCTGTTGAACATGCCAGCCACTTCGGCTGGGAAATGACAGCTAGAAAGACTCTAGATGTTTATGACATTGTATTTAGTAATCGGTCAAAAAACTCTATTTTGACATCCTTAAGCTAGGTGAATTAAATTGAGCAACAAAAATAGAATTTACTAGCATGAGTAGTACTGCACTTAAGATTTGTCACTATATAACTACTATTTCTCGAGGCGGTGCAGAAAATCAACTGTTACTGCTCGTAAGCAATCAAATCAAGTCTGGTAATCAAGTGACAATAGTTCCTTTGAAGGGTGAGCTCGAACTCTGTGAGGATTTTAATAAAATTGGTGCAAAAGTAGATCTAAACTTCGTAGGGAGAAAATTTCTAGTTCAGATTTTGAAAATGTCTACCATTAAAAATAAAAATTATGACATCCACCATGCACATCTTCCCCAAGCAGAATTACTGCTGGCATTCTCGCCAATTAAGAATTACATAATAACTAGGCACTTTGGAGGACAATTTTACCCAACTTCAAACCCATTTCTATCAAAAATTCTCTCCAGAATTGCATCTGCAAGAGCTAGAAAAGTTATAGCGATATCTGAGAGTGTGAGAAAGCTATTAATTGAATTAAGAGAGGTCAAAAAACACAAGAAAATAGCAGTAGTTCCATATGGTTTTAATGCGGTTTCTTTTGTTGGAGATCATAGTAATCAGATGAGTTCTCGGTCAAAAAGATTTACCATTGGAACTTTAGCAAGATTATCTGTAGAGAAAGACCTGCCGACTTTAATCAAAGCTATAAAGATTTTACAATCTAGGAACAATAAGCAAGATTACCAACTACAGATTTTTGGAGAGGGGGAATTACGAAGCAAAATCGAGCATTTAATCCAAGATTTGGAATTAGCGGAAAGTGTTCTACTGATGGGAAAAACTAACGATACAGCCAGAGAACTATCGAAATTTAGTTTATTTGTTCTGCCCAGCAAGTTCGAAGGATTTGGACTAGTCTTGCTAGAAGCAATGTCTTTGAATGTACCAATTATCGCTTCGAACATCTCAGCTGCCAAAGAAGTTTTGGGCACAGATGGTGCTGGAGTTTTTTTTGAACCAGGAAATGCAGATGATCTGGCTGAGAAAATTCTAAACTTAGAATCATATCTGGATCAGAGTTTTGCAGAGCGACAAAACGACCGTCTTAAACTTTTTGATGATAAACAAATGGAAAATCGGATTCGACAAGCATATGAGATGTAAGAAATTAACATCAAAGTTTATTGGGGTATAGTGCGCTAATGATGTGGAGCAACCCATTTGATCTACGGTTTGAACAAATTAGGAAAGTGCTCCTCCTTTTAAATAGATCAGATCGTTATAAATTAGGGTTTGTTCTAATCATTAACACTGGATTAGCTTTCTTAGATTTAATCGGTGTTGCATTAATTGGAATAACTTCTGCAATATTGATCCGAGGCTTACAAGGATTAGCAGCAGGTGATCAAGTAACAAGATTTTTACAGTTGCTTAATCTGAATGAATTGCCACAGCGACACCTGTTGCTACTACTTGGTGGTTGCGCTATTTCTTTCTTTATCCTCAAAACAATTCTCTCAGTCTATTTTTTAAGAAGAACTCTTAGGTATATGAGTACTCGTAACGCGCAAATTTCTAGCTCACTAGTTTCAAAGATGCTAAATAGACCCGTAGAAAAAATCTTCATTAAGCCAATTCAGCATCAAATCTATAACGTGACTGGAGGGGTTGAAAGATTAGTAGGTGGTGCTGTAACAAGCCTTGTGGTTATAGCATCCGACCTAGTTCTACTTTTAGTAATTCTGATCGGTTTAATGCTGGTTGATCCAGTCACATCAATTGGCACCTTCTTTATATTTACAGGCATTGGGTTTTTGCTATATTTTTTGCTGCATAAGAGAGTTGCTATTCTAAATAGTAATTTTGCGTACCAAAATATTTATTTTAATCAGAAAGTATCAGAAGGCATCAACTCATTTCGAGATCTTTTCATTAAAGGTGGCAGAGAGTTTTATGTAAATGAGATCCGAAAAACTAAAATGAGACTAGCTGGTTATGACGCTGAAATTAAGTTTCTTCCTAATATTAGTAAATACACAATCGAGATATCGGTAATTCTAGGCATTGCTGTTGTAGCGGGCATTCAGTTTTATTTGTTTGACTCTAACCGAGCCATTGCGGTCATATCAGTCTTCTTAGCTGCAAGCACAAGAATTGCACCTGCAATTATAAGGTTGCAACAAAATGTAATTGCAGTTAAATCAAATTTGTCAGCGGCAAAACCCACTTTTGACTTAATTGATGAGTTAATTGGTATCAAAGAATTAGAAAGAAATGAAACTGTCATTAATACAAGCCATACGAGTTTTTTGCCAAAAGTAAAACTTGATAACCTAAAATTCACCTATACCGATGCCACGGATGACACAATCCAAGGTATTTCATTAGAGATTAGCGAGGGTGAATTCATTGCATTTGTTGGCCCCTCTGGCGGTGGTAAGAGCACTTTGATTGACTTAATTTTGGGCTTACTTGCCCCATCATCTGGATCAATATCAATCTCAGGTCTTACACCTGTTGATGCGATAAAGAAGTGGCCAGGCTCTATTGGGTACGTCCCTCAAGATGTGTTTATTGAAAACTCAACAGTAAAAGAGAATATTTGTTTAGGGTTTAATCCAGAGTCGGTCTCAGATGATCTTGTATGGCAAGCATTACAACTTGCTGATCTATCTGATTTTGTTAAAGGTTTAGAGGGGCAACTTGCTTATCGAATCAGTGATGCTGGTAAGAATCTAAGTGGAGGACAAAGGCAACGGCTTGGAATTGCTAGAGCGCTGTTAACAAAACCAAAGATTGTGATATTTGATGAGGCAACTAGCGCACTTGATGCTGAGACTGAAAATCGTGTTTCAGAATCAATCTTGAAGTTAACTGGTGAGTGCACAGTTATCTTTATCGCCCACCGCCTATCGGTGGTAAGGAGTGCGGATATGATCTATTACATTGATAAAGGCAAGATCATCAGTCAGGGAACATTCGAAGAATTGCGCTTGAAAAATGCTGATTTTAATAATCAAGCCAATTTTATGGGCATTTAAGTACCTTCAAGATGCTTGATCCAAACGCAGTAATTGATGATTTTTTATCATCACATGATTTGGATTTTGAACAAAAGGATAAAAATACTTACCTCATCACCCTGCCAGGGGAGGCAAAGCAGCAAACCCACTGCGCATTGGTAGTTGGTGATCACTCTGTGAGTATTAATGCATTTGTCATTAGAAAGCCAGATGAGAATAAGGCTGCAGTCTTTGAGTATCTACTGAAGAAAAATGCTGGTATGTATTCAATAGCTTTTGCAGTCAATGAGTTAGGTGATATTTACCTAGTAGGCAGATTGCCACTGGAAGCGGTTAATGAGAGGGAGATTGATCGGATTTTAGGTGCTGTTCTGCAGTACGCCGACTCATCCTTTAACCCACTCCTTGAGTTGGGTTTTTCATCCGCTATCAGGCGTGAGTGGGCTTGGCGAGTCTCTCGGGGTGAGTCCTTAGCTAACCTAAAAGCATTTGAGCATTTAATTTAAGTAAAGGCGTGAAAGGATAATTACTATGGGTTATAAGTTAATTTTATTACGCCATGGTGAGAGTCAGTGGAATGCCAAAAATCTTTTCACCGGCTGGGTTGATGTAGATCTATCTGAAAAAGGAAAGGCAGAGGCTGCAAGAGCTGGCCGGTTACTAAAAGAGGGGCAGTTATTACCTGATGTATTACATACATCCCTGCTTAAGCGAGCGATAAATACTGCAGATATAGCACTTATTAACTGCGGTAAAACTGGCATACCAACATATAGATCCTGGCGTTTAAATGAGCGACATTATGGCGCGCTGCAAGGAAAGGATAAGGCGCAAACACTTGCTACCTATGGACAGGAGCAATTTGATCTATGGCGCAGGTCCTTTGACACCCCACCTCCACCCATTGCAGATGATGATCAATACTCACAAAAAAATGATCCAAAGTATGCGCATTTAGGAGATGAGCTACCAAAAACTGAGTGCTTAAAGGATGTAGTGGTACGTGTTATTCCATATCTAACTGGTGAGGTGAATAAGGATATGGTGGCGGGTAAGACGGTTTTGATTACTGCTCACGGTAACTCACTGCGAGCAATTGTTAAACATATTGATTGCATTTCAGATGTTGATATTGCAAAGGTAAATATCCCAACCGGAATTCCGCTTTACTATGAGTTTGATGATAATTTTGAACCGATTACAAAGGGTGGTCGATATCTAGATCCAGAGGCAGCAAAAGCTGCAATTGAAGCGGTGGCTAATCAGGGCAAGAGGTAGGGTTTTTAAGCCTTATCCTCTAGATACTTTCCAGTTACTAAGTAATGCACCCTGCGTGAGATTGAAACTGCATGATCGGCGCTTCTCTCGTAATACCTGCCAAGTAAGGTTAAATCAATTGCAGACTCTGCCCCATGTGGCCAATCCTTGCTAATTAAGGATTGAATTAACTTTCTATGTAATTTATCCATCTCATCATCATCTACTGGCAGCTGTTTTGCCTCATCTAGATTTCGAGATTTTATAATTTGAGAGACCTTATCGATTATTAAGCTAGCAACCCGGCCCATCTCTTCAATGGTAAGTGAGCTCTCAGGTGGAACGGCGGTTGCTGGGTATCGCATCCTGGCAAGCTTTGCGATGTGGTGGGCCATATCTCCCATTCGCTCTAAGTCAGCACTCATTCGCAGTGAGGTAACAAGTGTGCGCAAATCTGAGGCCACAGGTTGTTGGGTGGCTAGTAAGCGCATAGTGCGATCATCTAACTCATGCTGCATCTGATCAATCACATCATCTTGAGCGATAACCTTTTCTGCCAAGGTTAAATCAGCGGTTAAAAGCGCAGTGGTGGCATCCTTTGTGGCAGCCTTAACTAGTTGTGCCATGTCGACTAGATTGCCGGTAATAGCCTCTAATTCATCGTGAAAAGCCTCGCGCATGGGATAAAGATACTAGTTATATATCTTTTATTCACCTTGTTGGGTAAATACAGCGTTAACAGAGGGCAAACTGAGCATCACCTTTGAAATCTATTTAAAGATATCAGCTAATCCCCATACCATTGGCTTATGGCCTGGCTTAAGAAAAATCCAGATGATGATTCAAATAGTAATGAGATTCCTACCTCCCTTGTTTTAACTTTAAACTCATTAGATCGAGAGTCAATAATTGTTGATACAGCTGGCAATGTTGTTTTTGCTACTGAAAAAATAAATCTACTTAATTTAGTTAAAGATGGCAGATTGTCTAGCCAAGAGTTACTTGCAGTAGTGCGGGTTGTAAGAAGAACTGGCACCTCACGAGAGGGCTCATTTGAGGTAGCAAGAGGTCCAATAGGTGAGGCAAAACGTGAGCTTCAGATTACCGCCACACTGATCTCAGATGATGGTTTGGTTTTAGTAATCATTGATGATGAGGGTGAAAAGCAAAGAGTTGATGCAGTTAGGCGAGATTTTATTACTAATATCTCACATGAGTTAAAGACGCCAATTCAAGCGCTCTCGCTTAATGCTGATGCCATTCTTGAGGTTAAAGATGAGCCAGAAAAAGTAGTCACATTTGCTAATAAGATAAAGCTACAAACTAATCGATTAAATGATTTGGTGAGAGAGATCATCAATCTCTCCAAATTACAAGATTCAGATCCAATGGAGACTGCTCAAGAGGTAGAAATAAGTGATGTTATTAAAGAGGCGATTGATCAATGTGAATCACCTGCACAGGTGAGAAAAATAACCATTAACACCGATGAGGTTGAAGAGTGCACTGTTTTTGGTAAGCGTGAGCAATTGGTAATGGCAGTTCATAACCTTGTTGAGAACGCAATTAACTACAGTCCTGAGGGCACAGCAGTTACCGTTAGTACTAAGAAAAATGAAAACATCATTGAGATTTTAGTTAAGGATCAGGGGTTAGGAATTTCGGAGGAAAACATCGAAAGAATATTTGAAAGATTTTATCGAGTAGATCCAGCTCGCTCTAGAGCAACTGGTGGCACCGGCCTTGGTCTATCAATAGTTAAGCATGTTGTTGGCAACCATGGTGGTGAGGTTAAAGTATGGAGCGCGCTCGGTGTTGGTAGCACCTTTGCGATTAGGCTTCCAATTGCAGTAACAAAGGATCTTAAGTGACCAAGATATTAATTGTTGAAGATGAGGACTCAGTTTTAGATCCTCTTGAGCTTTTGCTTAGTAAAGAGGGTTTTTCGATAGAGACCGCTAGAAATGGCCGAGAGGGATTAGATAAGTTTTCAAAGGTTTCACCTGATTTAGTGCTGTTAGACATTATGTTGCCAGAGGTTTCAGGAACTGAGGTTTGCCGGCAGATTAGAGCAAAATCTAATGTGCCAATAATTATGTTAACCGCCAAAGACACTGAGGTAGATAAGGTAGTTGGGTTAGAGCTTGGAGCTGATGATTACATTGTTAAGCCATATTCAAAGGCTGAGTTAGTGGCAAGAATTAAAGCAGTCCTTCGTCGTGGAGTAAGCGATCACGCACCTGGTGAGGGCGGTGTGATCACTGCCGGACCAGTAACTATTGATGTGGAACGGCATGCAGTCTCTATTGCAGGGGTTAGCATCTCACTACCTTTAAAGGAGTTTGAGCTGCTTGAGTTTTTGGTAAGAAATAGTGGTCGAGTACTAACTAGAACTCAGTTAATTGATCGAGTGTGGGGCTCTGATTACTTTGGAGATACTAAGACGCTTGATGTGCATGTGAAGAGGCTGCGTGCAAAGATTGAAAAAGATCCAGCAAATCCGGTTTATATCCAGACAATCAGAGGGCTTGGTTATAAGTTTGAAAATTAAGGAGTAACTACTGCGCTAGGTTTATAGCGAAGTAGATCTTTATACCATTCAAGATTTTCAACAATTAATGCATCTAAAGTCACGGGGGATGCTTTTTCAAAGGTAAAAACTATTGGAATTCGCTCACCGGGAGTTTGTGTCAGAGTTGTAAATGCATCGGCATTTGCTGACTCACCTGCAAATATAACTGGCTTGTTTTTACCTAATTCATACCTTGGTGCAGATTGAGTAACTGGCTGGCCATTAATACTTATTCCCGTAATTGCATCTGCCTCATCGGACCAATTTACTAATGTGCCAACTAAAACCCCTTCAGAGTTTTCATTCTTAACTATTAAAACATTACGTAATCTAATCTCATTACTCTGCGCCTCTACTCCATCAGTTACTTGTTTAATCATTCTGGTTTCAGCGGTTCGACCTGAACCACAAGCTGTTAATGTTGCAGCAACAAGGGTTAGTACAAGTAAGTTTTGAATGCGCTTTATCATGGCTACAGGTTATCGATAGGGGCTTAATTTCCTCAAAAATAAGAGCCAATTTAGGCAGGTGAAATGGGTCGCAAAATGCTGGTATTATTGGCTCCTATCGAAAGGCCTTTTCCTCATATGACATTTAAAGTTGGCGAAACTGTTGTCTATCCACACCACGGAGCAGCACAGATTGAAGCAATCGAAAAGCGCACAATCAAAGGTGAAGAGAAGATCTACCTCGTTTTAAAGGTAGCCCAAGGCGATCTAACAGTCCGAGTTCCAGCTGAGAATATTGATCTAGTTGGCGTTCGAGATGTTGTCGATAGCGCAGGTTTAGACCGAGTATTTAATGTATTACGCCAGCCATATACCGAGGAGCCAACTAACTGGTCTCGTCGCTACAAAGCAAATGTTGAAAAATTAGCATCCGGTGATGTTATTAAGGTTGCCGAAGTTGTTCGAGATTTATACCGCCGCGATTTAGATCGTGGATTATCAGCAGGTGAAAAGCGTATGTTGGCAAAGGCAAAGCAAATTTTGGTTTCAGAGTTAGCTTTAGCTGAGCGAACAGATGAAGAAAAAGCAGCAACCTTGCTAGATGAGGTTCTCGCCTCTTAATTGGCAGTACTTACACTGTCATGATTAATAAAACTGCCGCAATTATTGCAGCAGCTGGTGCTGGAAATCGCTTAGGCGCAGATCTGCCAAAGGCTCTAGTCAAATTAGTTGATAAAACTTTAGTTGAGCACGCTGTTGCAAACTTAGCTCCTATCGCCCAATTAATCATCGTTACATCACCTGCCGGTTTTGTGGATGAGTATAAAAAAATACTTGGAGACTCAGTAGAGGTTATTGAGGGAGGAATTCTTCGCAGTGACAGTATTCGGCTTGCTTTGTCTAAGATTCCAAATCAATATGAGTATGTATTAGTTCATGATGCAGCAAGAGCACTTGCCTCAACCACACTAGCTGCAACCGTAATTGCGCAATTAATAAATGGTGAGCAAGCGGTTATTCCAGCACTTGATGTAATTGACACTATCAAAGAAGTAGATAGTAACGGCTATGTTCGAAACACTCCAAATAGATCATCTTTAAAAGCTGTTCAAACTCCACAAGGATTTACCAGATCTGTTTTAGAGCGAGCTCACGCGGCCTCTGAGGATGCAACAGATGATGCAGCATTAGTTGAAGCAATTGGTGTTGCGGTAAAAGTTATTGCAGGTGAGGAACGAGCACTTAAGATCACTACAAAATCCGATCTGGCAATTGCCACAGCGCTTTTGCTTCCAAGTAATGCTAAACAAATCAGAGTTGGTATCGGTATTGATGCGCATGCTTTTGGCAATGATCAAAGCAAGAAGTTATCTCTCGCCGGATTAATCTGGGATGAGATTGCACTAGAGGGTCACTCAGATGGTGATGTGGCATCTCATGCCATATGTGACGCACTACTTTCAGCTGCAAATCTTGGTGATTTAGGAAGTAATTTTGGGGTTGCAGATAAAAAGTACGCTGGAGCATCTGGTGCGCAATTGTTAAGTGAAACATTGGTAAAGATAAAAGAAGCTGGATTTATGATTGAAAATGTGGCAGTTCAGATAGTTGGAAATAAACCAAAGATTGCGCCACGTCGAGCTGAGTCAATTGCAGCACTTTCAAAGGCATTAGCAGGAGCTAAGGTTTCGGTATCTGCCACCTCAACTGATGGTCTTGGATTTACTGGTGAGGGCAAGGGTATATCTGCGATTGCAACTGCCCTGATTGTTAGTGCTTAAAGGTTAAATTTAATTATGAGCTTATTACACCTTTATGACACTAAAAGTAGAAAAACTTCTCAATTTAATCCGATTAAAAAAGGTGAGGTTGGAATCTATCTATGTGGAGCAACCGTTCAAGCACCTCCTCATATTGGCCATATAAGAAGTGGTGTTAATTTTGATATTTTGCGTCGCTGGTTAATCACATCAGGATACAAAGTTACTTTCATTAGAAATGTGACAGATATTGATGACAAGATTATTCATAAGGCAGGCCATGAAGAGATTACTTGGTGGCAGGTAGCAGCAAAGTATGAGAGGGCATTTACTGATGCCTACAACAAACTAAATGTGATACCACCAACTTATGAACCGAGGGCAACTGGACACATTACTCAAATGATTGCACTGATTGAAAAATTGATTTCAAATGATTCAGCTTATGCACCAGGCAATGGTGATGTTTATCTTGATGTAACAAAGGTTAAGGATTATTTAAGTTTATCTAATCAAAAGCTTGATGATCTATTGGTGGCAGAGGATTCTGATCTAAAGTTTAAAAAAGATCCTAAAGATTTTGCCCTCTGGAAAGCTGCTAAAAAAGGTGAACCGTCATGGCCAACACCATGGGGAGATGGCAGACCTGGTTGGCATATTGAGTGCTCTGCAATGGCACATGCCTATTTAGGTGAATCATTTGATATCCATGGTGGCGGCCTTGATTTAATTTTTCCACATCATGAAAATGAAATAGCTCAATCAAATGCTGCTGGTTTTGGCTTTGCAAATATCTGGATGCACAACGCTTGGGTTACAACAAGTGGCGAAAAAATGAGTAAATCACTTGGCAACTCTCTTCAGATCACTGAAGTCTTGAAAAAGGTTCGCGGTATTGAGCTGCGGTGGTATTTAGGTAGTGCTCATTATCGAAGCATGCTTGAGTTTTCATTTGAAGCCTTAGCAGAATCTGCAACTGCCTTTAGGCGTATTGAGGCTTTTTTAAGCAGAGCAGAGGCCATCTTAGGAAAAGAGGCTGAAATATTAATTGCAGATGAGTTTGCTAGAGCGATGAATGATGACCTGGCAGTACCTCAAGCTCTTGCCTTTATTGCTGAAAGCATGCGAATTGGAAATAGCGCAGCAGAGGATAAGAAAGTAATTGCTAAGACTGCTGGTGTGATTAGGGGCGCTCTATCAGTATTAGGTTGTGATCCAAAGGATGCAGCCTTTGCCGCTACACAATCAAATAATGATGCAATCGATGGACTTATCAAATTAGCGCTAGAGCAACGAGAAGCGGCAAGATTGCGAAAAGACTTTGCAGCAGCAGATCAAATACGTGATCAGATTGCCTACCTTGGCATTACAGTAGAAGACACAGCCAATGGTCCAAGGTGGAGTTATTAATGAAACCAGGTAAAGCTCGTAAGGATCGACCAAAAGGTGCTAAATCATTCTCTAGGGGCAGCAATAAGAGAGTTGAACGCTCTGCAGTTGCCCGGCCTGAAAAAAGAGATAACCGGCGTGATGAAAAGTCAGATGCTCGTAAAGGATTTCGCAAAGCTGCCAGATCAAATGAGCGCGAGGTAAAAAGGGAGGACCGAAGACCTGATCGTCCAGAAAAAAGATTTGATCGAAGAGGATCCACACAAGATGCAGTAGCTGGTAAGAATTCTGTTGTTGAAGCTTTGCGGGCGAAGGTTCCTGCCAAAGAGTTAGTAGTTGCAATAAAGGTTGAGCTAGATGAGAAGATCTCTGAGGCAATTAGATTAGCTAAAAATGCTGATCTACCAATTAAAGAGGTACCACGCAGAGCACTAGATGATCTAACTGGTTTCTCAAACCACCAAGGTATTGCCTTAGTTATCAAACCCTTTAACTACACCGAGTTTTCAAAGTTGTTAGCAAATGCAAAAAAACCAATGATGTTAATTGGTTTGGACTCAATTACAGATCCCCATAATTTAGGTGCGGTAGTTAGATCTGCTGCAGCCTTTGGCGCAGCTGGTGTGGTTATTCCAGAGCGGCGTAATGCTGCAATGACTGGCTCTGCTTGGAAGGCATCAGCAGGAGCTGCAGCTCGTCTTCCAATCTCACAGGTGACAAATCTAGTTAGATCAATTGAGGATGCTAAAAAGGCGGGTTGTTTTGTAATTGGCTTAGATGCAGAAGGTGATACCACTTTGGCAAAGATGAATCTGGCAACCGAATCTATTTTTATCGTGGTGGGAAGTGAGGGAAAGGGCTTATCTAGATTGGTGAGAGAAAAGTGTGATTTAGTTGTTTCAATCCCAATGCAATCATCAGTTGAATCTTTAAATGCCAGCGTGGCAACTGCAATAGTTATGTATCAGGTTGCGGCAGAAAGAAGTAAGTAATTTGATTTACACCCGCTTTATAGCTCTTGGTGACTCAATGACTGAGGGAATGTCTGATGAGATCCTTGATGGTAATTACCGAGGCTGGGCTGATCGAGTAGCAGATGTCTTAGCAAAGAGTAATTCAAGTTTTACTTATATGAATTTAGCAATTAGAGGAAAATTACTTAAACAGGTAGTAGAAGATCAAATACCAACTGCAATCAAGCACATCGAAGGAAAGCAAACCTTAGTCTCCTTTCATGCTGGTGCTAACGATGTGCTGCGTCCAAATTACCAAGCGGAGCTTTCACTTCCCCTCTATGAAGAGGGTGTAAAACAACTAACCGAAGCAGGTGCTACGGTAATTATCTTCACAGTGATTGATAAGGTTGAAGGAAAAGGAAAAACTGCCACACTTTGGCATCAGCGATTTAGTAATTTTAATGAGAATGTAAGAAAGGTGGCTGCAAAGTATCCAGTGATTTTATTTGAGGCTAAAGAGGCTGAGTTCTTAAATGATCGCAGATTCTTAGCTTTTGATCGACTCCACATGAACTCAGAGGGACATTCGCGATTAGCAAATGCGGTATTACAGGGATTAGGTTATGAGTTTGATCCAAATTGGAAAGTTGCCCCACCACCTGCAAAGAAGAAAAACAAAGTTGTTAAATTTGCCTTGGATTTACTTTGGATTGCCACCTTTTTGATCCCATGGATTTGGCGAAGAATCAGAGGAAAATCCTCTGGTGATGGTAGAAGTGGCAAGTATCTAACGCCAATTAGATGGCCGAAATGATGAATAATTCACTTTCCCACTTATGCCATAATTATGCCTTAAATATCTTCGCCTCTCTAGCTCAGTGGTAGAGCAGCCGCCTTGTAAGCGGCAGGTCGTCAGTTCAATCCTGACGGGGGGCTCCACAATTTGCTACTTATTATTTCCAATCAATCAAAGTAGAGTTTAATTATGAAATCCGCTGACTTTGATGTGGTGGTAATTGGTTCAGGCTTTGGTGGCTCAGTTGCCGCTCTTCGCCTTACTGAAAAAGGGTACAAGGTTGCTGTCCTTGAAGCGGGCAGAAGATTTTCAGATAAGGATTTTCCTAAGACCTCCTGGCGATTGAGCAGATTTTTATTTATGCCCCGTCTAGGCCTTCGCGGAATTCAAAGAATTCATGTACTGCCTGATGTTTTAGTTTTAGCAGGCGCAGGTGTTGGTGGTGGCTCATTGGTTTATGCAAATACTTTATATAAACCACCCGCCTCATACTTTGAAGATAAACAGTGGAAAGGTATAACTGATTGGGATAGTGAGTTATCTCCATGGTATGACCAAGCATCAAGGATGTTAGGGGTAGCGCAAAATCCCTACTTTTCACCCTCTGATAAAGCGATGAAGCAGGTGGCAGATCAAATGGGTGTTGGCCACACCTTCAAACTTGCTCCCCTTGGCGTTTACTTTGGCGATGGCGCAGGTGTTAAAACAAAGGATCCATTTTTTGGCGGAGTTGGCCCTGATCGAAGTGGTTGTTTGCAATGTGGTGCCTGCATGACAGGTTGTAGGCATAATGCAAAAAACACCTTGCCAAAAAATTACCTAGGTTTGGCTGAAAAATTTGGTGCCAAGGTATTTCCTGAACACACAGTTGTTAAAATTGAAAATCTCTCAGATGGTAGTTGGAAGGTAACGGCACGCAAGAGCTCTGCTTGGTTTGGTGGCAAGCGGGTCTTTACCGCATCCCAGGTGGTAGTTGCAGCTGGTACATATAACACCCAAAAGTTATTACATAAAATGAAAAGTCAATCAGTACTGCCAAAGATCTCTGATCAATTGGGGAAGTTATCTAGAACCAATAGTGAGGCACTCACCGGTAGCATCATGCCAAAGGGTGGAACTGATTTTAGTAAGGGCTCTGCGATTACCTCATCTTTTTTCCCAGATGATCACACCCATGTTGAGCCAGTTAGATATGGCAAGGGCAGCAACTTTATGGGATTACTACAAACTGTTATGACAGATGGCACAAATATTAAAGATCGTCGTAAGCAGTGGCTACGCCAAGTAATTACCAAGCCATCTTTAGTGTTAAAGATATTAGATGTTAGAAAATGGAGTGAGCGGACGGTAGTTGCCTTGATTATGCAAAATGTTGACTCTGCTATCTCAGTGAAGGGTAAGAAAGGTTTGTTTGGATTTCGATTAACCTCTAAAAATGATTCAACCACTCCAAATGCCACATACATTCCAGCTGCTAATGAGGTAGCAAGACGGATTGCAGAAAATAATGGTGGTATTGCAGGGGGCCATATTGGTGATTTAGTAAACGCTCCATTTACTGCCCACTTTGTTGGGGGGTGCGTAATTGGAGATTCAAGTAGTACTGGTGTGATTGATCCATATCACCGTGTGTATAACTACCCAACACTTCATGTTGTAGATGGCGCATCAGTTACAGCAAATCTTGGCGTTAATCCATCACTTACCATTACCGCTCAAGCAGAGCGAGCCTTTTCTATGTGGCCCAATAAAGGTGAGGCAGATATGCGTCCTGCGCAAAACTCACCATATAAAAGAGTTGAGGCAGTTATGCCAAACAACCCAGTTGTGCCAAAGGGTGCGGTTGGTGAGTTAAGAGTTTCTTAAAATCTTTGCCTGCTGCTTTGCTCTACGGTTTGGCATCTTAGTAATAGGAAAATCTTGGGATTTGTAGAAATCTTTAATTACCGCCTGCATTAACTTAGCTTTCTCTCTGACCAAATTATGGGATGCCCCAGGAATCACCGCCAGCCTGCCATTGGGGATTGCTTCATACATCTGCCAGGTCATTTGTGAATTAAATGGCTCATCATCTCCTGCCAATATCAAAACTGGACACTTAATTTTTTTAAGTTGTGAGAGCTTTAACTTTGGCTCAGTCTGCCATACCTTAAATGCTTTAGCCTTAATCTCAAGGAGTAGCTTTGGGTCTTGCCCAGTCATCTTTTCAAACCGTGCGAACTCCTCCTCACTTGCCTCCACATTATTTAAATCAAAGGATAATCCTGCGTTATATGTGTAGTTAGCACCAATTGCTACCAAGGATTTAATTAACTTTGGATACTTAATTGCAGCAATTAGTCCAATATTTCCACCATCACTCCAGCCAATAATATGGGCTGGTTTTTTAACAACAGTTTTTAGGTATTCAACTAACTCGGAAACTTGAAAATCAAAGTGCATATAACCTTTGCGCACCTTTGTGTAACCATGAGCGGTTCGATCATATGCAAAGGGCTCATGTGTCTTACTTACCGCAGGCAAAATATCTTTCTGCCAATTAGCAGTCTGGCTTAACCCGCCATGAAGTAATACAACTGGCTCACCATTTTTTGCCCACTTAAGACACCAGAGAGGGTGACCATCAACTTTTATAAATTTTTGATAAACCGGCTTTGACATAAAACTTTAGGAATCCATGATGTGGCGATTGCCTCGGTCAAAGGTTAGGTAATTCCAGGTCCAATCTGCCATGGTGCCAATTTTATTTCTGCCACCTAATAGGTAAAACAGATGTAGCCAGAGCCATACTAGCCAAGCAAGTGGTCCTGCCAACTTAAACCACCTCACCTGAACAATCGCCTTGTTTCTGCCAATTGTGGCCATTGATCCTTTATCTAAGTATTTAAATACTTCAAGCTTTTTGCCGTCAGCAATTCTTTTTATCTGCTTTGCAATAAATTTTCCTTGTTGGATTGCAACTGGTGCCACCATTGGTAGTGGCAAACCATCCTTACCTTTTGCGCCTGCAATATCACCTAGCGCCCAAATGTATGGATAATTTTTTACCTGCATAGTTGGCTCAACTGCAACTCGATTTGCCTCAACTGGCAGATTTAACTCCTTCATTGCATCAGCACCTTTTACACCTGCTGCCCAGATTGTGATCTCAGATTGCAAGGTGGTGCCATCTTTAAGAAATACCTTTCGATGTTGTAACTCTTTTACGGCGCTGTTTAGTAAAACCTTGACTCCTAGCTTTTCTAAATCTTTCTTAGTTCGCTCAGATAAAGATGGTGCAAATGGTGGGAGTAATCTTGGGCCCGCCTCAACTAATGTCACCTTAATATTTTTAGCAACTGCAGCCTGATCAGATTTTAATGGACCTCTTACCAACTCAGCTATCGCACCTGCCATCTCAACTCCGGTAGGTCCACCACCAATTACCGTTACAAAAAACTTTGTATCATCTTCAAAGCGACAAAGATCCTCAAACCGTCTCATAATCTCAGCTCTAATAGTTAGCGCCTCTGAGACTGATTTCATTCCGAGTGAAAACTCTTTAACTCCAGCAATTCCAAAATCAGCGGTGACTGAGCCGAGAGCAACAATTAAGTGATCAAACTTTAAAATCTCACTGCTATCTAACTTCACCTCTTTGTTGCGGTGATCGATGCTAATTGGTGAGGCCATTCGAAACTTAACTGAGGTTTTTCTTAAAGCTCCTCTAATTGGATATGCCACATGATCGGCCGCCAGCCCTGCCGTTGACACCTGATACAACAGTGGCAGAAAGGTTTGATAGTTATGACGGTCAACCACTGTGACATCGGCTGCTTTATAGAGGGCGCGGGCTGCTGCTAAGCCGCCAAAACCGCCACCTAAAATAACTATCTTTGGTCTATTCATCCAATTAAGTCTACTGTTTTCACCATGGATAGTGCGCGAAAGATTCTAGTAACCGGAGCCTCAGGCTATGTTGGCGGCCGGCTAGTTACTGCATTACTAGAAGATGGCGCAGATATTCGAGTCTTTGTTCGAGATAAAAACAAAGCTCAAAGCCACACCTGGGCATCCCAGGTTGAAATTGCAGTTGGAAATGCTTCAGATTATCAATCAACAGTTGAAGCATTAACTGGAGTTCACACCGCTTTTTATCTCCTTCACTCAATCAACCTTGGTCCAAACTTTGACAAGATTGAATCTGAGATGGCGAAAAACTTTGCAAAGGCTGCGCAAGAGTGTGGTGTAAAGCAAATTATTTACTTAGGTGGAATTAATAATGATGCTAAAACATCAAAACACTTATCATCTAGAGCAAATACTGGTAAGAGTTTGGCAACCTCATCAGTTGCAGTAATGGAGCTTCGTGCTGGAATCATCATTGGATCTGGCTCTGCCTCATTTGAAATGCTCCGTCACTTAACTCATCGCCTGCCGGTAATGACTACCCCAAAATGGGTAATGAATAAGACCCACCCAATTGCAATCCGAGATGTGCTTTGGTATTTGCGAAAAGCTGCCATGTTAGAAAAACCAGTTTCTGGTGTATTTGATATTGGTGGACCTGAGGTTTTGTCATACGCCGATATGATGCAAAAGTTTGCCAAATTATCTGGCTTAAGAAGAAGATTGATTATTAAGGTGCCAGTGTTAACACCAAAACTTTCCTCACTTTGGATTGGCTTTGTTACTCCTGTACCAACCTCTCTCGCTCGGCCATTAGTCGGTTCCTTAATTAGTGAGGTGGTTGCAGATCCTGCCAAATCAATAGATAAATTAATTCCTAAACCTAAGGAGGGATTAATTGATGTGGAGGGTGCCATTTCATTAGCGCTAAGTCATGTTTCAAGTAATACCGTTAAAACTCGCTGGTCAGATGCCACAACTCAAACTGCGCCTTGGCAAAAAGCTCAAAGTGATCCCGAGTGGGCAGGAGAGGCACTATATAAAGACAACAGAGTGCGAGTTACCAATGCCAGCATGGAAAATTTATGGGTGGCAATTGAGGAGATTGGTGGTGAAAATGGTTGGTATGGCTCAGATTTCCTTTGGTATCTACGCGGCCTATTAGATCGAATGATTGGTGGAGTTGGATTGCGAAGAGGAAGAAGAGATCCAGTTCATTTAAGAGTTGGCGATAGTTTAGATTTTTGGCGGGTTGAAACTTTAGTACCAGGGCAATCTTTAAAACTTTATGCGGAGATGATCTTGCCAGGAAAGGCTTGGCTTGAGTTTAGAATTAAAAAGTTACCAAATGGTCAAAGTGAGGTTATTCAAGAGGCCTCTTACTCACCCCGTGGCTTAGGTGGCCAGCTTTACTGGTATGCGGTTTTGCCATTTCACACATTAGTTTTTCCAACCATGATTAGAAATTTAATTCGCAGTGCTAACCGGAAAGATTACGCAGCGCGCAATGCATGAGTTCACTCCTGAGGTTGAGGCGCTAGCAAAAGAGGTACTGGATTACTCATTAATAAGACTTCGAACAGATCCACCACTTGATGGACCAAAAACTGCGCAGGAGTTATACGATCTAGCTGGAAATACCATCACCGCTAAAGGTTTAGGCGGACATCAAACACTTAAATTGTTCAAAGAGGTATTAGCAACAGCTTGTATATCAACAGATCACCCAAGGTATTTAGCATTTATTCCATCTGCTCCTAGTGAGTATGCAAACCTATTTGATTTAGTAGTTGGTGCTAGCGCACTTTATGCCGGCTCTTGGCTTGAAGGAGCTGGCGCGGTCTTTGCTGAAAACCAAGCGCTTAAATGGATATCAGATCTTGCTGAAATGCCAAAGAGTGCTGGTGGGGTATTTGTGCAGGGTGGAACTATTGGAAATCTATCTGCATTGGTAACAGCACGACATGTATTTAGAGAAAAGCGAAAAGATGTTACAAGGTGGGTATTAGCTGCAAGTGCTGATTCACACTCCTCCATTAAATCTGCTGCCCAGGTTATGGATGTTGAGTTGTTATTAATTGAGCCAGATCAAAATGGCGTGCTGCAAGGAGATAGCTGTGCTTCAGTAATTGATAAGTACCACAGAGATAATCCAAACCATCAAGTATTTGCCTTAGTTGCGACCGCTGGAACTACCAACCTTGGAATTATTGATAATTTACAAAGTGTTGGAAGATGTGCGAAAGATCGTGGCATTTGGTTTCATGTGGATGGGGCGTATGGCTTAGCAGCACTTTGTGCGCCATCTGTTCGTCCATTATTTAATGGTGTTGAGATGGCAGACTCCTTTATAGTTGATCCACACAAATGGTTGTTTGCACCATTTGATGCCTGCGCGCTTATCTATCGCAATCCAGCGTTAGCTAAGCAGGCTCATCTGCAAAAGGCTGCCTACCTTGAAACATTAGATGAAGATAACCAGTGGAATCCATCAGATTATGCAATTCACTTAACCCGTAGAGCTAGAGGATTACCATTTTGGTTTTCACTTGCCGCACATGGCACAGATGCTTATGCCAAAGCGATGGAGCGCACTATGGACGTAGCAAAGGATGCAGCTATACAGGTTAGAAATCATCCAAATCTGAAATTAGTAATTGAGCCATCACTTTCAATTGTGGCATTTGAAAGAGTTGGTTGGGGTAGAGGTGATTATGAAAAGTGGAGTGATAAATTATTAGCTGATCAAATAGGCTTTGTAACACCATCTTCTTATCAAGGTAAGCCGATTCTTCGCTTTGCAATTGTTAATCCGTGGACTAAGGAAAGTGATATCTCAGCGATTCTCGCCACGCTGTAAGTTAAAACCCCACCTTTGTCGGTGATCTCTTTTAAGATATCCCCATGTCTGAATTAATGGCCAGCGGTGATCCGGTGCAATCTGGCTTAACTGAGTTGGAGAGCAAGATCTTGGAATTTGAGCGCACCTGGTGGCGCCATGCTGGTGCTAAGGAGAGCTCAATCAAAGAGTTATTTAACCTAACCCCACCTGCCTACTATCAGCTGCTAAATAATTTAATTGATCGACCAGCTGCCCTAATGGCTGAGCCTTTGTTGGTTAAGCGGTTACTACGGCTTAGGGATCAGCGCACCGCTGCCCGCAGTAGCAGCAGACTCGGCTTCACCCTCTAATACCCCGTAGCCGGCCCCATTGGGGCTTGGTTCTGATTTGGCGCATCTGGAATAAATCCTCTAGATTTGGCTTTAGCACTCTCGTGGTGTGAGTGATAAATACACCCCAAGCAGACCTTAAGCAAGAAAAATAGAGGGAGAGAAAAAACATGGCAAAGATGATTGCCTTCAACGAAGAGGCTCGTCGCTCACTTGAGCGCGGCATGAATGTATTAGCTGATGCGGTCAAGGTGACCCTTGGGCCCCGTGGTCGCAATGTGGTGCTAGAGAAAAAATGGGGAGCGCCAACAATTACCAATGATGGTGTTTCAATCGCTAAAGAGATTGAGCTAGATGATCCATGGGAAAAAATTGGTGCTGACCTTGTCAAAGAGGTTGCCAAGAAGACTGATGATGTTGCCGGCGATGGCACCACAACTGCAACTGTGCTTGCTCAAGCGATGGTCCGTGAAGGATTACGAAATGTGGCAGCTGGCTCAAACCCAATGTCATTAAAGCGTGGAATTGAAAAGGCTGTCTCTGCGATCTCAGATGAGTTATTAAAGATGGCAAAGCCAGTTGAGACAAAGGAGCAGATCTCAGCAACTGCATCTATCTCAGCAGCTGATACCACAATTGGAAATATGATCGCTGAGGCGATGGATAAGGTTGGTAAAGAGGGTGTTATCACTGTTGAAGAGAGCAACACCTTTGGCCTTGAGTTAGAGCTAACTGAGGGTATGAGATTTGATAAGGGATATATCTCAGCTTACTTTGTAACTGATACCGAACGCATGGAAACAGTTATGGAGGATGCTTACATCCTGATTGCAAACTCAAAGATCACAAGTATTAAAGATTTAGTACCAGTTCTTGAAAAGGTAATGCAAACTGGCAAGCCACTTGTGATTATTGCCGAAGATGTTGAGGGTGAAGCACTTTCAACCTTGGTAGTAAATAAGATCCGCGGCACATTCAAATCAGTTGCAGTCAAAGCACCAGGCTTTGGTGATCGTCGCAAAGCAATGTTGCAAGATATTGCGATTTTAACCGGCGCAACAGTTATCTCTGAGGAGGTTGGTTTAAAGTTAGATCAAACCACTCTTGAGCTACTTGGCACAGCCCGTAAGGTTGTAATTGCTAAAGAGGAGACCACAATTGTTGAAGGTGGCGGAGATACTGATCAGATCAAGGGCCGGGTTAATCAAATCCGTGCTGAGATCGAAAAGAGTGACTCCGATTATGATCGCGAGAAACTTCAAGAGCGCTTGGCAAAACTTGCCGGTGGTGTTGCAGTAATTAAAGCTGGAGCTGCCACTGAGGTTGAGTTAAAGGAGCGAAAGCACCGAATTGAAGATGCGGTTCGTAATGCAAAAGCTGCTGTGGAAGAGGGCATTGTTGCCGGCGGTGGCGTGGCATTACTTCAAGCTTCAAAGATCGCCTTTGGTAAGTTGAAGTTAACTGGGGATGAAGCAACTGGCGGAAAGATTGTTGAGTACGCAGTTGAATCTCCACTTAAGCAGATTGCAATCAACGCAGGTCTTGAAGGTGGCGTAATTGTTGAAAAGGTGCGTAGCCTAGAGACTGGTTTTGGTTTAAATGCTGCAACTGGTGAGTATGTTGACATGATTAAAAGTGGCATCATCGATCCAGCAAAGGTAACAAGATCAGCTTTGCAAAATGCTTCATCAATTGCAGCCCTCTTCTTAACAACTGAGGCAGTAATTGCTGATAAGCCAGAGCCTAAGCCAGCTGCACCAATGCCAGGTGGCGATGGCGGTGGAATGGATTTTTAAAAAATCCATAATTACTTTCAAAAGCCCCCGCTTAAAATCGGGGGCTTTTTCATTTTAATCATAAGCAGATTACAATCAGAGTATGGCGAAAAAGAAATCATTATTTAAAAAGCTCCGTAAAAATGAGAGCTCACTGGTTGCAGAGCCAGAGGCACCAGTTGATGAGGCGATATTAGAAGCAATCGCTCAACCTAAGGTTGAAGAGGTTGTAAAGCCAGTAATTGTTAGAAAGCCATATATCGCTCCAGAAAAAACCTATCCAGCCAAGATTGAACTTGAGCCCAATAAGAATGACATCTTTGGCGCACTTGCCATTGCGAAAAAAGCTGCGATTGAGGATGCTGGAAAGAGTGAGTTTGTTGGTGAGTTTTACTCAATAGATTCTGATGAGGAAAGAGTTGCCACATATTTGTTTCACGCAAAACTTCCAGGCTATAACGGATGGATGTGGGCGGTAACAGTTGCCAAGGTAGATGATCAAAGTAATGCAAGTATCTGTGATGTTGTTTTGCTGCCTGGAGCTAAAGCATTACTAGCTCCAAATTGGGTGCCATACTCACAAAGAATTCAGCCAGGAGATCTTGGAGTTGGTGATGTAGTGCCAACTGCGCCAGATGATGAACGTTTAACACAAAGTTATGCTGCCCTTCCAGAAGAGGAAGAGTTAGATCTTGCGCAATTTTTTGAGTTTGGATTAAGCAGAGCAAGAGTGTTATCAATTATTGGCCGTGATGCAGCAAGTAAGCGATGGTATGAAGGAGATCGCGGTCCAAAAGCACCAATCGCACAAGCTGCTCCAAAACCATGTTCATCTTGTGGATTTTTTATCCCAATCGCTGGCTCACTTAGAAGCGCATTTGGAGTTTGCTCAAATGCAATCTCGCCTGAGGATGCTCGGGTTGTTTCCTTTGATCACGGCTGTGGCGCCCACTCTGAGGCGTTAATTAAGGCTGAATAATCCACTAACACCTAAGCAGCTTGTTGGGTTAAACTACTCACCTGCCCATTACACGATGGCCTAAACGAATACAAAAATTTGAAGGGAGATACCAATGCCTACTGGTCGAGTTAAATGGTTTAGTTTGGAAAAAGGTTTTGGCTTTATTTCCAATGATGAGGGCGAGGATGTTTATTTAGCAGCTGCTGCACTTCCAGAAGGCGTGGCAACTGTTAAACCTGGCACAAAATTAGAGTTTTCAATTGCAGATGGTCGTCGTGGTCCACAAGCACTCTCAGTTTCAGTTGTAGAGGCACCACCAACTATTGCAACTGGATCACGTGGTAAAAATGATGATTTAGCTGCAATGATTGAGGACACTATCAAGATCTTAGATCGATATGGCAATGGTCTTAGAAGCGGTCGTACCTCAACTGCTGCAGATGGTGAGAGATTAGCTAAGGTTTTGCGTGGAATTGCATCCCAGATTGATGGGAATTAAAGCTTTCCTTTTCGGCCGCGCTTAATTGTGTAGCGAAGCCCAACTGCCCCTAGCACCGCACCAATCACACAGATCCAAAGCACATTTGTATCTGGATTCATTACCACTGCAAATACAAAAGCAATTATCCAAAGTACAATGCCTAGTGCGATGATAAAAATTGCCTCCTTCATTTAAAATCCTTATTCTTACAAGCCGCTGATAATGACCATGGTGACCATGCCAATTAAAATCGCAATGGTTACCCTGCGGCGAAACTTTGCACTCATCATTTTTTCATCTCCTGCACTACATAATCAATTGAAGCGGTAAGGGCATCAATATCTGCTGGCTCAACTGCTGGAAACATTCCTATTCTAAGTTGGTTCTTACCTAATTTACGGTATGGATCGGTATCAACAATTCCATTTGCTCGTAATATCTTTGCTATCTCAAGTGCGTCAATGCTCTCATCAAAATTAATTGTGCCAACTACCTTAGATCTCATTGCTTTATCGGTAACAAAAGGAGTGGTGTAGGAGGTTTTTTCAGCCCAGTTGTATAACCGATTTGAAGAGTCCTCACTTCTTCCCGCTGAAAACTTTAAACCACCATTTGAATTCATCCAGTTGATTTGTTCTGCTAACAAAATTAAGGTGGCAAGTGCTGGTGTGTTATAGGTCTGATCTAAACGAGAGTTTTCAATTGCAATTGAAAGATCAAAAAATGCTGGCACCCATCTTTTACTTGCCTTAATCTTTTCAACTCTAGCAATTGCAGCTGGGCTCATAATTGCTATCCATAAGCCTCCATCGGATGCAAATGATTTTTGTGGGGCAAAGTAGTAACAATCAGATTGCAAGATATCAAAATCAAGGCCGCCGGCAGCACTTGTGGCATCAACTAATACCAATGCGCCATCAGATCCTTTTGGACGAATAATTGGCATCATTACCCCCGTGCTTGTTTCGTTGTGGGTGAGTGCGTAGGTATCAATATCACTAGCCACTGCTGGCAGTGGGTGTGAGCCAGGCTCAGTTTTAATTACCTGTGGCTCATCAATCATCGGCGCCTCTTTGGCAGCTGCCGCAAATTTTGAGGAGAACTCGCCAAATACTAAATGTTGAGATTTTTTTTCAATTAATCCAAAGGTAGCAATATCCCAAAATGCAGTTGAGCCACCATTTCCAATAATTACCTCATACCCATCAGGAAGTGAAAATAAAGTCTCAAGACCACCTCTTACTGCGCCGACCACATCTTTGACCGGCTTTTGCCTATGGCTAGTTCCTAAAACTTTTCCATAATTAGAAGCTAGATTTGCAATTGATGCTGGCAAAATTTTTGATGGCCCGCAACCAAATCTGCCATCAGATGGTTTTAAACTCTCTGGAATTTTAATTTCACTCATTGGTAGATATTAGGGGTTAAGCCTTATGCGCTGCCAATTATTACCTTCTCTTAGATAACGAATCCGATCATGCAAGCGGGAGTATCGACCTTGCCAGAACTCAATTGAATCCGGCTTGACCACATATCCACCCCAAAAATCTGGCATTGGAATCTGCTCACCAGCTGGCCACTTAGCCTCAAAGTGTGCAAACTTTTCCTCTAACTCTCCTCTTGATGAGAGCTCACTTGATTGCGCGCTCGCCCAAGCACCAATTTGCGAACCCCGAGGCCTAGTGGCAAAGTATTTTTCTGACTCTGCTTTTGGGATTTTACTTGCCACACCGATCACAATTACCTGTCGCTCAAGTGGATACCAAGGAAAGAGAAGTGAAACATTCTTACTTTTTTCAATCTCACCAGCTTTTCTTGAGTTGTAATTTGAAAAAAATGTAAAGCCATCTTGGGTTAAATCTTTTAGTAAAACAGTTCTACTAGTTGGTTGATTATCTGCCACAGTGGATAAGACCATCGCATTTGCCTCAACTACAATCTCATTGCTAGCTGCATCCTTAAGCCAAGCATCAAATAGTGTTATTGGATCTGCCGGTAGATTTGCCTCTACTAATCCCACCTCACCATACTGACGGCGCATGGCTGCAATATCTTCACGATTGGTCATGGCTGTATCCAACCTCACTTTAGATCTCATTTGGCGCATTAGGGCCTAAGTAGCACAATAGGCGCATACTTTTACGACCAAAGGAGTGTTTTAGGTGAGTGAAGATTTCAAACCCGGCCTTGAGGGCGTAATTGCATTTGAATCCAAGATTGCAGAGCCTGATAAAGAGGGAAGTGCGCTTAGATATCGCGGAGTTGATATAGAAGATTTAGTTGGCCGAGTTACCTTTGGAAATGTTTGGGGATTATTAGTAGATGATGAGTTCAATCCAGGATTACCACCTGCTGAACCATTTTTAATTCCAGTTCACACCGGTGATGTGCGAGTTGATGTGCAATCTGCAATCGCCATGCTTACGCCAGCCTGGGGTTTAAAGCCATTACTTGATATCTCAGATGAAGAGGCAAGAAATAATTTAGCAAGAGTCTCAGTAATGGTGCTCTCCTATGTAGCTCAATCTGCTCGTGGCACAATTGCACAGGCAATTCCGCAATCTGAGATTGATAAAGCACATACTGTTGTGGAGCGAATGATGATTCGCTGGCGAGGTGAACCAGATCCAGTTCATGTGCGAGCAATTGATGCCTACTTTGTTTCAGCTGCCGAACATGGCATGAATGCTTCAACCTTTACTGGCAGAGTGATTGCATCAACGGGTGCTGATGTGGCTGCATCTATCTCAGGTGCGATTGGTGCAATGAGTGGTCCATTACATGGTGGTGCTCCGGCTCGAGTATTAAGCATGATTGAAGCGGTAGAAAAAAGTGGTAATGCTGAGAGTTATGTGAAATCAATTTTGGATAAAGGTGAGCGATTGATGGGCTTTGGTCACCGGGTTTATCGAGCTGAGGATCCACGCGCTCGCACATTACGTAGAACTGCAAAGGAGTTAAATGCACCAAGGTATGAGGTGGCACTCGCCCTTGAAAAGGCAGCACTTGCTGAGTTAAAACAACGACAACCAGATAGAGTTTTAGAAACTAATGTGGAGTTTTGGGCAGCAATTGTTTTAGATTTTGCGCAGGTTCCAGCCAACCTATTTACCTCAATGTTTACTGCGGCTAGAACTGCTGGTTGGTCTGCTCACATCCTGGAGCAAAAGCGAACTGGTCGAATCATTCGTCCATCAGCTAGATATGTAGGGCCAGGGCCAAGAAAGCCAAAGGATGTTAAGGGTTGGGATCCATCCGTTGAGTCCCTGCACAATTAAGCGTAATTTTTATAAATAATTTGTTACCTAGGGTTATGGGTGGTGAATTCACCCCGGCTATCTGTGGCTAAAAAAGGGTAAAACTAGTTAGATTGGCTTGTTGTCCGATACGGCAGCAAAATCCTAGGAGGATCATTTAATGCAGAAGAAATTACTAGCAAAGAGTGTGGCAACCTCTTTAGTCCTTGCCTTATTTGCAGGATTAAATACAGTTCCAGCTCAAGCTAATGACAAAGAGTTACTTGTTTGGGCTGATGAAACCCGTGGGCCTAACTTAACTAAGGTCTTTGCAGCAAAAGGTGACTGGGTTCCTGGTTACAAAATAACTGTAAGATCATTTTCCAGTTTTGATGCACTTAAAGAGGCGGTAGATAAGGCAACTGATCTAACCGGTCCAGACATTATTGTCGGTGCAAATGACTGGGTGCCAACTGGTGCAAAAAACGGCAAACTGGCACCAATTACATTGCCAGCATCTGTTCGATCAAGATTTACAGCAAACAACTTCTTTGATCTTTCATACAAAGGAAAGTTGTACGGCGTACCTCTAGATATTAACAATGTCGCCATGGTTTACAACGAGGATTTGGTAAAGAATGCTCCAAGAACTCTTGGTGAAATGGTTAACTACTACAAGGCTAACAAGACTAAGAAGAATTTAGCTGCTGGTCTATGTATTGCAGGCGGTGGAACCTCATGGGGTGCTCACTCAGTTTTATCAGCACTTGGTGGATCTGCCTACCGCATGAAGAATGGCGCTGTTGATACCAGCAAGCCACCAATTGATCCAGCTGAGCTTGCAAAGAACATTAAGACCTACTTATTGGATGCAAATGGAAAGAGCAATGGCTTCTTCCCTGCAACTGATACTGGTTGCAAAGATAACTACCTTGCAGGCAAGGTGCCATTTGCAATTATCGGAAACTGGGAGTGGTTGGATTACATGGATAAAGGATTCCAGATGAACCTAATGCCAGTACCTGGTGTTAAAGCTGGAACTTTTGGAACAATGTTTGGTTCTGTTAGTGGTGCTTTATTAACTTCATACGCCAAAAAGCGTGGGGTTGAGGCTGGAGCAAAAGATTTGTTAACCAATTTCTTTGCTTCTACAGCTGGCGCAACTGCTTACCAGAGTATTGAGCTTCGTCCACCAGCCGAGAAGGGTGCACAGTCAAAGGTTGAATTTACTGCGCAACAAAACTTCGGCAAGGCAGCAAGCCGTGCTGGAATTCCTCAGATCGGTGCGATCCTTAATGGAACCACTGGATCTAAGAGCTACTGGGATCTGCTACCTGCATTCTGGACAGCAGTCCTAGTAAATGGCAGAGATCCACTAACTGAGGCGCGAAAGATGAACGATTTCTTCGTTAAGAATATCGCCGCCGGAGTTAAGGATCTCTAATAGATAAGAAATAGTAAGTAGAAATAACTGGTGGGTTGGATTAATTTCCTCCCACCAGTTTTTCTAGCACTGAGTGATTAGTTAAGAGGATCTTTTGTTGGAAAGTTCGTTTCGACACCTACCTAAGCTTTTGAAGTATGTATTTCTGGCTTTAACCTTATCAATCCTATTAATGTTTACTCAGAGTGCATTCGCAAAAAAAGAGACTGAAATCGGTATATTTCTTGTACTTTCAATCATAGTAATTGCAATTACATATTTAACAAATATTTCAATTCCTTTGAAGTTTTTCCTTCCAGGAATCTTATTTTTAACTGCTTTTGTAATAGGGCCAATTATTTATACAGTTGTGATGTCAACCTTTCAATATCAAACAGGTAACTATATTTCTAAGGATCAAGCAATTGAACGTGTTCAGATGCTTGGTATTGCTCTAGATGAAGCAAATACAACCTTTGATGTAGTAGTGGGTAAATATAATAATCAAATTGCAATCTTGGCATCTGACCCAATAAATCAAAGATATCTGCTAAGTACTTCATCTGAAAAAATAGAATTACCAGCCAGTTTGCTGGTAATTGATGAGAATGGAGTTGCCAGAGAAGCAAGTGATTTCGCTCCTGCAGACAGTGATGAGATAGCAAGACTTGATAATGAGATATCGACAACAAGGTTTAAATATGAGGGTGAGTACTTCATTATGCTTGAAGGAAGCTCAGTTGGAGCGGTTGCAAGACAAGTTTTAGATTATGACGCCTCGGCTGATAAGTTCATCAATCTAGTAGATGGCAGTGAGTATCTCGATAACGGGGTAGGAAATTACGCTAATTCGGCAAATCCTGAGGATGTATTACAACCAGGCTGGCGTTCACCAATTTGGTTTTCTCATTACCTAGATTTAGTTAGAAATGAAAGTGTTAGAAATCCTTTATTTGCAGTCTTCATTTGGACTGTAGTTTTTGCATTTTTAACTGTACTAACCCAGTTTGCACTGGGCTTATTAGTGGCAATGGCAATGAATAAACCCATTAAAGGCAGACGGGTATATCGATCGATTTTTATTTTGCCGTATGCGATCCCGAGCATTATGAGTATTTTGGTTTGGGGAGGAATGTTTAACACCGAGTTTGGTGCAATTAATGCCTTACTTGGAACAGATATTGCTTGGTTTCAAAATGCTACCTTCGCCAGAGTAGCGGTTATTTTGGTAAATCTATGGCTTGGTTTTCCATATTTTTACTTAATTACAAGCGGTGCGATGCAAGCTATACCAAGTGAGTTATCGGAAGCTGCAGCTATTGATGGCGCATCTCCTAGACAGGTTTTTGCTCGAATCACTTTGCCGCTGCTTCTAAAAATTGTCACACCTCTATTAATTGCATCCTTTGCTTTCAACTTTAATAATTTCAATTTGATCTTCCTCTTAACAGGTGGTGGACCAAGAAATGAATTAGATGGTCAAATTGCAGGTGCAACCGACATTTTGATTAGCTATACCTACAAGATTGCATTTGGATCTAATGTGCAAGATCTTGGTTTAGCAAGCGCTATTTCAGTAATTATCTTTATTATTATTGCAAGTATTTCCTTGTTTGGTGTTAGAAAATCGAAAGTATTGGACAGCTTCTCATGAACAAATGGTTGACAGATAATCTATGGAGACACATAGTTGGTGTTCTGGTCGCATTTTTTGCACTCTTTCCGTTGTATTTAGTGATTATCTCCTCAATTAATCCAACGGGCAGTTTGCAAGTTTCATCTTTCATTCCAACTGAATTCTCACTTAGAAATTATGAACAACTTTTTAACGATCCAACTATTCCGTATTTGGTATGGATGAAAAATACGCTGATCATTTCCGGTGCGGTTGCAATACTTTCCGTGATTATTGGAGCTTCTTCAGCTTTTGCTTTTAGTAGATTAAGGTTTAAAGGAAAGAAGTTTGGAATTCAGCTTCTGTTTTTGGTACAGATGTTTCCTGCGATATTAGCCTTATCTGCAGTTTATGTGATTATGGAGCGGGTCTATAACTTTGCGCCAGGTTATGGTCTTGGAACTCAACCAGGCTTGCTCTTGGTTTATTTGGGCGGTGCCATGGGAGTGAATATTTGGCTACTTAAAGGCTTTGTTGACTCAATTCCGATTGAGTTAGATGAGGCTGCAAAAGTAGATGGTGCAAGTGCTATGCAAACCTATTGGCAGATATTTATTCCACTTGCCGCTCCTATTTTGGCGGTGGTCAGCCTGTTGAGTTTTATTGGAACCTTTAATGAATTCATATTGGCAAGATTGTTCTTGGTAGATATGAATAGCCGAACCATTGCAGTTGGTTTACAGGGTTTTATCGGTGGCCAGTATTCACAAAATTGGGGTGCGTTTGCAGCCGGATCAATAATTGCATCGATTCCAATTGTGATTATTTTCTTGTCACTTCAAAAGTACATTATCAGTGGTTTGACAGCTGGATCGGTAAAGGGTTAATCCTTAATCCAAAATTCAAGAACCTCAGGCACCTGTCTTGCCCAAGCACGCTCATTATGACTAGCACGATTAAAGATTACGCTCTTAAAGTTCTTATTCGCTTGCCAGTTAGTTTGAATCATTAATTGATCGGCAAACTCTTGGCACTCTTCATACTTAGCATCTAAGCCAGAGGTTCCTCTACTCATCCAAATTTTATGACCGGCATTTTTGGGCAGACGGTTAACTAAATCTTTAACTAAGGGTTGATTACCTAAAATCCAATGTGGCGAGAGTGCTAAGGCAGTTTTGTATAAATCTGGATATTTAATCAATCCATATAAACTTGCAAGCCCGCCCATACTTGCCCCTATCATTGCACTCTTATCTGGTACAACTTGATGACCTATTGCGTTGGTTATTTCTGGAATGATTTTTTCTGCGATATCTCTCTGGTATTCATCACCTCTTAATTGATCAATCTCTAATCTATTTTGGGGTGGAATGTTTTCTTGCACAGCAATAACTCCTGCCTCAAAACTTGCTTGGGGAGTTAGGTCTTTTCCTCTGCCGTTTGGGTCAGATTTACTACTGCTGTGAAAGACTGCGATAATCAAGGGCGGCGGTAAGTTTTTATCAGCAAAAACCCGATTTGCAGTTTGGGCTAATCGCCAGGTTGAGCGGAAAGTCGCACTTCTGTGATCAAAGATGTTTTGACCATCGTGGGCGATGATCATGTGTTGAGATGGCTGATTTGGAGCCCAAAAATCCACCCGTCGTTGGCCAAAATAGGTTGTACTAACCACTCCCGGCACGCCTCGGAGTTGAAATTGTTTATTTATCTCCACAGAGGCACGATAGCGCAATGGCCAGTACCTCAATTTTTTGGTTTCGCAGGGATTTGCGAATAAATGACAATCCAGCTTTGTTGGCTGCTATTGCTGAGAGTGATGAAATTGTTCCAGTATTTATATTAGATCCACAGCAGTTAGAAAGATTAGGGGAAAAAGGAAAGTCCTACCTAGCCCAATCACTTAAACTTCTTGATGAGTCATTGGATAAAAAACTGCATGTGATTGCGGGAGATTCACTTGAAGTACTTAAAGTTTTGCTTAAAAAATATGGGGCAACCTCAGTTCATATTGCAGCTGCATATGAGCCACAGGATGCAAAGCGGGATGTAGAGATTGAAGCTGCTGGAGTGAAATTAGTAAGAACAGGTTCTGCTTATGCAGTCGCTCCTGGCCGTGTTAGAAAGCCAAGCGATGACACTCCTTATCGGGTGTACACACCATTTTATAAGGCATGGTCATTGCATGGTTGGCGAAAACCAGCAGATAGGCCAAAAAGTATTAACGCAATAAAACCAGGTAGTGATGCCAGAGCATTTCCTGATTGGAAAGTTCCTCCTGGTGTAAAGATAACTCCAGCAGGTGAAGCTGCGGCATTAGAGCGGTTTAAGTTGTTTCAAAAAAATGGCTTAAACAATTATGACCAAGCTAGAAACCTTGCTGGAATTGATGGCACAAGCAAGATGAGTGCTCATCTAACCTGGGGTGAGATTCATCCACGAACTTTGCTAGCACCCCTTGGTGAAAGTAAGGCACATGATGTCTTTCGAAAAGAGATTGCATGGCGCGAGTTTTATGCCGATGTTTTATTTCATAATCCGCATACCGAAACGGATTATTACGCACCGCAGTTTGCCAGTATGCGTTATGACAAACCGGGAGAAAAATTTAAAGCTTGGTGTGAAGGAAAGACGGGTTACCCATTTGTGGATGCTGCGATGCGCCAACTCTTAACTGAAGGTTGGATGCACAACCGCACCCGTATGGTGGTGGCATCCTTCCTAGTTAAAGATCTACACCTTGAATGGCAACTAGGAGAGCGATTTTTTAGAGAGCATTTAGTTGATTATGACGTCGCCTCTAATGCCCATGGCTGGCAATGGACAGCAGGTTGTGGCACTGATGCCTCTCCTTATTATCGAATATTTAACCCAGTTGAACAGGGAAAGCGATTTGATGAAAATGGTGATTATGTTCGCAAGTATGTGCCAGAGCTTGCTCATATCAAAGGGATTGAAGTGCAGGAACCCTGGGAAACACCTGATGGATATGCAAAAGGTTATGTTAAGCAAATAGTCGATCACAAAGTAGAGCGAAGTGAATCTTTAGCCAGACTTGAGGAGATAAAAGTTAATAAGCCTGCCTACCCAAAGGATTAATGTGAGTCAGTATGAGGTTGTAATAGTTGGTGGTGGTCATAACAGCTTAGTTGCAGCCTGTTATCTGGCAAAGGCTGGGAAAAAAGTTTTGGTTTTAGAAGCTAACAAGCAGGTTGGTGGTGCTTCAACATCTGAGTATGTTTTTGCTGGAATCGAAGCAAAGTTATCTAGGTACTCATATTTAGTTTCACTTTTACCTGATCAAATAATTACAGATCTTGGCTTAAAATTTGAAACAATTTCTAGAAAAGTTTCCTCATATACTCCATATAAAAACAAAGAAGGTGAGTTTGGTCTACTTATAAACCGAGTATGGGATGAAAGTAATAGACAATCATTTTTTAATTTGACTAAATCCAATGATGAAAGTGATGCTTGGCTTAAGTTTTATGATCAAGTAAGTAAATTCGCTAAAGTAATTGCACCTACTTTACTTAAGCCGCTACCAACTCGCAGCGAAATAAAAAAACAGTTAGATGATGATCAAATCTGGAGAATTTTAATTGAGCAACCTTTAGGAAAAACTTTAGATGAATACTTTGATAATGATTTAGTCAAAGGGGTGGTCTTGACCGACGGATTAATTGGCACATTCACCTCAGCCTATGAAATGCAGGCAAATATCTGTTTTCTCTATCACCTTATTGGAAATGGCACAGGTGAGTGGAAAGTGCCTAAGGCAGGTATGGGGGCACTTGTAAGTGAGCTTGAAAACAAAGCAATCTCACTTGGGGTTGAGATTAAAGTAAATTCAAAAGTTAAAGCAGTTAATGCTCAACCTAATCAGGTAATTATTGAATTGGATAATGGACAAAAATATGCAGCCAAATACCTACTTTCAAATGTAGCCCCGCAAGTTCTTGCAAAGCTGCAAGGTGAGGTGCTCCCTGAATCTCTAGAGGGTTCACAAATTAAAATAAACATGTTGCTCAAGAGTTTGCCTCGATTTAAGTCAGGAGTTTCTGCCAGTGATGCTTTTGTCGGCACGCTTCACATCAATGAGGGCTTCACTCAGTTACAGCGGGCCTATCAGCAGGCAAAAGCTGGATCATTGCCAGATGAGCTACCACTAGAAATGTATTGCCATTCTTTGACTGATAACTCAATACTTTCAAATGAGTTAAATCAGCAAGGCTTTCACACATTAACCATTTTTGCACTTCATACACCTGCAAAATTATTTGATACAGATCATGAAAAGGTAAAAGAGATCGCAAAGCAAAGAGCGCTAGCAGCCTTAAACCAATACTTAGTAGAGCCAATTGAGGAACACCTTGCAACCGATAAAAATGGTCAATTATGCATCGAAGTTAAATCACCAATTGATTTAGAAAATGAAATTAACTTACCTCGAGGAAATATATTTCATAAGGATTTGTCCATGCCATTTAAAGAGGATGATTCAGCCCTTAGATGGGGAGTTGAAACAAATCACCCAAGAGTTTTTCTTTGTGGCGCAGGTGCAATTCGTGGCGGTGGTGTGAGTGGAATCCCAGGTCACAACGCCGCGATGGCAATTTTGGAGTTAAACTAAAAAGTTAGAGAACTGCCAAGGATCACTTTCGTCATACTGGCGATTATTCCAACCTTTAAATAGATCATTTCGATGCATGAGTGGATCCCAATCAGCGGCAGCAGAGTGGTAACCACCCCAATACTTTTCGGCAAATCCAAGAACCTCTCGCCAAGGTAGATCATCTGGTACTAAGTAACCAGAGTTTGGATTAGCCATCGCCCAGGCAACAGCTGCATAAACTGCACTAGCAACCTGCACAGTGGTAGCAGATTGTTTTGGCACCAGCTTTCTTGAATCATGAATATTAAGAAGTGAACCAGTCCACCATGATTTATATGGATGTCCCATAAGTAGTACACCTAGACGATCATCACCATCAATAATTTCCTCATTCATGATTCTTTGATTTTCAGTCAGATTCCATTGGCGCATCTGCAACTCGTGCATAGAGGCAACCGCTGCGTCTGTTGGACAGTAGGCGTAATGAACAGTTGGGCGATAAACCGCTTTACCATTCTCCCGAACCGTTAGGTGATCACTGATTGTGAAGGCTTCGCCATGGCGGATTACCATGCCAGTTGTCTCCATATGGGGCACCCATGATCGAACCCAGGTTGTTGCTCCTGGTTGAGCAATGCAAATCTGATTTTTTGGACCATCAGGATGTTGATAGGCATTGACCGGCAAACTCTTTTCATGAGTTCCCCAACCCATCTCAGCTGGCGCAATTCCCTCTTCATAAAAGCCTTCAACCGACCAGGTATTAACAAACTCATTGACCTGCTTTGGTTTGTCAGATATTTGAGTGTCACGCTCTGCGATATGTATGACTTTTACGCCAAGTTTTTGGGCAAGAACTGGGAAGTTTTCATCAGCTAATACCTGTTCAATTCCAGAGACTTTGCCATCCTTAATTGCACTAGTAGCAATATCAAATAATGCTTTCTTTGTTAAGTGTGAAACTAATCCAGGATTTGCACCATGCTCAACAATTGCAGTAGCGCCTTTGCCGCCCCAAGTATCAGTTAACTTACGAAGTTTCATATGGCGCCAATAAAGTGTGCGCTCAGTTGGGTTACGAGAAGCCCCCGCTGCGTAAGGCTCCCATTCCTCAACTGATGTGTTTAAGTAAATCACACCATGATCATGTGCCCAACCGATGATTGCATTAGCATCAATATTCCAGGCTAAATCTAAAAGAAAATCTCCAGCGGATAAGTATTTTGATAAAAATTGATCCATATTTTCGCGGGTAAGTTGATCCTGCACATAAGTAGCACCTGCAGCTATTGCCTCTGAAACTCGGCTTCGATTATCACGCATATCGACAATCGTGATCTGTTTTGCATCTACAAGATGCTCAATAAGAAGTGGGAGTACACATTGTGAAACTGAACCTGCACCTAAAACCAGAACTCGATTTGAATAGCGTGCTGCCAATTAGGACCTCCTAGATTCTCGCTAACCTCTTTAGCCAGTGAAGATTAACCTATATTTTCGATTTTACTATCCCACAAAAGTGATCCCACACCACTTCGCTTAGCCTCATACATCGCTAAATCTGCTCGCCTAAGTGAAGTGATTGGATCTGCCCCATCTTCAATTACGGCATATCCAATACTTACTCTCACCTTCACTTGGCCAGTAAGCAGCGAGATTGGATAGCTCAAGGTTGCCCCAATTGCCTGCGCTAACTCACCAGCCTCTGTTGAATCAATCTGAGCCAGTACCCCAAACTCATCTCCACCAAGACGAGCAAGTTGCGCCGTTGCTGGTATCACTCGAGTGAATCTGTTTGCTACCTGCCTTAACAATTCATCGCCAGCAGCATGCCCCATGGAGTCATTGATTTTTTTAAAACCATCTAGATCCAAAAGAAAAATGTAGCCAGATTTTAATTGGCCCAGATGATGCAAAAAATTGCGACGATTAGATAGCCCAGTTAACTCATCAGTTCTAGCCAAGACTCTCTCAGTTCCGGCAGTATTTGCCTCCTGAAGAGCAAAACTCATTCGAATAAAAGCCAATGCAATAGTTATAAAACCTGGAACTAGGATAAAACTTGGAAAGTATCCAGGGCGAAGTGCTGCAACTCCAAGCAGACAGCTGCTAGCAATTAAGGCAATAGTTGCACTATATGAGGAGATTTTTTCTGAAAAATTAGATTCAGGTGATGGATATGAAATAGCAAGAGCAAGTAGGAGTAGACCTAAGATCCAGCCATCATCTGATATTGATCCAAATTGATAAGAACCTTGAAGAGAGCCCCAAATAAAGAAAAAGTCAGCGGCTACAAAACTTAGCAATCCACCAGCCAATAAAACAGACCTAATACAAATAGGAGTAAGTAAGAGATAAACCACAACCATTGCTAGTAAAACTATGTCACCTATGGGGTAAAGAATCGAAGTAAAGACCTGCCAAGTTGAGCCATCAAAACCAAGCATGGCTGGCTTGAGCAGAAATGCTGTTAGCACACTAGTAAAGCCAATGGTGATGATTACTGTATCTAAAAGTTCAAGTGCTGAGATTGATCTTCGATAAGTAAAACTTCTGGTCACGCCCACAAAAACCAAAGGATAAAAAATTACGTAACAAAAATCTGAAACTCCTTCGGGTATTTGCAAGTCAAAAAACGAGTTCCAAGTTGAGAAAAATGAACCCATACTCCAGCCCAAAGCAGCTAGACCAAATGAATTTGAAGTTATTCGATCTGTTAGTAATGGTGCATTAAATGCCATCGCTGCAGCAAACAAGCCAACTAAGTTAAAGAGCATTAGATCAACCAATAGGTTGTTCTCAGGAAGTACCCAACTCATGATCAGATGTAGGGCTAAAACAAAACTGGTGAGCCATTTGAGCCTCAGATGTGGTCTCTGCAATTTCACAATCAATAGTAAAATAATGCCAACTGTTAAAAAAGAGATCTGGGGAAAAATAAGTGGCTGCACTCTCAAGACGAGGTTTTATTTGTGGCGGGGCTGCAGTGGCAGCACTTGCCTCCATGCCAGCGATTGCTGCAAGTGGAGTGCGAACATTATCTAATGGTCGAACTGAGGTTAATTTGGCAGCTAACCCAGCCCTTGCAAATGTTGGTGGTGTAGTTGAGGTAGATATTAAGAAGTACGGCAGGGTTGCAGTAGTTCGTACTTCTAAGTCAGCTAGAGGTTTTTCTGTATTTAATCTTTCATGTCCACATGCAGGAGTTCGTGTGGTTCAATCTTCAGGTGGTTGGATCTGTCCAGGCCCAAGAGGCCATGGATCTGAGTTTGCTCTAAATGGTGCTCTAAAAGTTGGCCCAGCTACTTCACCTCTGAGGGCAATTAAATTTACGGCAACAAGTAAGGCTGTAACAATCGCTTAAGCAATTGTTACAGCCTTTAGTTTTACTTATTTAGAATCAAGGCTTGCATTTATCTCTTACGGTTGATCTAATCATCAGCATCAATGAGTAAGCATTCTTAAACTCACCTAATGCACCATCAATTGAATCAACTACAGATTGGATTGGTGCTTTATTGGCCTCAAGGGTTGCAACCTTAGAGGTAAGTGAAGCAGAGAGCTCATTTAATCTACTCTTTTGTGTTGCATTTGTAGTTCTAGCAGCAGATGCAGTTAATGAAACAATTTGAGAATTTGCTGTTGAAATAACTTGTGCTGGTGCTGGCATCTGGCCAATTCGTGAATTTGCATTAGTTGGTTGATGTACTACCCAAAACTTACTTGCACCTATGTTTGTAGCGGTTGGCGCTTTATTTGTGCTGGCTTTAGTAGCTGAGTAGTAAGTGGAGCCGTAATAAACCACATCTGATTTTTTGTATGCAATCAAACTATTCCACATAATCACATCTCTTAGTGGAGCACCGACTGGCTCTATTTGAATTGCACGATTGGCCTCTGCTGCGCGAAGTGCGTCAACTGCTTCCTTATTACCAACGGCATAATCAGTGTTTAATTCAATACATCCATCCCAAACCCAGGTTAGCTTTGTAGTGTTAAAGAATGGATTCTTTGCGCAAACATAATCATTTTTACCAATTTTTGCTTTTGCACCTGCAGTTGTGCATGAACCACCTGCGGTAGCAGCTTGTACTGGTGTAGTAACACCGAGAATTAGGAAAGCTGCAACTGCTAGAACTGAAATCTTAGTTTTCACTATTTATCTCCTTGGTTAGGTATGGGGTCAGTCTACTTGAGCGATCTTCCACTAGTAGGTAAATGACTGGGCTCAAGCGGTGAATTTGATGTGAAAAAGTTATTTGACTCTTTGTTTGCGCCGCACATTAATGCCAGCTTTGCGCACTATTGGCCGTGGGGCGATGCGGGCGATGGTACTCAATATTAGATACTGAAATCCTGGAATAGAGATAACTTTGCCAGCTTTCACATCACGCCAAGACTTTTTAACAACCTGATCAGTTGTTAACCACATGTAATTTGGCAATCCAGTCATTTTCATCTTTCCTCGGGCATGAAACTCAGTTCTAGTAAAACCTGGACATAGAGCTGAAACCTTGATATTGGTTTTGCCAAGTTCCGTGTGTAGATACTCAGAAAAGACAGTTAAATAAGATTTTGCAGCAGAGTAGGTACCTCCAGCAATAAAGCTAGCCACACTGCTGACATTAACGATTACACCAGAATTTCGTTTAACCATTTGCGGAAGCACGGAGTGGGTTAATCTCATAGGTGCTGTGACTAAAACATCTAGTAATTCCTGCTCTTTGACCAATGAACTATCTACAAAGCTATCTTTGATTCCAAAACCTGCATTATTGATTAGTACCTCAATTGGCTTTGTCACACTTGCTAGCCGCTTTTCAACCTTAGCTAGTTGAGCAGGTTTAGTTAAATCCGCCTTTAAAGATTCAACTTTGATTCCATAGGTTTTACTCAAATCCTTTCCAACCTTATTTAATCTTGGTAGATCTCTAGCTACTAAAACTAGATCAAATCCCTCTTTTGCCAGTAACTGTGCATATGAATAACCAATTCCTGCTGTTGCTCCAGTTACTAGCGCAGTGGCCATTTACTTAGTAATTCCCGTCGTATCTTCATCACGTATATGCCATGAGGTGCCGTACTCTTCAAGTAAATCTAAATATGGCTTTGATTCAAACCATTCTGGTCCATTTACTCCTCTTGGCTTCCAAACTCCTTTGTGAATTAATTCCAAGGCAATTACTGGATTGATCGCAGTTTGCCAAACAACTGCTTGGTCTCCAAACTCCTTCATTGACCATGCGTTATCCACTACGTTGTAAATGTAAACAGCTTTTGGATTTCCCTGTTTATCTAATCCCTTAATTAATGCACCAGCACAAGTTTTACCTCTCATACGTTCACCCAAAGTAGCTGGATCTGGCAAAGATGCAGTTAGTAGATCTCTTGGTGAAACGGAAACTCCTTGCACCTCTACAGTTTCTTTTCGATCCATACCTAGCATATTTATAGTTTTTAAAATCGTAATGAACTCAGCACCAAGGCCGTACTTAAAGTTAACTTTCTTGGCATCGATTTTTTGTGGAATAAGTACAACCTCTTCGTGCTCAACATTGACGCATTCAACTGGGCCAATGCCTTCTGGGAAATCAAAGATCTCTAACTCTGAAAATGGCGTAGTTGTGTACCAGCCTCGGCCATCCTCCCAAACAAGTGGGGGATTTAAGCACTCTTCAATGGTGGTCCAGATTGAGAAGGATGGTGCAAAATCAAAGCCTTCAACTCTTAAATTTGAGCCATCTAAAATAGTGCAGGAATCAATTCGGCTAAACAAATGCTCACTTGCATACTTAGCGAAAACATCGCTCATTCCTGGCTCAACACCCATGCCAATCAAGGCAAAGATTTTGCGCTCATCCCAGTTGTAGTCACGGGCAAATTGCTCATCGCCCAACTTAACTCCAGTTTCAGTGTATGGATAGTGTGGATGTTTACGAGAAAGTGACATTGCCATATCAATGTAATTTGTATTCTCGATCTCACAAGCTAGGAAAATAGGCATAACAAAGCGCGGATCTACCGCATTAATGACTACATCAGGATCTGCTTTGCGAATTAACTCTCTAACATCTTCTAGCTCTGCCGCATTTACCATCGCAGCTGAAAAACGAGGATCTTTTACGCGCGCCACAGCCTCTTCTGCTCTTGCAAGTGTGCGGTCGGCAATCACCATCGATTCAATAAATGACCTACGGGATGCGATATTAGCTATCGCTCTACCAACTCCACCGGCGCCTATAACGAGGGCCTTCATGATATTTCAACTCCAAACGAATTACTTTAATACTATCTCAGCGTTGAATTAAATACAAATTTACGCATATTTATTGATTAGTTATCAATTAAACTGAAGTTAAATTACAATAAACCATCTAATAAAATTAAATAAAAATATTTTGTCCCCGTAGCTCAGTGGATAGAGCAACCGCCTCCTAAGCGGTAGGTCGCAGGTTCAACTCCCGCCGGGGACGCCATTTAAAGTTGTTTGTTTTCAAGAAGCAAAGGTAAATTTTAAACATGGAACTCATAGCGCAAGTAGCAACTGAAGAAGATGTTACAACGATTCTAGATATTGCAAATTCAAATCTTCTTGCACTAAACCCAAATGACATACCTATGGGAGAGATCGAAGGTCATGAGTTTGTCCGAGGTTTCTTTGACCCTGCGATAACTAGATTGACAAAACTGCACTCAAAGGATGACTGGCAGAGTTTCATCACTCTCAACCCAGATTCTTCGCGCAAGCGCTTTTACCTTGACATCTACACAAGGCCTGGCGCACAAACTCTCGCTGCATCGTTGGATTTAGCGTTGGAACTGGCACGTGAGTATGACCCGGAGTATCGACTTTGGATAGGAACTCAATCTAATGACTTTGATTACAAAAGTCTTCTTGAGAGCCGCAAATTCACAATTCTTCGAAAGTATTGGACTTTAGAGATGAAACTTCCAGTTGACAGAGTGAATGGCAGTGACTCACTTGGCGTGATTAGAGAATTAGATCTTGACAAAGAAGATGACTTACGCACTTACCATGAGGTTCACCAAGATTCATTCAGTCAGCACTTTGGTTTTATGCCGCGGCGGTTTGACGAATGGAGTGAACTTGTGGTTCGAGATAAAGATGAGATCAAGATGCAGGCATGGCTCATCTCAGTCAATGGCTATCCGGCTGGATTTGTAGACATCAATGATGAACAACTCCACAATGATGCAGGATATGTCTCAGGACTAGGAGTAAGGCAAGCTTTTCAAGGAAGGGGGCTTGGTGAAGCGCTGCTGCGCCATGCAATTCAGGTTAATAGTGAGTTAGGTCGTTCGAAGCTCTGCCTAAGTGTTGATGCAGGGAATGAAAGCGGAGCACTTCGACTCTATGAAAAAGTAGGGATGAAGCCAATCTCTGAGTGGCATCAATATGAGAATCTAAACTGGAGTAAGTGAACCTAATTCCAGTAGACCAATTATAAGCAACCCCTCTTAAGCAGTGGGTCGCAGGTTCAACTCTCGCCGGGGACTCAAGTATTAATGATCAATAGTGAAACGTTTTAATGATTTAGGTGCCCACCAATTTCGTTCCCCAAATAATCTCATTAGCGCAGGAACTAGTAATGCTCTCACTAATGTGGCATCTAAAATAATTGCAAATGCGACACCAAAACCAAGCATCTTGATTGAAGTAACACCACTCAATACAAATGAGGCAAAAACAATTGCCAAAAGCCCTGCAGCAGCAGTGATGATGCGGGCTGATCTTTGTAATCCAGTTGCCACCGATTCAACATTTGATCGACCAGCATCATGCTCTTCTTTGATTCTAGAGAGCAGGAATAACTCATAATCCATAGACAGGCCAAAGGCGACAACTGCTACCAAAATAATCGAACCAGTATCGACCGAGCCAGTGGTGGTGAAATCTCCTACTAACCACTTCAAATTTCCATCTACAAATATCCAAGTAATAACCCCTAAGGTGGCAGCAAGAGAGAGAATATTTAATATCACCGCTTTGATTGGCAGAATTAGGGAGCCGGTAAAAACAAACAAGAGAATTAGTACTCCGATTGCAATCCAAGTAAGCGCCCAAGGCATTGTTTTAGCAATTCCAATTTGGGTATCAGCATAATCTGCAGCAACTCCACCTATCAAGGTTTGATCAGGTGATGGAATCAGCCTAATCTCTTCAATTAGGGCCTCAGCTGCCGGCGTTCGTGGGCCCATATCGTGCACTGCAATTACGCGCACATCATTTCCAAGAATTTGTGGCTCACCAACTCTAACCACACCAACAACCTTGGCAATCTCCTGCGTGTAATTATTTATCTGCTCAATATTAGAAGCTCCACCAGGAATGATGATTTCAATTGGATTTCCCTCTTGACCTGGAAATCTTTCAGTAATTAATTGCGCAGCATATGCAGCTGGGTTGCTGGCAGGTAAAACTCGAGAGTCAACTTGTGAGAACACAATATTCTTAATTGGCGCAGCTAGCACTGTTAGAAGTACAAGACTTAGCACAACTACTGAAACTGGTTTGCGCATTACAAATCTGGCAGTTTGTGCCCACCTGCCATCCTCTTTAGGTTTGAGCGCACCTTTACGCACAACCGCCTTATCAATTCGCTTTCCAAGTATTGCCAGCAGGGCAGGAAGTGCCACTAGTGCACCTAACACCGCCATGATTACAACAGTCACACCGGCATATCCAAAAGATTTAAGAAACATTAGTGGGAACAACATCAAAGCTGCCAAGGTAATTACCACTGTTAAACCTGAATAGAAAACAGTTTTACCGGCAGTTTCTACAGTTCTTTTTACAGCTTCATCTACTGATTTTCCAGAGTGAAGTTCTTCACGAAATCTGTTAACAACCAATAAGGAGTAATCGATTCCAAGACCCAAGCCCAACCCAGTGATCAGATTAAGTGCAAAAACACTCACGCCGGTAAATAATGTAAGCAGGTAGATTACAAATAACGAACCGAGAATTGCTGATACGCCAACTAAGAGTGGCATTGAGCTGGCCACCAGGCCACCAAATACGAAAACTAACAATATAAAGGTTAGTGGAATTGAAATTGCCTCAGATAACTTTAGATCATCTGCAATTTTGGTATTAATGGCATGAGCGAAGACTCCAGTGCCACTTGCGTAAATATTTAAGTTCTCAAACTTGCCTTCATATTTTTCTTGGATTCGTTTGCCTAATGATTGAACGTTATCCCACTCAACATCTTCAGAGTAGATAAAGAGAAAAGCAGAGTTTGAATCTGAACTCTTAAGTGTTGGCGCTCCGCCTGCACTCCAGTATGACAAAGTTGAACCAACTCCGGACTCATTCTTAAGGCTGGTTTCAAGTTTTGTAGCTGTTGCAACAACTGCAGGATCATTAACCCCGTTTGAAGTTTCAACTACTAGTACTACTGCTGGATCCTTAACCTTAAATACATCTGTCAGATACTCAAAAGCTTTTGCTGAATCACTCTTAGGATCGTTGTATCCGCCACTATCTAGTTTGCCAAATACAGAGCTGCCAATTGCGCCAGCGGAAAAAATAGCCACTATAAATAGCGAAAAGATTAATCGCCTGCGCTTGACAATGAGAGAGCCTAGTTTTTCAAACATTATCGCCTATCCATTTGGACTTGATAGTAAAAGGTACACTTACATTCTAATGAACAACAACCTAAATCATAAAAAAGAGAAGCCAGTATCTACTGGTGAAGTTAATCACGAATTGCTACCAAAAATTACAAGTGATGAGATTGATTTAGAGATTGATGAAAGACGAGATGAGGAAATAGCTGGTGATAAACCACCTCACCACGGCTAAAAACTATTCTGTACTTTTTACCGCAGGTTTGCTCTCAGTTTTAGCAGCAGGTTTACTATCATTTTTAGCAGTTGCAGTATCACTCTTTGCAACTGGTGTAGTTGTCCTTGAGTCTGTTTTATAAAAACCACTTCCTTTAAAAACTACACCAACATTGTTATAAACCTTTCGTACCTGACCATCACATTTAGGACAGTGCTCGATTGCTGCTTCTGTGAATGATTGCACAGCCTCAAAGGCATGCTCACACTCATTACACAGATACTCATAGGTGGGCATAGGAGTAATCTTAAGCAGGTGGGAAGATAAGGGCTAACTCACCTTAGGGGGAATGATGAAGAGGTATCTGCGAGTACTTATTACGCTACTTGTAGTTGGCCTTACCTCAGTTTCAAACGCCTGGGCAACCTCAATTGTTAGCACCTCACCAACTGCTGGATCAGTTCTTAGTATCTCACCAACAGCTGTAACCATTAAAGCAAATGCTGATTTGTTAAGTGGCGCTAATGAGATGACTGTTACCGATGCAAAAGGTGTCAGAGTTGATGATGGCTCTCTTCAAGTTCAAGGGCCAGTTTTAATGGTAGGTATAAAAACCTTAACCACTTCAGGTCTATACACAGTGGCATACACGTTAATGGCAATTGACCAACCACCGATTACGGGAACATTTACATTTTTATATAACGCACCTGGTGAGATTGCAGTAGCAACCCCAGCCCCATCAGTTGAAGAGGTACTTAACAAATCACCTAATCGATTCACAGATCTATTTGTCATTGGATTGATGATCTTTGCATTCCTCATGATGATCTTCTTGTCTCGTTATGCAAAAAAGACTTTTAAGACTCCGGCGAAACCCCGTAAAATAAAGAAAAATAGCAGTACAAGCAAAAAATTTATAAAGTAATTTCGGTGCATATTTGATTGAAATACTCTCTCCGTTAGCCAAAGGCCTAATGCAGCTGACTGGTGTTTTAAGCATTGGGTTAATAATTGCGATTGCTTTCTTAGATTTAGAGGTCAAGGGCAAGGTATTGAACACCAAATTAATTAACAAAACTCGAACCTTGATTTACTCCTGGTTGGTAGTAACTTTCATCTACATTTTAATTCAGATTTCATACCTTCTTGAACAACCTTTATCTGCTTCCTTTGACTTAACTGTTATTCGATCATATTTAACCCAAACATCAATTGGTAAAAGTTACTTAGTTCAAATGACTCTTATTGCAATTTTGCTTTTAATTCCATTAAAAAAAGTTATTTCATCATATGCAGCACTTTTAGTTTCGCTGATTGCAATTACAGCTCCTGTATTTCAAAGTCATGGCAGCACATCTGGATACCATGCATTAGCAATTGGCGCATTAATAGTCCATGTAATTGCACTTAGCTTTTGGGTAGGTGGGCTATTCGGATTGACTCAACTTTCTAAGGCAAACAAGTTAATTGCCCTTCCTAGATTTAGTGAGATCGCTCTTTGGAGTGCAATTGCAGTTGTTTTAACTGGGGCAGCTACCGCTTGGACGAGATTGGATTCAATCTCTGCTTGGCAAAGTAAGTACGGAGCTGTGACCTTACTAAAAATCTTTTTAGCGATCACCTTAGTAGGCTTTGGTGCATTACACAGAAGATGGATCCTAAAATCTGATTATCCATCTGTATTTAGATTAGTAACTGCTGAGATTTTCATAATGATCTCAACTATTTTTGTGGGAAGTTGGTTATCAACGATTAATCCACCATCTCGTGAGATCGTTTCATCACCTGGCTTATTAGTTACTGGAATTGAAGTGCCTGAGCCACCAACATTTTCGAGCGTTTTACTCGCATATGATGCAGATGGACTGATGCTTGGGCTATTAATTTTTGCTGTGGCAATTTATATAAAGGGTGTAATTATTTTAAGTAGGCGAGGAGATAAGTGGCCGATTGGTAGAACCATCGCTTTTGCACTCGGTATTTCAGCAATTGATTTTGCAACTAGTGGAGGTTTAGGCGTTTACTCGCGTTTTGCATTTTCGAATCACATGCTCTCTCATATGGTGTTAGGAATGATTGCGCCTATAGGAATTGTCTTAGGAGCGCCGGTCACCTTAGCCCTTCGAACATTACCAATTGGTCGAAACGAACAAGAAAGGGGTATTAGAGGAAATTTTATTGCGCTATTGCATTCTAAACTTTCAAAAATTTACACCCACCCAGTTGTTGCACTAGCAATCTTTAATGGCTCACTATTTGCTCTTTACTTCACGCCATTATTTGGCAATCTCATGCAAGGCCATAGCGGACACTTCTTTATGTCAATGCACTTTTTGTTATCAGGTATTTTATTTTTCCAAGTTTTAATTGGGGTTGATCCAATGCCACGCAAAGTTCCGCACATAGTTAAGGTAATTATCATCTTCGCCGCAATGAGTATTCATGCGTTTTTCTCAATCTCAATTATGTCGGCTTCAACTCTGCTTGATAATGGTTACTTTGAATTATTAGAGCGACCTTGGGCCACTGATTTATTAGCTGATCAAAGGTTAGGGGGTGCTATTGGTTGGGCAACCGGTGAGATTCCAATTCTGCTTGCGCTACTAGCCACCTTTATTCAATGGATTAAGCAGGATAAGAAAGATGCAGCACGAATTGATCGAGCAGCAGATCGAGCAGCAGCCATGGGTGAAAAAGATGATTTAGCCCTCTATAACCAGTACTTGGCTGAGTTAAATCGACGAGATAACTCACAATAGAATATAGGGATGTCGATGAGTTCTGATATGCCAGCTTTGTATGGCCCGGAGTACCAAGCGTTACGGGAAAGTGTTAGTGCGCTGGCTCAAAAAAAGATTGCACCATTTGCTCAAGATGTAGATGAGAACTCTAGATATCCGCAAGAGGCAGCAGACGCATTGCAATCTGCCGGCCTTGCTGCAGCACATGTGCCAGTTGAGTTTGGAGGGCAAGGAGCGGATGCTCTAGCTGCGGTGATAATTATTGAAGAGGTAGCAAGGGTTTGTGGTGCATCATCTTTAATTCCAGCTGTGAACAAATTAGGTTCGGTACCGTTAATGATTGCTGGTAATAGTGAGCAGAAGAAAAAGTACTTGACCCAATTGGCTGCTGGTAAAGGATTTTCTTATTGCTTATCTGAGTCAGAGGCTGGATCTGATGCCGCGGCCATGAAGACAAAGGCTGTAAAAGATGGCGATAGTTGGGTTATCTCTGGAAGTAAGAAATGGATTTCAAATGCTGGGGTCTCTGAGTTTTATACAGTTCTGGCTTCAACTGACCCAGGTAAGGGTGCAAAAGGAATCTCAGCATTTATTGTTGAAAAATCAGACCCAGGGGTCTCATTTGGTGCGCATGAAAAAAAGATGGGATTTCGAGGATCACCAACTCGTGAGGTCTACTTTGATAATGTAAAAATTAATGACGACCGAAGGTTAGGTGAGATCGGAAGTGGATTTTCACTAGCTATGAAAACTTTAGATCACACCAGAATCACTATTGCCGCACAAGCTTTGGGAATTGCCCAAGGTGCATTTGATGTGGCGAAAAAGTATGCCCATGAGCGCCAGCAATTTGGTAAGCCAATATTTGATTTTCAAGCAGTGCAATTTATGTTAGCTGACATGGCAATGCAGATTGAGGCTGCTCGCCAATTAACCTATGCGGCCGCGGTAAAGAGTGAGCGGTCAGAGAGTGATCTAACCTTCTTCTCAGCAGCTAGTAAATGTTTTGCCACAGATGTAGCTATGAAGGTTACTACTGATGCGGTGCAGGTATTAGGTGGTTATGGGTATGTAAGTGATTATCCAGTTGAGCGCATGATGCGAGATGCCAAACTAACTCAAATTTATGAAGGCACAAATCAGATTCAACGCTTGGTTATGGCTAGAAATTTAGATTCCTTAACTAATTAAAATCTAACAATAATCTCAGGAGTTGCCGCAGCTTTTACCTTTTGATCATGAGGCTCAACTGGAAGTGGCTCACTGGTTAACTCACCTCGGTGCAGCAGTGCGATTGTCCAAGCCTGACTCTTTGCCAGTGCGCGATCATAAGAGCCACCACCTTGACCTAGTCGATTGCCAGCTCTATCAACATGTAAGGCAGGCACGATTATCAGATCAAGAGTTAAATCAATCTCAGCATCCCCAATTGGTTCATAATTTTTACCTACCTTTTTAAGATTTGTACTTTTTCCATCCCACTTAACCCAAGCCAATTCATTATCATTTAAAACTTTTGGTAGAAAGACTGTTTTACCAGTAGAGATTAACTTTTGATTTATATCTTTGGTCTCTGGCTCAAACTCATATGAAATATATGAACCAACATTTTGAACATTCTCAAACTCTTTTGCTGAGAGAATATGGAGCCAACTATCAGCAATAAATCGATCCGCTCTCTCTTTGCGGTATTGCTTGCGCAGCTGTGATTTATTTTCTTTATTACCCATGCCCCTTACCTTAATTTATGGCTTGGGCAAAGTAGGGTTTAGGTATGGATGAAATGGTGGCAGTTGAGGCCTTGCAGGAGCAGTTACTCAATTTAAGTAAGCCCTTAGCCGCACTTGATCTACCACTCTTAGATGCGCATGGGGCTACCTTGGCAAGTGATCTGTTGGTTGATGAAATCCCAGTAATCAGGAGTGGGCAATTAATTGATTCAACTCAAATAGCACTCGCTGCCTCCCTTGGTCTAGATAGATTGCCCTGTCGACCGCATCCGCGAGTTGTGATAATTAGTGCAGGTGATGACTTAGTTGAGCCTGGCAGCAAATTAGCCGATGCTGAGGATGAATTTGAGAGTAATTCCTGGTTTTTAACCACCTTTGCTCGGGAGGTTGGAGCTCATGCATTTCGAGTACACACAATTCCAGAAACTGCCGAGCAACTAAAATTAGTAATTGAGGATCAATTAGTTAGAGCTGATTTGATCGTAATTAGTGGTGAGTCAAAGGATGAATCTTTTGATTTGATTACCTCAGTTATATCAACCCTTGGCGAGATTAAAATTATCACACCAAACCTTGCTGAGAGCAGTAAGCATAGTTTCGGATTAATCGGCCCAGATAAAACTCCAGTAGTAGTTTTGCCTGGAGATCCAATCAGCAACTTTTTATCTGCAGAGCTGTTTATTGGACCAATGATTAAGAAGATGTTAACTGGTGTAAACAAAGCGAGCCAAAGCAAAAAAGTTAAATTAACAAAATCAATTACTTCACCTTTAGGAAAAGTCTCATATATAAGAGGTGATTTAAATGCCGATGGTCAAGTATCACCACTGGTAGACCAGGAATCACTTATTACTCTCTCTAAAGCAAATTGCTTAATCAGAATTGGTGAGAAGGAGGAGAAGTTAAACTCTGGCGATTTGGTCAATATAGTTAAGTTGAACCAGGATAGATTTTGAAAAAATTAGTTGATCGTGAAATTACCTTAAAGCCAATTCGTTTCAGAGATAAAGCAGAGTGGGATGCTGTCCGTGCGGTAAATCGAGACTGGCTATCACCTTGGGAAGCAACTAGACCAAAAATAGAGAGTAATTCACCACTTCCTTCATATTATGGAATGGTGATGCAGTTAAATAAAGAGATAAGAGCACTTCGATCTATCTCGCTAGGAATTTGGTTAAATGAAGATGGAAAACAAAAATTAATTGGTCAGATAACTTTAGGTGGAATTATTTTTGGTGCCATGCGGGGAGCCCACATCGGTTACTGGATTGACCAGCGTTTTGCTAGTCGCGGTTACACCACAAGAGCGGTAAAGCTGCTTACTAAATTTGGATTTGATGGCCTTAAGTTGCATCGTATTGAAATAAACCTTCGCCCAGAAAATGAGGCATCAAAAAAAGTTGCCATAAAAGCTGGATATGTACTGGAAGGGGCTAGAAATAACTACCTCCATATTGCAGGGGATTGGCGTAATCACATTACTTTTGTTAAGGAAAATCCAGATATTAAATAAAATAAAGCAAGGACATACCTGTCTAATTGCCATTGAATTTAACCTTTAACATTTATTGTTGTGCTTTATGGGTTCGGGTTTTATCTACTTAATCATCATCGCGATGTGGGCTGCCTACTTCTTACCTCAATGGTTAAGTAAGCATGAAGACTCTTCAGGAAAAGCAATTGAACGATATAAGAACGCAATGCAGGTAGTTGCCGAAAATAATCCGAGTGTAAAAACGGAACCAAGAATTGAAGACAAAAGCAGAATTTATTTCCAGCGCCAACTTATATTTAGTTCATTATTTTCTTTAAGCTTGTTATCTTTAGTTTTTGCTTCTGTTGGATTTTTAGATTTGACTACTACTTTAATCCCAATAACGGCTTTACTAATTTATGTTGTAAATGTTCGAAAACAGGTGGTCGCGTCACAACTTAAAGCTAGAAGATTAAAAGCTTTGGAGAAGATAACTAACAGTAAGATTCCAACCACAGTAATTCCAGATCCGATTACAGAAAAAAGTAGCAAAGAGCATTGGATTCCATTTTCTGAGCGCCCAGAGATTACTGGCGTGGTAGTAGTTCCAAAGGATAGAAAAGGTTGGCAGCCAACCAAGGTGCCAAAACCGGTATATACAACAGCGGCTAAGGCGGTTCCAAGTAAACGAATAATTGATCTAACCACCACTGGTCAGTGGAGTGCTGAACAAGAGCGAGTAAAAGCTTTATCTGGTAGAGATGATGACTTTTTTGATCAAGAGATTGCAACCAACATTTCTGAAAAAGATAGAGCCGTTAACCAATAATTAGATCCAACTAGGTAGCCACATCCGATCTATCCAATCGGAGTATGGAATTTCTAATCCAATCAATATTGGTAAAAAGTAAATGAAATTTAGACCTACTAGAGCTAGATAGCCATAAAGGTATCTTCGATCTAAGCCTTTATGTAAGGCCCAATTCATTAGGTTAATTACCGAAAGTATTAAGAAAGGTAGTATTGAAATCGAATAAAAGTAGAAGGTAGTTCTATCTTGAATGAAAAACCATGGCAGGTAGGTGCCGGCAATTCCAGCTAAAACAAATGCTGAGATTTGATTAGGTTTAGATATAAAAAAGCCAAAAGTAATGGCAATTGCAAAGACTCCAGCCCACCACAACATTGGTGTTCCAATTGCCAAGATCTCTTGTGAGCAGGAGGGTGCACCACAGTTTGTTGGCGTCTGATAGTAAAAAGAGGTGGGTCGGCCCAGCACTAACCAACTCCAGGGATTAGCTGCATAAGCATGGGTTTCAGTTAACTCTCGATGAAAAGTGATTATTTCACGATGATAATTCCAAAGAGATGAAAGAACATTTGAACCAGATTGTCTTCCCCAGCCATTAGAGCTAAGTATCCAACCACTCCAGGAGATTAGGTAAATAGCAAGAGGTGTAAGTATGTATTGAACAATTCTTCTAATTAAAACACTCACATGAAACTTACTAATATTTATAGTAAGTAAAATTAATAGTGGTATCAGAAAAAAAGCACTCCACTTGGTAGCCCCAGCAAGTCCAATGACTACTCCACTTAACCAAAAGTTGTTTCTAAGCATGAGATAAAAAGTGAGTAGTATAAAAAACATTAGGAAAATATCTAGGAGAGCAACCCGTGACATAACTAGATGCAGGCCATCTAGTGACATTAAAGCAGCGGCAGTGTTACTTAAAAGCAATGATTTAAAAAGTAATTGTGTAATCATAAAAATTAGTAAAACGGAGGCGCTACCAACTATGGCTGCTGAAATTCTCCAACCAAACTCATTATCTCCAAATGCCTTAATGCCCAACCCAATTAGCCACTTTCCCAGTGGTGGGTGCACAACAAACTCAGCATCCCCTTGTGCATTTAACTCAACACCATCATTAATTAGTGAGGCTGCATTTTTTGCATAGTAGATCTCATCAAAAATATAACCTTTTGGTTGATTTAGTCGCCAAAGCCGAAGCGTGAGGGCAAAACCAATAATCAAGGTGATGGGTGCAAATTCGCGCAACCGACTCTTGTTCATAGGGTCAGCCTAAGACCAGATAGAACATCAGTTATGAAATAACCTGAGAGAATTGGCGGATGTTAATCCTGGCCTGCTTACCGATTGGCGATTCGAGGGATGCCTCTGCCCATCTAATCCAAGTAATTCAAAAGGTCCAATACGTAGCTGCTGAGGATTCACGTAAGTTTGCCAGGCTTTGCCAAGACTTAGATATTAAACATAATGCCAAGGTAATTTCTTTTTTTGAAGGTAATGAAAGTGAAAAACTTGAAGAGTTAACAAATCTCCTAGAGTTACAAAAAGATCTTTTAGTTGTAACTGATGCAGGTGCGCCTGGTATTTCAGATCCAGGATATCGATTGATAAGAGCTGCCTTGCAATCTAATGTCGAAATAAAGGTTTTGCCTGGACCGAGTGCGGTTACAACTGCGCTACTACTGTCTGGATTACCAACTGATCGATTTTGCTTTGAAGGTTTTCCACCAAGAACCCAAGGAGCAAGAGCAAAATGGTTTGAAGATCTGGCTCAACAAGAGCGAACCATTATCTTTTTTGAAGCGCCACACAGAATTACAGAGTGCTTAATAGATGCCGCAGATGCATTCGGGTTAGATCGAAGTGGTGCTATCTGTCGGGAAATGAGTAAGAATTATGAAGAGGTGGTTCGTGGAAGTATCGCAGAGTTAATATCTTGGGCTAAATCAAAGGAGATCTTGGGCGAGATAACAGTTGTAATTGCTGGGTTCGATCCAGCAAGTAGGCAGATTGCTGATGAGGATCTAATTAAAAGAGTGTTAGAGCTTGAAGAGATTGGTGAAAGTCGTAAAGAGGCAATCGCACAGGTAGCGAAGAAATATGCAGTTGCTAAGCGAGTTGTATTTGATGCCATGGTTACTTATAAAAGTGAGGATAAGATCTGATCATGGCTGAAAAATCTTTTTACTTAACTACGCCTATTTACTATGTGAATGATGCACCCCATATTGGCCATGCCTACACGACTGTGGCAGGTGATGTTCTAACTCGTTGGCATCGCCAAAAAGGTGATTCTGTTTGGTATTTGACTGGAACTGATGAACATGGACAAAAGGTTTTAAACACAGCCGAAGCAAATAAGAGCTCGCCCCAAGATTGGTGTGACAAGTTAGTTGAAGAGGCCTGGAAGCCAGTCTGGAAAGATTTAAATATTGCAAATGATGATTTCATTAGAACTACTGAAAGCAGACATACCGAACGGGTTCAAAGGTTTTTACAAAGCTTAAAAGATGCAGGCCATATATATGCTGGAAAGTTTGAAGGTCCTTATTGCATAGGTTGTGAAGAGTTTAAGTTGCCAGGTGATTTAGATGAAGGAAAGTGCAAAATCCACTCAAAGCCAGTTGAAATGTTAAGTGAGGACAATTGGTTTTTTAAGCTTTCTGCATTTCGTCAACCACTTCTTGATTACTACAAAGCAAATCCTTCAGCTTGTCAGCCAGAGAGTGCACGAAATGAGGTAGTTTCATTTTTAGAGGGTGAGGTTAGGGATCTATCAATATCTCGATCCACCTTTGATTGGGGCATCCCAGTGCCATGGGATACAAAACAGGTTATTTATGTTTGGTTTGATGCTTTATTAAATTATGCAACCGCAGTGGGTTTAGGTGATGAGCCTAGTTCACAGGGCGGAAAAAAGTTTGCTAGTACCTGGCCAGCTGATGTGCATCTAGTTGGTAAGGATATTTTGCGCTTTCATGCAATTATTTGGCCAGCCATGCTTATGGCAGCAGGTGTTGCAGTGCCAAAGAAGATTTTTGCTCATGGATGGCTGCTAGTAGGTGGTGAAAAAATGTCAAAGAGTAAGTTAACTGGAATTGCCCCTGCCGATATAACTAAAGATTTTGGTGTTGATGCATTTAGATATTATTTTTTAAAGGCGATTCCTTTTGGAAGTGATGGTTCATTCTCCTGGGAGGATATGGCAGCTCGCTATACAAGTGAGTTGGCAAATGATTTTGGAAATCTAGCTTCAAGATTAATTGCAATGATTGAAAAATACTGCGATAACAAGATTCCAGATGTTTCTAAAAACCCTGAGCTAGCTTCACTGCTTGCTGTAACTGTAAAAACTGCAGATAAATCAGTTTGTGATTTAGATTTTCAAGGCGGCATAAATGCGATTATGGATTTTTGTAAACGAGTAAATGGTTATGTAACTGAGTCGGAGCCATGGGTAGTTGCCAAAGATTCTTCTAGAAAAGCCAAGTTAAATGAAATTTTGTATAACACCGCTGAATCACTTCGTGCCTTGGCAGTTTTGCTTCATCCAGTAATGCCAGAGGTAACCAAAAAATTATGGGTGAGTTTAGGTGCGCAAGAAAAGCTGGGAGATATTGCTAAACAACGGATTGATCAGGTTGCAAATTGGGGACAATTACCAGCAGGCAGTACTGTCACAAAAACAGATGTGTTGTTTCCTAGATTAGAAGAGGCAAAGTAAGTTATGGCAGATCGTCATAACCGCGATCTTGATCGAAAACCTGGGCCACTTCCGCAACCGTTAAAAACCAAGACAGTTGACTCCCACGCTCATCTTGAATTGATTCATAACTGTGAGCCAGATTCACCCTTAATTAAACAGACTCTAGCTGAGGCAGCATCAGTTGGCATAGATCGAGTTGTTCAAGTTGGTTACTCCGCCGAACAATCAATCTGGTCTGTTAAATGTGCTGAAAGTTTTGTAGGTCAGGTATTGGCAGCTGTGGCCTTGCATCCTAATGAGGCTCCGGTAGTAGATGATTTAGAAAAAGACTTAAAGGTTATTGAGGAGTTAGCTGCAAATCCAAGAGTCAGAGCAATTGGAGAGACTGGATTGGATTTTTTCCGCACTCCTGAGAATTTACGAGATAGACAAAAGTACTCATTTGCTCGACACATAAAGATTGCTAAAGAACATAAAAAAGCATTAGTAATTCATGATCGTGATTCACATAGAGCTGTCCTAGATTTATTGATCCAGGAGGGTGCACCGGACAAGACCATATTCCATTGCTACTCAGGTGATGCTGAGATGGCCAAAGAGTGCATTGCTAATAAATACATTCTTTCATTTGCAGGCACTGTGACATTTAAAAATGCTCCTGAGTTAAGGGAGGCGGTAGTACTTGTGCCAATTGAGCAGTTATTAGTGGAGACAGATTCACCATTTCTTGCACCAATGCCAAATCGAGGGGCGTTAAATACTCCAGCCCAGATTCCTAACACCTTAAGAGTTATTGCAGATTTAAGAAATGAATCAGCAGATTACCTAGCAGGTGCAATCTCTGAAAATGCTGAGCGCATATTTGGAAAGTTTTAAATGAGCAATCTGCTTGGCGCAGTTGAGATCCGAGCCTTAGCTGAGCAATTAAATTTAAAACCTACTAAAAAGTTAGGTCAAAACTTTGTTGTCGATGCAAATACTTGTCGCAAAATCGTAAAACTTGCTGGCGTTGAATCTTCTGATATTGCACTTGAAATCGGCCCAGGTCTTGGCTCACTTAGCTTAGCTTTACTCGAAAAAGCCAAACAAGTTTTGGCAGTTGAAATCGATGATCGATTAGCAAGTCAATTACCAATCACAGCTGCCCAGCATGGATTTGATAAAGATAAGCTCAAGGTAATCAACCAGGATGCAATGCAGTTAACAAAATTACCAGCTAATCCAACTGTGCTAGTTGCAAATCTTCCCTACAACATCTCTGTACCAGTACTGCTTAATATGTTAGAAAATTTTCCAACCATTAATCGTGGTGTAGTGATGGTTCAAAGTGAGGTGGCATATCGTTTAGCAGCCAAGCCGAATAACAAGGAGTATGGCTCACCAACGGCAAAAGCTAATTGGTGGGCAGATTTACAGCTATCGGGCTCAGTTGGCAGATCAGTTTTTTGGCCTGTTCCAAATGTGGATTCATCTCTAGTCAGCTTTATTCGCCATGCACCATTAGGAGATGAAGATCAAAGAGTTGCCACCTTTTTAGTAATTGATAAGGCATTTGCAAAAAGAAGGAAGATGATGCGCTCTGCCGTAGGTGAGTTATTTGATGATGCAGAGGGTAATTTAATAGCAGCTGGGATGGATCCAACTATTCGTGGTGAGGCGTTGGCGATTAATCAGTTTTTTCAAATTGGCAAGCAATTAATCAAGCACAATTCCACCAAGCGAGTTAACTAACCAATACGCTCTAGGGTATGAGATCACGAGGGGTAACCGCCCGGGTTCCGGCCAAGGTAAATCTGCAACTATCTGTTGGCCCACTTGGCAGTGATGGCTTTCATGAGGTGACTACCGTCTTTCAAGCAATCTCCTTATTTGATGATGTAACTGTTGCAACTGCGGAGATAAATGATGGGATCAAGATCAGTATCACAGGTCAAACCTCAACTGGTGTACCGGTTGATAACTCAAACTTAGCGGTTAAAGCCGCTCAGTTAATGATTGAAAATTATGATCTGCCGAAAGATTTAAGTATTAAGTTGAAAAAAGAGATTCCAGTTGCTGGTGGCATGGCAGGTGGCAGCGCAGATGCAGCTGGGGTAATTGTTGGCTTAGATTCCTTATTTGAACTTGGTCTTTCAAGAGATGAAATGGAATCAGTAGGGAGCAAGATTGGCTCTGATGTGCCATTTTCAATTTGTGGTGGCGTTGCAATTGGAACAGGGCGTGGAGATCAAATAACTCCAGCACTTGCTAAAGGAAATTACAACTGGGTGCTTGCTCTTTCAGGTCAAGGATTATCAACTCCTGCTGTTTATCAAGAGTGTGATCGGCTTCGCGAAGGGTTATCTATTGCACCTCCAATTGTAAGTGAGCAGTTGATGCAAGCATTAAGGGCTGGAGATGCAAAAGCATTAGGTAAAGCATTAACAAATGAGTTACAACCAGCAGCTTGCTCTTTGAGGCCAGCTCTTAGATTGGTATTAGATGTTGGTGTTGATTATGGCGCACTTGGTGGAATTGTCTCTGGCTCAGGACCTACCGTTGCATTTTTAGTATCAGATGATGATCATGCAATGGATCTAACTGTTGCACTCAGCAGTAGTGGGGTTGTTTCCTCAGTTGTTAGAGCAAATGGACCTACTCATGGCGCACGAATTATTGAAAGTTTTTAATTTAACCAGTTATAAGGGATAATTCAGGTTCCGCCATTGTGTAGTGGCTAGCACATGAGCCTTTGAAGCTCAGGGTCCAGGATCGATACCTGGTGGCGGAGCCACCAAGTTAAGGGGGTAAGAATGAGTGAGCTATCACTTGTAATTCTTCTCGCCGCCGGTGATAGCAAGCGGATGAAATCAAAACAATCTAAAGTCTTACACAAGATTGCTGGCAGATCAGTTATTGCAAACCTACTAGATTCAGTTGAGCAGTTAAATGCTAAAAACCTCACGGTGGTAGTTGGTGCAAATAAAGATGAGGTAGTTGAGCACCTATCTAAGATCGCACCAAAGGCAAAAACAGTATTTCAAGAAAAACGAGATGGCACAGGTGGTGCCACCCAATTAGCTCTAGCTGAATACAAAGGTGATGGCACTGCTTTGATTTTGGCTGGCGATACCCCACTGCTTACCCATCAAACACTGAGTGAGTTTGTTCAGGTTCATCAAAAGGAAAAACAGAGCGCATCGGTTTTAACAGCGATACTGCCTGATCCAACTGGGTATGGCCGAGTTGTTAGAGGAGAAGATGGCCAGATTTTAAAGATCGTTGAGGAAAAAGATGCTAGTGAAATGGAAAAAGAGATTGATGAAATTAATACGGGGGTTTATCTATTTGAATTACCCCTCCTTAGAGATGTTATAAAAAATCTAAAAAGTAATAATGCTCAAAATGAACTCTACCTAACTGATGTAATTGGGCTGATAAATGCAGCTGGCAAAAAAGCTTATGCAGTTTTATCCAATGATTACACTGAAACTCTAGGAATTAATGACTGCGCTCAGTTGGCGGAGGTCTCAGCGATTATGCGAGATCGAATCAATAACCTTCACATGTTAAATGGCGTAGCAATTGTCGATCCAACTAACACCTGGATTGACCATGGAGTTGAGATCGGATCCGATGTAGTGATCTATCCAGGGTGTGCAATATCAGGAAAGACTGTAATTAAAACCGGTGCTGTGATTGGTCCGCGAACTACCCTAGAAGATTGCATTGTAGAAGAGGGTGCCAAGGTTGTTGAATCAAATTGCACCGAGTCAAAGATTGGTAAAGATGCCAAGGTTGGACCATTTACCTATCTACGTAAGGGAAGTGTCTTAGCTAGCGAGAGTAAAGCTGGTGCTTTTGTTGAGATCAAAAATTCCACGGTAGGTGAAGGAACAAAGGTTGCTCATCTTTCATATGTGGGTGATGCCGAGATTGGTAAAGAGAGCAACATAGGTGCTGCCACCATATTTGTTAATTATGATGGAGAGCGTAAACATAAAACTACAGTTGGCGATCATGTGCGGATTGGTAGTGACACCATGCTGGTCGCTCCGGTGAATGTGGGAGATGGTGCCTATACGGCGGCTGGATCGGTGATTAATGAGGATGTGCCAGCAGGTGCGATTGGAATTGGTCGCGCTCGCCAGGTAAATATCTTGGGTTGGGTACTTAAAAAACGAAAAGATAGTAAATCAGCGGCAGCGGCAAAAAAAGCCGGGGCAAAAGAG